>ERZ772819.2954-NODE-2954-length-12363-cov-27.210107_pt1 | contig 12363 bp, 9 predicted proteins | sample MGYA00580860_ERZ772819 | MGnify/ENA primary metagenome ERZ772819 (study PRJEB29015, sample SAMEA2737683) | human gut metagenome | biome: human gut; feature: human-associated habitat; material: faeces | place: China | collected 2012 ...
CGCAAATGCAGCGTTCTATCGTCCATATCGCGTCCGGTAAGCAAAATGTCAGCAGTTTGGCTCATTCGCTTGCGCTGCATAACCCAGCTGGTATCTGCCACACCCATAAGACCTGTGGAGCCTGAAATCTGGTCAAATGGGTCGGTTGCAGTTTGCTTGCGCAAGTGGTGAATCAGCAATATGCAGATGCCATACTTGTCGGCGAGGTTTTTCAATGCACCCGCCTCCTTATAGTCGTTCGCATATATCCCGCCGTTTCCGTCGCTCACACGCACTTTTTGAAGTGTATCGATAACGATTAGACCAACATCGTGATATGTATGGACAAGCGCCTCGACTTGTTCTTCCAAGCCTTGTCCGATGCTGGGGCATTCTGTTTGGAGAATCAGACGCTCCGGAGCATCTCCGCCGTCGATCAGCTGGAAGATGCGACTTTGCAGACGGTTAAATGTATCTTCCAACGAAAAATAAATCACGGTGCGTGGTTCTATTTCTCGATTCCAGACAGGATTACCCTGCGCGATCTGCAAACACAGCCACAAGGTCAACCAGCTTTTGCCTGCCTTGCTTGGGCCAGCAAACAGTGCAAGACCGGCTGGGAGCAGGCCGGGGATAATCCACTTTACGGGTGGCAGCGGCGTGGAGAGCAGTTCTTCTGCGGAGATTGCCTTTGGAAGTTTGGTAAAAGTCATTTGCATCATCCTTTCTTATTTGGTATAGGTCTATTATCTCATGCTATCGTCGTTTTGTGTGTAGTAAGTTTTACTCTCCAGTGTTAAGTTGTACGGCTCACGCCGTCCCACAGCCCCACAAACGCGCCAAGCGGCGGGCTTGCGGAGTTCATCGCGTCCGTGTGCGATATGGAGCATCCGCCCCACACGGGGCTTGTTTGGGCGAGATTTGGGAGTGAATCAGAACTGATTCACTTTTACGCCTCATCCTCTGAATAGTGAATCAGATTTGATTCATTACAACAAAAATGATAAAACATTTTGTGTGGGCGGCCCTCGCGCAAGTAAACAAAGGTTACTTGCAAATAGGATCTTTAGCATAATAGGCTACTGTATAGCCCTTCTTGGGTTGCATCATGGATTTCATATAGGAACCTCCTTGCCAAATTTACATCATATATGTTATATTGATAATACACCTCCGCAGTATTCTTGTCAATGATTTTACATATATGTTATTAAATTGTTGATTTTTCTCTCTAATGTGGTATAATGACAGCATAAAATAACGAACGAGGTCATCCCATGAAAATCGGAGAAAAAATCAAGCGCGTCCGGCTGCATCGTCACATGAAGCAGCGTGAATTAGGTGAACTGGTTGGTTTTACGGATGGTGCTGCCAACCGTATCGCACAGTATGAATCCGGGTTTCGCGTTCCGAAAGAGGATATGGTAAAAAAAATAGCAGACGCACTCCATGTAAAAGAGTGCGCACTGCTTGAACCGGATACCGGCAACCTTGGCGGCATAATGGAAACTTTATTCTGGCTTGACGAGGATATGCCGGATGTGCTTAGATTTTCTCTATCCTCGCCAATTGACAAAAATCAGATAGCTGCAAATGCAGCCACAGCACCTGTCATCCAGACAAACGCTAAAACATCTCCTTTCGGCGCACAGCCCGCTATGCTTTGGTCTGAGAACGATCTTCTGAATTACCTGTTTAAGTCCTTTGCCGCCATGCAAGATGCCTACCACACCGGGAAAATTTCCCGCGACAAATATTTTGAATGGAAACTGCAATGGTCCTATGATTCAGCTCTTCCGATTTCTGCTTCACCAAAAGAAGCTGAAAAGCTATTAGGGTATAATAAATAATTTTCTAAATCAATAGCTGCCAGCGTTGTAATGCTGGCGGCTATTTTTTGTTGAAAATAGGTATTCCAGACGTAATAATGGACATAAATTGTCCATCTCGCTTGCTATACTGAATGTAATCAATCATTGGCAGGTGAAATCATAATGTCCGTTTCTTCGCAATTACCCTGTGAATCGTTAGCAAGCGAGCTGTACCGCATATATCACACAGCAGAAATTCCTCATCGAAAACACATCCGATTTAATAAACGTCCAAGGCGTTTCAATAGTGGCAGAAGCATTCTGTGTAACGGAAAGGCGGAGTTTTATGACTGTGAGTTTCTCTGCAATGTTGCACAGACAGATTCCTATATCACGGTTTCTTCTTCTGGCGAAATACATTTCAACAGATGTACCTTCAAAAAAGGATTCCATTCAGGCTTGTTTCTAATCGGCAATAGCGGATGCCGTATATCATTCACCGGTTGCTATTTTATTGGATGCAACAATTTTGCACAAATGAATGACTGTGCGGAAGTTACTTTTAACAACTGTCAATTTCAAGACTGTACTTTGGCTGTAGTTCAAGCCTCATTTCTCCCAGAATCGCATTTTGAATTTGAGAATAACATATGGCGGGTAGCCGCATCCCCTAAATCACAATCATTAAAGCTACTGCTGAAGATTTTAGTGGCTCCTGTAATTCTGCTGCTTACTGTGGCCATCTGGATTTGTGTGGGGATCATCTATATCTCCGCGCTGGTGCTGGGGCTTATCAGCATGGTGGTTGCTCTGCTGGGCGTGGCAGTCCTGATTACTTACTCCCCCTATGGCCTGCCGATGGCAGCGATCTGGCTGCTTAGTAAGGTGCAAAATTTTCAACATCTACTGCAAAGTATAATTTATAGGTGAAGTGACCTCTTTGATTTGTTCTTGGCAAAATAAATCAAAGAGGTCACTTCTATTTTATATGTTTTCAAAATTGATGATTTAGCTTTTTACTTTAATACTAGTATATTGAAGAAGATACAAAAAAGGGATATACTGTAAAAGGGAATTGAAAAAATTGAGTTACACCTATAAGTAGTAACTCATTGAAGCATAGCAATCTTTTATTGGAGGAATAATCAACATGCATTTAGTGAAAGTTAAAATTATCAATTATCGACAATTGCAGAATGTTGAATTGGATTTACAAGATTCTTTAACCGTGTTGGCGGGACCAAATAATAGTGGAAAGACAACCTTGATTTCTGTCTTAAAAGGGATGTTTTATGACAAAAAACTCAGGTTTAACTACAGTGATATTCCAACAAACTTATCAACAGCTTGGTTAGATAAAATACTACCTGTTTTTCAAACAATTATGACTAAACATGATAAAGAAACAGGTATCCGTGAGATAGTTAAGCAAATATCTTCTAATGAAGCATTTGCTGCTAATTATGTCATGGAAAGTTTTCAAGCACAAATTCAAGTGGATTACGATCCTGTGAGTGATGACATCCAATGCTTCGCAGATTATCTCATGGATCTAGACGAAAATAAACACTCATTTTATTTTCTTTATACATATGAGCCAAGTATATCCTCCTTTGAAAAAGTTCTAAATGAGTACTATGATAAGATGGCCGCAAGATTCAGGGATATTGAGAACCCAGAAGGTGTTGAAAAGGATACGAAGCTTTATTTTTTAAAAGAAGAATTACTTAGGCTATACTGTAATGCATCAGTTGAAAAGTGTTATTTTTGCAATTCGGATTATCAAAATGCAAATGTCATGGAAGTTTCCGCATTTAAAAAGCTGTTTAACTTTCAAAATATACCAGCAATACGAGAACTGGACGATAGTGAATCTGATTCTTCTAAAGGAATCAGCAAAAGAGTTATTGCGTTACTAAAAGATAACGATATGTGGGTCAAAGCAACCAAAAAACTTCCTGACTTGCTATTGAGTGATATAGAAAATTCTGGAGCCAAAAAAGAAATTAAAAATTCATCAATTAAGTCCTTAGATGATACTATAAGATACATTTCGAAGACTAGTGGTGGTCATATTGGAAAACTTCAGTTGGAAATGGATGTTGACGAACAAGATGTAGAGGATTTTATTCAACGAATCACCCGAGCAAAATATGATATTGACGGATTGCTTTTAAACGAAGAGTCTCAAGGGTTAGGATTTAGTAATTTGATCTATCTGCATATGAGATTAGAGGAGTTTTATAAATCTATTGATAATAATAAAGTAAATGTGTTTTTCATAGAAGAACCAGAATCGCATATGCATCCTCAAATGCAAAATATATTTATAAGGTTTCTCAAAAAGTATTATACTGACAAGAAGTTGCAGGGGCTTATTACAACACATTCTAACGAGATCGCAAGGATGGTTGGCCTTGATAGTCTCAGAGTTATGAGACAAACAGAAAAGGCTAAAAGCGAACTATTTAATCTGAGTAAATTTAGGAACGCAATCAAGAGTAAAAAAGTCAAAAATGTTGATGCCGAATCGGAATTTCTTTTAGAAAATTTCTTTGATTGGTTCTTTGAAATAGGATATTCTGAGTTAATTTTTGCAGATAAGGTTGTTCTATATGAGGGAGATTCAGAACGGCTATATATCAGAAAATTACTCGGGCTATCAGATTTCTCATCTTTGTATGATAGCTATATAGCTTTTATTCAAGTCGGCGGAGCATATGCCCACAACTATCTACCAATGCTTACTATGCTCAAAATGAAAACTTTGATAATAACAGATTTGGATTATGACAAAGCGGCTATAACACTAGAGGATGCGAAAAGCTCTATCAGTACAAATGCAACGATAAACCATTGTTACAGGTTATCCTGTCCAGATAAGGGTACAGAGTATTCTCCAACAATTGATGAACTATATGATTTTCAAAAGAAAGATAAGACTGTATTGTATGGTGGTTTAGTTTATCTCGTTTTTCAAGATGAAAATAGTACAGCACGAACCTTAGAGGAAGCCATGCTTAATAAACTATTAGGAACTGATGTATTTAAAAAGCTGAAAAGAAGTGAGTGGAAATCAATACGAAAAAAACATAAACTTACTTTTACTATACCCAACAATAAAGAAGGCGAAGAGGACAGTGAGTATTCCATTCGCAAAATTGTGGAAGCAACATCTAATAATAAAACCGATTTTATGTATTCAGTAATTTTGAGTGGAAATGAAGAAAAAATGCTTCCAGATTACATAAAGGAAGGATTATTATGGCTAGCGAAATAAAGAAAAATAATAAACATTTAATAAATGCTCCCGCAGGAAGTGGAAAAACTACATATATACGAGAGCAGTTAAAGAGCATTTGTCTTAACAGCCCGAAAAGCAAAATTTTATGTATAACATATACAAATCGAGCTGCGGATGAACTCAAGAAAAATTTGGATAGTGAAAACATTACAGTAAACACAATACACTCTTATATTAATGACTTGATTAGCCCGTTCTATTCTCACAAAGAAACTCTGGATTTATATTGGGAAATATATGGACAAAAAATAAATGAAAGGATAATGAATGTTGCCAATGATGATTATGTTAGAGAAAGTAATGAGAACTATATCGAAAGATACGGAGAATTAACAGAAAATATTGTTCGCAAAAATTTGTCCACAGTATCATATGGAGAAATGCCATTCACCTCATTATATACAGGTAAACTTTCGCACGACGATTTGCTTATGTTTGCAAATAGACTGATAAAAAAATATCCAGTCTTGCTTAGAAAAATCGGAGATAAGTATAACTATATTTTTATTGACGAATACCAAGATACCTCAGGCTATATACTTGATATTTTTTATGATGCAGTTAAAGATAGAGAAAATGTCCAATTGTATTTGTTAGGCGATAGGATGCAGCAAATATATCAAAACTATGATGGATCGTTTGAAGAAAGACTGAAAGAATTTGATACTTCAGATCGACTTGAAATAAACTTTCGTTCGATAGAGAAAATCGTATCCATATTAAATAAGATATACAATGACCGCTTTTTTGAACAACAACCATCTGAAAATAATGTTGGCGTTACACCGGATGTAGTTCCTCAGGTAATTTTTACCTCCAATGTTAAGGATTTGGTTTGTAAATTACAAAATACATATCCCGAAATACTAACATTATACTTGATGAACAAAGAAAAATATGAAGAAATAGGAGCTAATAATCTATACCATACATATGAAAATATGGAGGCATATTCATTTGGAAAAAAATATTCTCCAACAGATATTTTGTCTGATATGTCAAGTGACAATCCAGATGCATTAATTAAATTCCTTTTTCTAGTAAACAATGTAATGCAATTTTATTCAAACGGAAACTATGGTATGGTGATTTCTGCTTGTAAGAAGGAGGACAGATACTTTAATACTTCTCAATTTAAAATAAAAAGGCATATTGATAAAAAACACATAAAGGATAAATTGGATGCGGTCAAAGAAGTATATGAAAAGGATGGATGTTTAATTAGAGATGTAATTAAATGTTTGTTTGATAATGCGCTTATACCAGAAGCCGTTAAAAATGGTTTTGAAGAGAGTGCGGAGTATCAGCGTGTGCTAGACATTGAATTTATAGAGGTTAAAAATTTAGCAAACTATTTAAGTATGCCCCATATCTCTACACAGCATGGTGTAAAAGGTGAAAGCCACCAATCAGTAATTTTTGTTGCTGCTGATAATAACAGTACTCCAAATGTGCGTATGTATGCTTTTTTTGATTTGTGGTCCCAATTGGATTTTTCGCTCCCTGAATTCGAGGCCCTATTTTATTCATATAGTAGTACAATAAAAACAGTTGAAGCAGAACTTGGAATGAAAATTAATGAGCTTACAGCTGAAACGCATAATAAAAATGAAAAGAACAGGACTATTTTGGCCAAATACAGCAACCAGGTTTTAGATGCATATCGGGATAATCCGATATTTAATATGCTATGTAAAGATGACTTTATTGCGTATTTATCCAAACAAAATGTTGGTAACGCCAAGAAAATTTTTAAGATAACAAAAATCGAAGGAATCTTAACTGCTTATAAATTATTTTATGTAGGATGTTCGCGAGCCAGGAAAAACCTTATAGTTGTAGTCGATGAAAACAAGGTTAAAAAGTTTAAAGAGGCTTTTATTGAGAGGATTCAGGACATTGGATTTTCCGTACTATCCGAACAGTGAATAGCATTGAACCTTATTCATCCTGGGTGATGAAATAACAGATTTACTCAATCAAAAAATGTTGGTATACTAGTTTAGATGAGCGATTAGGCGGTCTGCTTCAGCAGGCCGCTATTCTTTTTCAAAGGAGGTATCGTAGTAATGGCAACCACACGCATCATGCCGCTGCATATCGGCAAGGGCCGGACTGAGAGCCGTGCTATCAGCGAGATTATCGACTATGTAGCCAATCCGCAAAAAACAGACCACGGCAGGCTTATCACCGGCTATGAGTGCGACAGCCGTGTGGCCGACGCCGAGTTTATGTTGGCCAAGCGCCAGTATATCGCCGCCACCGGGCGGGTCCGGGGCGCGGACGATGTGATCGCCTACCATGTCCGCCAGTCCTTCTGCCCTGGGGAGAGCACCCCGGAGGAAGCCAACCGGCTGGGCGTGGAGTTTGCAAAGCGGTTCACCAAAGGCAAACACGCCTTTATCGTTTGTACGGTGTATCTGTTTTCCGGTGTCTTAATCTGCGGGTGCTGTGGGAGCCGCATGACGCGAAAAGCAAACCGGGTCAAGGGCAAGGAATATCACTATTAACGTGACTTCTTTTTGCTGTTCGTTTCCCAACAGGCTTTCAATCGGCGAGCCGGCACCCAGATGATACACCCAATTACTATTAAATCCGCACCGTTTCATCGTCAAACTCCTTTTTAAAGCAATACTTACCTGCCTTAAGCTTTTTCTTTTCATCGGCTAATATAACCGTTGCCTCACAGTTTGCCGGAATCTCTATTGTATAAGTAATTGCATTTTCCCCATACTGCCATGCACTCCGAATCATTCCTAAGGGAGAATCAAATGCCGCCTGCGCGTGACCAAGCAGACGATGCGGTTTCGGCGCAATCGTTATGTGACTGCCCTGTACTTGAATTCCGCATACACCGCTGAACAACCAGCCGACAACGGCACCGTAAGAATAATGATTCAGTGACTCATGAATTGTGCCATCGGCCAGTTTTCCGTTCCAGGATTCCCAAATGGTATTAGCCCCCATTTTTACAGCATACAACCAGCCCGGGCAGGTGTCCTGCAGTAACAGCCGATAGGCGGTTTCTGTAAAGCCATACGCTGCCAAAACGTCACAAATATGCGGCGTCGACAGAAATCCGGTATTCAGGTGATACCCTTTTTCAATGACTTTCCGGTTCAATTCAGCCGCGGTTCTTTGATTTTCTTTTTCTGTAAGAAGATTCAATGCCAGCGGGCGTACATAACTGGCCTGTCGGTCAGACTGCACGCTGCCTTTGGGCAGTGCAACTGTGCGATAGGCGACCTTGATTGTATCGTTTAGTTTCCTGTAATGCCGGGCATCTTCTTGTTTTCCCAACAGATCTGCTATTTTTGCCATAAGACCTGCACTGTAGCCAAAATATGCGGTGGCGATTTCCGGCGCACCGTGCAGAACATTTTTTATTAGGGCCTGTAAAGTGTCCACATCCGGTTCACACCACTCTCCCCAGTGAAATCCTGTATCTACAACATATTTTTTATAGGGGTTTTTCGTGAACACATATCTCCATCTGCTTTTTTGGGCTCTTTTTTCTGCAAAATCCATCCAGCGTTTCATCATATCATAGTTTTCTTGCAGAACTATCGTATTCCCGGTCATTTGATAGAGTACATACGGAACAATCACACAGGCCTCTGCCCATCCTGCCGATCCATCCAGTATTCCTGCAACTCCTGAACCGTCATCAGTTCGGGGCGCCACACCGCGGATAATCCCATTGTCCTTTTGGGTACAGCGGACGTCTGCCAACCATTTTCGCAGAACCGGGGCGCAGTTCATCAGGTACAACCCTGTTTTTGCAAAAACTTCTGCATCGCCTGTCCAACCCTGCCGTTCTCTTGTCGGGCAATCAGTGGGAATATCCAGAAAATTACTTTTTTGGCTCCATATTGTATTGCGCACCAGTTGATTGACATCTTCGTTACTGCAGCTGAACCAGCCGGTCTGTTCCATGTCCGAGTAAACCGCATGAGCAGTGAAGGCAAATTGCTCCGGCGGTATTTGAGTTATCAGCTTTACATACTGGAATCCGAAAAAGCTGAACGTTGGTTTATAGTGATTTTCTCCCTCCTTGCAAATATATCGTATCTCCTGACGGATTTGTTTACGTTTTCTGCCCACAGGCTGAAAATTTGCAGTCGTGAAATTTCCATCGCGGTCCAGCGTTTCTCCATGAATCATACAGACTTCTTGCCCTTGTACAGCGTTTACAGAAAACTCCACATAGCCTGCCATATTCTGGCCAAAGTCAAGAACCGTTTCTCCGTTTGGCGTTTTTAGGATATTCGGGTGAAAATTTTCCTGTTCATGCACGGCCACTGCATTGCTGCACATAAGGTTAGCATATCCGTAATTTGCCTGCTTTACCGGATGGAAGTTTTTCCCGATTCCACGGTATGCCTCATACACTTCCCCATCCTGAAGATCGTTGAAACGAATCGCACCATCCTGCGCAGCCAGCCAACTTTCATCGGAAATAACCCGTACGCATCCATCTGTTTCAAGCTGGCAGAGCAATGCCAAATCATATCCGAACAAATTACAATTTCCGTCAATCCCATTGCTGCCCCGGTACCAGCCATTTCCCAGCACAACCAGAAGCTCATTTTTGCCTTTTTGTAAAGCATCTGTTACATCGTAAGTTTGATAGTATAACCGCTTTGCATACTCCGAAGTACCGGGTGCAAGAATAAAGTCACTGACTCTTTTTCCGTTGAGATAGGCGGCATATACACCATGGCAGGTGATATACAGTCTGCCGATTTCCCAGCTGTCCAGTGTAAAGGTCTTTTTCATATAGCTGGCAGGTTGCCGTGTGGTTTTCTTCAAAACTGACTCCGGGTGAATCCATTTTGCCTTCCAGCATTCTTTCTCGAGAAAGGCCATTTCAAAGGTTGCTTCCTCGCTCCACGGTCCCGGCTCATCATTTTCATTCCACAGGCAAACTTTCCATGTCACCTGCTGTCGGCTCATGACCACGCCACCATAGCAGCAGCCCATTGTTCCGGATTTCACCTTGCCGCTGTCCCACACAATTTTTCTTTCCGAATGCATCTCACTTTTCCGCCTGTGAATGAAACCTTACCAGCGATTTGATCGTCCAGATCTTAGTTACCGCCAATGAGCAGGTCCCTTATTTCATCTGCACAGGCTGTAATTTTAGCACCTGCACTCGGTTGACAGTTTTCTGCAATTTCATCCAGTTTGTCCAATACATTAAATACCTCCTTGGGCGGATGTCCACCCGGTTCATATCCCAGCGCCCGCTGGCGTAAGTATTCCGAGAGAGACAGCCCGCATCGTTTAGCCATCAGCGTCATTTTTCGTTTCTCTGTGACGCTGACGCGGACATTGATTCCAACGCTGCGTTTTCTCATGCGCCAGCAGCCTCACAGGGGTTCGGGGCTGTCCCCGTAGGCTTTTCGGCGGGTTGCCCTGTGGCAACACTTCGCCCATGCTTGCTTCCCTCAAGCGCTCCGAGTGACGATGGTGACGATGGTGACGGTCTTTCTGGGATACCCCACCCCGATAATTGAGTTATGTCAATATCATCGTCACCACCGTCACCATAGAAGTTCAAAAGGCGAACCTTGTTTTTTCGATGGGTTTTATATCGGATGTTTTTCGGTTCAAATACTTTATCAAAATACTTGGCCATATTGTAAGTGAACTGGTTCGGCTTGGCATTTTCAATACCTGCCGCTGAAAGCAACTCGGAGGCTGTTCCCTGCCAGTTTCCGACACTTTCGATGTACTTCGCCGCTTTCCACAAGTAGTCCGGCACAGCCTTGATCTCTCGTTCCTCTGCGGTTTCTTCATCTTCCAAAGTCCAAATGCAATTTTCTTCCCGCAAATGCAGCGTTCTATCGTCCATATCGCGCCCGGTAAGCAAAATGTCAGCAGTTTGGTTCATTCGCTTGCGCTGCATAACCCAGCTGGTATCTGCCACACCCATAAGTCCGGTAGAACCGGAAATCTGGTCGAATGGGTCAGCTGCACTCTGCTTGCGCAAGTGGTGAATCAGCAAAATGCAGATACCATACTTGTCAGCGAGGTTTTTCAATGCACCCGCCTCCTTATAGTCGTTCGCATATATCCCGCCGTTTCCGTCGCTCACACGCACTTTTTGAAGTGTATCGATGACAATCAAGCCAACATCGCAGTATGTATGAATCAAAGATTCTACCTGTTCCTCTAAGCCCTGCCCAATACTCAGACATTCCGTTTGGAGAATCAGACGCTCCGGGGCATCTCCGCCGTCGATAAGCTGGAAAATGCGGTTTTGCAAACGATTAAATGTATCTTCCAGCGAAAAATAAATCACGGTGCGTGGCTCTATTTCTCGATTCCAGACAGGATTGCCCTGCGCGATCTGCAAACACAGCCACAAGGTCAACCAGCTTTTGCCCGCCTTGCTTGGGCCAGCAAACAGTGCAAGACCGGCTGGGAGCAGACCGGGAATGATCCACTTGACCGGCGGCAGCGGCGTGGAGAGCAGTTCTTCTGCGGAGATTGCCTTTGGAAGTTTTGTAAAAGTCATTTGCATCATCCTTTCTTGTTTGGCATATATCTATTATCTCATAGTATCGTGATTTTGTGTGTAGTAAGTTTTACTCTCTAGTGTTAAGTTGTACGGCTCACGCTGCCCCACACCCCCACAAACGCGCCAAACGGCGGGTTTGCGGAGTTCATCGCATCCGTGTGCGATATGGAGCATCCGCCCCACACGGGGCGCGTCTGGGCGAAATGTTGTAGTGAATCAAGCATTGATTCGCTCTCGGAATAAAGGCTGTTTTCTGTGAGTGAATCAGAACTGATTCACTTTTGCATCCTGCTCTCTGAATAGTGAATCAGACTTGATTCGCTACAACAAAAATGATAAAATGTTTTGCGTGGGCGGCCCACGTGCAAGTAGACAAATGTCACCTGCAAATAAGATTTTCAGCATAAAAGGCTGTTGTATAGCAGTTTTTTGGCTGCTTCATGGGTTTCATATAGGAACCTCCTCGCTTAAATTTACATCATATCTGTTGTATTGATAATACACCCACACAGTATTCTTGTCAATGATTTTACATATATGTTATCAAATTGTTGATTTTTCTTTCCAATGTGGTATAATGACAGCATAAAATTGCTAAAGAGGTCATCACATGAAAATCGGAGAAAAAATCAAGCGTGTCCGTCTGCATCGTCACATGAAGCAGCGTGAATTAGGTGAACTGGTCGGTTTTACGGATGGTGCTGCCAACCGTATCGCACAATATGAATCAGGTTTTCGCGTTC
>ERZ772819.2958-NODE-2958-length-12342-cov-3.338732_pt1 | contig 12342 bp, 8 predicted proteins | sample MGYA00580860_ERZ772819 | MGnify/ENA primary metagenome ERZ772819 (study PRJEB29015, sample SAMEA2737683) | human gut metagenome | biome: human gut; feature: human-associated habitat; material: faeces | place: China | collected 2012 ...
CTGTCTGCGGTATGCTGCTTCCAGCTGTGCCTTCTTTACTGCATAAACTTCCTGAAAATGGTCATAATCGCCCACATAACGGTTCAGTTCCTGATTTTCCATATGATAAATAATATTCACCACATCATTGAGAAATGGGATATCGTGCGAGATCAGTATAAATGCATTTTCATATTCCTGCAAATAGCGTTTCAGCCATGCAATATGTTCTTCATCGAGATAATTAGTTGGCTCATCCAGAAGCAGAATGTCTGGTTTCTCCAGCAATAATTTTGCCAGCAGAACTTTGGTGCGCTGCCCGCCACTTAAGTCTGTAACATCCCGGTCTAATCCAAGATCCAGAAGTCCCAGCGCTCTTGCCACTTCTTCTACCTTTGCATCAATTGTATAAAAATCATGCAAAGTCAGCTCATCCTGAATTGTTCCAAGTTCTTCCATTAATTCTGCCATCTGTGCATCATCTGCTGTGCCAAGCAGATCACAAATCTCATTCATGCGGATTTCTTTCTGCAGAAGACTGTCAAATGCAGATTTTAGAACTTCCCGGATTGTCATGCCTTTTTTCAGCACCGCATGCTGATCCAGATATCCTGCATGTACGTTTTTCGACCATTCTACTTTTCCTTCATCCGGCGTCAGTTTTCCAGTCACAATGTTCATGAATGTAGACTTTCCTTCTCCATTGGCTCCTACCAGCCCGATATGTTCACCTTTTAATAACCGAAAAGAAACATCTGAGAAAATGGCTCTGTCTCCAAAGCCATGTGTCAGATGTTCCACGTTTAATATACTCATAGAAAATCTCCTACCCCTCCAGCAGCATTGCGATCGCTGCCGGGTCTTCCTCAGCCGAAGCCTGCACGCACAGCAGTACGTCCTGGACATACGACTGTGCGAAATCAAGCGAGCCGGCAATTTCTATTATTGTTTTGCCTTCTTTATATAATGCAAGAATCTGTTCGATTTCTTTTATCTTCTCTCTGAGTGTTTCATCAGCAATAGATGGATGTTCCATATACTCTCTACTCCTGTTCCTGGGCATTTTCTTCCACTTCAAGTCCCAGCTCATCTAACTGCTTTGCATCAACCGGTGACGGAGCTTCTGTCATAAGATCAGATGCGTCTTTTACTTTCGGAAATGCGATCACATCACGGATGCTGTCCTGCTTTGCCATAAGCATAACAAGACGATCCAGTCCGTATGCCAGTCCTGCGTGCGGCGGAACTCCGTATTTGAATGCTTCAAGCAGGAATCCAAACTGCTCTTGTGCCTGCTCCGGTGTGAACCCGAGAACTTCAAACATCTTGCTCTGAATATCCTGATTGAAGATACGTACACTTCCTCCACCGATCTCGTTACCGTTCAGCACAATATCATATGCCTTTGCACGAACTCTTCCCGGATCACTGTCAATGTACTGAAGATCTTCTTCCATCGGCATAGTAAATGGATGATGCATCGCTGTAAAGCGGTTCTGTTCATCGTTCCACTCAAGTAATGGGAACTCTGTTACCCAGAGGAATTTGTACTCATTCTTATCCAGCAATTCCATCTGACGGGCAAGTTCCAGACGCAGTGCACCAAGAACATCCCATACAACTTTATTTTTATCTGCCGCAAACAGAAGTAAGTCTCCATTCTCTCCACCCATTGCCTGGATCAAAGAAGCCTGCTGCTCTTCTGTCATAAATTTGGCGAATGAGGATTTTACAGTTCCATCTTCGTGGATTGCAATATATGCAAGTCCTTTTGCGCCATAGTCTTTTGCAAAATCAACCAGTTTGTCAATTTTCTTTCTTGCCATGCTACCCTGTCCTTTGGCGTTGATGCCACGGACAGTTCCGCCATTTTCAATCGCACTTTTAAACACAACGAAATCAAAGTCTTTTACAACTTCTGTTACGTTCTGAAGTTCCATTCCGAAACGGATATCCGGCTTATCAGAACCGAAACGATCCATTGCTTCCTGCCATGTCATTCTCTGAATCGGCAGTGATACTTCAACACCAAGAACTTCTTTAAATAATTTTGCGAGAAGACGTTCATTTACTTCAATTACATCATCTACGTCAACAAAAGAAAGCTCCATATCAATTTGTGTAAATTCCGGCTGACGGTCTGCTCTTAAGTCCTCATCACGGAAACATTTTGCAATCTGGAAATAACGGTCACATCCGGAACACATCAAAAGCTGTTTGAAAAGCTGTGGTGACTGCGGGAGTGCATAAAAATGTCCCTGATGCACACGGCTTGGTACAAGATAATCTCTTGCTCCTTCCGGTGTACTCTTGATCAGGATCGGAGTCTCAATCTCCATAAATCCTTCTTCTGCGAGAAACTGACGGGTTAATGTCGCAACTTTGCTTCGCATCATCAGGTTCCTCTGCATATCCGGTCTTCTCAGATCCAGATATCTGTATTTCAGACGAATCTCTTCTTTTGTCTTTGAATTTTCTTCAATCTGGAACGGTGGTGTCTCAGACTCGGAAAGTACACGTAATTCTTCTGGAATGATCTCAATCTCTCCGGTTGCCAGATTTTTATTAACTGCGCCGGAACGTTTTTCCACTTTACCTACAACAGCTACTACATATTCCGAACGAAGCTTCGCGGCCTTTTCGATCAGCGCTGCATCCGTCTTGCCTTCTTCGCATACAACCTGAATGATTCCGGAACGGTCTCTGACGTCAATAAATACGAGACCTCCTTTGTTACGGTTTTTCTGTACCCAGCCCATGATTGTCACAGTTTCACCTGCATTCGCTGCAGATAACTCGGCACATCTATGAGTTCTTTTTAATCCCTGCATTGATTCTGCCATGATCCTTCTCCTTTTCTTCTCTATATTCTACAGACGGTCTGCGTAGCAGTCTACAATATCTGCATAGCCTTCCCCTGTAAGCTGTTCTTTCTGGAACTTCTTGTTTTTCTTCATATTAACGATCAGTACCTGTTTTCCTTCTTCTCTGTCTTTTTTCGCCATTGCAAGTACTTTTAACATACTTTCTTTTGGAAGCTTCTTCTCCAGAAGGTATGCCTTTTTCTCTTTTGCTGCCGGAACTTTGTATCCATTTTCCAGAAGCAGCATAACGATTCTCTCAAATCCGATAGAGAATCCGCATGCCGGCGTATCCTGTCCGGTAAATTTACCGATCATCCTATCGTATCTTCCGCCACCTGCTACGGAACCTCCGAAGTCATCCATTGTTACTTCAAAGATTGTTCCTGTATAATAAGACTGTCCACGCACCAGTGTCGGTGTAAATTTCAGATTAAATTCGCACTCTTTTGCCTCTTCCACACTTGACATGATCAGTTCCATACTCTGTGCAGTCTCCTCCGGCAGATATTCTCCTAACTTTTCTTTCAGATAATGGATTCCTGTTACATCTGCGCTTACTTCATCAAAAAGTTTCAGATATGTCTCTACGTTTTCTTTTGCATAGCCCATCTCGATCAGCTCATTTTCTACACCTTCTGCACCGATCTTGTCCATCTTATCTAAAATAATGAAAACTTCATCGTAATCTTCCTCTTTGAATCCGCTGTATGCAGCCATTGCTCTTAAAATTCCACGATCATTGATACAAACTGTAAAATTCTTGAAATCCAGCTTGCCAAGCATTGCTGTTGTCGCAAGGATCAACTCGATCTCTGCCAGTGCAGATGCTTCACCTAAAATATCAATATCACACTGCATAAACTGACGAAAACGTCCTTTCTGCGGACGGTCAGCTCTCCATACATTACCGATCTGCAGCGCCTTGAAAGGTGCCGGAAGTTCATTGGAATGGTTAGCATAATATCTTGCAAGCGGAACTGTCAGATCATAACGCAGACCTCCGTCTGCCAGATCATTTTCCTCTTTTGCCTGATCAATCTTTAACTTCTCGCCTCTCTTCATAATCTTGAAGATCAGCTTCTCATTATCTCCGCCCTGCTTGCTGCACAGATTTTCAATATGCTCTACACATGGTGTCTCCATTGACGTAAATCCAAAACTCTTGTAAGTCTTTTTAATAAGACCGATCAGATAATCACGGATCTCCATCTCTGCGGGAAGGATGTCCTTCATGCCGGTAACCGGTTTCTTCTTTAATGCCATAGCCATTCTCCTTTTCGTTCTATCATCTCGTCCACCCGGCTGATGTAAGCATCGATTGCTTTTACATTCTCCTGCCGGATCAGACTGGTTTTTTTCTTCTTTTTGCTTTCAGGATTTATGACAGGTTCTTTCAGTACGATTTTTGTAGACGCACCTGCACCTGCTGCAATAATGGATTGCTTTTCCTCCATAATTAGTATATTGTATATTCCTGCTTTGTCAACCTTTGCATAGCCCACATTTTCAAAATTTCCGGCAATATTCTTCTGACGATACAGATAATACGGAAAAAGTCCCATCTGTCGGGCTTTATTTCCTGCCATCTCTACCATCGTACCTATTTCATCTTGTATGATCGTTAATCGTTTCCCTTCTCTCTCTTCCTGGCCCATTTTAGCTGCACGTTTAATTGCAAGGGAATGTACCGTCAGATTATCAGGTCCAAGTAACGCAATCTGTCTTAGAGTGTCCTCCATATCCTCCGGTGTCTCTCCCGGAAGTCCTGCAATAATATCCATATTGATATTATCAAATCCCAGCTTTCTCGCCATATGAAATGCTTCATACACTTGTTCTACAGTATGCTTACGCCCAATTGTATCCAAGGTCTTCTGCTGCATGCTCTGAGGATTGATAGAAATTCGATTAATACCGTGATTTCGAAGCACCTGAAGTTTCTCTTTCGTAATACTGTCCGGCCGTCCGGCTTCCACCGTAAACTCCAGAAGTCCTTCCCTTACAAAATGTCTATCAATGCATGTAAGCAGCCGGTCTAACTGATCCGCATTCAAAGTTGTCGGTGTTCCACCGCCCATGTAAATGGTGTCAGCTTTTCTTCCTTCAGACATTTTCGCAATTGCTTCCAGTTCCTTCATAAGTGCAGCCAGATAGTCTTCTACCCGTTGTTCCCAGTCACCTAATGCACCCGAACTAAACGAACAGTAACTGCAAACCGTTGGGCAGAACGGGATTCCCACATAAAGACTATAGCCATTTTCATAATCCAACTGATCCAGAAGCTTTTTTTCTCTCCCTGCAATCTGCCATGCAAGATGTGCTTTTTCTTCACTCACCAGATTCTCCTTCTGGAACCATGGAACAAACGTCTCCTGTGTCATACCTTCTTCCAGTTTTCTCATAGCAATTTTAGTCGGTCGTACTCCCATCAGGATTCCCCATGCAAGAGTTCTGCCACTTTGCTCTGACAACTTTTTGTATAACATCCGGTCGAGATATTTTTTCATTGCAGATTTCTCCGCTGGCATGTCATTTGTCTGCCTGTCTGCAATTTCAATCATCGCCTCTTTCTGCCCGTCTGTACCATCTTCTGCAAATTCCACGGTTACATAATTAGAGGCTTTTTCGTCCACCGAAGACGTAACAGTCTCCGATGGATAAAAAGCCTTCACCATATGATATGCATTATATACAAATGTCTCCTGATTGCATATAACCCGGATCATTCTTAGCCCTCCTGTACATATGGATTGTGAAGCTTCTCATACTCTATCTTTGTCTCACCCATATGTCCCGGATAAACAATCGTATCATCCGGAAGTGCGAACAGTCGTTCTCTTACAGATCGTACGATTGCATCCTGACTGCTGTTCGGAAAATCCGTACGTCCGACAGAACGCTGGAATAAAGTATCTCCACTAAATACTGCATGTTCTACAGGCAGATAATAGCAACAGCCTCCCATCGTATGTCCCGGTGTATGAATGACTTCTATCGTCTCACCTGCCAGTTCCAGTTTTTGTCCGTCTTTTAACGGTTTTGCACCATCAAAGGAATAGCCGTTCGTGTAAGACGAAGACAGATTCAGCTCTGGATCCGTCATAATCGGAAGATCCTCTTCCTCTACATAGACCGGAATATTCCAGTTTTCCAGAATAGAATCAATTCCCATAATATGATCGAAATGTCCATGAGTCAGAAGAATTGCCACAAGGTTAAGTTTTTCTTCCTCAATGTATGCTGTAAACTTCTTAGAATGTCCACCTGGATCCACTACAACTGTATCCTTTGTCTCTTCATTTATCAAAAGGTAACAATTCGCCCCCAAAATCCCAAGGGGAAATTTCTCTATCTTCATTGCTTTTTCTTTCCTCCTAACCTGTTGTTCTCTCAATATCGATCACGTCATCAATCTGACGCAGTTTACCAATTACTTTCGCAAGTTCCTCTCGGCCATGCACAATAAATCCAGCCTCGATGGTCGCAGTTCCCTGCTTGCTCGTGCGGATATTTAAGGATTTGACATCCATCTCCATCTCCGTAAATACTTTGGAAATACTCATCAGAAGTCCCTGCTGATCTCTTGCATACATCTTGATCTCAGCCAGATACTGACCTCCTGTCTCTTCTGCCACATTTCCTTCCCACTCAGCCGGAATCAGTCTTGCACGTTCTGCTTCTGTCAAATGTATCATATTAACACAATCCGTGCGGTGAATCGAAAGTCCTCTTCCTCTTGTAACAAATACGACAATCTCATCTCCCGGTACCGGATTACAGCATCTGGAGAACCGGACTGCCACATCATCAATTCCTTTTACGACAATTCCACTCTTGGACTTGGCAATATGGACTTTATTCTTAGCCGCCTCTGCAACTTTTTCAAGTACAATTTCATCTGTCAGTTCCTGCTTGTGATCCTTGCCATATTCTTCCGCCAGACGATTCACGACCTGTCCTTCTTTTAAGCCGCCATGTCCGATCGCGGCAAGCACAGAATCCCAGTCCTTGAATCCATATTTTCTCTGTACGATCTCTTCATATTTTGGCTGGAGCAGATTAGAAAGGTTGAGAGATTTTGCTTTGCAATAGGAGGCCACCATCTCTTTTCCTTTGATAATATTGCTCTCTTTAAATTCTTTTTTGAACCACTGATTGATCTTATTTTTTGCCTGTGTACTCTTGACTACATTCAGCCAGTCACGGCTTGGTCCTTTCGAATTCTGGGAGGTCAGAATTTCTATTCTGTCTCCATTCTGGATTCTGTAATCAATCGGAACAAGCTTTCCATTCACTCTGGCACCGACCATCTTATTGCCGACTGCACTGTGTATGGAATAAGCAAAGTCGATTGGAGTGGACCCCGTCGGCAATGTCTTTACATCCCCCTGCGGTGTAAAGCAGTACACATCATCTGCAAACAGATCCAGATCTCCTTTGATGAGGCTTAAGAATTCCTTGTTGTCAGACATATCTCTCTGCCATTCCAGAATCTGTCTGAGCCAGCTCATTTTCTCTTCTTCAGCCATAACACCTTTCTTGCTGCCGCCGGACTCTTTATACTTCCAGTGAGCAGCAATACCATATTCGGCTGTCTTATGCATCTCCTGTGTACGGATCTGGATCTCAAACGGCTGACCAATCGAACTCATCAGCGTTGTATGCAGAGACTGATACATATTCGGTTTCGGCATGGCAATATAATCTTTAAATCTTCCAGGAATTGGCGTATAAATCTCATGGATAATTCCCAATGCCGCATAACAGTCTTTGACAGAATCCACAATGATACGGACTGCAAACAGGTCATAAATCTGATCTACTGTCTTATCCTGATTGACCATCTTCTTATAAATACTGAAGAAATGCTTTACACGTCCATTTACATCTGCTTTGATCCCCGCATTTTTCATATGCATGGACACTTCATCCACAATCTGTTGGACAAATTCCTCACGCTCTGTTTTTCTGGCATTGATCTGATTTACAAGATCAAAAAATACATCTGGTTTCAGATACTTCAATGACAAATCGTCAAGTTCTGTCTTAATTTTAGAAATACCAAGCCTTCCCGCGATCGGCGCATAAATATCCATTGTCTCACGAGCCTTTTCCTGCTGTTTGGCCGGATTCATGAACTGCAGTGTACGCATATTATGCAGACGGTCCGCAAGTTTAATGATAATAACCCGGATATCCTTTGCCATAGCAAGGAACATCTTTCTCAAATTCTCCGCCTGAAGTTCTAGTTTGTCCGCAGAATAAGCTACACGGCCAAGTTTCGTAACACCGTCTACCAAAAGAGCTACCTCTTCTCCAAACTCTTCTTTGATATAATCCTCTCCAATCCGAGTATCTTCCACTACGTCATGAAGAAGAGCTGCAATAATTGTCTCCTTATCCATCTCAAGATCCGCAAGAATGATTGCTACCCAGAGCGGGTGGATAATATACGGTTCTCCCGACTTTCTCTTTTGGTCTCCATGCGCTTTTTTTGCCAGATTATATGCCTTCTCGATCTGAGTAACATCCGCAGACGGATGATACTTTTGAATACGGGCAATTAACATGCCATAAAGCTTATCCGGATCATCATAATCTGCCTCCTGTTTGATCCCGTGCCCATCTACCATCTGAAGTTTCCCTCTTGTGTCTTTTAGTAATGCTTCCGGAGCAATCTTGCCGTCCAGTGACTCATATGTTGTTTTATTCTCTGACATATTAACGCCTCCTTCCCTCTCTAGTCTCTCAAATGTATATCTTTTTCTATTTTCCAGGATATACAATAACTGAATCTATATCATATCCCTGTAATCTGTCACGTCCATGAAGTCCTGCCAGTTCCATTAAAAACACAGTCTTTACAACCTTTCCGCCAAGACCTTCAATCAAATGGATCATTGCCTCATTCGTTCCGCCTGTCGCGATCAGATCATCAATAATCACAACTCTCTGCCCTGGCTTGATCGCATCTTTGTGCATCTCGATAGTTGCTGTGCCATACTCTAATTCATACTCTGCAGAAACCGTCTCTCTTGGAAGCTTTCCTTTTTTACGAATCGGAATAAATGGCTTTTTCAGATTATATGCGATCGGTACCCCGAAAATAAATCCTCTGGATTCCGGTCCGACTACTACGTCAAAGTCAAGACCTTCTAATTTTTCCTGCATCAGATCAATTGCAAGATGCAGTCCTTCCGCGTCCTGTAATACACTTGTCACATCACGAAATATAATCCCCGGTTCTGGAAAATCCGGAATACTTACTACATAATCTTCTATCGGTTTCATAATTATTCTCTCCTTCTTCTCTTTCAAGGTAAAGTATATCTTTTAGTATAGCATTATTTGTTCCATTTTTCAAAAAAAATCTATCGATAATGAGTAATTACAATCTGAATTTGTCTTTCTCCCCGGAATTCATTGATTCCAGGATAAAATGTAATGGACATTTTACCATTATTTCTTTCACACCGTTCTGCAAATTCCTGTGCATCATGAAAACAGATGGCTTCCATCCGGTTTCCCGCCGCATCGATTGCTGTTGCTTTTGCAACATTTTTATTTTTCCCGATGATCTTCACATGCTGCATGACGACGCCTCTTGCCGCAAAAACCGGTTTTGTATTACCTTTTCCAAATGGTTCCATGTATTCAAGTTCTTCTATAAACTGTTCTGTAATAGCAGCAAATGGCAGTTCCATATCGATCACTACTTTTTCTGTCAGCTCTTCTTCTGAAAGCGTACACTGATCATTTAGTCTTCTTTTGAATTTCTCAACATTTTCTTTATCAAGTGAAAGTCCTGCCGCCATCGGATGTCCGCCGAATTTTGTCAGAAGATCCCCACAGCCTGTCAGTTCTTCATACATGGAATAGCTTTCAATCGATCTTCCCGATCCTTTGACTCCATCTTCGGAATCCGTCAATACAAATACCGGACGATAGTAATTTTCTCTCACACGTCCAGCCACAAGGCCGGCAAGGCTTTCATGACAATCCGGCAGATAGATAACAAGCACCTTATCCCCCCGGATATCTGTCCGTTCCACTTTCGCCATTGCCTCATCTACAACGCGGTCTGTCATATCTCTACGGCTCTCATTCAATGCTTTCAGATCACCTGCCAGCATATCTGCCTCCCGCTCTGTCTTTGCCCGAAGCAGTGCCAGTGCTCTTTTTGCCGTATCCAGCTTACCACTGGCATTCAGACACGGAGCAAGAATAAATCCGATGTGATATGCCTGAATCTTTTTTCCCTCCAGCCCGATACACTGAATTAGGGCACGTAGTCCCAGATTAGAGGTCCTCTTTAGCATCTCAAGACCCTGCTTCACCAGAATTCGATTTTCCTCTGTCAGATCCATCACATCTGCCACTGTTGCAATTGCAACATTTTCCAAAAGATAATCCAGATCCGCCACGTCCTGACCATTTGCCTCACAGAGCGCCTCTACAAGCTTGTATGCAACCGCTGCACCACATAATCCTTTAAATGGATATTCACATCCTTCCTGCCTTGGGTCAACAACTGCATCTGCCGGCGGTAAAATGTATCTTCTTCCCGCTTCATTTTCCTTGTACGGCACTTCATGATGGTCTGTTACGATGATCGTCATACCAAGCGCTTTTCCATACTCAATTTCTTTCGCTGCCGCAATTCCGTTATCGCAGGTGATGATCGTATCAATTCCATCTTCATGCGCCCGGTCGATCAGATGCTGATTTAATCCATATCCGTCTTTGATACGATCCGGGATGTCGCTGTCCACCTTTGCGCCAAGCTTTTCCAGACCTTCTAAAAGAATATATGTCGCATTGATTCCATCACAGTCATAGTCTCCAATGACACGGATTTTTTCCCGGTCCCTGATTTTTTCAGTCAGAATTTCCACCGCCTGTGGCATACCCTTCATCTGCATTCCATCGTAGAGTTCCGCAATTGTACCGTTCAGATATTGGTTGATTGCTTCATCTCCAATAACATCCCGGTTACGGATCAGACTGGCCAGTCTCGGACTAATATGAAATTTCTTACTGATAGCCTCAAAATCAGCACCTTTTCTTAAAAGTACCCAGCGTTCCATAATTTTCGTCTCTCCTGTTTTATCCAAATAAATATTTGCAAAGTAAATACTACACTTTCGCCAGGAATCTCCAACATCATTTTATTTACTTTGCAAATATTTACTTTAAGAAAAGAACAGCCTCGCCATAAAATATGACTTTGGCTGTTCTATAGTATTTAAAATTACTTCTTGAAGCGTTTCATTACATACCACAGCGCTCCTGTGATACATACAGATGAGTAAGCTCCGCATACAACTCCGACCATCAATGGAAGTGCAAACTCCTTGATAGAACTTACACCCATGACGTAAAGTACTGCTACCATGATAAATGTTGTAAGAGATGTATAGATACTTCTTGTCAGCGTCTGTGTGATACTCTTGTTTACAACTGCTGCAACATCACTGCTCTTTGTCTTACCACGCATTTCCTCTCGGATACGGTCAAAGATAACAATGGTCGCGTTGATGGAATATCCAACGATTGTCAGCATACACGCGATAAATGTATTACCAACAGAGATTCTTGCAATTGCATAGAATCCTACTACAACAAGGACGTCATGTAAAAGAGCAAGTACCGCACTGGTAGCGAAACGGATATCTTTGAATCGGAACCAGATATACAGAAGCATACAGATTGTCGCAATAACAACCGCGATAACTGCATCTCTTCGCATCTCATTACTTACTGTAGAACTGATATTTTCTGCCGTGATCTTTGATTCGTCCACACCGAAGTTATCAACCATAGCCTTATTCAGTGCTTCACGCTTGTCAAGATCCAGTGTAACTGTCTTGATAATAACCTGATTGGTTCCGGCTACTTTCTGAGTCTGAACATTGTTATCTCCAGTTACCTTTTCTACAACCGGAACAATTTCCTTATCAATCTCATCAATAGAGTAATCTTTATCAAATGTTACATTTGTAGATGTACCGCCCTGGAATTCAAGGCTGTATGCAAATGCTCCTTTTCCTCTTCCTGCATTGACACCGATTGTGATCACTCCTGCTGCAATTAATACAAGAGAAATTGTAAAGAACACTTTTTTCTTTGAAAGGAAATCGATTGGCTCACGCTCTTTCTTTGGACGATAATATAATTTTTCACTTCTAAGTCCAACTGCATAAAATGCATTTACGATCAATCTTGTAATAACAAGTGCTGTAAACATAGATGCGATGATACCAATTGCAAGTGTCTGCGCGAATCCTTTTACTGTACCGGAACCTTTGAACCACAATACAGCTGCTGCAATCAGAGTCGTAATATTACCATCTAAGATTGCTGATAAAGCTTTCTGGAAACCAATCTTCAGAGAATTCTTTACACTTCTTCCGCGTACCATCTCTTCACGTACACGAGCGAAGATGATAACGTTGGCATCTACTGCCATACCAATGCCAAGAATGATACCGGCAATACC
>ERZ772819.2974-NODE-2974-length-12293-cov-3.578853_pt1 | contig 12293 bp, 12 predicted proteins | sample MGYA00580860_ERZ772819 | MGnify/ENA primary metagenome ERZ772819 (study PRJEB29015, sample SAMEA2737683) | human gut metagenome | biome: human gut; feature: human-associated habitat; material: faeces | place: China | collected 2012 ...
CTGGGTGGGGTGCTGGTGGCCGCCGTCACCGGCATTGATGACCGGGATGCGGCTGTAGCGGGAGGCACGCAGCGGTGCGCCCTCTTTGGGGTGGCGCATGGCGGCAATGTCAGCCACGCAGCTGACCACGCGGATGGTATCAGCCACGGTCTCCCCCTTGCTGGCGCTGGAAACACCAGCATCGGGGAAGCCAAGCACCTGGCCGCCCAGGTTCAGCATAGCAGCCTCAAAGGAAAGGCGGGTACGGGTGCTGGGTTCATAGAACAAAGTGGCCAGGCGTTTGCGGGCCGCTACGTCGCGGTAAGCGGCCGGGTCCTCATGGATACGGTCGGCAAGATCCATCAGACTGAGCGTTTCTTCCAGCGTAAAGTCCGCCGGGTCGATCAAATGTCTCATACACATTCCCCTTTATTCAACGGTCTATGATCTTCTCGGCAGCACCGCACCTTGCATTGTGCAGCACTGCTGTATGTCAAAGCGGTCGCCCGCCTGAACACCATTACAAAAGCTTGCGCACCATCGCAAAATCAAAGAAATCAGTATAATAAGTTTGGCAGCACAGCACCGGTTTGCACAGGCGGGAGTAGCAAATCTCCTCCAGCTGCAAAAGCGCCTGTTCGGGGCGCAGGGCCAGCTGGCGGCGGATGCCTGCCGGGCCGGACACTGCATGCAGGTGGGCCACAGTCTCCGTCACTTCAGTATGGCAGTGGCGGGCGGCAATATCAAAAATGGGCTGGCTGAAATCAATGCCTTCCAGCCGCTTATTGTCAAACAAAGAAAGCGGCAGAATATCGGTGGAAAACAGCACCGGCGTATCATCCGCCATCACGCGGCGGCGCACAAACACCAACGTCTGCGGGGCGTCGGTGGGCAGCTGCAGCTTTTCGGCCAAAGCGGGGGAGGCGATTTCCCGCGTTACGCTCAAGTTATCGCTGCGGGGTTCCTTGCCAATGGCGCGGATCATTTTATAGAATTCCAACTTCTGATCCATGCGGTTTTTCAGCTGCACCACATCCCGGTTTACCAAGGTGCCAATGCCGCGCACACGTTCCAGGTAGCCGTCGCGCTCCAGCTCGCTCAGGGCGTCGCGCACTACCGTGCGGCTCACCCCCAGATCGGAAGCCAGCTCCAATTCACTGGGCAGCTGGGCAGCACCGCTATAGCGGCCATTTTCCAGTTCCTCCAGCAGGCGGGCAGCCGTATGCTGGCTGCGCAGCTCACCGCCCAGCCGGTTTTCGGTCTGTTTGTTCATCGATCAAATTCCTTTCGGGCCCGACATACGTCTGCCAGGCAGCATTTATCGCAGTAGGGGGTGGTGCGCGCCGTGCACACCGCGCGGCCATGGTCTACCAGCCGGTGGCAGAAATCACTGCCTTCTTCCGGCGGAATGATCTTCCACAGTTCCTTTTCGACTTTTGCCGGTTCCTTAATACCGTCCACCAGGCCGATGCGGTTGCACAGCCGGATGCAGTGGGTGTCAGTCACGATGGCCGGCTTGCCGAACACATCCCCCATAATCAGGTTGGCGCTTTTGCGGCCCACACCGGGCAGGCTCAGCAGCGCGTCAAAGTCGCTGGGCACTTTGCCGCCGTATTCATCCTGCAGCTTGCGCATACAGGCAGAAATATCCCGTGCCTTGCTGCGCCCCAGGCCGCAGGGTTTTACAATGGCTTCGATTTCTTCCGGTTCGGCCGCTGCCAACGCTTCCACACTGGGATATCTGGCAAACAGGTCCTGCACCACCACGTTTACACGGGCGTCGGTGCACTGTGCCGCCAGCCGTACCGACACCAACAGTTGCCAGGCGTGGTCATAATCCAGCGTACATTCTGAGCGGGGGTATTCTTTTTTCAGCCTATCAATACAGATCCGTGCGAGTTCTTTTTTAGTCACAGGATTCGCTCCGTTTCGTTTTCTTCTCTTGATTTTACCACGATGCGCCCTTTTAATCAAGCGCAGAAGTATGATGTTTTGGTACATATCCCCCCATGTGTTTTCCTGAATCGCCGATAGGGCAAAATTTTCCCGCAAAAACACAGTTTGCATCGGCCTTTTATCGGTGCTGCCTTGATTTCACCGCCAAAATCACCTATAATTTAATGATAAGAATTTCTATTTTATGCGGCATACACGCCGCAGCATTTTTAGCTAAATTTATAGTAAGTAAAGGAAATCCACCATGGAGCCATTGGCACAGCGTCTGCGCCCCCGCACTTTGGATGAAATCTGCGGACAGCAGCATCTTTTAGGCAAGAATCAGGTTTTCCGCCGCACGGTCGAAAGCGGCCATATCCCCAACATGATCTTCTACGGTCCCTCCGGCGTAGGCAAAACCACTGTGGCCAGCATCATCGCTGCAGGCAGCGGCATGAAACTGCACAAACTTAACGGCACCACCGCCTCCACCAGCGACATCAAGTCGGTGCTGAACGACATCGGCACCTTGGGTACCGACGGCGGCATCCTGCTGTATCTGGACGAGATCCAGTACTTCAACAAGCGCCAGCAGCAAAGCCTGCTGGAATGTGTAGAGCAGGGCACCGTCACCCTGATTGCCTCCACCACCGAGAACCCATACTTTTATGTATACAACGCGCTGCTTTCCCGCTGCACGGTGTTTGAGTTCAAGGCACTGACCGCCGCCGACATCCGCCAGGGCTTGCAAAACGCCGTAGCCCGCCTGGGGGCCGACGACCAGACGCCGATTTTGATCCCGGACGACGCGCTGGACTACCTGGCCCAAAGTGCGGGCGGCGATATGCGCAAAGCCCTGGGCAACCTGGAGTTTGCCGTCACTGCTGCGCCGATTGAGAACGGCACCCGCACCATCGACCTTTCCATGGTGCAGCAGGTAGCCGTGCGCACTGCCATGCGGTACGACAAGCTGGGCGACGACCATTATGATATTGTCTCGGCTTACCAAAAGTCGATGCGCGGCTCCGATCCGGACGCCGCCCTGCATTATCTGGCCCGCCTTCTGGAAGCCGGTGACCTGCCCAGCGCCTGCCGCCGCCTGATGGTCTGCGCCTGTGAGGATGTTGGCCTGGCCTGGCCGCAGATCATCCCCATTGTAAAGGCTGCCGTGGACATTGCCAACGCTGTCGGCCTGCCGGAAGCTCGGCTTCCGCTGGCCGATGCTGTGGTATTGGTCGCCACGGCACCCAAATCCAACTCTGCCCACAATGCCATCAACGCCGCCGTCGCGGATGTCCAGGCAGGCCGCACCGGCCCCATCCCGCGTCAGCTGCAAAACAAACACTATGACGGCGCCGACGCCAAGGTCAAGGGCCAGCATTACCTCTACCCTCACGATTTTCCCAACCACTGGACCGCCCAGCAATACCTGCCCGATGCCATCAAGGACCGCCGCTACTACGAACCCGGCGACAACAAAAACGAGCAGGCTTTTGCCCAATACTGGAAGATGATCAAAGGAGAATAACCATGTCCACCCTCCACTGCGAAAACATTACGTTTCCTTCCTCTGACAGGAAACATACCTCCTCGGCCGTCATTTATACCTGCCCGGACGTGCCCGTGCGGGCAGTCATCCAGCTCAGCCACGGCATGTGCGAGTACGTCCGCCGCTATGCACCGATGGCGGATTTCTACGCCGCCCATGGCATAGCCCTGGCAGGCAACGACCACCTGGGCCACGGCGACACCGCCCAGGCAGGGGAGCACGGCCACTACGGCGAAAAGGACGGCCGCTTTCATCTGTTGGACGACCTGCATACAATGAACAGCCTGCTGCACGAGCGTTTTCCCGGCCTGCCCATCATCCTGTACGGCCACAGCATGGGCAGCTTTTATGCCCGATGGTACGCTGAAAAGTGGCCGGAGAGTATCACGGCACTTATCATTTCCGGCACAGCTGGTCCCAGCGTGATGAACGCCATCGGCCAGCGTCTGGCTGCTCTGATTGCCGCCGTCAAGGGCAACGACGCCGTCTCGCCCTTGATGGTCAATCTGAATTTCGGCAGCTATTGCAAGCGCATCCCGGATGCCGCCTCGCCTAACGCCTGGCTCAGCCGCGACACCCAGGTCGTACGGGATTATGACGCCGACAAGCTCTGCACCTTCTCGTTCACCGCGGGCACCTACCGGGAGATGCTGGCCACCCTCAACCACGTCAGCCGCAAAAGCTGGGCTGAGGGAATCGCCAAGGACCTGCCCATCCTGCTCATCGCCGGTGACGCTGACCCCGTAGGCAACTATGGCGCCGGTGTACGCACCGTCTGGGCCATGCTGGGCGACGCCGGTGTACAGGATCTGACCTGCCAGATTTACGAGGGTGCCCGCCACGAACTACACAACGAAACCAACCGTCAGGAGGTATTCGATTACGTCCTGACCTGGATCGAATACCATATTTAAATTTATTTTATATCGCATTATCGAGAATCCTCGGCTTATACCGGGGATTTTTTATTTTACCTATTGACAATGCTATACCTCGCGTGTATTATTGTATTAGATGCTTAATACAAGTACACAGGAGGCAACCACCATGAATTGGAACATAACCGCCGGACGGCCGGTTTATGTCCAGCTGATCGAACAGCTGGAGCTGGCGCTGGTGGCGGGGGAATTTCCGCCAGGCATCCGCATCCCGCCCGTGCGGGAGCTGGCCGCCGATGCGGGCGTCAACCCCAATACCATGCAGCGTGCCCTGCAGGATTTGGAAAGTCGAGGCCTGCTGCAGGCTCAGCGCACTGCCGGGCGTACCGTCACAGCCAACGATACCGTATTGCAAGCTCTGCGCCGCAAACGCGCCGCCACCCTGGCCAGGGATTTTCTGCAGCAAATGCACGCCCTGGGCATGACCGCAGCAGAGGTCGAGACCCTGCTGCGGGAAACCGAAACATCAGAAAAGGAGTAACACAATGGAACCTGTATATGAAGTCCACGGCCTGTGCAAATACTACGGCAAAAAGGCCGCGCTGGATGGCGTGGATTTTACCGTAGAGCCGGGCAAATTGGTGGGCCTGCTGGGCCCCAATGGCAGCGGCAAAACGACCCTTATTAAAATTTCCGCCGGGCTGCTCACGGCCGACAGCGGCACCGTCTGCATTGATAAAGCACCGGTAGGTGTCTATACCAAGGCCATCACCAGCTACCTGCCGGACCGCATGGCCCTGCCTACCGAGTTCACCGCCGCTGACGCCGTAAGCCTGTACACTGATTTCTTTGCCGATTTCGACCGTACCAAGGCCAACGCCATGCTGGCCGACCTGCATCTGAATCAGCACGATCGCATCGGCGCTATGAGCAAGGGCACGCAGGAGAAAATGCAGCTTTGTTTAACGATGAGCCGTGCCGCCAAGCTGTACCTACTGGACGAACCTTTGGGCGGTGTTGACCCCGCCGCACGGGAATACATTTTAAACACCATCCTGCATAACTACAGCGAGGACGCCGCGCTCGTGCTCTCCACCCATCTGATCGGCGATATTGAAAAAGTGCTGGATGAGGTTATCTTCCTCAAAGACGGTTCTGTCATGCGCCAGGTCGGCGTGGACGAGCTGCGTGAGGAGACCGGCACCAGCGTGGACGCTTATTTTAGGGAGGCATACAAATGCTGACGAAACTTTTAAAATATGATTTCAAGGCCACCGGCCGCATCATCCTGCCCATCGCGGGCGGCGTGCTGTTATTAAACTTTGTCTCGGACCTGCTGGGGCATTTTGTCAACAACACCAGCCATACGATGCCCTGGGTCGGCGTTTTTATGGGGCTGCTCACCCTTGCCACGTTTTTGGGCATGCTGGCGGTTCTGGCCATCTGCTTTTTTGCCAGCGTGCAGCGCTACTACAAACTGTTGGGGGAACAGGGCTACCTGATGCTGGCCCTGCCGGTACACGCCTGGCAGCACATTGCCGCCAAGCTCATCTGCGGCGTCGTGTGGACGCTGTTCGGCTTTTTCTACTTTGGAATCTGCGGTACGCTCACCCTCTCGGCACTGGACGGCGACAGCTTTTCCCTTACCGGCGTAAACATCCAAGATGTTCCGCTCCTGCTGTTATTTTTCCTCCTGATCCTTGCACTGATTGCCGGTGCCCAGCTGCACGCTTACCTGGCCTGCGCCTATGCGGGGATGTTTACCCAGCATCGGCTGACCATCAGCATCATCAGCTACTTTGTAATTGGCTTTATCGGACAAATGCTGAGCCTTGTCGGCACCATTGTTTTTGCCATTAAAGTATATCCGTCCCTCGATAACATCGGCAGCATGGTCGAACTGCAAAACGGCATACTCCTTTCCGTCTGCGTCATCTTCCTGCTCACCCTGTTGGTGGACGCCCTGCTTTGGGCGCTGACTCAGTGGCTCATGAGCAGCCGCCTCAATCTGGCTTGATTTTTCCGTTCTCTGTTCCGATTAATAAGGAAAAGAGCCTGTTTTTTCATGCAATCTTGTATGTTGTTTCCTGCATCTTCTAAAACGAGGCTTTCACTTTTTGTCATCTGTACCGTGATGCCCTGTCTGTTTTTGTACAGCTGCATTATCAGCAGTGGATCAGGGGTACACGGCGGCTCGCTCATGTGGTTACCGGGGTCGGCTATCGGCTATGCTGTTATTGCGTTCCTTATTTACAAACATTCCAAAGCCCCCTAAACATAATAAGAAACCCCAAGCAGGAACCGGCCCCCCATAAAAGGGGATGCAGGCTCCTGCCTGGGGTTTTCTTCCCTTATTAATTACTTAATTACACAACAAAATCCCGTATTGCTTCGGCATCGTGCAGGCCTTTGGTGTACAGCCTTTTCAAGGCCTCCTGGTCGCGGGTCAGCGTTTTGACACCGCAGGTGTCGTCAGGTGCAATGATGAGCACTTTGCCCTCGGCAGCCAACTGCTGTGCTTTCTGGATGCCTTCATTATAATGTTGGGCGCGCAGGGCCAGCTGTTCGGCAGCTTTCGGGTAGCGTCGGCGGATGACGCGTGCCAGCTTGCGGTCGGTGCCGTCGGCGCGGATGATCCCGGCGGGCTTTGTCAAAATCAGCACCACCTTATCGCAGCCATCGGCAAAGGCCTTGTCCAGGGGGATGGTATCGCCCAAAGCGCCGTCATAATAGGGGACACCATCAATCACAATGGGCTTGCAGGCCACCGGGATACAGCAGGAGGCCATCAGCACGCGATAGTCGTCCTGGTGCAGATCACTGCGTGTAAAGTATTTTGGCTTGCCAGTGGTTGCGTTGGTGGCAATCATGTACCATTCCGCCGGGTTTGTGTTCATTTTTGCAAAGTTCAGTGGGTTTTCGCCGCCCGCATTGCTGAGCGTCCCATAGATATATTGCAGGTTCAAAAACGAGCCGCCGTGCAGCATGTTGCCCGCGCCCATGTACTGCTTGCGCATCGAGTATTCCTCGTAAAACGGGTAGTTTCGCCCGTGCTGGCCGCTTATATAGGATGCGAGGTTTGCACTGCCAGCCGAAATGCCGATGCCATAATCAAACTGTACATCGTTTTCCATACACCAGTCAAACACGCCCGCCGCATAAATGCCGCGTAGGCCGCCGCCTACGTCGATCACGCCAATTTTTTCCATTTGTTGCTTCCACCTCTTATGCAACAAATTATACACCTGTCACACGCGCAAAGTATCATACAATCTGGCGCAGATGCCCGAAATTTTGTCCTTTTAGGGCATAGCTATTTTAACCGCACGCCGCCACAGCTTCCACCGCCGTTTCCAGTCCGCGGGCAATTTGGCGCAGGTCCATGCTGGGGGTGCCCAGCGGCTTATTGATGACCTGCTCCATCGCATAGGGCACATGGATGAACCCACCGCGCACATTGGGGTACTTTTTATCGATGAGATACAGCAGGGTATACAGCATATAGGTACCCGCCGTGTAGGAGACCGCGGCCGGTATCCCGGCATCCCGCATCCGCTGCACCATGGCTTTTACGGGCAGGGAGGTGAAGTAAGCGGTCTCACCGTCCTCCCGGATGGGCACATCCACAGGCTGATACCCGGCATTGTCCGGGATGCGGCCGTCCATAAGGTTGATGGCCACTTTCTCCGGAGTGATAGCCGCGCGGCCGCCCGCCTGTCCCACGCAGATGACCGCATCGGGTTTATGCCGCTGCATAGCGTCCTCCAGAACCGCACCGGCGCGGTGGAACCGGGTTGGGACTTCCAGCTTGATGATCTCGGCCCCGGCAATGGTGTCAGGCAGCAGTTTGACTGCCTCATAAGCCGGGTTGACGGTCTCGCCGCCGAAGGGATCGGAGCCGGTAATTAAAATTTTCATGGCAGAGCGCCTCTTTTCGCAGTTTTTGCCATTATAGCATATCTGCCTCTCCATCTCAAGCGCCGTGCCACACCGCACTTTTGCCGTAATCCTCCCCATTTACGCATTTTTTAATGATTCATGAACATTTCTTTACAGATTTATTATAAGTTTTAGTTGACAAACACTCTCCATGCCGTATAATGTATCTTGTGTGTGCATCTATAGGGTAAATCTTTTATGCCCTGACACATTGGCGTTGTATGTGCTGCTTGTAGCGGACCTGTCCACCGGGACCGTGTAACAAACCTTTGCGGGGCGGCATAATTGGCGCCGACTCGTTAAGCGCTTTGTGCCGGCCTAAGGAAGAAACGGTGCGAAAAGAAAGTGCTGTAACGGGAAATTCCGCAAAGGGGGATGCAATAATAATGAATGAGAATCTCATCGTATCGCTGAAAGACATTGTTGTTGATTTTGACGGGCAGAAGGTCCTGGACGGGCTTTCCCTCGACATTCACGACAAAGAGTTCGTTACGTTCCTTGGCCCTTCCGGCTGCGGCAAAACGACCACTCTGCGCGTGATTGCCGGGTTTATTACCCCAAAATCGGGCAATGTCTTTTTTGATGGCAAAGACATCGCCGACCTGCCACCCTATAAGCGCCAGGTCAACACGGTGTTCCAGAAGTATGCGCTTTTCCCGCATCTGAATGTCTTTGAAAATGTGGCGTTCGGCCTGCGCCTGAAAAAGTTGCCGGAGGAAGAGATCCGCCCGAAAGTTCTGGAAATGCTGGAGACCGTCGGTCTGAAAGGCTTTGAGCGGCGCAGCATCCATCAGTTGTCTGGCGGCCAGCAGCAGCGTGTGGCCATCGCCCGCAGCCTGGTCAACCAGCCTCGCGTGCTGCTGCTCGACGAGCCCCTGGGTGCCCTGGACCTGAAGCTGCGCAAAGAGATGCAGCTGGAGCTTAAGCGCCTGCAGCGCGAGATGAATATCACCTTCGTTTATGTCACCCACGACCAGGAAGAAGCTCTGACCATGTCGGACACAGTCGTGGTCATGTCCGGCGGCAAGATCCAGCAGATCGGTTCGCCGCAGGATATTTACAACGAGCCCAAGAACGCCTTTGTCGCCCGCTTTATCGGTGATTCCAACATCGTGGACGGCGTGATGCTGCGTGACTTTTTCGTCAACTTCGGCGGTCATGACTTTACCTGTGTGGACCGCGGCTTCAAGCCCAACGAGCCGGTGCAGGTCGTCATCCGTCCCGAGGACGTGCAGATCGTGCCGCCGTCTGTCGGCATGCTGACCGGCCTGGTGCGTGAGGTCATCTTCAAGGGCGTACATTTTGAAATGCATGTGGATGTGGAAGGCTATGAGTGGCTGATCCATTCCACCCAGGCAAGCCAGCCCGGCGAACTGATCGGCATGAACATCGGCCCGGACGAAATTCATATCATGAAGCGTTCGGAGGTGTAAGCGATGCTTAAATCCAAGACCTCCCGCTGGCTGGCCGGGCCGTATCTGCTCTGGATGGCCGCTTTCATCATCGTTCCGCTGTTCATCGTTATCTGGTATGCACTGACCAACGCAGATGGCCGGTTCACGCTGGATAACCTGACCCAGATTGGCCGCTACTCCAGCGTTTTCATGCGCAGTTTGATTCTGGCTGCCGTGTCCACGGCCATCTGCCTGGTCATGGCGTTTCCCGTTGGCTATTTTCTCTCCCGCCTGCGTGCCAACAAGCAGCATATCATGCTCATGCTGGTCATGCTGCCCATGTGGATGAACTTTCTGCTGCGTACCTATGCGTGGATGACTTTGCTGGAGAAGAACGGCCTCATCAACAAGTTTTTTGGCCTGTTCGGCCTCGGACCCTTTAACATGATCAACACCTCCGGCGCAGTGGTGCTGGGCATGGTGTACAACTACCTGCCGTTTATGATTCTGCCCATCTACACGGCCATGACGAAGATCGACAACTCGGTCATCGAGGCTGCACAGGACCTGGGCTGCAACGTCTGGCAGATCTTGTTCCGCGTGCTGGTTCCTTTGACCGGCCCCGGCATTGCCACCGGCATCACCCAGGTGTTCGTGCCTGCGGTCTCTACCTTTATCATCAGCCGTATGCTGGGCGGCGGCTCCAACCTGCTGATCGGCGATTTGATTGAGCTGCAGTTCCTGGGCAATTCCTACAACCTGAACCTTGGCTCTGCCATGAGCCTGGTGCTGATGGTCATCGTCCTGCTGTGCATGAGCTTCACCTCCAGCTTTGATGAGTCCGAGATGGAAGGGGTGATGTAAGATGAACAAAAAGCAATCTGTTCTCTTGCAGCGCACCTATATCATCCTGGTGTTCTGCTTCATGTACCTGCCCATCGCGGTCATGATTGCCTTTAGCTTTAACGAGAGCAAGTCCCGTTCCAACTTCACCGGCTTTACCCTGGACTGGTACAAGAGCCTGTTCCACAACGAAATGATCCTCTCGGCGCTGGGCCTCAGCCTGGTGCTGGCGCTGGTATCCAGCGTGGTAGCTACCGTACTGGGTACACTGGCTACCATCGGCATCAACTCGATGTCCCGCAAAAGCCAGCTCATCATCAACAACATCAGCTATGTGCCTGTCGTCAACCCCGAGATCATCACCGGCGTTTCGCTGATGCTGCTCTTCGTCATGGCGCAGAATTTTGGCATCGGCGGCGAGAGCGGCATCTTCGGCTGGTTCACGCTGTTGATTGCCCATATTACCTTTAATATTCCGTATGTCATCTTCAACGTAGGCCCCAAGCTGCGCCAGCTGGACCCCAGCCTGTACAACGCAGCGATGGATCTGGGCTGCACGCCGCGGCAAGCCTTCTTCAAGGTCATCATGCCGCAGCTGTCCCCGGCCATCCTGTCGGCATTCCTAATTTGCCTGACCTACTCCATTGATGACTTCATGATTTCCTACTTCAACTCCGGCACGATGCAGACATTGCCCATCGCAATCTACTCGATGACCCGCAAAAAGGTCAGCCCCGAGATCAACGCCTTGTCTGCAATCATCTTCTGCGTCATTCTGGCCATTATCCTCATCTCCAACGCGATGGATTCCCGCGCATACCGCCGCAACCAGAACGCCATCCGCAAGGCGATGCAGGACGAAGGGGGGCGCTGAAGATGAAACTGAAAAAGTTTGCTGCAGCAGTTTCCGCTGCCCTGATGCTGGCTGTTTTTACCGCCGCACCTGCGCTGGCTGCTGACGAGATCGAAGTCAACGAGGACATCTCCGTCTCCGGCGACTACGACTGGACCCGTTTTGCCAACGACCACATCACCCTGAATGTCTACAATAACGGCCTATATATCTCCGATGGCTCCGATGACAGCGTGAATGTCGTCTCTGCCTTTGAGGATCTCACCGGCATCAAGGTCAACTACACCACCTACGATTCCAACGAGAGCCTGTACGCCAAGCTGAAATCCGGCGGCGTGTCCTACGATGTCATCTTCCCGTCGGACTACATGGTAGGTAAGATGATCAACGAGGGCATGCTGGCCGAGTTGGATATGGATAACATTCCCAACATTGCCGGCGTGGGCGAAACCTATCTCGACCGCAACTTTGACCCCGGCAACAAGTACAGCGTGCCTTACATGTGGGGCACCACGGGCCTTATCTACAACACGACGATGGTCGAAGAACCGCCCACGAAATGGGCCGACATGTGGGATGTGGAGTACACCAACAATGTGCTGATGTTCAACAACTCCCGCGATGCTTACGCCATCGCCGCCAAGGTAGCCGGCCTGTCGATGAACCCGCAGTCTGTGGACGAGATTACCGCCATCACCGAAAAGCTGAAAGAGCAGAAGAACATCGTGCAGGCTTACGTCATGGACGAAGTCTTTGACAAGATGGAGGGCGGCGAAGCCGCCATGGCCCCGTACTACGCAGGCGATGCCATCACGATGATCGACGAGAATCCCGACCTTGCCTTTGTCCACCCGGAGGAAGGCGTCAACTTCTTCATCGATAACATGTGTGTCCCGGCCAACGCCAAGCATAAAGAGGCTGCC
>ERZ772819.2975-NODE-2975-length-12291-cov-3.809251_pt1 | contig 12291 bp, 7 predicted proteins | sample MGYA00580860_ERZ772819 | MGnify/ENA primary metagenome ERZ772819 (study PRJEB29015, sample SAMEA2737683) | human gut metagenome | biome: human gut; feature: human-associated habitat; material: faeces | place: China | collected 2012 ...
GTTCAGTTTAAAGTCAGCTCTCCGCCATCCCCCACAACCTCCCTTCCTCCACACTTCTCCAAATTCATGGCAGAGTAACTTTCCTCTCCTACACCTCTCCGGACTGGTTCACCTTTCGGCTGCCAGTTTAAAAGGCTGCACAACCACTCTACTTTCCATCAAAATTCATGGGAGGGGCTTTGCCCCGTCCCATGAATATTCCGCATCTGCCACACCTTCCGTCCGCCAATAAAAAAGGTGGTGTGGCTTTTCTGACTGCAAACTATGCACATAATAAAAGCATTGAGCAAGTCACTGTCTAAGTGTACGCGCGTCCACGGACGGACGCGCGAGCTGTCTCGTGCATGGATGCACGTTGACAGCGTAACGAGAACTTAAACAGCCTTCCACGCTCAATGCTTATTATTATGTAGCGTAGTTTGTACGGAAGAAAACCACACCACATTTTTTATCCCTTAATGGAATATATGATCTCCAATTATTACAAAATCTGAATAGTTGTTAACATCTACAGTATATAATGCCCTGAATGATGTATAACCACCTATATTATTAACGCCTGATAATGCTTCAAGTGCTGCCTGCATGCATTCTGTGTTTCTCGGACCATTTGCAAGTCTTGCTGCAAATCTGTCTGATGGATTACCAGCGCCATCTGATACACCAGAGAACTGTGATCTCTGATAAACAACACCCGAAACTGTCCCCGGATAATGTCCGCTTCGCACTCTGTTAAGAATAACATTTGCAACAGCGAGCTTTCCTGCATATGGCTGATATGCAGCCTCCCAGTCTATGATACATGCCATAAGCCATATATCATCATCTGATACGCTCATAGTTGGGTTATATGTTATATCTGTTCCTGATATTGTATTAGCAATTATCTTCTGTCGTCTTGCTTCCTCTGCTGCAGCAGCCGCTCTTTCAGCTTCTGCCTCTGCCTCAAGTCTTGCTTCTTCTGCAAGTCTTTCAGCCTCTTCTTCTGCTTCAATAGCTTCAATCTCTGCTATTGTATATCCTGCAAGAAGATTATCTGTTCCAATCTGTTCTGCTATAGCCTCTGCTTCTTCTCCAAAACATAAGCACTGTGTCTGTACATAACCTTCGCAGTTTCCTGAACTAACTTTAGTCCATTCCTTTCCGACCATATCAACATCTACAAGTGTGTTAGTATATAATCTTCCCACAACCTGTGCTGTCTCTTCGTCAGAAGTGTCATAAACATCAAGATAAGGATCAGTAATTGCTACTGCCTTGTTCTTGTATGTTCCTGTTTCTTCATACCCAGTCACAAGAACCTCTTCTGTATTAGCTGAATAAGATGCAACCTTAATTCCCGTGTCAGTATTCTGTGTTTTCTCATAGGTAGTTGCCACTGCTGGAAGAACCGGTGTCATAAACAACACAATTGCAGCTCCCACATAGCAAGCAGCTTTGCTACTTCTAAGTTTCATATTATACTTCCCTTTCCGGCGGCTTATTTAGCTTCGCCTGTAAATTGTTACAGAAATGTTACAATTTATTACGGAAATATAATAGCAAAGTTACAGTAATTTGTCAAATATGTTAAAACCCGCTCTATGAGCGGGTTTGCGGGTTTGTTTATTAAATTCATTTTGCCAAAAATAGTATATGACCATATATATAGTTGGTTATCTACACACTTCTCTGTCTGACAGCTTCGTATGTAAGAATTGTACATGCTATTGCCGCGTTAAGAGATTCAACCTCTCCCTGCATCGGAATTCTTATAAGTGTATCTGCCTGCTTAGTGATATCATCTGTAAGTCCATTTCCCTCATTGCCTATTAGAAATGCGGTTCCTTCCCTGTAATCTTCACCAAGATATGTATTCTTTCCGTCAAGATGTGCAGCATATACCTTAATTCCAGCATTCTGACACTGTGAAACTGCATCGCTAAAATCCTGCACATATACAAATGGCACTCTGAATATAGAACCCATTGTTGACCTTATTGTCTTAGGATTATATATATCCACAGTATTAGAACTCATAACAACTCCGGTAACACCTGCACCTTCACCCATCCTTAATATAGTTCCCAGATTACCCGGATCCTGAAGATTCTCAACAAGAATCAGTAACGGATTGTCGGTAAGCATATCTGAAATACTGCTGTCATTCATTCTTACAACCGCCATAATCCCCTGTGGTGTCTGTGTCTGTGACATTCTGTCAAATACATTATCGGCGACAATCTCAATACTGTCAGAAGAAATCCCCTGCTTCTTAACCAGCTCATGCACATACTCAGGATTGTTACTATGAAATCTTTCAGACATATATATCTTTACAAGTAAATCTGCCGGCACCTCAGATACCATGCGGACTCCCTCTACAACATATTCTTTATTCTTCTTTCTTTCCCTGGCCTTAGAAAGCAATGATATAACATGCTTTACCTGTGAACTGCTCGTACTGGTTATCATTATGAGGTTACCTTTCTGCCATGCATTACTTAGAAAGTAATGCACTTATATTAAATTCATAATCATTAATATCCTTAGTCATGGCAAGTGCTTCATCAATATCATAATCAACAAACTTACCATCCCTGTATGCTACAAGTCTGTTACTCTTTCCTTCAGCAAGAAGGTCAACAGCATAAGCACCCATAATAGACGCATACATTCTGTCCTTACATGTTGGTGAACCACCACGCTGCATGTATCCTAAAATAGTAGCTCTTGTCTCAATACCTGTTGCAGCTTCAATTCTTCTTGCCATTCCTGTAGAATGTCCGATACCTTCAGCATTAATAATAAGATGGTGTTTCTTGCCCTTCTTTCTTCCTTCTATAATATGATTAATAAGAGTCTGCTCATCATTATCATATCTTTCAGGAAGAAGGATATCCTCTGCACCATTGGCAATACCACACCACAATGCTATATATCCTGCATTTCTTCCCATAACCTCGATAATACTGCATCTTTCGTGTGATGTAGATGTATCTCTTATCTTATCAATTGCTTCCATTGCTGTATTAACAGCAGTATCAAATCCAATAGTATAATCTGTACATGCAATATCAAGATCAATTGTTCCCGGAAGTCCGATAGTATTAATTCCCTGTGCTGCAAGCTTCTGTGCACCTCTGAAAGAACCATCTCCACCGATTACAACTATACCGTCAATTCCATGCTTTCTGCATACTTCAGCACCTCTCTTCTGACCTTCTTCAGTCATGAATTCCATGCATCGTGCTGTATAGAGGACTGTTCCACCACGCTGGATAATATCAGCAACGCTTCGCTTGTCCATATCAATTATCTCATCATTAAGAAGTCCGTTATAGCCCTTCTGAATACCCTTGACCTTAAGTCCCTTATTCAAAGCAGTTCTTACAACTGCACGGATAGCAGCATTCATGCCTGGAGCATCTCCACCACTTGTTAATACGCCGATTGTTTTAATTTCCTTTGCCATAACTTCCCCTTTCTTATCTCTTAATATTATTTTCTGCTTTATGTTACCACATTATAAAAGAAAAATCTTCTTTTTTTGATAATTTTTTACCAATGTTAATTAAAATTTATGTTGTAGCAACATTTTTCTCACCATATTTACTCTTAAGAATATAAAGCAGGTCTGATGTCACCTTCACGCACTGACTCTGTGGGAGCGCTATTCTCTGTTTTTCTGCCACACAATATATTGTGACTGTGTCTTTACCGTCCGATTCTTTGAAAATATCAGCAAGCTCATCCCTGTGTGTCTCATACTCAGCAAGACTGTCAAACCTGAGCCACAATCTTCTTGGAACACTGTCAAAGCTCACAACACTGTCTGCCGTAAGTCTTGCAGGTTTGTCGGCATCTGCCTGTATTCTTCCCGTAACAAATACTTTGTTGGTCGTATCAAAAAGTCTTTTATATTTTTGATAATTTCTTGCAAACATGATTACCTCAACGCTTCCAACAAAATCTTCTATTGTAAGGTATGCCATCTGCTGTCCTGAGCCAGTAGTAATAACCTTAATGTTACTTATAAGGCCACCTATCGTCTGCTTTGAACCGTTCATAAGCTTTGCCTGTCCGGTTTCCTCATCAATAAGAAAATCTGTACTTCTCGCAGAAATATGCTTCTCCCACATACCAGTATATTCATCCAGCGGATGTCCTGTTACATATACACCGAGAACTTCTTTTTCCCGTTCAAGCAGATCCTCCTTTTCAAACTCCTGAATATCAGGCACTTTCATTTCAAGGCTCTGTTTATCCTCTTCACTTACGAAATCAAATAGTGACATTTGTCCTGAAATAGCATCTTTATTCTGCTTAACAGCACTATCAATCATTCTCTCATAGACATTCATCATGCCCCGTCTTGTATTACCAAATGTGTCAAATGCACCTGCAAGTATAAGATGTTCCACTGTTCTCTTATTAATTACCCCTGCCATCCTTGTAATAAAATCCTGCATGGAGTGAAAATCGCCATTATTGGTTCTTTCTTCAATAATCGCAGTAATTGTAGGTCTTCCCATACTCTTTACCGCATTAAATCCAAACCTTATATTCTTACCTTCAACACCGAAATCAGCAACTGATTTATTGACATCAACAGGAAGAATACTAATTCCCATCTCTCTAGCTGCAAGAATATATTCTGCGACCTTACTTGTTTTATCAGTTACACTTGATATCAGCCATGCCATATACTGTACAGGAAAATGTACTTTCAGATATGCTGTCTGGTATGCCACAACCGCATAGCATGCCGCATGTGACTTGTTAAATGCGTATTTTGCAAAATCCATCATCTCATCATATATCTTATTGGCAGTCTGTTCATTTATGCCATTCTTAATACAGCCTGGTACTCCGTTAGCCTCATTACCATATACGAAATTCTGACGTTCCTGCTCCATTACATCAAGCTTTTTCTTAGCCATTGCTCTTCGCACATTATCACTACCGCCCCACGAATATCCGGCAAGGTCACGGACAATCTGCATAACCTGCTCCTGATAAACCATACAGCCATATGTCGGCTCTAAGATTGGCTCTAACTGCGGGCATTCATAGGTTATGTTTCCCGCGTTCTCTTTTCCTTTAATATACTGTGGTATGAAATCCATTGGTCCCGGTCTGTAAAGCGATATACCAGCAATTAAATCCTCTAAACAATCCGGTTTTAACTCTTTCATGAAGTTTTTCATTCCGCCACTCTCTAACTGGAATATACCTGCACATTTGCCCTGACTTATACATTCAAATACAGCCTTATCGTTATATGGTATATTATCCACCGAAAATGCAGGGTCAATCTGCTGTTCACATTTTTCAGTCTGTTGGATTACAGTTAAGTTTCTAAGACCTAAAAAGTCAAATTTTAACAGTCCCAGATGTTCCAGAGTAGGACCTTCAAACTGCGTAACCTTAACATTATCTGCTCCAACTGCAACCGGAACATACTCTCCAACATCCTTCTGACTGATAAGAACACCTGAGGCATGAACTGAAGCATGCCTTGGCAGTCCTTCAAGTCTCTTTGCTTTATCTATAAGATCTCTCACTGTCTCATCAGCTTCATACAATGCCTTAAACTCAGCATTTGGCTTAATGTCCCTGTCTGCGTCACCATTCATTGCACTGTCAATCGTAACACCAACCTTCTGTGGTATCATCTTCGCAATGTTATCAACCATCGCATATGGAAGATCCATAACCCTTCCGACATCTTTAATAACGGCTCTTGCTGCCATAGTTCCAAATGTGATTATCTGGCACACACATTCTTTACCATATTTTTCTATAACATAATCAATAACCTTCTGTCTGCCTTCTGGTGCAAAGTCCACGTCAATATCGGGCATGGACACACGCTCAGGATTCAGAAATCGTTCGAATACAAGATTGTATTTAACAGGGTCAAGCGTTGTTATTCCAAGACAGTATGACACAAGACTTCCTGCCGCCGAGCCTCGTCCGGGTCCAACCGGAATATCATGTGTCTTGGCATAATTAATGTAATCCCACACAATCAGGAAATAATCGACATATCCCATTGAATAGATAACTGACAGCTCGTAAGAAAGTCTCTGGAATATATCATTCGAATCCTCTGCCCTTTTTATAACAACATCTTTTCTGTCTGCAACTATTGATGCTTTTGCCTGCTCTATAATATCTTCAATACATACATCTGCGGTCTTGTCCGGATATCTCTCCTTTAACCCCTCATAGCATAAAGCATTAAGATACACCCATGAATTCTTTCCATATTCTTCTGGCACATCAAACGCTGGCAGCTTTGTAACTCCGAATTCTATCTCAACATTACATCTTTCTGCTATCTTATGAGTGTTCTCAACTGCTTCCGGTGCGTATTTGAACAATTCCGCCATCTCTTCCTCTGACTTTAAATAGAACTGTCCACCCTCATATCGCATCCTGTTTTCATCAGAAAGCTTCTTACCTGTCTGTATACATAATAATATATCATGTGCATCTACATCATCTGCATAAGTATAATGAACATCATTCGTACATACCAGTTCAATTCCGGTCTCATTATGCATACGCATAAGCTGTGGATTGACATAGTGCTGTTCTGCTATTCCGTGATCCTGCAATTCAAGAAAGAAATTTCCCTTTCCGAATATATCCTGAAGTTCAAGGGCAGCATCTCTGGCCGTCTCATACATGCCTCTTGACAGATATCTCTGCACCTCACCTGCAAGGCACGCACTCGTAGCAATAATTCCCTCGTGATATTCCCTTAACACTTCCTTGTCTACTCTCGGCTTATAGTAAAAGCCTTCTGTAAACCCTTTTGAGACTATCTTCATAAGATTCTGATATCCGGTGTTATTCTCTGCCAGCAATACAAGGTGATTATATTTATCCTCACTCTGTCCTGCGCCTTTATCAAACCTTGACCCCGGAGCTACATACACCTCACAGCCAAGAACAGGCTTGATTCCTGCCTTCTTAGCCGCCTCGTAAAATTCAATAACACCATACATCACACCATGGTCAGTTATTGCAAGGCTGTCCATGCCAAGTTCCTTTGCCCGTTTAGTAATCTCTTTTATCTTACTGGAGCCATCCAGCAATGAATATTCAGTATGCACATGCAAATGTGTAAAACTCATAGCATCTCCTCCCTATGTAAAAAAATATAACATATTTTCGTTTATTAATCAGCAATTTTATGATATTCTATATTTAATTATTAATGTAAGGGAGTTGTATTATGTTAATATCTGATATTCCCGTAGGCGGGTCAATTTCAATTGAAATATCCATAGATAATGTCAGCTACGAGATGCCTTCCTCTGTTGTTGCATCCAAGAATGGCTACATTCTCATAGCGCCTTTTACATCAAAAGGTGCTGTAATAGATTTTTCTTCTTATAAGGATATTTTATTTAATCTTTATACCATAGACCCAGCAACAAAGAACCGTGTAGTCTGGAAGAATATTAACATAGAAACTATCTCTTATAAATCAACCAGTTTCGCATCTGCTTACTACAAAATCTCGACCAATGTTTTTGCCAGCATTGCCTCTGAATGCGACAGAAGATTTAATCAGCGCATTTCAACCGGGGCTTCGGGACATATCTCATCAGATACCACAGAAGCTGATATTCCAGTAACGTTAATTGATGTCAGTGATAAAGGACTTTCATTTTCAACCAGCAACGAACTATTATATAACTATAATAATACATATATAACATTTTCAGGTCAGGCAAACGGAAAGCAGTTTAACTTTCATTTTAAATGTTTTATCATACGCAGCCAGTTGTATGGCGAACGCTACATTTATGGATGTATTATCCCAACTCCGTCCCGCGAATATCTTACATATGTTTTTCTTAAAAAAATTGAATCCAGAATCAGTTCTGCTAAGGAACAGTCTAAACAGACCGCTCTTAAAGATGCTGCTGACGTTGCTTCACAATCTATTGAAAGCACTTCGTCAGGATATCATTCACACATATCTGAAAAGAATAAGCGTTGATATAAGGGGCATATCACAATGTGATATGCCCCTTTATTATTAATCATCTTCTTTTTCTTTAGCTGTATCATCAGATTCATTATCGTCTGAATGACTGCCAATATTCTTCCATATATCGCTTTCCGGCTCACCACTAACTGTCGATGAATAGCTTCCATCTTCATTAAATGTTACGCTTTCTGCCACTTTCTCTGATGTTGAGAATAATGAAGTATCCACTGGTTCAGGGATTCCCTTTGCCTCTCTGAATATCTTCATGAATTCCTTGCCTGTGATAGTCTCATGGTCATACAGATATCTTGCAAGCTGATCCATTACTTCTCTGTTCTCTCTTATAATCTGCTTAGCCTCTTCATAACATGACGCAATAAGCTTCTTTACCTCGTCATCAACCTCTGCCTCAGTTGCCTGTGCACAGTTCATAGATGCTCTTCCGCTAAGATATTCATCTTCAACTGTTGATAATGCAACAAGTCCGAATCTGTCTGACATACCATATCTTGTAATCATTGTCTTGGCAAGGTTAGTTGCTTTCTTGATATCATCATAAGCACCATTAGTAACTGAACCAAATACAACTTCTTCTGCAGCACGGCCACCAACAAGTGATATAAGGTCTGTCATAAGTTCATCCTTAGTCTCAAGATGCTTCTCTTCCTCTGGGAAGTTAAGCACATAACCAAGTGAACCATTAGTATGAGGTATAATAGTAATCTTCTGGACCGGATCTGAATTGTTCTTTATAGCTCTTATAAGGGCATGTCCAATCTCATGGTAAGCAACAACCTGCTTTTCCTTCTTGCTAAGAACTCTTTCCTTCTTCTCCTTACCTGCTACAACTGTATCAAAAGCACCAAGAAGATCCTTCTGTGTAACAACATTTCTTCCATTCTTAACTGCCGCAATAGCAGCTTCATTAATGATATTGGCAAGGTCTGAACCAACAAGACCGCTTGTTGCCATTGCAATCTCATCAAAATCAACTGTATCGTCCATAAGCACATCCTTAGAATGTACCTTAAGAGTCTCAATTCTTCCCTTCTTATCAGGTCTGTCAACGGTAATTCTTCTGTCGAGACGACCTGGTCTAAGTAAAGCCTTATCAAGTACTTCCGGTCTGTTAGTTGCTGCAAGAATGAATATTCCCTTAGAAGAATCAAAACCATCCATCTCTGCAAGTAACTGGTTCAATGTCTGCTCACGCTCGTCATTGCCACCGCCATACTTGGAATCTCTGCTCTTACCAATAGCATCAATCTCATCAATAAATATAATACAAGGAGCCTGCTTAGTTGCTTCCTTGAACAAGTCTCTTACTCGTGATGCGCCAACACCTACGAACATCTCAACGAAATCAGAACCTGCGAGTGAGAAGAAAGGTACATCTGCCTCACCGGCTACAGCCTTGGCAAGAAGCGTCTTACCTGTTCCAGGAGGTCCTACTAAAAGTGCACCCTTAGGAAGCTTTGCACCAATCTTGGCATATTTCTCTGGGTAATGTAAGAAATCAACAATCTCTGTAAGTGATTCCTTAGCTTCATCCTGACCTGCAACATCCTTGAATGTAACACCTGTCTTTTTCTGGACATATACTTTGGCATTGCTCTTTCCAACACCCATTCCACCCATCATTCCACCATTCTTAGCAATTCTTCTATATACAAATGCAAAGATTATATATATGAATAAAAATGGCAGTACATATGCTAGCAGAAATTCTACGATTGAAGAACTTGAATCCGGAATATATCCTTCAAACTCAATTCCTTTTCTCTTAAGAAGCGGTACAAGAGTATCATCATTAACATATCCTGTATAATATGTGTATGAAACTCCTGCTATGCCAGACTGTTTCTCCTCTTCAACTGGTGTAATAAGGATTCTGTCCTGCTCTAATGCTACTTTCTTTACCTTATCTTCATCAATCATCTGCATGAACTGGTCGTAGCTTATCTCCTTGTATGTCGCATTCCTAAACATATTGCTAAGAAGCGTAAGCCCTATAAATGTTACAACTGCCGCTATAATAATGAATATTATAAGGTTAACATTCTTTGGCTTCTTATTATTATTGTTGTTATTACGATTATTGTTGCGGTTATCGTTATTATTATAACCATTGTCATAACCGTTGTTGTTATAATTATCCATACTCTTCTCCTGATATGATACTGTACTTATCTTAAGCATTTCCAAATAAGTCTGTTTTCATTATAAAGAAGGAAAAAATATAAATCAACCAAAATCTAAGTGTTTAATAAGATGTTTATATTTACTTTATATTCTTAGTTTTTTTCTTTAAACTATGGAAATTTATAATACAGGGCTGTATAATATTGCATATTTTTTTGATTACACATTCAGATTGGAGGAAAAGATGGCTGTTAAATATGTATTTGTAACAGGTGGTGTTGTTTCCGGTTTAGGAAAAGGTATCACTGCCGCATCTTTAGGCAGACTGCTTAAAGCCCGTGGTTTTTCTGTAACCATGCAGAAGTTTGACCCTTATATTAATATTGATCCAGGTACTATGAACCCTATCCAGCACGGAGAAGTTTTCGTAACTGACGATGGTGCTGAGACAGACCTTGACCTTGGTCACTATGAAAGATTTATTGATGAAAGCCTTAATAAGAATTCTAATGTAACTACAGGTAAAGTATACTGGTCTGTATTACAGAAGGAACGCCGTGGCGATTTTGGTGGAGGAACAGTTCAGGTAATTCCTCATATAACTAATGAAATAAAGAGCCGTTTTTATAGAGATTATTCAACTGATGAAACTAAGATTGCAATTATAGAAGTAGGTGGTACTGTCGGAGATATCGAAAGTCAGCCTTTCCTTGAAGCAATCAGACAATTCCAGCATGAAGTCGGACATGAGAACGCAATTCTTATTCACGTAACACTTATTCCTTATCTTAAAGCATCTGGTGAGATGAAGACTAAGCCAACTCAGGCAAGTGTTAAGGAACTTCAGGGAATGGGAATCCGTCCTGATATTCTTGTATGCCGTACAGAGCATCCTCTCGAGGCAGGTATAAAGGACAAGATAGCACTTTTCTGTAATGTACCTAAGTCTCATGTACTTCAGAACTTAGATGTTGAGATTCTTTATGATGCACCTCTTGCGATGGAAGAAGAACATCTTGCACAGGTAGCATGTGAATGTTTACACCTTGACTGTCCAGAACCAGACCTTGATGAATGGAGAGCAATGTGCAAGGCCTGGAAGAATCCTACTAAGAAGGTAACTGTTGCATTAGTTGGTAAATATATCCAGCTTCATGATGCTTATATCAGTGTTGTAGAAGCATTAAAGCATGGGGGTGTATATAATTCATGTGATGTAACTATCAAATGGATTGATTCAGAAACTGTAACTCCTGAAACTGCTGATGAGCTTCTCTCTGACGTATCTGGCATATTAGTTCCAGGTGGATTCGGTGACAGAGGTACAGAAGGAAAGATTGAAGCTATCCGTTATGCCAGAGAACATAATATTCCATTCTTAGGATTGTGTCTGGGAATGCAGCTTTCAATTGTTGAATTTGCAAGAAATGTTATAGGATATGACGACGCACACAGTGTTGAACTTAATCCTAACACAACTCACCCTGTTATACATCTTATGCCAGACCAGGAAGGCATTGATGATATCGGCGGTACATTAAGACTTGGTTCTTATCCTTGTGTACTTGATAAAACAAGCAAGGCTTATGAACTCTATGGCGAAGAGCTTATACATGAACGTCACAGACACAGATATGAAGTTAATAATGATTACAGAAAAGTTCTTACTGAGAATGGTATGATGCTTTCAGGAATATCTCCTGACGGAAGAATTGTTGAGATGATAGAATTAAAGAATCACCCATGGTTTATTGCCACACAGGCTCATCCAGAGTTAAAGTCAAGACCTAATCGTCCACATCCATTATTCAGAGGCTTCATAACAGCAGCACTTGAATATCAGAATAAAAACCATTAATTATATTATATATGCATAACAAAAAACATCACCTGACGAATCCGACTTTCGTATCAGGTGATGTTTTTTATTGCTTTTGCTTATAAAATTATTATTTATTAAGACCATTAAGAATCTTCTTAATTCTCTTAACTTCATCGTCTTCTAACTTCTGTGATTCACAAATAGAAGCAACCATATCAACAGCCTTTCCATTGAACCAGAAATCGGCTTCTTCCTTTAAAAGCTGTCTTCTATATTCTTCTTCTGAACGAAGTGGATGAATGAAAGCTGCCTTTCCTTTACGGTATGTATCAAC
>ERZ772819.2979-NODE-2979-length-12279-cov-4.520206_pt1 | contig 12279 bp, 9 predicted proteins | sample MGYA00580860_ERZ772819 | MGnify/ENA primary metagenome ERZ772819 (study PRJEB29015, sample SAMEA2737683) | human gut metagenome | biome: human gut; feature: human-associated habitat; material: faeces | place: China | collected 2012 ...
CCGGAAGTGCAGCAGGCACGGATCAAGCTGGTACAGGCGACCCGCCATACTATTAAACATGCTTTGAATATTTTGGGCGTATCGGCACCGGAAAGAATGTAATTTTTGGAGATAAAAAGCCATTTTATGAGGAACGGGAGGACAATCATGACGAAATATATTTTTGTAACAGGCGGTGTAGTTTCTTCGCTGGGGAAAGGGATCACAGCGGCTTCGCTTGGACGTTTGCTGAAAAGCCGCGGCTATAAGGTAACGATCCAGAAATTTGATCCTTATATCAATGTTGATCCGGGGACAATGAGCCCTTATCAGCACGGCGAAGTTTTTGTCACCGATGACGGTGCTGAGACCGACCTTGATCTGGGTCATTATGAGCGCTTTATTGATATTAATTTGTCAAAGAGTTCCAATGTGACCGCGGGCAAGATCTATTTGTCCGTTATCAATAAAGAACGCCGGGGCGATTATCTGGGACGTACAGTGCAGGTAATCCCTCACATTACTAATGAAATCAAAGAGCGCGTTTACCGCGTTGGCCGTGATGATAATGCTGATTTTGTTATTACAGAGATCGGCGGTACCGTCGGCGATATTGAAAGCTTGCCGTTCCTTGAAGCTATCCGTCAGGTAAAAAAAGAAGTTGACCGTAACGACGTCTTGTATATCCATGTAACACTTGTTCCTTATATAGCTGCTGCAGGTGAGCTCAAAACCAAGCCGACCCAGCACAGCGTTAAAGAGCTGCGCAGCATCGGCATTTCCCCGGATATCATTGTCTGCCGCAGTGAACGTCCTATTTCCAAAGATATGTGCGAAAAAATGGCTATGTTCTGCGACGTTGATCCGGAAGCTGTAATTCAGAATCTGACCGCGGCAAGTATTTACCAGGTTCCGATGCTGATGGAAGAACAGGGTATGGATTCCATCGTGCTCAAAAAATTGGATATGCCTGATAAACCAAAAGATATGACTTACTGGCATGAAATGGTAGAGCGTATACTGAAGCATTATGACCGCAAAGTAACGATTGCCGTAGTTGGTAAATATGTTGAATTACAGGATGCTTACATCAGTATTACAGAAGCATTGAAACATGCCGCTGTTGCTAATGAAAGCGAATTGAAAATAAAATGGGTAAACGCCGAGAATATCGAAGCGCCTGAAACTGATATGCAGAAAATTATGGAAGGTGTAGATGGTATTTTGGTGCCTGGTGGTTTTGGCGACCGTGGCATAGAAGGAAAAATCAAAGCTGTGCAGTATGCCCGTGAGAACAAGGTCCCGTTCTTTGGTATCTGTCTGGGTATGCAGTGTGCTGTTATCGAATATGCTCGTAATGTCTGCGGTTTGGAAAATGCTAACAGTGCCGAATTTGTAGCTGACTGTAAGTATCCTGTCATTGATCTTATGCCGGAACAGGTAAGTGTAGAAGATAAAGGCGGTACGATGCGTTTAGGTCTTTATCCTTGTAAAGTTTATCCCGGTACTTTGACTGAGAAGGCTTACAAGGAAGAACTTGTTTACGAACGTCATCGTCACCGTTATGAAGTAAACAACGCTTTGCGTGAGCAGATAGTTGACGGCGGTCTGAGAATCGGCGGCACTTTGCCTAACGGACGTCTGGTTGAGATCGTTGAGATCCCGGAGGACAGACATCCCTGGTTCCTGGGTGCACAGTTCCATCCGGAGTTTAAATCCCGCCCCACTAATCCGCACCCATTATTTAGAGATTTCATTGCCGCTGCTTTGCGGGAACAAAAATAAGACTCTGAAGAAAAACCCAAAAGCAGACTGCGAGTCAGTCTGCTTTTTTTGTAAAAGGAGTAGAAAGTATGCTGAAAAAAATTTTTATCAGTGCGATTTTATTGATCGCTGTCCTGTCTTTTGTAGTGTCGTTGCTTTCAGGTAAAAATAATGATGAAAAGGTTATTGCTGCCCCGGCAGACAGGGTAGCAGTCATCAATATCGAAGGGACTATCGTCAGCGGTGAACCGGGCGAGAATATCTGGGGTGAAACTACGGGCGCTTCTTCAGGCCGTCTGATGCGTGAGATCCGTGAGGCGGCTGCCGACAGCAGTGTAAAAGCACTGGTGCTGCGGATCAATTCCCCAGGCGGCAGTGTTACCGCAGCAGAAGAAGTTGGCCGTGAACTGAAACGTTTTAAAGAAACTACTGATAAACCGATCATTACTTCGATGGGCGACAGTGCTGCTTCGGCAGCTTATTGGCTGGCTGCTTACAGCGATACCATTTATGCCAATCCGTCTACTTTGACAGGCAGTATCGGGGTCTATATGCCCTATATGAATACGCAGGAACTTTTCAAAAAAATCGGTATCTATACTACTAAAATCAAAAGCGGTCAGTACAAGGATATTATGTCCGCTGACAGACCGATGACTCCGGAAGAACAGCAGATATTACAAAATATGGTCAATCAGATGTTTGAGAATTTTGTCGCCGTGATCGCTGAAGGGCGTAAAATGGATATCGCTAAAGTAAAAGCTTTGGCGGACGGACGTGTTTATACCGGTCAGCAGGCTCAGGCAGTCGGGCTTGTCGATGAACTTGGCAATTATTATGACGCTTTGGAGGCAGCAGGTAAAGCCATCGGAGTAGATGGAATACCGGAAATTAAAGAAAACAAGCGTCAAAAACCCTGGGAAGTATTTTTCAGTGCCCAGTTATCTAAAATGATGCTGGGGCAATTGGAAATGCTGCTGCAAAAAGACGCGGCTGGAATGTCTTCACCGCAGGCGGCGAGGTGATGCCTTATGAGGCGTAAAACCTTTGACGTTTTGTTTGAAACCAGAGATGGCATGCGTTTGTTGGTACAGGAGCGCTGCATGTGGCGCAGCTTGTGGTATTTTGCCTTAAGCGTGGGTCTGTTCAGCGGCGTTGTAACAAATCAGTTGTTTTTAGATCAGGCGCTGTCGGTACGGTTTGCTGTTATTGCGGCCGCTGTTTCCATTGCCGGCGTAGTTTTGTCGATGTATGGTTTTTTGCTGCACGGGATTTTGGAAACTTTAGGAGCTATGGCCGGTGATGCTGTGGGATTGATCTGTCTGCTGGGTTATACGACTTTACCGTTTCTGGTCATGACTCCGGTAGCTTTGCTGGGGACAAAACTGGGACTGCCGGGGATGCTGGTAGTAGTGGGGGCCTGTATTACAGCGAAGCTGTGGATGCTGTACCTGCTGATCAGAGCCTTACAGGTGGTTTACCTGATAGATTTTAAACGGTCGCTGGCAACTGTAGCATTCAGCTTGTTGCTGCTGTATATCGCTTTTGTGCTGCCGCTGCAGATCGTGTTTGAATTGCTGATGCTTAAGATAAGTTGATAAATTTAACTTAAAATAAAGTAATTTTTATTTTACTCTGCAAGTTACGGCAGAAAGTGATATAATTAATATGATTTTATATGATCGTATCAATAAAGGAGATGGTTGAGGAATGAACAGAGAATTATCCATGGAGTTCGTACGTGTTACCGAAGCTGCAGCAATTGCCTGCGGCCGCAGTGTAGGACGTGGTGATAAAAACGGTGCCGATCAGCTGGCGGTCGACGCTATGCGCAAGGCATTCGATACGGTAAATATCAGCGGTACAGTAGTTATCGGTGAAGGTGAGATGGATGAAGCGCCGATGCTGTATATCGGTGAGAAAGTCGGCGGCGGCGGTGCCGAAGTCGATATTGCCGTTGACCCTGTTGAAGGTACGAATCTGGTAGCTAAAGGTCAGCCTGGCGCAATCGCGGTTATTGCCATCGCACCGAAAGGCTGCCTGCTGCATGCTCCTGACATGTATATGGATAAGATTGCTGTTGGTCCTCGAGCTAAAGGCTGCATCGATATTGATGCGCCGGTCAGTGAAAACCTGGAACGTGTGGCTAAAGCCTTAGAACGTAAGGTTTCTGACCTGACCGTCGTATTGCTGGACCGTGAACGTCACTATGGTATTATGGATGAGATTCGCCGTGCCGGAGCACGTATTCAGTTGATTACTGACGGCGACGTTAACCCGATCGTCAATGCCGGCATTGAAGGTACCGGCGTGCATATGTATATCGGTAAGGGCGGTGCTCCTGAAGGCGTACTGGCTGCTGCCGCTATCAAATGTCTCGGCGGTGATATGCAGGCACGGTTGTGCCCTGAAGATGATGAACAGGTCAAACGCTGCCTGGAAATGGGCATCTGCGATTGCCAGCAGGTTTTGAGCTTGGACGATATGGTCAAAGGCGACGACTGCATGTTCACTGCGACGGCTATCACCGAAAGCAATTTGCTCAGCGGTCTGCGTTATTTCGGCGGCGGTGTACGTACACATACTGTTTCCATGCGTTATAAAACCGGTACAGTACGTTTTGTTGACGCAGTACACAGCTTTGACCGCAAAGATTTTGCCGTTAAACTGTAAGTTTTACAATCTTCAAGGGTTTTAGCTCAGGCTAGAACCCTTTTGTTTTCAAGGGTAAACTGATGAAATTGCAATTATTGGACGCTATTGGTGAAATAACGGAAGCCCGTACCGCTGCCGGGTTGTGGCAGCAGGGTCAGGGGTGTTCGCTGACTGGTCTCAGCGGAGCCGCAAAAACAGTATTTTTGGCAGCTCTGGACCGGCTTTTGCCGGAACAGGGCTCTTTAGTGTTTCTGCTTAGCGGCAGGGACGATATTCGTGAATACCGCAGGACTTTGAATTGTTTTTATTCGGATTTGCTGATGCAGGAATTGTATCCTGTCGATCTGCCGCTGGTGCAGGCTGATTCGCGGAATCGTGAGATTCAGGCTGGGCGCGTGGCGGCGATGCGTATTTTGCAGGGGGAAGAACGGGGTATCGTTTTTGTGACTGCGGAAGCATTGCTGCAGAAGCTGCCGATACCGCAGAAGGTTTTGGGAAGCGGCGTTGTCGTAACATTGGGGCAGCGGCTTGAGCAACAGGAGTTGCTGGAACGTCTGATCGAACTGGGATACGAGCGTACTACTCAGGTAGATGCCATCGGTCAGTTTTGTCTGCGCGGTGATATTCTTGATATTTTCCCGATCAATAGTCAGTATCCTGCCAGGATCGAATGGTTTGATGATACTATTGATGCGATGCGCAGTTTTGACCTGGATAATCAGCGCAGTATTGAATCTTTGAGTGCTGTTAAAATCGTGCCGCTGCAAATTGAGTCCGGCGAAGATTTTTCAGCTTCGGTACTTGATTATTTAGCTGCTTCGACGCGCTTGGTAGTAGATGAGCCGTCACGTTTATTTGAACTTTTACAGAAACTGTACACTGAAAGTTCTGGTTATGCCGATGAATTATGGTCGCCTGCCGAGCTGGAAGGTTTTTGCGCTCAGAAAAGAGCCTGGGTCGTAGCAGCGCTGGGACACAGCCGTTTGCAGCTGTTTAAGGATATCAATGTGCCTGTGCGGTCTGTAGCGCCGTATAATAGAAATCTGGAATTGCTGACAGGCGATCTGCAGGGCTGGCTGGCTGACGGGCAGGTGCCTGTGGTGATGATGAGCAGCGATATTAAAGCGCGCGGGCTTGCTGACAGTCTGCAAAGCCGTAATTTAAACGCTGCTTTTGTAAAAGAGGGCGCACTGCTTAGACCGGGACGCATCACTGTCATCAGCGGCGAGCTGACGGCAGGTTTTCGGTTCTGGAATGAAAACTGGCTGCTGCTGACAGAAAATGATATTTTTGGTATGCAGAAAAAAAGACGGCTGCATACCAAAAACAGCGGTGCTCAGCTGCAGTATTTCTCGGAAATCAAGGCTGGAGATTATGTAGTCCATTCAGTTCATGGTATTGGACGTTATATCGGCGTGGAGAATGTCCTTGTTGACGGCGTGCATCGTGATTATCTGCTGCTGGCGTATGCCGGTGACGACAAACTGTATGTCCCCGTGGAACAGGTTGGCATGCTGCATAAATATGTCGGTAACGAAGGGCAGGCTCCAAGGCTTTCTAAAATGGGCGGAGCCGACTGGAAACGTGTGCAGAGTAAAGCCCGTGCCGCGATTACCGAACTGGCTGAAGAACTGCTGCGATTATACGCGCAGCGTAAGATCGTCCCTGGTCATGCTTTTGCTGAGGATACCGAATGGCAGCGTGACTTTGAAGAGCGCTTCCCTTATGAAGAAACTCCGGATCAGCTTAAAGCGATCGCGGAGATCAAGGCTGATATGGAAAAACCTGAGCCGATGGACAGATTGTTGTGCGGTGATGTCGGTTATGGTAAAACAGAAGTTGCTATCCGAGCTGCTTTTAAGGCAGTTATGGATGGTAAACAGGTAGCAGTAATGGTGCCGACGACTGTTTTGGCGCAGCAGCATTTTATGACCTTCAAAGAACGAATGCAGCCTTTTGGGGTCAAAGTAGAGATGGTAAGTCGCTTCTGCACTCCCAGGGAACAAAAACGAATCCTGAATGATCTGGAAAATGGTCAGGTGGACGTTCTGATTGGGACACACCGTTTATTACAGCAGGATGTGCTGTTCCCCGATCTGGGATTACTTGTCATCGACGAAGAACAGCGTTTTGGTGTGGCTCAGAAAGAAAAAATCAAACGTTGGAAAACAGGCGTTGATGTGTTGACCTTGTCGGCGACGCCGATTCCGCGTACTTTACATTTGGCGCTTGTCAACGGACGCGATATGAGTGTGATCGAATCACCGCCGGAGGAACGGCTGCCGGTAGAAACTTATGTGGCCGAATATAATCCTGGAATGATCAAAGAAGCGCTGGAACGTGAAATGCGCCGCGGCGGCAGGATTTATTATGTGCATAACAGGGTTCTTGGTCTCGAAAATATTGCTGCCGATCTGCGCAGTCTGGTGCCGGGGATCAATATCAGGATCGCTCACGGTCAGATGTCAGAGGATATGCTGGAAGATGCAATGATTGCTTTTTATGAAGGCAGCTGTGATGTGCTGCTGTCGACTTCGATCATCGAAAATGGTTTGGATGTACCCTTGGCCAATACTATTATTATCGACGGAGCCGAAAATTTTGGCTTGTCGCAGCTGTATCAGATGCGCGGCCGGGTAGGGCGCTCCTCTCGTCTGGCTTATGCCTATTTCGTCTATAAACGTAATCGTGCTTTGAGCGAGGTCGCAGAAAAACGTTTGCAGGCGATTCGTGATTTTACAGAGCTGGGCGCCGGGTTTAAGATCGCGATGCGTGATCTGGAGATTCGTGGTGCCGGTAATCTGCTGGGGGCGCAGCAGCATGGACATATTGCAGGTGTGGGTTTTGCTGCCTATTGCGATATGCTGGAGCGTACGATCCGTAAGCTGAAGGATGGCGTTGAAGACGGTATCCCTGAACCGGATCCGGTTCTTGAGATCAGCGTTGACGGATATATTCCCGATGAATATATAGCTGACCCTCGTTACAAGCTTGAGCTTTACAGACGCTTTGCCGGCTTGGACTATGGAGAAAAAGACGATCTGCTTGACGAAATTATCGACCGGTTTGGAGAACCTCCGGAAGAGGTGGAAGTTTTATGGCGTGTGGCCTGTCTGCGGGCTTTGTGCCGGCTGCTGCATATTCGCGGTATCAGTGTCAAACCGGGCGAGCTGCGTATTACCTTTGCTGAAAATGCTGCTATCGATCCGAATGCCCTGATGCAGCTTATCAGTGAGCAGCAGCAATATATGAATTTCAAAAGCGGCGCGCAGGCCCAGCTTATTTTCCGCACAGTCAAATTAAAAACTGACAGTTTGACCTGGCTGGAAAAAAATCTGCCGCGGCTGGCTTTTGATTAAGCTATACAGAGACAATAAAGTTGATTATAATTAATTAAATGAAGAAATCAAGGGAAGGACGAGGGTATGACCAAGGATAAGTTTTTACGTGGCGCCATGATATTGACGCTGGCTGGGCTGATGGTCAAGATCATTGGCTCGGTCAACAGAATACTGTTATCCAGACTGCTTGGCGGCGAAGGTATCGGGCTTTATCAAATGGCATATCCCGTTTATCTTTTGATGCTGTCCGTATCTTCGGCCGGTATCCCGATTGCGATTTCGATCATTGTAGCCGAAAAAGTGGCAAAAGGAGATTTTGCCAGCGCCGGCAGGGTATTCAGGGTCTCGCTGGGGCTGATGGCCGCAACGGGGCTCGTGTTTGCTGCCGGGCTATATTGTGCGGCCGGCTGGCTGGTCGATAGCGGACTGGTACGCGATCCGCGGGCTTATTATGGATTGGTAGCCTTAACTCCGGCGGTGTTTTTTGCTACGATCCTGGCCAGCTTCCGTGGTTATTTTCAGGGGTATCAAATGATGACTCCGCCTGCGGTCTCACAGATTCTGGAGCAGTTTGTACGTGTTGTGACGATGGTCGTACTGGCCTATTATCTGCTTCCGTACGGATTGGAATATGCGGCGGCCGGGGCTGCTTTCGGTGCTGTGCCGGGTTCTATTACCGGACTTATCGTACTGAGCTTTTTTTATCTGAAGAACAAATTGCGCTGGCAGCAGGAAATCAGCAGGCAGATCACTGAAGAACCCGAAAGTATCGGGAAGATAGCCAAACGGCTGGTATTGCTGGCGCTGCCTGTTTCCTGTGCTAATATTATGGTGCCTGTGACGAGCAGTATTGACATGCTGCTGGTGCCTAATCGCTTAGTGGAATCAGGTTTTTCGGTCGAAGAGGCTACGACCCTGTTCGGTTACCTTACAGGGATGGGTATGCCTTTGGTCATGATGGCTACTATTCCGACGCTTTCCCTTACAGCAAGCCTGGTGCCTGCTGTTTCAGAAGCATTTACTCTGGGCGATAGGAACAGTATCGACCAGAAAACAAATATGGCCATGAAATTATGCTGTTTACTGACTTTTCCTGCCGCTGCAGGAATGTGGGCTTTGGCTCAGCCTATTTCAAAATTACTGTATGGCACGCCTCTTGCGGGCGAGGCAATCAGAAACCTTGCTCCCTCTATTTGCCTGCTTGGTATCCACCAGATAACCACAGGTATGCTGCAGGGAATGGGACAGACTATTATTCCCATGTGGAATATGCTGTTCAGCGCGTTGGTCAAAGCTGCTGCTGTTTGGTATCTTACGGCGCTGCCATGCAATATTGTCGGTGCCGCCTGGGCCTCTAACATTAATTTTGGCTTGGCAGCAGCTCTAAACATCTTCTTTTTGATTCGCAGCGGCATCACTTTTAAAGTGTACGCTTTGGGGAAAATATTACTGGCGATGGCAGCAGTCAGTATGCTTTTATACAATTATTTAATAGTTTATTGGGGCAATACTTTTGCGACGGCGGCAACGATTTTTGCAGCTGGCATCGTTTATCTATTGACTTTGATAGCAAGCGGAACGATCGGCAGGAAAGAATTGCAGAAACTGCCTGTGATAGGTTCCAGATTCAAGTAAAGTGATGGTAAGATGGAAAAAGGAATTACTGTTGTAGGATTGGGGCCTGGCAGCGCCGGGCATTTGTCGCTGGAAACAATGGCAGTGCTGAAAAGCGGCGGCAAGGTTATTCTGCGTACGGCTGTACACCCAACTGTAAAGGAACTTGAGCGGTCTGGTATAAAATTTACGTCCTGCGACGCTGTTTATGAACAGGAAGCGTCTTTTGAAGACGCCTATCAAAAAATTGTTGCTTCCATTTTACAGGATGCGAAAGAGCAGGAGGTAGTTTATGCTGTTCCAGGCAGTCCTTTGGTTGCTGAACGAACTGTGGTGCTGCTGAGGGAACAGGCTGCAGCGGCCGGAGTGCCTCTGAAAATTTTACCGGCGATGAGCTTTTTGGATCTTGCATATGTCGATTTAGGCATTGATCCTATTGCCGGGTTGCGTATTGTTGATGCCCATGATTTTGATGCGCTGGCAGATGCTGGTAAATATCCGCTGATGATCACGCAGGTCTATAGTCAGCTGGTGGCGTCGGATGTGAAAATCAATTTGATGGAAGTACTCGCTGATGAAGCGCAGCTGTACTTTTTACGTAATTTAGGCCTGCCTGATGAAGAATGTCTGCCGCTGAAGCTCTATGAGCTGGACCGGCAGCCGCATATCGATCATCTTACCAGTGTCTTTATTCCGGCACAGGAGCAGACTGTTGTGCAGCATGTCAATGCTTTGCAGGAAGAAAAAACGCTGTGTTTTGATGACGATGATGATTTTTACTGTGATATCGAGGATTTCCGCTATGATGCTGAACTGCTTCCGCTGACAGAAGTTATGCGTAAGCTGCGTGAGCCAGGCGGCTGTCCCTGGGATCGCGAACAAACGCACAGCAGTATTCGCCGTAATATGATCGAAGAAGTCTATGAATTTTTAGAAGCTGTTGATAATCACGATTTTAAAGGTATGGAAGAAGAACTTGGCGATATTCTGATGCAGGTTGTTTTCCATGCGCATATGGCAGCTGACGCAAACCTGTTCTCTTTGCAGGATGTTATTGATGGAGTGACTGAGAAGCTTACCCGCAGGCACCCACATGTATTTGGTTTACGTAAAGTTTCAGGCAGTGATGAAGTAATAAAAAACTGGGAAGCCATTAAATTGGAAGAAAAAAAGGAACGGACGCATGTTCTTGATGGAATTTCTCCGGGACTGCCGGCGCTGATGCGTGCTTACAAGCTGCACAGCAAGGCTTCCAAAGTAGGTTTTGACTGGCCGGATACCGCAGGCGTCTGGGAGAAGGTTCTGGAAGAACTGCACGAACTTGAAGAGGCAGTAGCCGGAGGCAGCCTGAAGGAAATGGAGCATGAGCTGGGAGATTTGCTTTTTATTTTGTCCGGTTATGCCAGACATATCGGATTGGAACCGGAAACAGCTTTGAATGCTGCGAATAACCGTTTCATAAAAAGATTCGGTTATGTAGAGAAAAAAGTACAGGTTTCAAAGAAAACATGGCAGGACTTTTCATTGGCTGAATTAGACGCTTTTTGGGAGTTGGCAAAGGATTTTGAGAAAAATAATTAAAAAAAGGCGTTTTTTACACAAAAATTAAGAAAAAAATAAAAAAAAGATGAAATGTTAGCAGGAATATTGCTTTTGATAGCGAATTAGAGTTTTAGTGAATAACCTTAGTCGTTGTGTTTAAGCGGTTTTCGCCTAAACTGGCGCATACAAAATTTAAGGGGGATTTATTGTGAACAAAACTGAACTTATTGCTGCAGTAGCAGAAAAAGCTGGCCTCACCAAAAAAGATGTAGAGAAAGCAGTAGCTGCTTTACTCGAAACCGTAAAAGGTGAAGTTGCTAAAAAGGGCAAAGTACAACTGATTGGTTTCGGTACTTTTGAAGCTCGTACTCGTAACGCTCGTACCGGTAAAAATCCTCGTACCAACGAACCCATCAAAATTCCGGCAGCAACCGTTCCCGCTTTCAAAGCTGGTAAAGCTTTCAAAGACGCTGTTAACGCTGCTCCTGCAAAAAAACACAAAAAATAATCTTGGGTTTCAAGAATGCCGGGCCAAACAGCCCGGTATTTTTGTCTGATTAATTAACAGGAAGGAGCTCAAAATGGCTGAGATGCGCAGAAAAAAACGCCGCAGCTCTAATGACTTTTTATGGGTCCTGATTATTTTACTGATCATCTGCTTGGGCGTATTGGGCAGGCAGGAGTACAAGATCTACCAGATCAATAAGGAAATGTCAGCCACTCAGCAGCGTGTCGACGAATTAAAAAAAGTTCAGGCTGAGCTTGAAGCTGAACGCAAACGTTTGGACGATTTGAAATATATTGAAAAACTGGCGCGTGAAGACCATAATATGGTTGGCAAGAACGAAGTACCGCTGTTTATAGTTGATGAACAGGAAAAGCAGCAAAAACAGGAAACAGAAGCTGAGGAAAAGAAAAAATAACAGCTGTACAGTCGATTTTACTGGCGTACAGCTGTTATTTTTTATCTTTTTTCATATATTTGTACAATGCAGTTGACACTGATTTTAAAAGAAGGGTATAATACTTACTGTATAAAGATTTTTTAAGGGGGATTATCCGCTTTATGTCACTCGAAGTTGGTGCAATCGTTGAAGGTGAAGTTACTGGTATCACAAATTTTGGAGCGTTTGTGCAATTGCCTGAAGGAAAAGTTGGTCTTATACATATTTCCGAAGTCTCCAATGTATATGTAAAAGATGTACATGATTTTTTAAAGGAAAAAGATAAGGTCAAGGTCAAAGTGTTGTCTATTGACGAACGCGGTAAGATAGGTCTGTCCATTAAGCAGCTGACACCGCCGCCTCCGGCACCTCCGAAACCGCAGCGCTCAAGGGTAGAGAAACGGATGGCTTTCGCTTTCCCGGTTTTCAATATGGAAAGG
>ERZ772819.2980-NODE-2980-length-12277-cov-6.410653_pt1 | contig 12277 bp, 10 predicted proteins | sample MGYA00580860_ERZ772819 | MGnify/ENA primary metagenome ERZ772819 (study PRJEB29015, sample SAMEA2737683) | human gut metagenome | biome: human gut; feature: human-associated habitat; material: faeces | place: China | collected 2012 ...
GCTATAATATTATAGAATATGACAATGGAGAGAAAAAATATGAAAGAAAAAATCTATGTAATAAAAAATCAAGATTCTTTTGAACTTGAGGATATATTTGAATGTGGACAATGTTTTAGATGGAATAAGGAAGAAGACTCAAGCTATACAGGGGTTATAAAAAATGGAGTTATAAATGTAAAAAAGCTTGGAAATGAAATTATATTTAAAGGAATTTGTGACAAAGAAATTAAAGATATAGTTGAAGATTATTTTGATTTAACAAGAGATTATTCTAAAATAAAAAAACAATTATCAGAAATTGATACATATATGAAAACAAGTGTTGAATATGGAAAAGGAATTAGAATATTAAATCAAGATTTATGGGAAACTATTATTTCATTTATAATTTCAGCTAATAATAATATTCCAAGAATAAAAGGAATAATAGAAAGATTATCAGCAAAATACGGAAAAGAAATTGAATGGAATGGTAAAAAATATTATACATTTCCAACACCAGAAGAATTAAAAGAGGTTTCAGTAGAAGATTATAGAAAATTAGGTTTAGGATTTAGAGATATTCGTTTATATGAGACAACAAAAATGATATTAGAAAATAAAGTGGATTTACAAAAATTAAGAGAAAATCCAGATACAAAAGAAGTTAGAGAACAATTGTTAACTCTTTCAGGAGTTGGGCCTAAAGTGGCTGATTGTATATTATTATTTTCAGATTTAAAAAGATTTGAAGTATTTCCAATAGATGTATGGGTTAGAAGAGTTATGAATGATTTATACATAAAAGAGGAAGATGAAACAAAAGTAAGTAAAGTAAAAATAGAAAAAATAGCAAATGAAAAATTTGGAAGTTTAGCAGGTCTTGCACAACAATATTTATTTTATTGGAGAAGAATGGCCTAAAAACATAAAAAAGGAGAAAGTTATGGGATTACGAATAATATATGGAAAATCAGGTAGTGGAAAAAGTGAATATTGTTTTAAAGAAATTGCCAAGCTTATAAAAAAAGAAAAAAAGATATATATTATAACACCAGAGCAATTCTCTTTTACAGCAGAAAAAAAATTAATGAATGCAATAGATAAAAAAGCTGTCATAAATGCAGAAGTAATAACATTAAGTAGAATGGCACACAGAGTATTACAAGAAATAGGCGGAAATATCAACAATTTTCTAACAAAGTGTGGAAAAGCCATGCTTATTTATTCAATATTAAATGATAATAAGGGAGAGTTAAAATTTTTAAGTAAATCAGATGAAAATATTGATATATGTATGACTGCAATAACTGAATTAAAAAAACATGGAATATCAGTAGAAGATTTAAAAAATGAAATAGAAAATTGTCAAGATGAATATTTAAAAAATAAATTAAAAGATATGTTAATTATATATCAAAACTTTGATAAAATATTGCAAAATAATTATATTGAAGAAAATGATTTATTGAATATGCTTGCACAAAATATTGGAAATACTGATTTTTTACAAGACAGTATTATTTATATTGATGAATTCTCTGGTTTTACTTATCAAGAGTATGAGGTCTTAAAACAATTTATAAAACTAGCAAAGCAAGTAACTTTAACAGTATGTACAGATAGCTTGGAACCAAGTATTAATGCAGATACAGATATATTTTATACTAACAAAATAACTGTTTCTAAAATAATGAAATTAATAAAAGAAAATGATTTAAAACTAGAAGAAACAATATATTTAGAAAAACAACCAAGATTTAAAACACAAGAATTACAATATTTAGAAAAAAATATTTTTTCAAATAGAATAAAAAAATTTAATGGAGAAGTTCAAAATATTAAATTATTTTTGGCTAAAAACCAATATTCAGAAATTGAAAATGTAGCAAAAGAAATAACAAAATTAGTAAGAGATGAACATTTTAGATATAAAGATATATCAATAATTACTCAAAATTTAGATATATATTCTAATTTAGTAAGAGCAATATTTGCTGAATATAATATACCAGTTTTTATTGATGAAAAAAGAGATTTGAATCAAAATATAATTGTTCAATATTTGTTATCTATTTTTGAAATTTTTAGCAAGAATTTTTCAAGAGAAGCGGTTTTTAATTATTTAAAAATTGGATTTTCTGATATAGAAAATGATGATATTTTTAAATTAGAAAATTATTGTACTAAATGGGGAATAAAACAAAATAAATGGAAGAAAGATTTTACATTTGGTATAAAGGATGATAACAAAGAAGAAATAGAATATCTAAATCAACTAAGAAAAAAAGTAATAGACCCACTAGTAGAATTAAGAAAAAAATGTGGAACAGTAGAACAAACAACAAAAGCAATTTATGAATTTATGCAAGAACAAGAAATAGAAAACAAAATAAATATAAAAATAAATGAACTAGAAGATAAGGGAATGTTAGACTTGGCAAATGAATATATTGCAAGTTACAAAATAATATTAGATATTTTAGATGAAATGGTATTAATATTTGGAAAAGAAAAAATATCAATGGACAAATATGTTCAAATATTAAGAACAGGCTTAAAAAATAGTGAACTTGGAAAAATTCCGGGAACACAAGACCAAGTGATTATTGGAGATGTAGAAAGGTCTAGAAGCCATAAAGTAGATGTTATATTTATAATAGGGTTAAATGATGGAAGCTTTCCAAGTATAAATAAGGCTGAAGGTTTCTTTGGAGATAAAGATAGAGAACAATTAAAAAATGATGGAATAGAACTTGCAGGAGGAACTCTAGACAATTTATATGAGGAAAATTTTAATATATATAAAACATTTACAACAGCTGAGAAAAAATTATATTTATCATATTCATCTTCAGAAACTGAAGGAAAATCACTAAGACCATCAATGATGATACATAAAATTAAAAATATATTTCCAAACTTAAAAGAAGAAAGTGATATTATTACTAAAAAATATGAAATAATTAATACACCAATAACTTATGAAGAATTATTAGAGAATATATCAAATTTAAGAAATGGCAAAAAAATAGAAGATATATGGTATGCGATTTATAATTACTATAAAAATCAAAATGAATATTATGAAAAATTACAACAAAATTTAGAAGGAATAGATTATACAAATTTACCAAAAAATATTGATAAAAATATAATAGAAAAATTATATGGAAATACTTTAAAAACTAGTGTATCAAGACTTGAAAAATATGCACAATGCCCATTTTCATATTATTTACAATATGGACTAAGATTAAAAGAAAAGGAAGAATTAAAAGTTCAAAATTTTGATACAGGTTCATTTATGCATGAAACAATAGATGAATTCTTTAAAAAAGTACAGGAAGAAAAAATAGAATTACCTGAATTGTTAGCAGAAATTAGCAAAATAGAAGTTTTAGTAGATAAAGTAATAGAAGAAAAAATAGATAATGGTAGAAAATATACTTTTGTTGCAACAGCAAAATATAAAGTATTAATAAGAAGACTAAAAAGAATTGTATCAAAAGCACTTAAATATATAATAGAGGGATTAGTATATAGTGATTTTAATATTGAAGGAACAGAAATAGAATTTGGTAAAAATGGAAAATACAAACCAATTCAATTACAAATACTTGAAAGCGGAAAGAGAGTTGAAATAACAGGAAAAATAGACAGAATAGATACAGCAACCTCTGATGACGGAAAATATTTAAGAATAATAGATTATAAATCATCAGCAAAAAACATTGATTTAAATGAAGTATATGCAGGTTTACAATTACAATTATTAACTTATATGGATGCAGTATGTAAAGAAGAAGATTTGATGCCAGCAGGAGTTTTGTATTTTAGCCTATTGGAACAAATAGCAAGTGCTGATAAAAAAATAACAGAGGAAGAAATAGAAGAAAAAATTAGAAAAAACTTCAAAATGAAGGGACTAATATTAGCTGATGTAAAAATAATAAGAATGCATGATAATACATTAAAATCAGGAAGTTCAAAATTAATACCAGCAGCAATAACTACCCAAGATAGTGTTAATGAAAATTGGACTAGTGGTGTAAATAAAGAAGAATTTAAAGTTTTACAAGATTATATATATAAGACAATAAAACAAATATCAAAAGAAATATTAAATGGAAAAATTGACTTGAAACCATATAATAAAAGTGGTAAAACACCATGTGATTATTGTTCATATAAAGCAATATGTGGATTTGATACTAGAATATGTGGGAATAATTATAATTATATAGACAAAAAAACAAAAGATGATATAATAACAATGATGAAAAAATAAAATTATTAGCAAAGTAAAAGTTTTTCGAAAAGGAGTAAAAATTTGAAAGATTTATCAAATGAAAATATTGTACATATAAAAAAAGAAGGGGTACAATATTTACAATTTAGAAAATTACTAGAATATAAAGATACAATAACACACGTATATTCTATAGGAACAGATGTGAATTTTAGGACAGCAAGGGCAAATAAAGAAAAATTACCTGAACAAGACTTCTGCAAAGCAATGCAAGATTATAAAAAACTATGTAGTGCTATAAATGTAGATTATAAAAATGTAGTAAAAACAAATCAAGAACATACAGATAATATTGCAATTGCAACTAAGAAAATAAATCAAAATTTTCCAGATATAAATTTAGATGAATACAGTAGAACAGATGGAATTATAACACAAAAAGAAAACTTAGTATTATCAACTACAAATGCAGACTGTATATTAATTTTATTCTTTGATCCAGTAACAAAAACAATTGCAAATATTCACTCTGGTTGGAAAGGAACATTGCAAAGAATTTCAATAAAAACAGTTCAAAAAATGGTAAAAGAATTTGAATGTAAACCAGAAGATATTATTTGTTGTATTTGTCCAAGTATTAGAAAATGTCATTTTGAAGTTGACAAAGACGTAAAAGATTTGTTTGAAGAAGAATTTAAAGATTTGAATATATGCCAGAATACTGATATAATGGAAAAACAAAAAGATAAAGAAAAATGGAATGTTGATACAGTTTTAATAAACAAAATTATATTAAGTAATGTAGGATTAAAGGAAGAAAATATTATAGATAGTGGAATTTGTAGTATATGTAATAAAGATTTAATTCATTCTTTTAGAGCTGAAAAGCAAGGTTATGGATTAAATACTGCATTAATTTCACTTTTATAAAAATAGAGAATTATACTTGAAACGTGTTTGTAAACGAAAGGAGAGAAGATGAGAGTTACAAAAATTTTACCACCAAAATTAAATATAGGAGATACAATAGGAGTAGTAGCACCTTCCAATCCAATAATCGGAGATAATATAGAAGAACTAAATAGAGCAAAAGAGATTGCAGAAAAAAGTGGCTTTAAAGTAAAATATTCAAAAAATTTATTTTCAAACACAAACGGTTATTGTAGTACAGCAAAAGAAAAAGCAGAAGATATAAATGAAATGTTTGCAGATAAAAATATAAAAATGATATGGTGCGCAAAAGGTGGAAACAATAGTAATTCTACATTTGAATATTTAGATTATGAATTAATAAGACAAAATCCAAAAATAATATGTGGTTATAGTGATATCACTTCTCTTACAAATATAATAACTGAAAATACAGGATTAGTAACTTTTAGTGGAACAAATTTTAAAACAATAGCAACAGATGAAACAGATTTTAGTTATAAACAGGCATTAAGCAGATTTATAGATGGAAGTTTGAAATTTGAACCAGAAAATGAGAAATATATAACAATCCAAGAGGGAAAAGTTAAAGGAGAACTTGTAGGAGGAAATCTTTCTTTAACAAAAGAATTGGTATGTGGAAAATATTCAATAGACTTTACAGATAAAATTTTGTTTTTAGAAGAATTAGGCTATGAGTCAGATCCAGCAGTAGTAAGTAATTCATTATATTATATGAAACAAAATGGAGTATTTGATAAAATAAAAGGATTATGGATTGGAAATTATGAACATCAAAGTGGTATAACATTAGAAAAAATTATATTAGATGTTCTAGAAAATAAATATAAATTTCCAATTATAAAATCCAATAATTTTGGACACATAGAAAATAAAATAGTAATTCCAATAGGAACAAAAGCTGAAATAAATACAAATGAAAATATAAAAATCAAATTAATAGAAAAATGTATTAAAGATTAATATAATTGTTTTATAAGGGAGCAAAAAATGTTTGAAACATGGGAAGAATTAGAAAAATCAATAATAAATTGTAATAAATGCAAATTGTGTAAAACAAGACAAAATATAGTATTTGGAGTAGGCAATAAAAATGCAGATATAATGTTTATAGGTGAAGGTCCTGGAGCAGATGAAGATAGTCAAGGAGAACCTTTTGTAGGTAGAGCAGGAAAACTAATGAATATGGCTTTTGGAATTGTTGGAATAAAAAGAGAAGAGGTATATATTGCAAATGTTGTTAAATGTAGGCCTCCAGCAAACAGAAATCCAGAAGATGACGAAGCATTTGCTTGTTTAAATTATTTAAGAAATCAAGTTATTTTAGTAAAGCCTAAGATAATAGTTTTATTAGGAAGCGTAGCTTTAAAAAATATCTTAGGAAAAGAGTATGGAATTACTGCTTCAAGAGGCAAATGGGTTGAGAAAAAAGGCATAATGTATATGCCAACTTGGCACCCTGCTGCTTTGCTTAGAGATGAGAGTAAGAAGGTTGATTTTATTCATGATTTAGAATTGGTTGTACAAAAAATGAATTGAAGTTTAAATAGAAAATGTAACCAAAATTGTAATAAAATTTAAGTTAAAGTTTATTGACATTTTAAGTAGTTTTAGTGTATTATAAATACAACAAATAGTGTAATGTTTTAAATACAAAGGAGGAAAGTTTAAATGAAGAAAATTTTAAATAAAGAATATGGAATTACTTTGATTGCGTTGGTTATAACAATAATTATATTACTAATCCTTGCAGGTATATCAATATCGGCATTAACAAATACTGCAATATTTCAGAGAACGAAAGATGCAAAAGCAAAATCAGAAGAAAAAGAATTAGAGCAAAATCAAATATTAGATAGTTATGAAAGTGAAATAAACCAATATTTACCAGGACAAAGTGGTGAAAAGCTAGGAGATAAGTTAGTAGATAAGGTAAATGATGGAACAATAAAAATAGGGGACTATGTAAAATATACACCAGACACAGTATCAAATACAGATGAAAAATATACAACATTGATATCAAATTTAGGAACATATTCAGGTTCAAGTGCAAATACAACATCAACATTAACACAAGAAAAATTAAATTGGAGAGTCCTAGATGTAAAAGATGGGCAAGTAAGACTAATAAGTGAAGTACCCACAACATCAAAAATAGCACTGTCAGGATATAATGGATATAATAATTCAGTAAAATTATTAGATGATACTAGTAGTACATTATATAATAATTCAAAATTAGCAAGTAAAGTACAAAATTTAAAAATAGAAGATATAACAGCTCATATGAAAACACAACCAACAGAAGATACAACAGAATATACACCGACTAATATTAATTATCCAAAAATATTAGAACAAGAAGAAAATCAAACAGTAGAAAATTCAACAACAGGAAATAAAATAAGACTAAGTGAGCAAAAGGAATTTGTAACAGGAAAAGCAACTTCAGCTACAAGTATATTAAAAAATACATATTGGTCTAAATTAATGAGAACAGAATATTTTGATAGCCAATATTACAAATTATTTATTATAGATAATGTAAGTTATTATTCAACATACTGGATATCTTCTCGTTGCGTCAATTTCTATATAAATCCTGCTTTTTATGTTAGAATGGTGAATGAAGGTTCTGTTGACGGTGATTCATTGTACATTTCTGGTGTTCCTGATTATGAATATGCTTGTGCTTTTCGCCCAGTTATAACTCTAAATTCTAATGTCCAAATAGATACAGCCAATTCAGGAGATGGAAGTACAGCAGAAAGTGGATATGCAATTAAATAAAGAGATAGATATATTGAATATAATACAACAAGAAGGACTTTGGACTTCTCTGAGAAACCGCAAATAAAAATCGGTTAAAAATATAAAACAGGTACATCCTGAATATATAGTGCTTATAAAGATAGGAAAATTTTATTATAGTTATAATAAAGATGCGTATATTATTTTGTATATTTTCAACTATAAATTAAAAACAATGGAGGAAAATATAAAGGGATGCGCATTTTTGGTTTTTGTGTAGAAAAATAATTTTAATGACAATGAAAATCTAAATGTCTGTGCTTTTTGTCCTCATAGTTTCTATAAAATGTGGTTATTTAATTATAAATTGCATAAGAGATAATAATATTGAAACAAGATATATCATTTAATTTAAAGATATAAAATAAAAATACATAAATATAATAGAAAATATAACCAAAATTGTCATAAAATTTAAGCTAAATTATATTGACATTTAAGGTTATGCTAGTGTATTATTAATGTGACAAATAATGACATGTTTAAAATGCGAAGGAGGAAACTTTAAAAGAAAAAAGAACTTAAAAAAGAATATGGAATTACCTTGGTTGCATTGGTTATAACAATAATATTATTATTAATTTTAGCAGGAATAAGCATTCAAACGTTAGCAAAAACTAACTTATTCAATCAAGCAAAACAAGCAAAAAATGCAACAGAAAATGCACAAAAAGAAGAAAACAAAATATTGTCAGAATATATAGATAAAACAAATGAATATTTACCAGAAACATTGGCTTACAAAGTAAATAGTGGAGAAGTAGCAATAGGTTCATATATAAAGTATGAACCAGACGAAGTTAGTGAAGAAACAATAAATAATTTAATAACAGAATTAGGAACATATTCAGGTTCAAATGAAAATACAAAATCAACATTAGCACAGGAAAAACTAAGTTGGAGAGTACTTGATGTAAAAGATGGGCAAGTAAGATTAATAAGTGAAGTGCCAACAACATCACCAATAACACTATTTGGATATAACGGATATAATAATGCAGTAAAATTATTAGATGATACTTGTAGTACGTTATATAATAATTCAAAATTAGCAAATAAAGCGCAAAATTTAAAAATAGAAGATGTACAAGATAAAATGAAAGAAAAAGATAATACCAAAATAAACTCTAACTATGGTCAAAGATTTACACCAGATAACAAATATTATCCAAGTTTATTATTAAAAGAAAAAGAGCAAAAAGTAACAGTTGGAGAAAATACAACAATAGGTTTAGAACTTGATTTAAGTGAACAAAATAGTTTTATAAATCAAGTAGAGAAAATGCAATCAAATACGTTAGATGTCAAATCTACATTTTGGAATAAATTAATGGCATCAGAAGAATTTGATAGTAGTAAATATTATGAATTATTTATAAATAATGGAGAAAATTTTAATACATATTGGATGTCTTCTCGTTGTATTGATGCTGATTCTAAGCGTGCTAACTTCTGCGTTCACCTTGAGAGCTTTGGCTATGTTCGAGCTTACGCCTTGTATAGTTCTTATGGCGATGAGTTTTCATATGCCTATGCTTTTCGTCCTGTCATAACTTTAAACTCTAATGTCCAAATAGATACAGCAAATTCAGGAAATGGAAGTACAGCAAATGATGGATATGCAATAAAATAAAAAGATTATAAAAGGTAGTCACTTCCATTGACTACTTTAAAATTTTATAATAAAATAGTCACAAGAATGAAATAGAAACACACAACAGTTAAATAAAAAATAAACAAAACGTCCAAAATCAAAAGAAAGAAGAAATGAAAATGGAAACAATACAAGAAAAAGTAAACTATTGTCTAAACTGCAAAATAAAACCATGTTCAGCAAAAGGCTGTCCACTAGAAAATGATATTCCAGAATTCATAAAAGCAGTAAAAGAAGAAAACTACAAACAAGCATATAAAATTTTATCACAAACAACAGTATTACCAGGAGTTTGTGGTAATATATGTCCACATACAAAGCAATGCCAAGGAAGTTGTGTACGTGGAATAAAAGGAGAACCAGTAAGCATAGGAGACATAGAAAATTACATATTTGAAAAAGCAGAGCAAGAAGGATACAGCCTAAAAGCAGCAATGCAAATAAAAGAAAATAACAACACAACATATTTAAACAAAAAAGTTGCTATAATAGGAGGAGGACCAGCAGGTCTAACATGTGCAGCATTTTTAGCAAAAGAAGGAATAGATGTTACAATATATGAAAAATACAATTATTTAGGTGGATTACTAGTACATGGCATACCAGAATTTAGACTACCAAAAACAAGAGTACAAGAAACAGTAAAAAGAATTCTAGAACTTGGAATAAAAGTAGAATACAATAAAGAACTAGGAAAAAATCTTAATTTAGAGGAACTAGAAAATAAATATGATGCAATATTTATAAGTATAGGAGCAAATAAATCAGCAAAAATGGGAGTAAAAGGTGAAAACTTAGCTGGTGTATATGGAGGAAATGAGCTATTAGAATTTAATACACATCCAAATTATGTAGGAAAAATAGTTTCTGTAATTGGTGGTGGAAATGTTGCTATGGATTGTGCAAGAACAATTAAAAAATTACGGAGCAAAACAAGTAAATGTTATATATAGGAGAGCTGAAAAACAGATGCCTGCTGAAAAAAAGGAAGTAGAAGATGCAAAAAATGAAGGAATTAATTTTTTATTTCAAAATAATATTGTAGAAATAATTGGCAAAGAGAAGGTAGAAAAACTAGAGTTAATAAAAACAGAATTAGTAAAAAAAGAGGGGGAGACACGAGAAGTTCCTGTAAATATAGACAACAGTAATTATTTTATAGATACTGACTATGTTGTTATGGCTTTAGGAAGTACAGTAAGTGATGAAGTTTTTGATTTAGGATTGACCTTAAATAAGTGGGGTAATATCTATATAGATAAAAATTATCAAACCTCAAACTCTAAAATTTTTGCTGGTGGAGATTTAGCAGGATGTAAAGGAACTGTAGCTTGGGCAGCTCGTTCAGGAAGAGATGTTGCAGAAAAAATTATAGAAAAAATAAAAAATGAAAATGATAATTAAATATCATTTTCATTTTTTTCTATTTCATTAGAATTTCTAATAAATAATTTTTTAATAAAATTAATAATTTTGGCTAATTTTGAAGTCTTTTTAGGCAATATAGATAACGAACTTTCAGCAATTCCTTTTTCTAATAAATTATATTTATGTTCTAAATCAACCATTTTAGAAACATAATAATCATTAAAGAAAGTGTAACCGTCTGTTGAACCCAAATAATCTTTAAAGTTGTATAATTTTCTTCTATAATTTTCAACATCTTCTAAATTTTTTATAGTATTGAAAGCTTTGTTAAAATAACTTGTAACAATTAAATTTTGAGATTTTATAAATGTTGATGTTATTTTTTTCTTTAGCGCATCAATTTTTGCAATCATATTATCAACTTTTTTGTTTCTATCATCAATTTGAATAATTTTATTATTAATTTTAATTATCTCTTCTTCATCTTCTAAAATAACATCTATTGAATTTTGAATATTCATAAAATCTTTGTAAGATGTAGCTTTTATGAATTGATTTTTAAAATTATTATTGCTGTTTATTGTACTTTCAAATAAAACATCTTCTCCAATTAGATATGCAAGTTGATTTACTAGGCAACATTCAAGTGGGTAATATGAAGGACTAGTAGTTTCAAAGTTTATATTAAAGTATTTAACAAAATCTTTTGGAATGCTTATCACTTTTGATGCCATTAATTGTACAGCAGCTTCATTTAATCCTAAACCATATATTTTAAATTCAGTATAATCACAAAGTCCCATTCTAAGTAAATAATTATTTTTATCTTTAACTTCTTGAATATAATGTATGCATTCGTGAATTGCAAATTCTTCTAAATCTTCATCAGCAATGTGTTCATTAAAATAAATAGAAGTGTTTTTATAAAAATAATTAGCTTCTGCCATTCCTTCAGGCATTTTTGCAATATACATATTTAATCTTGATAATTTTATAAATAAATCATTTTGATTAAGATTGAAATTTGGAAATGTTTCGCATAATCTAATAGATATATTTCTTGCTATTGAATTAATTCTTAAAGTGTCTAATTTTCTTATAACTTCAATTCCATCTTTTCTTAAATCTGATTCTACACTCATATATTTCTCCTTATAATTCTACTACATATATTATACAATAAAATATATAAATAAATATTACAAAGATATTAAAATAATATTAAGTTTTAATTACAAAAAATTTAAAAATAAGTG
>ERZ772819.2984-NODE-2984-length-12267-cov-3.985997_pt1 | contig 12267 bp, 9 predicted proteins | sample MGYA00580860_ERZ772819 | MGnify/ENA primary metagenome ERZ772819 (study PRJEB29015, sample SAMEA2737683) | human gut metagenome | biome: human gut; feature: human-associated habitat; material: faeces | place: China | collected 2012 ...
CGGACAAAGCGGCGGTGTACCATTCTTCATAAGAGGTATCCAAAAAACCACCCAGCGGAAGATCTTCGTCAACCGCTTGCTTGAACGTCCGAAAAGATTCGTCTTCCAACAGATTCGGTATTTCAAAATATTCAGCTTCACAAAATGCGTAGTAACAACCTTCGTCATCGTCCGGATCGCCCTGAACGGCCTTAATCATTGGCTCATCACCGGAACAATCGATCAGGAAAGGTGAGCAGTCATAATCAGTAGAGCATTTCCCTGCGATAGTAAATTCTTCTTTTCCCCCAGAGGATTTAATTTGGTGTATGACTCGAATTACCCGTTCCATTACGTCGAAGACGGTGGTGCAAAAGCCCTCAAATGAATAGACGCATTCCGCTTCATTAAAGGCGATGTCATTACATGTGCATCTGCTGTCTCCCCAAAGATTTACAAGCTGTTGGATCGTTTGTTCGGATTTGGCGGACACCAGATACCGATACACGCAAGCCTCTTACCAACGACAGCGTCGTTGATATTAAGGTCGGTCAGAGCGGTACCGTCTTCCTCTCCCCGGCTCACTATTACTGGTGGGATAACAAAAAGGCCTATACCTGCTTCAAGCCCATCCTTGAGGCAAACGGCTACCACGGTGATTTCGTCCCGTATGTTCCTCTCTTCGAGAAGAGTCAAGAGCCCATGAGCGAAACGCGCAGCATGAATCTTCAAACCGCTTTCTCTGGCGGGACAATCGGCCATTGCGGTGCTTTGCTCCAGCATCTCCAGGACAACGCCGGGGTATCTAAACCTCTTTTCGGGATCTGAAACCTACCCTTGCACTGACACACTTCCATGCAAAAAGCGTCCGTTCATTATGCAGAAGATCTTCGCCAAAATGACGCTTTGCAATTTTGCATCCCTACTTCGGCTACATGCTGCTTTTATGCAGCCGAAGGGTAAATATCTTTACCATGTGAATGTTGCTTTTGCTGACCGCGTTGCACGGGCGTTTCTGCTCGGATTTGTATCTGCGGCAAAAGTAGAATCACTCATTGTAAGTTTTCTGCTCCCTGTCCGATCAGGCCAACAAAAGCCGAGAAATATGCGCGTGAAGCGCCTGCGCAGTTTTCAGTACAGAGCAATTTAATGCGGCTTTTATTTGTTTTTCGCGGAGGCCCCTCCGCGCCGTTGTCGTGCCCTTTTTCGGGCCTATGAGTCGGTGAACCCGCCTCTGGATTTCTCGCTCAGAGACGGGTTCTTTTGACGGATTATCTTAATGAGATTACGGCTCTGCCGGGAGATATTTTTATATCGGTTACCGACGGGGAACAGTGCGCATCACCATCGCGTCCAAGGACACCGTTGCGCCTGCGCTGGCGGATATGTGCCGCACGTCCATCTATAACGATAGTACCATTGAGACTTACACGGGCAACGGCGTGACCGTTTCTGGCCGTGCGGTGCTGTATCAGACGAGGTCTGTGGAGTGGGCGGCTTTGCAGCGCTTAAGGTATTCGATTTCCTCGTAGGTGGGGACGGGGGAGGACTCGCGGTAGATGATCTGTGGTGCCACAATGGTGGGACGGATGTCTCCGCCGTCCAGATGCCGCAGCGCAAGTTCGATGGCCAGCCGCACGGCGCGATGGGTGATCTCCTCCATTTTCAGGTCTACCACGGTCATGGAGGGGGTAGACTTGGCGAAGAACTGGGGCAGGGAGGTGCAGGTGTTGATGATCTGTACATCGCTGCCCACCTTATAGTTGGCCTCGATCAGTGCCCGCATGAGGCCGAAGCCCACGATGTCGTAGGTGCAGATGATGGCCTTGGGCACCTGATGGCTGCGTATCATCCGGATGCCCAGTTCATAACCGGCGTCAATGTCATTTTCACAGTAAAAGGTGCGGGAGTGGATGTCCACACCGTACTCCTGACAGGTGCGGCTGATGGCGGTGCCGCGCTGGGTCAGGCCAAGGAACGGCGTGGGGTTGATGACAAGGCCGATGTTGTCACCGGCTTTGCAGACGGCCTGCTCCGCAGCGATGCGGCCGGCGGCCTCCTGATCCACGGAAACACAGGGGTAGCCGGGGAGGAGGCGATTATGGATAACTACTGGAATTTTTGTTTTACGTTTGGAAAGGGTGGCGAGGTCGCCGGCACCGGCGGAAATGATGATGGCGGCATCGTATACGCGGCTGGACCACAGGTCATCCTCCAAGTGCAAGTTATTGGCCTCGTAGGGGCAGATGGAGATGCTGACAGGAACGGTATCGAACAAAATTGCGGAGTTCAGGCCGTTCATGATGCTGACCAGCGTAGTCTCCAGACCTATTTTGGGCCAGTAGATGGCGACGCGGCTGCGTTTTAGCTTGGGTGGGGCGGCACGCCGTGTGTAGCCCAGACGATCCGCCGTGTCGAAGATACGCTCCTGCATGTCGGGGGAGATGCGGCACTCGGCCCCCTTGCCGCTGAGCACATAGGAGACAGTGGCCACGGATGTGCCGCACTGCTCCGCAATATCCTTCAGTTTGACGCCCATTTTGGTACCCTTCCTTAATCTTTTGCTTAACTATATCGTTTTTAACCACATTTGTCAAGACTTAAATGAATATAAATGCGAGCGTATTTGGAATTTAAATAAAAAGCACGTGACGCTATATACAAAAATAGCGGATATATTCTGTCTATTTCCCTGATTTTGCTTTTGACCATTGACATTTCTGCCTGCCTGCTGTATTTTTTAATCAGATAGATTAAAATTAAGCAAAATAAGCTAACAACGATTAAAAACATAGGAGGCGCACAGGAAATGCAGAAAGTAAAGATCCTTGAGTGCGGACCGAGAGATGGCTGGCAGAACCTCAAACGGGTGCTGCCCACGGAGGAGAAGCTGAAGTACATCGACGGGCTGTTTGCCTGCGGACTGGAGAGTGTTGAGATCACCTCCTTCGTCAGCCCTAAGTCCATCCCGCAGATGGTGGACGCCGGGGAGGTGGCCCACTACTGCGTGGAGAAGTATCCAGACAAAGAACTGGTGGCGCTTGTTCCCAACTTCAAGGGGGCGGAGCTGGCCAGGGCGGCGGGGCTGAAGAACTTGACCTATGTCATCTCCGTCAGCGAGTCCCACAACAAGGCCAACATCAACCGAACCCATGACCAGTCCTTTGAGGAGCTGCGCCGCATCCGGGAGAGCCTCCCGGAGCTGGAGCTGTGCATCGGCATGGCCACCACCTTCGGTTGCCCATTTGAGGGCATACCCACGTTGGATAAGGTGCTGCATTTTGTGGAACGCATCCGCAGCAGCGGCGTGGACACGGTGTACTTGGCGGACACCATCGGCATTGCCGACCCCACGCAGGTGCGCCGCACGGTGCAGGGAATACGGGGGAACTTCCCCGACATGAAGCTGCAGGTACACATCCACGACACCCGGGGCATGGGACTGGTGAACACACTGGCGGCCATCGAGGCCGGTGTGGACACGGTGCAGTCAACGCTGGGCGGCTTGGGCGGATGCCCTTTCGCGCCGGGCGCATCGGGCAACACCGCCACGGAGGACCTGGTCTATATGCTGCAGCGCATGGGATACGACACCGGCATCGATTTCGACAAGCTGTTGGCACTGTCCAAGGAGCAGCACGGGGAGATTGACGGCGTGTACAGCGGGCATCAAATGAATATTACGGCGAAAAGTCCGTGTTGCTGACAGGAGGAACACATGAAAGCTTTACAGGATATTGTTGTGCTGGATCTGACGCGGGTGCTGGCCGGTCCGTACTGCACCATGATGCTGGCGGATTTCGGCGCGGATGTGATCAAGATCGAGATCCCCGTCAAGGGGGACGACACACGGGGCATGGGGCCGTTTGTCAACGGTTCCAGCCTCTACTATGCTAATGTGAACCGCAACAAGAAGAGCGTGACCCTGAACCTGAAGGAACCCAAGGGCAAGGAGATGTTCCTTGCGCTGGTAAAGAAGGCGGACGTGGTGGTGGAGAACTACCGCCCCGGCGTGATGGATCGGATGGGGCTGGGCTATGAGGTGTTGCAGGAGGCCAACGAGCGCATCATCTACGCGGCGGTATCCGGCTTTGGCAGCTATGGCCGCTGCTCCGCCCGCCCGGGCTACGATATCATCGCTCAGGCCTACGGCGGACTGATGAGCATCACCGGTGAGCCGGACGGCGAGCCCCTGCGTGTGGGCACCGCCATCGGCGATGTGCTGGGCGGCATGAATCTGACCATCGGCGTCCTGATGGCGCTGCACGCCAGAGAACTCAGCGGAAAGGGCCAGCGCGTGGACGTGGCCCTTGTGGACAGCGTGATCTCCAGTCTGGAGACCGGAACCCAGCGCTACTTCGCCTCCGGCAAGCTGCCCCGCCGTATCGGTAATCGCTACGCCTCCGCTTATCCCTATGATTCCTTCAAGGCCAAGGACGGCAGCTTCGTCATCGGCTGCGGCAACGATAAGCTGTTCAACCTGCTATGTACCAGGGTGCTGCACCGCGAGGATCTGCTGACCGATCCCCGCTTCCTGAACAACGCCCTGCGCTGCGAGAACCACGCCGCCCTGAAGGTGGAGATCGAGAAGTGGAGCACCACCGTGACGGCGGAGGAGGCCTACGACGCCATCGATGCCGCCGGCGTCCCCGCGGCCCCCATCAACGATCTGTACCAGATCAGCCATGACCCTCACGTCGTGGAGGACCGCCAGATGTTCATCCCCGTGAAGCATCCGGTCATCGGCGATATGCGCGTCAACGGAAACCCCGTCAAGCTGCTGGATATGATGCCGGAGGTCGTGACCTGCGCACCGGCGCTGGGCCAGCATAACGAAGAGATCTACGGCCAGCTGCTGGGTCTGGGCAAAGAGCAGCTGGAGACGCTGGCAGAGGACCACGTGATCTGATCCGGCGCTCCGTGTAGAGTTAGAGAAAGGAGTGTGTATGGAGGCAAGAAAACGACTGCGAGAACTGGTGGAATCCGACGAGATACTGATACTGCCGGGTGCGTATGACGCACTCAGTGCCAGACTGGCGGAGGCTGCGGGCTTCTCCTGCGTGTACATGACGGGCTACGGTCAGTCCGCCAGCAAGCTGGGGCAGCCGGACGTGGGTCTGATGACCATGAGCGAGATGGCGGAGCGCGCCGCGGACATGGTCATGGCGGTGAACGTTCCGGTGATCTGCGACGCGGATACCGGATTCGGCAACAACGTCAACATAGTGCGCACCATACGGGAGTATGAGCGCACCGGTGTGGCGGCCATCCAGCTGGAGGACCAGACCATGCCCAAGAAGTGCGGGCACATGCTGGGACGGGACGTGATCGACGCCCAAGAGATGGTGATGAAGCTGAAGGCAGCCATCGCCGCCCGCACCGACCCGAACTTTCTGATCATCGCCCGTACGGACGCCCGGACGCGCTACGGTATTGACGAGGCCATACGCCGCGGCAGGCTGTACGCGGAGGCGGGAGCGGACGTGGTGTTCGTGGAAAGCGTGGAGAGCGTGGAGGAGATGTGCCGTGTCAACGAGGAGATCCCTACCCGCACTATCGTCAACATGGTGGAGACCGGCCGCACGCCCCTGCTGACTGCCAGGGAGCTGCAGGACATTGGCTATGATATGGTGGTGTTTCCCATATCTACGCTGCTTGTGGCCGCCAAGGCGGCGTATGACATGCTGGCGGATCTGCAGGCTAACGGCACGACAAAGAATTATATGGATAGAATGATGAGCTTTTCGCAGTTCAACGACTTCATCGGTCTGCCCCTTGTGAGAGAGCTGGAGGAGAACCGCTTTGACAACGTTGAGAAAAAGCTGCGGTGAGTCCGGTACCCCAGTAGCCATCGGGAGAGCATCCCGACAATAAAACATAGGAGGAATCACATGAAAACAAGTAAATCGAAAATGATACAGACAGTGATTGCCCTGCTAATCATGTTTGTAGCCGGCTTTATCATCCCCACGTGGGGGCCCGTGACCCGAATGGGCGTGCAGTACCTGTGCATCATGGTGGGGTGGATCTACCTGAGCATCGTTACCGGCGGTCTGCTGCTGTCCTCCGTGATCGCGCTGACGGCCTGCGTGATCCCAGGATACTATACCGCCGCATCCATCGTGACCACCACGCTGGGCAACAGCATCACCTTGCTGATGATCTTCATCTTCATTATGGTGTACATCTTCCAGAAAACCAAGACCGGTGAGTTCCTGGTGCGCTGGCTGCTGTCCCGTAAGGTGGTCAACGGCAGACCCTATCTGTTCACCGCGTTCTTCTTCCTGGCTATTATCGTTATCGGCGCGGTCATCGGTTCCTTTGGCATCATCCTATTGGCTATTGCCATCCTGTCCGCCGTTTCGGAGGTGACGGGCATGAGCATAAAGGACGACTGGTTCCGCTTCCTCCTGCTGTCCACCGTGGCGCTCTCCGGTACCACGGAGGTGCTGTTCCCCTTCAAGCCCTATTCCGTGCTGTACATGAGTATCTTCGACGCGCAGCTGAATACCATCGGCACTGCCTGCGACGGCAATACCTGGCTGATCACCGCCATCATCATGGCCGCTCTGTCCTTCGTGTTCCTGATGGCCCTGGCACGCTTCGTCTTTAAGTTCGACCTGACGCGCATGAAGGAGTTGGATGTCTCCGTGCTGCAGACGGAGGAGTTCAAGAAGATGTCCAAGAAGCAGGTCATCGTGCTGGTGTCCGTGATTCTAACCTTCTTCTATCCGTTCATCCTGATGCTGCTACCCTCTGAGTCCGGTGTGTATCTGTTCCTGAACAACATCGGCCAGAATCTGTTCATGGGCTTCGTGATCTGCCTGCTTTGTCTGATCCATGTGGACGGCGAGCCCATCGCCGAGATCGGCGACGTGTTCAAGAACGGTACCAACTGGCAGATTATCTTCGCGGTGGGCTCCGTTATCGCCATCGGCGGTGCCATGGCGGCGGACGTCTGCGGCGTGGCCACCTGGCTGCTGAGCATCTTCCAGGGCATCTTCGGAGGTATGAGCATCGTGACCGTGGTGATCATCGTCTGTGTCCTCAGCTGTCTGATCACGCAGTTCTTCTCCAACTCCGCCACGGCAATCCTGTTCCTGACGGCACTGGCACCGCTGGCTGTGGTGCTGTACCAGGAGGGCATCAATGTCTCCGTGTTCCCTGCCCTGATCGGTACCGGCACCCTGACCGCCTGCCTGCTGCCCTCCGGCTCCGGTCAGTCCGCCATCATGCTGAGTACGGACATCTTCGCGGATGATGGCCAGCAGTGGGCGCTGTCCAAGGGCATCGTGGTCCTGGTGGCCGTTACCCTGGCTATCGTGGCCTCCGGCGTCATCAGTATCTTGGTTCTGTAACGGGAGGTAGTGTAATGGACGATATTATCAAGGTCAAGCATCGCGGCAGCTTTCATGTGGGCGGCGAAAAGGTGAAACTGGAGAATGCGCCTGTGGAGGATTTCCCCTATCAGGGCAAGTTCACCTTCCACTCTGACCCCAACGGTATCCACTGGGCCAAGCAGATGTACGTGCAGTACACCGAGCTGGCCGAGCCTGTCAGCAAGTACCCCATCCTGATGTGGCATGGCGGAGGCCTGACCGGCGTCACCTGGGAAACGACCCCCGATGGGCGGGAGGGCTTCGACACCCTGTTTCTGCGCCACGGATTCAATGTCTACGTGTCCGACGCGGTGGAGCGCGGTCGCGCCAGCTGGGCGAAGTTCCCGGAGATCAACCCCACACCCCCGATATTCCATTCCTATGAGGCGCGATGGCTGAACCTGAAGATGGGCGAAACGTACCCCATCCCCTATGAGGGCAATCGGTTCCCCATCGACCACTACGACCAGTTGATGATGCAGGGCGTACCCCGGTGGCTCACCTCCGACGAGTGGACTATCGACGCCTACTGCAAGTATATCGAGCGGCTGCAGAAGCATGTGGACGGCGTGATCATCATGGTGCACAGCCAGGGCGCGCTATATACCAAGGAGATCATGCAGAAGTATCCGGACTTCGTAAAGGCGGTGGTGTTCATCGAGGCGGCGAGCCTGCCAGCGCTGGACGAGGATCTGAGCGCTTTTGCCAAGATACCCCAGCTGTACGTGTACGGTGACTTTATGAGCGACGACTATAAGGTTGTTCACTCCTGGGCGGAGTCTGTGCGCAGGGGTATTCCAGCTTGGCGTGCCAAGCTGGACGAGATCCATGCGGACTATACGTGGATGGATCTGCCGGAAATGGGCATCAAGGGAAACTCCCACATGCTGATGATGGATAACAACAACGACCAGATCGCAGGGTTCATCAACGATTGGCTGGTGGAAAAGGGCCTGTGCGATAACAAATGATCCCATACACTGATCCAGTGCTTTTCTGACGGAGGGCGGTGCAGGTAGCTGTACCGCCCTCCGCCTTGTGCCGCGGGGAATGAACGGCTTGACTTTTGCGGTGGCCTTTTCTTTGCTCCGGATATCATGGGCGCAAGGCGCACATGAACTCTGGCGGAGGTGAGTGGACATGGTAAGGACGATGAAGCTGGCGGCTGTTCTGATCACGGCGGCGATGGGCGTGATGGCCGTTTTGTATCGGGAGACCGCCGGAGAATCATGCGGCTATGCTGCGGGAGAGAACGTAATAGCGTGAAACAAGAACATACCCCCATATTGCCGGCTGACTTCATCCAGCCGGAGCCCGCAAACAATTTTGCGCATAAATCTTGACGGGACCGGCAGAAAAGCGGCGGAATAAGGACTTTGGCAAGAGAGGAAGTATCCTCTAAAATGTGTCTTAAACGCGACTCGCAAGAAATAAAGTGTGCAATGATTGCACACTTTATTTTTTGCCCCATAAAAACGCATCCGAAAAGCATTTTGAAGAAGGACGGAAAATTTGTCCTGCAAAGGGGATTGACATGATCAGAAAATATGGTACTGTAGAAGTATAATTACGAAGTTTTTTTATTAGGGAAAGAGGGTTATCCTCTTTCCAATTTAAAGACACCACATGTTTTTGAGACAAGGTTACCTTAGGGTGACTTTGTCTTTTTTATTCTAAAAATAGGCTTTTACCATATTTTCTGACCGCGGGTGCGGGGAAGAAAGGAGGGGAGGACAGCCGCTGAAAGATTCATGATCATATATGTGGAAATCTAGATGGTCCCACATTCACGGAGAGAAATAGTATAAAGCATTCCAAATTTTGCTGCATTTTCTGTTGCTTCATATCCCCAAATACCGGGTTTTGAGACTATGGAAACACGACACCAGACTGGAATAGACATGACGTATAACAACCCCCAATACCTCCCCTCCTGCATCTGCACCGCATGAGGATTTAAAATATGTCTCTCCGTACGATTGATTTTTTCGGCCTGCCTGTTACTTTTCGTGTTGAAGCTCGTAAGAATGCTGTCGCAGTTATTCTGTCGTTGCGCTCTCGTAATAAGGAACGCATCGATGGTAACGGTGCGATTGTCTATGAGCACCCCCCGCGTATCGTGCGCTTCACGGACGAGGCCTTCCGTGGAGAAGCGCGTACTTGAGCTGATTCCCGAGTGCCTCCAGCGGGCCTTTGACCCGGCTACAAGGGAAGGGCGTGCGCTGCGGGAAAAATTTGCACAGAGATTACCACTGGCCGCGTTGATCGCGGCGGACTTTGATCGGGTCGCCCTGGATATGAAGTGGGCAAATTCTACTAAAAAGGAGCACAAGAAACTGCTTGATCTGCTCGTGAGCAAACTCGGTTGGACGCCTTTTTGTGCGATTACACAAGAGCTGTTCGCCTTTCATTTGCGCGAAGGTGGGTTCTCTAGTTATCAAATCAATGGGCAAATCTGCGCCTTCCGGGCATTGATTGCGTATGAGCAAGCTCACCATTTGATCTCAGAGCACTTCATAGACACTTTTACCATGGGAAACCGCCGCACAGTCGTTGGCCCGCGGGACGCGAGTCGGCATTTCGAAAAAAACATTCTGACGCACGCTCAGGCAAGGCGGATTATTGCGAGTTGCGCCGAAAATCTTGAGAGTAACCACGGCTACCTATATTTGGGCTTAATCTTGATGTTGACTACAGGCATCACGATCAACGAGCTGTGTGCGTTAACGTGGGGATCATTTTCCTTCTCAAACACCTATATGGGAGTTGTTGCTATTGAAATTTCGGCAGAGGCAAAGTCTGCAGGAGAAGTCTATCGTACCGAAGAGTTAAATGGGCCGCGGCGACGGACTATTCCACTGTCGCCGACGATGGCAAAGCTTTACCACAAGGTAAAGACCAATGCGCCGAACGTACAAGAGAATGCGCCGTTTATGCGTAGCTTCAAAAACGCGGCACGGCGGATGCGCCCCGACGAGTTTGATCGGTGGTTAAAAGGATTTTTCAAAAGCTTCGATTTCTCAAAACAGACAGAGTTAAAGAGTTTGACGAAAAATTCAGAACGAACTTTAAGAGCCACTTTCAGATCGACATTGGAATCATGCGGATGTGATGCGGAAGAGATCCGTTATCTATGCGGCAACGCACCCGAAAGCGTATTCGCGCGGAACTACTGTGCGTACGACGATCCGCGGGAGCTAGCAAAACTGGCCGCAGTGTTGGAGCACTATATCTTCTCGTTGGTAGGCATACCCTGTGCGGCATTTGATTTCAAAATCAATCGCAGTGGTGAAGATCACGCTATTGCAGCTGCACCTGGTGGTAGAATCAGCGGCGATTTGACTGTAGATCTCAGTAAGATTTCGCATGGCAACCTCGAGACTGGAAAGGATCTGATTATCAACTTTAAGTCAAGTGACAGCATTTCCATTACGACAAAACTGAATTTGGAGGAAAATTAACATGGTGTTTAAAACTGACGAAGATATGTCCCTGGATAAATATTGGGAAAAGCACTGCATTTCTATCGCAAAAGATCGTCGCTGGGCAATTCAGAAGGGAGACCAATACAGTTTTGAAAACTGTGCGACGCTGCGCCAATACGATGACTACATCAAAAAGGTTGCAAGCTATCTGGATATGTCAATCTCCGAAATTACTCCGGCAAATATTCTGCACGCCGTCTCCAAGGTCGCCAAGGCATGCCAATACCAAGAAGCCACCGTCAAGACGATCATCTCGTCATTGCGGGACGTCTTTTCCTACGCCGCTACATGCGGACATGCTTACAACATCCTTTCAAAAAATCGTGCGGGAGAAAAGTCAAATAATCTTACGACTTTGATGATGCAGAGGATATTAGTCCCGGCAGTGGCAAACGCGGAGCTGAGCGATAATTGCCCGCGAGCCTTGACAATCGGGCAGCAGGGACGTCTGGCGCTGTATGCGGCGGAACATGTGCTGGAGGATGGTCGCTTCTGCGGCATTTTGATCTCATTGTACACTGGCATGCGCCCCGCGGAGTGCCGTGGACTGCGGTGGAATGATTTTCGCTCGTTCCCAGATCATCCAGATCATCCAGACCGTCACTACCTGAAAATTGATGAAATTTTGAATGACAAATTGGAATATAGTAAGCAGGTAAAGACGAAAAATGCACTGAGGTGCGTCCCCGTTCACATTGAAATTGAGGATGCTTTGCAGAAGCGAAGGGAATTTGTGCAGCAGAACATGGGCGCGAACAAGGATATCGGGGAGTTACCCATCGCCTGTTTTGGAAATCAGTTTAAGGACCCGTGCCGCGGGTCTGATTATTCAAATTTTTCCTTCAAATTGTTGAAAGAATTTGGAGTTTCCAGCGAGCAGTTAGGCTTTTTCTTGCTCGACGAATCCGATAATTTGACACCATCGGATTCTCACCCGCCCATGCGGATCTTGCGCCGGAATTTTGCAACGGTAATCCAGGCGTGTACAGACATGTCGCTGGAGGAAAAAGAATATATTTTCGGCCACAGGATCTCCGGTAAGGATGGTGCGAAAAAGCGCATTGAGTACAGCCGTAACATGGATCGACTATGGCGCATTGCGCAGAAGCTGGACAAGGCGCCCTTTTGCAAAAAGCTCTATGAACTTCATTTTCCTCAGATTATCGTAGGTGACGGTATCGTAGTACAAGAAGGCCGTGGGCAGGGAACAATCAGGATTCCTTGGAAGTCAGCCGTGTATGGGCAAAAATTACATCTGCATTTTGAAGGCGGCCCAAATACGTCTGTAAGCATCTCAACTCCGAACGCCGTGCGTCCCTTCGGCGGACTGCCGGTCGAGGTAAAGATGGCTGACGCACCTATCTCCTGGCGCCTGCATGAAGTCGGAATTGCTAGTAATCGCGGATCAGCATGCCGCGGTGAAT
>ERZ772819.2989-NODE-2989-length-12252-cov-4.026892_pt1 | contig 12252 bp, 10 predicted proteins | sample MGYA00580860_ERZ772819 | MGnify/ENA primary metagenome ERZ772819 (study PRJEB29015, sample SAMEA2737683) | human gut metagenome | biome: human gut; feature: human-associated habitat; material: faeces | place: China | collected 2012 ...
GTAGATCTGCTGACAAATGCACTGGATACCGGATATTTTAATATGGTGGCACACCGGGACAGCAGGCAGCGCTTGTCCGCCCCGCCGGCATGGATGATGACGCCGTCTTCCACCGTGACCTCCTCCTCGAGAATAATCTCGGCGGCATCGCCGCGGATCACGGCGCCGGGACCGATATAGCACCGCGGGCCGACCGTCACATCGCCGATAAGCTCGGCGCTGGTGCTGACAAACGCCGTGGGATCGACGCGCGGGCATTTTCCATGAAACGAATAGAACATGATCGGATCTCCATTTCTGATAATAAGGGGGGAGCGACCCGGCCCGGGGGCCGAGCCGCTCCAAAGAAAAAAGAAGGGAATGGGGGGATTACCAAAGTCAGGCGAACTTTGCGATGGTCGCCTCGCACTCGTGCATCATCTGGCCGATGATGGTCTGCACGGGCAGCACATCGTGGATCAGGCCGGACGTCTGGCCGCAGCAGATGACGCCGCAGTTTTCCACGTCCGCGTTCTCGAAGAACATTTTGCAGGCCGTCTTGCCGGCCATGTCCTCGGCCACATCCTTGAATTCGCAGCCGGCCTGCTCCTTGGCAAAGACGCGCTTGGCGACTTCGCTCTTATACATGCGCGTGGAGTTCTGGAACGAGCGCAGAAGCAGGATCGTCTCCATCTCGTTGGCGTGCTCGACGAGGTAGTTTTTCACGGCTGGGAGCACCGGGCACTCCTCGGACAGCAGGAAGCGGGTGCCCATGTACACGCCTTCGGCGCCGAGCATGAGCGCGGCTGCCATCTGGCGGCCGGTCGAAACGCCGCCGGCGCAGATGACCGGAATGTCAAGCGCCTCCACACAGCGCGGCGTGAGCACCATGGTGCCGAGATCGTTCTCGCCCGGGTGGCCGGCGCACTCAAAGCCGTCGGCGACGACCATGTCCGCGCCGAGCGACTGCGCCTTGAGCGCGTGCTTGACGGTGGTGCACTTGTGGATGAGTACCATGCCGGCGTCCTTGATGGCGCGCACCATGTCGTCCTTCGGCGGGCGGCCGGCGGTCTCCATGACCTTGACGCCCTCTTCGGCGCAGACGCGGATGTAGCCCGCATAGTCCGGCACGACGAGCGACGGCATGAGCGTGAGGTTGACGGCAAAGGGCTTGCTCGTCATGGACTTAATCTTGCGGATCTCCGCCTGCAGCTCATCGGCCGAGGAAAACGTGCTCGACGACAGCAGCCCCAGGCCGCCGGCCTCCGACACGGCGGCGACCAGCGGTGCGCGGGAAATCCACTGCATGCAGCCCTGCACGATGGGGTATTCGATCCCCAGCATTTCGGTAAGTTTGGTACGGATCATAGGTATTACCTCCTGAAATATTCACGTGTGCCGCTGTGCGGCGTCTGGTTGTTTGTGATTTCACAATAGCAAACCGTCAGTCGCTTCACAACGCTGATTTCTCCAAAAAACAGCAGTTGCCGCCGTGCGCCGGATGGGCACGGCCTACAAGATGCGCGCGTCAGCTCGCCTGGACACTGCGCGCGCGCAGCACGGCCGTGAGCACTTTTCCGGTCGCGCCCTTGGGCAGCTCCGGCACAATCTCGATCTCCTTCGGCGCGCGGAACGTCGGCATATGCGCGCGGCAATACTGGCGCAGCGCCTCCGCCGTGAGCCGGCTGCCCGGCATGAGCACAACGCTCGCTTTCACGTGCTCGCCCCAGGTCTCGTCCGGCACGCCGTAGACCGCTACCTCGGACACGTCGTCGCAAAGCTGCATGATGACATTGGTGACCTCTCCGGGATAGATGTTCTCGCCGCCGGAAATAATGAGATCGTCTGCACGGCCGCTCAGGAACAGGTACCCCTGCGCGTCGAGCATGCCCATGTCTTTCGTGCGGTACCAGCCGCCGACCAGCGCCGCGTGCGTCGTCTCGGGCGCATCCAGATATTCCAGCATCCGGCCCGGGCCGCGCACATAGATCTCACCCGCGGTGCCTGCCGGGCAATCGCTGCCGTCCGGCGCGACGATGCGCACGGCCGCGCCGGGGATCGGCCGGCCGACGGACGAGAGGTACTTACCGCCGTCGCGCAGGTGGTCTTCCGGCAGCAGCGCCGTGACGGTGCTGCCCATTTCCGTCATGCCGTAGGACTGATAGAAGCTGCAGTGCAGCTTCTCGATCGCGCGCTGCAGCAGCGCCTTCGGGATCGGGCAGGTGGAATAGTTGACGGTCTTGAGGTGCGAGAGATCATAGTCCCCGTTGTCCGTCTCGTCGAGGATCCACTTGAGCACCGTCGGCACGACACTGATGGACTCGATGCGCTCGGACACGAGCGTGTGCATGTAATCCTCAAGCGCGAAATGATCCTTGAGCACCATCGTGCCGCCGGTCGCAAGCGACAGGTGCGCACCGATGGCGGCCGAGTGGAACAACTGCGCAATGAACTGATACCGCTGCCCGTCCGGGTAGGGATAGACCTGCAGCATGCTCACGATCTCGCGGAGCATGCCGCCGTGCGTGTAGACGACGCACTTCGGCTCCCCCGTCGTGCCACTCGTGTGCAGGCGGCAGGCGACATCGTCGCGCGAGACCGATGACAGCAGCTTCGTGAATTTCCTCAAATGTACAGTTCGGACGACCGTATGCGATATTCCCTTCAATTGTATCAGAAAAAAGAAAGATATCCTGCATTGCCATGCCGATGTTGTCACGCAGATCGTAAAGGTTCCAGTCCTTGACGTTTACACCATCTACCAGAACCTCGCCGGAGGTCGCGTCGACAAAACGGCACAGCAGGTTCATGATGGTGGATTTGCCGGCACCGGTGGAACCGAGAATGCCGACTGTCTGTCCTTTTTTCACAGAAAAGCTGATATCCTTTACGATATCCTCATCATCTGCCGTATAGGAAACATCTTTAAATTCAACATTTCCTTCCATATGTTTGCGGGAAACCGGCACAGGAGGCATTTTTACAAGAGGCTCTTCCACATAGGTTGTGTAAATTTTTTCTACGGAGGTGATAAAACGGTGGGTATCATTGACCCACCAGCCTGCCATACGCAGCGGAGCGTTTAACATCCACAGATAACCGTTGACGGTTACGAGGTTACCGATTGTCATTTCTCCGGTAATTACCATCCAGCCGCCGTAGAGCATCAGGACAACGTTTAAGACATATGCCAGAACTTCGAAGATCGGAAGGTATTTCATCCAGACCTTTGAGGAGTTCAACTGTGCGTCCATGTAGGCATCGTTTTCCTTATTAAATTTTTCAATTTCAAAGTCTTCCTTGGCAAAGGCTTTTACGACACGGTTGCCGCTGACATTTTCCTGAACGAAGGCATTCAGGGAAGAAAAGCAGTCGCGGATGCGCTGGAATGTCGGTCGAACCTCTTTGGACTGTTTTGCTGTGGTGATGGCTGTAAAGGGCAGAACGATCAGCATGCAGAGCGCCAGCTTCACATTTACCGTAAAGATCATGAAGAGCGCAAAGCAGAACAGCAGGATATTTTCGTAAACCTGATAGATAATGTAAGCAACGAAGTGGCGGATTGCTTCCATGTCGCCGGTTTGACGGCTCATCAGGTCGCCTGTTTTTTTCTTGCTGTAAAAGGCGAAGTCCTCTGTCAGAAGGCGGCGGTAAACAACGTCCCGCATGTCGTAGAGCACGCCCTGCGAGCATACCTCGAAAATAACCTGATAAAAGAAACGCAGGGCACCGCGGACCAGCGTAACTAAAAGCAGGATGAGAACAAGCTTCCAAAGCAGGTCATACTGACCGCCCTGAATGACATCATCTACGATCATACCGGAAACGTAAGGGTTTACGATGGCGAGAACGGAAATGAAAGTCGTCAGGATCAGGCCGCCCAGAAGCTTGAAGCGGTACTTTCTGAGAAATCCCCAGAACCATTTCATTGGTGTCATATTTCCTTTTTTCCTCCCTTAAAAAAGTATCCATGGGCTTTGATAGATCATGGATAAAAAAAGTGTATCGCAAAATATTTTATTTGGAATGTACAATCTTGCAGGTTTCATGTAAAATGTTGTTGAATGGTAACTGTGAGGAAACTGAACAGTTACGTTAAAGGTTTTTGTGGGATGTTGCAGGAAAATAAAAGATAAATTTCAGGCATCCGGGAAGGAAGCTGGTGGATATGGAACGGGAAAACACGGTATTTCAGGAGGAGTTAAATCCGACCTTCTTGTTTATGTGGAAGGGAACACGTGTGGAGGATGAGCCGAACTATCACTGCCATGAGCATCTGGAGCTGTGTTATATCCAATCCGGGACAGGAAAGCACAGAATCGGCGATACTATGTATGAAGTAAAAGAGGGTGACCTGCTGGTCATCAATGAAGGAGTCTATCATCAAAGCCTGGCGGGAGAGCATAAAACGCCGGTTGCGGAATTTTACGTGGGGCTGACAGATTTAAATCTGGCGGGGCTTGGGCGCAACCACTTTCCACTACCGGGGAATTGCCCGGTATTTCGTACGGAGGGAGAGCTGCAGCGTAAGCTTTCCAAGCTCTGTATGGCAATGGAGGCAGAGCAGGAGCTTTGCCGGATCGGGCGCTATTATATGATGAAGACCTATGCCATGCAAATGCTTCTTTTGCTGCTGCGGGAAGAAGAAGAGACCGGTAAGCCGCAGAAGGCAGGTGGATGCTCCTTTGAATCCGCGAACCGGAAATATCTCGTGGAGAAGATCACGGATTACTTTGAAGATCATTATGCAGAGAAAATCTCTCTTGACCGGATCGCCGGCAATATGTATCTGAGCACCTTTTATGTGTCCAGGATTTTCAAGGCGGAAACCGGAAACACACCGATTCATTATCTGATTGATATTCGTCTGACCAAGGCCTATAACCTGCTGACGCAGAATCTGGAAATGAGCATTCAGGAAATCGCGGCGCAGGTCGGCTATGAGGATGCCTATCATTTCAGCAAGCTATTCAAGAAAAAATATGGGGTGGCTCCGTCTGCAGTGCGGCGCAGGATACCATAAAGCAGCAGAATACGCCCATTCGGCTGAATACGGCCTGCCATAATTCATGACAATAGAATGCTCACAGAGCGTGCATTCTATTGTATTAACAAAAAGGAACTGGGGACAGGAGAACATGGAAAATCCGATTATTTTTACGGCGGAGATCATCGGGACGATCGCTTTTGCATCGTCCGGGGCAATGCTGGGTATCCGCAAAAATCTGGATCTGTTCGGGGTACTGGTGCTGGGTCTGTGTGTTGCAGTCGGAGGCGGCATTGTCCGGGATATTATCCTGGGGCGGACGCCGCCGGGAGCATTCCGGGATCCGGTTTATGCGCTGGTGGCGCTGGGAACTTCCGCTCTTTTATTTTTACTTGTCTATGGAAAGCAGGAGATCATGACGAGCCGTTATCTGACGATTTATGAGCAGGTTATGAATTACTGTGATGCGGTTGGGCTTGGGATTTTTACAGTCCTCGGCGTATATACCGCACACGGCGAGGGCTATCACGGAATCTTCTTTTTAGTGTTTTTGGGCATGATGACAGGTATCGGCGGCGGTCTGATCCGGGATATTTTAGCGGATACGATGCCGTTTATCCTGTATAAGCATATCTATGCGATGGCGGCTTTTGCGGGCGCACTGGTGTGTGTGCTTTTGATCCATATCCATCTGTATCTGGCGCTGGCAGCAGGAACTGCGGTGGTGATCGTGATCCGGGTGCTTGCGACACATTACTGTTGGGATCTGCCGCGGCCGCTGCATGAAAAAGATGCACACACGAAAACAAAAAATCTGTCCGAAAATAGTAATGCCGACGATACTTGAGCAGAATCGACACTTTTGCTACCATGAAAAGAAATTTTGTGATAGAATTGGTAAGACTGAGCTGGAAACGTAAAATGCCGCCTGTGCGGCAAAAGGAGGACAAATGGAAAACGTAAGACGGATCTATGTGGAAAAGAAGACCGGTTACGCGGTTAAGGCACAGGAACTGAAGGAGGATCTGATCGGTTATCTGAATATGTCAGGGATCGAAGATGTCCGGATGTTCATTCGTTATGATGTGGAAAATATCAGTGATGAGGTTTTTGAACAGGCATGCCGTACTGTTTTTTCCGAGCCGCCCGTGGATATTCTGTATCGCGAGACGATCGAAATCCCTGCAAACGGACGCGTATTCAGCGTTGAATATCTGCCGGGACAGTTTGACCAGCGTGCAGATTCTGCCGTACAGTGCGTTCAGTTTTTAAAAGCGGAGGAGCAGCCGATTATCCGTACCGCAGTTACTTATTTGATTACAGGAGATCTGACAGACGAAGAATTTGACAAGATCAAGGCTTACTGCATTAACCCGGTGGATTCCAGAGAGACCGGTATGGAAAAGCCCCAAACCCTCGTAACCGAGTTTGCAGAGCCTGCAGATGTCAGGATCTTAGACGGCTTTACTACGCTGGATGCAGACGGATTAAAGCAGCTGTACGATTCTCTTGGCCTTGCGATGACCCTGCAGGATTTTAAGCATATCCAGAAGTATTTTGCAGGCGAGGAAAAGAGAGATCCTTCCATGACGGAGATCCGTGTGCTGGATACCTACTGGTCTGACCACTGCCGTCATACGACGTTTTCCACTGAACTGAAAAATGTCGCATTCGGAGATGGTTTTTACCGGGAACCGATGGAAAAAACCTACCGGAGTTATCTGGATGCGCGTGCAGAGATCTTTAAAGACCGTCCGGATAAGTTTGTCTGCCTGATGGATCTTGCACTGATGGCAATGCGTAAGCTCAAAAAAGAGGGCAAGCTGGAGGATATGGAGCAGTCCGATGAAATCAACGCCTGTTCCGTTATTGTTCCCGTTGAAATGGACTACGGCGATGGTCCTGTCACCGAGGAATGGCTCGTATTTTTCAAAAATGAAACCCACAACCACCCGACCGAAATCGAACCCTTCGGCGGTGCGGCAACCTGTCTGGGCGGCGCAATCCGCGACCCGCTTTCCGGCAGAGGTTATGTATATCAGGCAATGCGCGTGACCGGTGCAGCGGATCCTACCGTTCCGGTTGCGGACACCTTAAAGGGAAAGCTTTCCCAGAAAAAGCTGGTGCGCGGCGCAGCATCCGGTTACTCTTCCTACGGCAACCAGATCGGCCTTGCGACCGGTTATGTAAAAGAAATTTATCATCCCGATTATGTTGCAAAGCGTATGGAGATCGGCGCGGTTATGGGTGCGGCTCCGAGACGCAACGTCATCCGTGAAAACTCCGATCCGGACGATATCATCATCCTGCTGGGCGGACGTACCGGACGCGATGGCTGCGGCGGCGCAACCGGTTCCTCCAAGGTGCATACGGAAAAGAGTATCGAAACCTGCGGTGCTGAGGTGCAGAAGGGTAACGCCCCGACCGAAAGAAAAATTCAGAGACTGTTCCGCAGAGAAGAAGTTTCCCGTCTGATTAAAAAGTGTAACGACTTCGGCGCAGGCGGCGTTTCTGTTGCCATCGGCGAGCTGGCAGATGGTCTGACCGTTGATTTGGATAAGGTTCCCAAGAAGTATGCCGGTCTGGATGGCACAGAGCTTGCAATCTCCGAATCTCAGGAGAGAATGGCAGTCGTTGTTTCTCCGAAAGACGTTGATACCTTCTTAGGCTATGCGGCAGAAGAGAACCTGGAGGCAGTTCCGGTTGCGGTTGTAACCAAAGAACCCCGTCTGGTTTTAAACTGGCGCGGCAAGAGCATTGTAAACCTGTCCAGAGCATTTCTGGATACCAACGGAGCACACCAGGAAACCGATGTTTTTGTAGATGTTCCGTCGAAAGAAGATAACTATTTTGAGCAGTATGCAGTTCCTGCTGTAAAGGAAGCCGTAAAAGCCGGCGATCTGAAAAAGGCATGGAAAGCGCTGCTGTCGGATTTAAATGTCTGCTCCCAGAAGGGTCTTGTGGAAATGTTCGACTCCTCCATCGGTGCAGGCAGCGTGCTGATGCCTTACGGCGGTAAGTATCAGCTGACCGAGACCCAGGCGATGGTTGCCAAGCTTCCGGTCCTGAAAGGAAAGACCGATACGGTAACGATGATGGCATACGGCTTTGATCCGTATCTGTCCTCCTGGAGCCCTTACCACGGCGCAATTTACGCGGTTGTGGAATCCATGGCAAGAATCGTAGCGGCAGGCGGCGATTTCTCCGGAATCCGCTTTACCTTCCAGGAATATTTCCGCCGCATGACCCAGGATCCCGAACGTTGGAGCCAGCCTTTTGCGGCGCTGCTGGGCGCTTATGACGCGCAGATGGGATTCGGACTTCCGTCCATCGGCGGTAAGGATTCCATGTCCGGAACCTTTAACGATATTGACGTACCTCCGACCCTGGTTTCTTTCGCTGTGGATGTTGCAAAGGAAAAAGATGTCATCAGCCCGGAATTAAAACAGGCTGGAAACCGTCTGGTTCGTTTCTCCATTCAGAAGGATGCTTACGATCTGCCGGATTATGAGCAGGTAATGGCACTGTATGCAAAGATTACCGAGCTGATGGGCAAGGGCGTGATCGTTTCCGCATATGCACTGGACAGCTATGGTGTGGCAGCAGCTCTGTCCCGCATGGCATTCGGTAACGGACTTGGCGTTGCAATTGAGGAAACGGTTTCTGCAGAGGAGCTGTTTACAAACGGCCTTGGCGATCTGGTGGCAGAAGTTCCGGCAGACCGTCTGGCGGATATGGATGTTGCTTATACGCTGCTCGGCACGGTAACGGCAGAGCCGGTATTTACCTATGGAAACATGACCCTTTCCGAAAAAGAGGCGCTGGATGCGTGGAAGAAGCCTCTGGAAAAGGTATTCCCTACAAAGGCAGTCAAGGACACGGACGCAGTAGAAACCGGTCTGTATGAGACGAATCACATTTATGTATGCAAGAATAAAGTAGCGAAGCCTACCGTATTCATCCCGGTATTCCCCGGCACGAACTGTGAATACGACAGCACAAAAGCATTTGAACGCGCAGGTGCACAGGTTGTAACCCATGTATTCAGAAACCTGAGCGCAGAGGACATCCGTTCTTCCGTCGATGCGTTTGCAAAAGAGATCAGCCAGGCTCAGATCATCATGTTCCCTGGCGGCTTCTCCGCAGGCGACGAGCCGGATGGCTCCGCAAAGTTCTTCGCAACTGCATTCCAGAACGAGAAGATCAAAGAAGAGGTTATGAAGCTTCTGAAGGAAAGAGATGGCTTATGCCTTGGTATCTGTAATGGATTCCAGGCGTTAATTAAGCTCGGTCTGGTTCCTTACGGCGAAATCGTCGGACAGAAGGACGATTCTCCGACCCTGACCTTTAATACGATCAACCGTCACATTTCCAAGATGGTATACACCAAGGTGGTTTCCAACAAGTCTCCCTGGCTGCAGGGCGCTGAGCTTGGAAAAGTATATGTCAATCCGGCATCCCACGGTGAGGGACGTTTCGTAGCTCCGAAGGAGTGGATTGACAAGCTGTTTGCAAACGGACAGGTAGCAACCCAGTATTCCGATCCGGAAGGAAGGATTTCCATGGATGAAGAATGGAATATCAATGGCTCCTACAGCGCGATCGAAGGCATTACCTCTCCGGATGGACGTATCCTGGGCAAAATGGCGCACTCCGAGCGCCGCGACAGAAGCGTTGCACAGAATATCTACGGCGAACAGGATCTGAAGATCTTCGAGTCCGGTGTGGCATACTTTAAGTAAAAGGCTGTAAACAACAATAGAATGCACGCTCTGCGAGCATTCTATTGTCATGAATAATTCCGAAGACCTCACAGAAGGGAGAAATCTCTTCTGTGGGGTCTTCGTGGTTAGACTGCTGCAGAAAAAGCTGAACATTTCTCTGGCAGAAGCGCAGGAGTATGTAAAAAAGTTCGGCAGGAAAAACGAGGAAAAGTAAATCAGAAGATCCCGATGCAGAAGAAAATGGTTAAAATATAAAATTTTTTTGCATGTGAATAAGAGGAGAAATGAACAAAATTAACTATCAAAAAGAACTGGAACACCTGATCGATAAGCTTCCGGATCATCACCGGCGGCTGTTTTTGCACAGCTGCTGTGCGCCGTGCTCCAGCTATTGTCTGGAATATTTGCGGCAGTATTTCGACGTGACGGTATTTTATTACAATCCAAACATCAGCTTTTTGGAGGAATACCGGCATCGAGTGGAGGAATTAAAACGTCTGGTGAGCACGCTGAATGAAGAGGCGAAAGGGTCTGAAATGCTGAACCAGATCGCACTTTTGGAGGGCACTTACGAGCCGGAAAAATTTTTCGAGGCGACGAAAGGGCTGGAGGACTGTCCGGAGGGCGGAGAGCGCTGCTTTATCTGCTACGAGCTGCGGCTGCGGGAAGCGGCGAGGCTGGCGGCAGAGGGCGGCTATGATTTTTTTACAACAACGCTGACGATCAGTCCGCTGAAAAATGCGCAGAAGCTCAACGAAATCGGCAGCCGACTGGCGGAGGAATATCATGTGGCGTGCCTGCCGTCGGATTTTAAGAAAAAGGGCGGCTATTTAAGGTCCATCGAGTTAAGCCGCCAGTACGACCTGTACCGTCAGGATTATTGCGGCTGCGTTTTTTCAAAGCGGGAACGCGATAAAAGGATTGTGCAGGAAAGCTGAAACAGGCATACTAAAAAGCAAAGTACGAGACATGGGCTTTTGAAACGCAAGACGATCAGAAACGGTCGATGAGTCCTAAAACAGGGCGCGGATGTCTGTCAGTGCGTTGTCGATGACATCGAACTGCCAGACGCTGTGTCCGGGAATCCTGTGCTCCGTCAGATAATAATGTCCGTCAAAGGAAGAGATATAATAAGGCGTTCCGCCTCCGACAAAGTTGTCATAAATATCCTCCCAGCTGCCGGAAGAAAGATCGTTTAAATCCTGCACGCGCAGGATCGTCGCATAATCCTGATTGCCGGTAAGGTCGGTGGAAACGGTGATGTAAAACCAGTCCTGAATGTGCGTCAGCTGGATCATGCCGGAGATTTCGGCAGGAACCGGGAAACGTTCCAGAATCTTCAGGTCTTTTTTGCGGGTGCGCAGAATCGACTGATTGCCGGAAACAAAGTACAGGTCGTCGCCGTCGATTGTAAAGGAGCGGACATAAATCTGATCCAGCTCTGGCACAGAGAGGATTTTTTCGAGGGCGACAGATGAGCTGTCCGGATCGGGACGGTAAAAGACGTACAATTGTCCGGTCATGGAGCTGAGTACATAAAAACGTTTTTCCGTTTCATCATAGACGACGTAATGCGGGCGAGTGCCGATTTCGTTGAAAAGCTGGGTAAGGTAAAACTGTCCGTCCTGTTTTTCAAAGATGAGGACGCGGTTGTTTTCGGTGTCATCTGCAAGATAAACGGTGCCGTCCCCTGCGATGGTGTGCCCGCGGTTGATCTGATCGGTCATCACATACCAGTCGGTAAGTGGAGCATCCGGCGTTTTCGAGGTCAGAATCTGATTGTGATAGCAGTCCACCAGAAAATAATCGTCGCCGATTTTGGTAATCTGCGTGGGGACGCTTAAGGATGTCTGAACATTTTTTACAGGTTCTGAGGAAACGGCTTCAACAGCTTCCGACCAGGAGAGCACCTGAGTGGAAGCGTTTTTTACGATTTTCAGGATCAGGGTTGCCGCTGCAAAAATCAGGACAGCGAGCAGGATCAAAAAGATTGTAAGTTTTAAATGGGATAAATTTCTTCGTTTCATGTCCCAAAGTATAACATAACAAAAGAAAGGATACCACTATGAAAAAACTGTTGCAGGAATTTAAGGAATTTGCGCTGAGAGGAAATGTCATGGATCTGGCAGTCGGCGTTATCATTGGTGCTGCGTTTCAGGCGATCATCAATTCGCTGGTAAACGATGTGATTTCACCGCTGATCGGCCTGTTTGCCAATACGGATCTGACGTATTTGTCTGTGATGGTCGGGGATGTGGAAATCCGCTATGGTGCATTTTTGACCGCAGTGATCAATTTCATCATTATGGCAGTGATTATTTTCCTGATGGTAAAAGGGATGAACGCGCTGGCTGGTCTTGGCAAAAAGAAGGAGCCGGAAAAACCTGCTGTGAAAATGTGCCCTTATTGCAGAAGCAAGGTTGCGGCAGAGGCAACCCGCTGTCCGTACTGTACGTCTATGCTGGAAGTAAAAAAAGAAGATAAAAAAGAAGAAAATAAACAATAGAATGCACGCAGAGCGTGCATTCTATTGTTTACGGTTCCGTCTTCGGAATCTGTACG
>ERZ772819.2998-NODE-2998-length-12228-cov-4.091103_pt1 | contig 12228 bp, 8 predicted proteins | sample MGYA00580860_ERZ772819 | MGnify/ENA primary metagenome ERZ772819 (study PRJEB29015, sample SAMEA2737683) | human gut metagenome | biome: human gut; feature: human-associated habitat; material: faeces | place: China | collected 2012 ...
GTTTCCCCGGCAAGCCCCTTGCGGATATATGCGGAAAGCCGATGATATGGTGGGTATACAACAGAGCCATAAAAGCCGAAACTTTGACAGAGGTGTATGTTGCCACCGATGATGAACGCATTTACAATGCCTGCAAGGAAAACGACATTAATGTAATAATGACTTCTGATACTCACAAGACAGGAACAGACCGTATAGGTGAGGTCGCAAGAAAAATTCCTGCGGATTTATATGTCAATATACAGGGCGATGAGCCTATGATCGAGCCGGAAACAATAAACAAGGCGGTATATCCTTTCTTTGAAAATCCCGATCTGCAGATCACGAATCTTATGACTAAGATAAAGGATCCTGTTGATGTAGTAAACTTCACAGTGCCTAAAGTCATAACTAATGCCGACAATATAGGCGTTTATCTTACCAGAAGCACCGCTCCTTATCCCAAGGGAAGCATAGACTACAGCTATTACAAGCAGGTGTGCGTATATGGCTTTAAGCCTGAGGCGCTTCAGTTCTATTGTTCTTCTCCCAGAGGAAAAATAGAATCCATAGAGGATATTGAAATACTCAGATTTATCGAAGCCGGCTACAGAGTTCAGTACATAGAGGTTGATTCCGAAACAGTAGCCGTTGACACACAGAACGATCTTGAAAAGGTTAACAGGCTGATAGCTGCAAAGCTCGAACGGGAAAAGAATTAATTATTACAGGTGGGTATGAAAAAAATACGGATACTTGATTGCACTCTGCGTGACGGCGGATACGTAAATAACTGGAAATTCGGTTTCGAAAACATAAAAGACACCGTAAAACGTCTTATACAGGCAGGTATTGATATAATCGAGGTGGGTTATTTATCGTCAAAGGGAGACTTTTCTGCGGATGAGTCGCAGTATTCCTCGGTTGACGGTATAAAAAGAATCCTTCCTGCCGACAGAAAAAATACTCTGATTGCCGTAATGATAAACTGCGGCGATTATGATGCAGAACTGCTGCCGCAGTATGACGGCGCAGGACCGGACTGCATAAGGGTTTGCTTCCACAAGTCGCAGGCATTACAGGCGGTTGAGCTTTGCAGAAAGATCAAGGACAAGGGCTATAAGGTATATTTTCAGCCTATGGTAGCTCTCAGCTATTCCGATGCCGAATACCTCGGTCTTATAGGTATGGCAAACAAATTCCGCCCCGACGTTTTTTATATCGTTGATTCGCACGGTTCTATGAAACAGAAGGATGTTGCACGTTTCTTTTATCTTATAGAGAATAATCTCGATAAGGAGATAGCTGTCGGCTTCCACTCCCATAACAACCTTCAGCTTTCGTACTCAAACGCTCAGTATTTAGCCGCTTTGCATACCGATCATAATCTGATAATAGACAGCAGTATTATGGGCATGGGCAGAGGTGCGGGAAATCTCAATACCGAGCTTTTTGTGGAATATCTGAACGAAACCGCAGACGCCGATTACAGTACAGAGCCTATACTCTGTTCGATTGACAATACCATAGCACCTATTTATTTGACTACATCGTGGGGTTATTCCTTATCCGGCTATCTGTCCGCAAAATACAGATGCCACCAGAATTACGCACGATTCCTCAGTAACAAAAACACCCTCACATACGAAGGTATGAACGCTATTTTCTCAAAAATAGAGCCTGAAAAGCGTGACAATTATGACCGAGAATATATAGATAAGTTGTACACTGCTCATATGTCTGCAGGCGGTGAAAAAACGCCCGAGGCAGATCTCAGCAGACTTTTCGAAGGACGCAATGTTGTTATTATCGCACCCGGCAGGACAACATCGGTAGAATCTGAAAGGCAGAAGGTCTTTGATAAGGTCAAAGATACCGATGCGATAGTGATTTCCGTAAACCACTGCCCCGAATGGATCAAATGCGATTATGTGTTTGTAAGCAATATAAGACGTTACGAAAAGCTGAGCGGAGTAGAAACCGACAAGCTGATAATAACATCTAATATAAATGCACAAGCGGGCTACACAGTAGGCTACGAGCCTTTGCTGTGTTCTATAGAAGCTGTCCGTGACAACGTTACACTTATGCTTATAGCACTGCTTATAAAATCCGGAGCAAGTTCCGTTTATCTTGCCGGAGTTGACGGATATTCATTCAAGGAACGCAACTTTGCGTACAGAGATATGGAAACGTATGAAGACGAGCAAGTTGCCAAAGAGCAGAACAACGGTATATCAGCCGCAATCGCTCAGCTATCACAGCGGATATCCGTTTCATTTATAACAAAATCACTTCTTGAAAGAGAGGAAAACCGTTCATAATGAAGGTAGTTTCTTTTGGAGAAATAATGCTCAGACTATCGCCCGACGGATATTACAAATTGTTTCAGAAGCCGGAGCTTAATACATCGTTTTGCGGTGCTGAAGCTAATGTAGCCGTTGCCCTCAGCAACTTCGGAGATGAGGCTGAATTCGTGACCGCACTTCCCGATAATGATATAGGCAGAGCGGCTTGCAGAGAGCTTATGAGATACGGCGTAAAGACGGATAATATAGTTTATACGGGCGACAGGCTCGGAATATTCTTCGCCGAGAAAGGCGCAAGTCAGCGTCCCTCAAAGGTGATATACGACAGAAAGAACAGTGCGATAGCGTCGGCTGACCCTTCGTCGTTTGACTGGGAAAAGATATTTGACGGTGCGGATTGGTTTCATATTACGGGAATCACTCCGGCGCTTTCCGACAGCCTTGCAAGAATTTCTGTCGATGCCGTAAAAGCCGCCAAAAAAGCCGGGCTTACCGTTAGCTGCGATATAAACTACAGAAGCAAGCTGTGGAGTGCAGAAAAGGCACGTCCCGTAATGACCGAGATAATGCAATATGTTGATGTCTGCATAGGAAATGAAGAGGACGCTGATATAGTGTTCGGAATAAAAGCAGGCACTACGGATGTCACAAAGGGACAGCTTGATACAGATGGCTATAAAAAGAGCCTTCAGACCGTTGCGGAAACATTCGGCTGTAAAATAGTTGCATACTCACAGAGAAAGAGTTATTCCGCAAGTGATAACGGCTGGTCGGGAATCATTTATGATGACGAAAAAAAGCAGGTTTATACATCTGCACAATATGATATAAGAATTACAGACAGAATAGGCGGCGGCGATGCATTTGCGTCAGGACTTATTTATGCCCTGCATAACAATATATCGCCTGAAAACGCTATAGAAACAGCTGCTGCGGCAGGCTGTCTTGATCAGACGCTTGAGGGTGATTTCTGCCTGTTTAGTATAAATGAAGTATTAGACCTTGCTAACGGCGATTCGTCAGGCAGGGTAAAGAGATAAAAGAAAGGGATTTTATTTTCAATGAACAGCGGTGAAAACAACAGCAAAAAAATCGCAATTTTCGTTTCACACAGAATCGATCTTAAAAGTATGGTGGTTGACAATCCTTTATATATACCCGTAAGATGCGGTGCGGCACTTGACGAGAACGATGAAGGCAATGTAATAATGGGCGACAATACAGGCGATAACATATCCGAGAAAAGAATTTCTTTTTGCGAATACACTGTTCAGTATTGGGCGTGGAAAAATTATGATGCGGATTATTATGGACTTTGCCACTACAGAAGGTATCTTTCGTTTATGGATTCCTTTATGCCGGGCAATGACTACGATGTACGAATGGAAAACAACCTTTCGGTACGCACCGCAGAGTTATATCAGCTTTTTAATAAGTCAAAGATGGAGAAGGAGATCTCATCCTATGACGTTATTGTCGGCAAGGCTTTCGATACGACAAAGATCACCAGAGTACGTCCCAGAAACAGTGTAAAGGAGTTATGGTACGCATCAAGAAATCTTGTCGATCCTATAGCTATTGATACATTGATAAAGATAATAGAAGACAGGCACCCCGAGCTTGTTGAATCTATGAATGAGTATTTTGCCTCAAAGTATTACAGAGGCTATAACTGCTTTGTAATGTCAAAGAAGATATTCAACGAATACAACAAGGTGCTCTTTGACATACTCTTTGAGTTTGATAAACAGTTTGACACCACCGGCTATGAGGGTAACAAGCTCAGAGCCACAGGCTATATGGGCGAGATTGTATACGGCGTTTATATGTGGTATCTTCAGCATCACACCGACTGCAAGTTCCTTGAGCGCCAGATTGTATACTTCAAGAACACCGAAGCAGATCCCGATGCAAATACCCTTGCACAACGTACCCTGTCATACAAGAAACCCAATGATGACATCAAGATTTTCGTTTCGCACAGGATGGATCTTGACAGTGCTGTGATAGGTAACCGTATATTCGAAAACTATAAGTGTAATGCAGGCTCGGCAAGATGCTTCCTTAAGATGAACGGCGATGACACCGGCGACAATATCTCCGATCTTGCAAAGTATTTCTCGGAGCTGAGTGTTCAGTATTGGGCGTGGAAGAATGCCGATGTAAATTACTACGGCCTTTGCCACTACAGACGTTATCTTTCATTCAGCAATAAGAAGTTTGACCAATGCTCAAGAGGCTACATAATCGAGAATATGCTCAATGACGAGAGCATCGAAAAGTACGGTCTTAAAGACTATGACGGTATGGCAAAGCAGATAAAGAAATACGATCTTATCACAGGCGGAAGCATGGATGTTGATGAGATGGATTTCCTTTTTGGCGGAAAACGTGCACATTGCATCAAAGATATATTCATGATTCAGGAGCATTTATTTGATAAAAGCGCACCTGAGCTTACGCTTAAGCTGGTTGATGAGCTTTACCCCGAATATTCTAAGGCTGCCGAGGAATATATGGCTTCAAAGAAGTACTATGCGTACAACTGCTTTGTAATGTCAAAAGAGCTGTTCAACCGCTTCTGTACATTTGAATTCGGTGTACTGTTCGAATTCATAAAAAGATTTGATATGTCAAAATATCAGGGTACCAAAATGAGAACGCCCGGCTATATGTCTGAGGTTCTTTACGGTATCTTCATATATTGGGTATTAAAGCAGAGAAAGTACAAGGTAAAGGAAAATCAGCTTGTATTCTTCAGAGAAACCAATGCCGCAAAGTGCAAGGCTACTCCTGCAAAAACAACGACTGTTCCCCAAAAAACCAAAAAAGGTAAAAGCGTTTTAAAGAAGATAATGAGAAGCATCTTCCCTGCATATCGTGTTGCTTTACGAAACGAGGAAAGACTCGGCACGCTGGTTGCTTCTGTTAATGATCTTCAGAAAAAATCATCAGAGCACAGTGCGCTGCTTGCAAGAACCGTAAAGATTTGTCAGAGTACTGCGCCCAAGAGCGTACAGGCAGCAGTTGCTAAGTCTCCTATCATCGCTACCAGTCTTCGCAAGGATATATGGGATGCAAAAACACTCACCTCAAATATCAATCTCAATATTGCCTGCCTTGCAAATGAGATACACGAAACTCACAAGAAGTCATTCGGCGAGTTCAGAAATATCAATACCGGCAGAGATGTTGTTGTAATGGCATCAGGACCTTCGATGAAATACTACAAGCCCATTCCCGGTGCTGTACATATAGGTATGAATGCTTCATTCTTAAATCCTGATGTTGATATTGATTATTATTTTACCACCGATTACGAAAGCCGTGCTCCGTGGTTTGAAAAGCTGAAGGAATACGATTTTGTCAAGTTCTTCGGTCAGTATTCTACCGGTGAATACAGAGATAAATTCCAGGTATCAGAGAAGATTATCAGAGAGAATAACGGCAGAAGATTCTTCCAGGCGGCTCCCAGTGAGGATATACATATTAATATAGAATTCTATCCCCTTATGGCATTCTATTCAATTGCGTTCCAGGCTATCCACTTTGCGCTCTTTACCAATGCGAAAAGAATTTATCTTGTTGGTTGTGACTGCACCAATGCGGGATATTTTGACGGCAGCAAGCAGAGATTGTCGGATCTTGTAGCAAAGACAAGTGTTCCACACTGGTTAGATGGTTATCAGAAGGTCAAGGCGTTTGTTGAACGCTTCTATCCGGATACAGAGATTATATCCGTTAATCCTATGGGTCTCAGAGGACTTTATTCAGACGTTTATACGGATGACTTCATAGCAGATCATCCTGAAATAGATAGCAGTAAAGTAACACGTCTTAACAGCACACAGGAGGAAAAATGAAAGTTGTAATACTCGCCGGAGGTTTCGGCACAAGAATCAGCGAAGAAAGCCAGTTCAAGCCAAAGCCTATGGTTGAGCTTGGCGGTATGCCGATAATTTGGCATATAATGAAGCTCTATTCTTCTTACGGCTTCAATGAGTTCATTATCTGCGCAGGCTACAAACAGCACGTTATAAAGGAATATTTTGCAGACTACTTCCTGCATACATCCGATATTACATTTGACTTCACAAGCGGTAAAAACGAGATGATTGTTCACCGCAACAGCTCGGAACACTGGAAGGTTACCGTAGTGGACACAGGTCTTAACACAATGACCGGAGGACGTGTAAAGCGTATAAAGGAATATGTCGGCAACGAGCCTTTTATGCTGACATACGGCGATGGTGTGTCCGATGTAAATATAGCCGAGCTTGTCGAGTTCCATAAAAGTCACGGAAAGCTGGTAACAATGTCGGCTTACAACCCCGGACAGAGATTCGGCGTTCTTGATATTGATGAAAGCGGAAGAATAAATGAATTCCGTGAAAAGACATCCGGCGACGGAAGCCTTATCAATATCGGCTATATGGTATGTCAGCCCGAATTCATCGATTACATAGACGGCGACGAAACCGTTCTTGAAAAGAAGCCCCTTGAAACAGTAGCAAAGCTTGGTGAGCTTATGGCATATAAACATACAGGCTTCTGGCAGTGCATGGATACTGTAAGAGAAAAAGAACAGCTTGAGAAAATGTGGAACAACAACAATGCTCCCTGGAAGATCTGGAAATAATGAGTAAATTATCCGATAAACTTGCGGGATTTTTCGGAAGATTATTTCCGATGTCACGCAACAAGACAATAAAGCTCAACAACGAGATAAGGCAGACAGAAAGCGAGCATTTTGCACAGCTTTGTGAAATGCTCGGTTTTCTTGAAAACAGCCTGAATACTTGCACGGATATATGCCGTGATAATGCGGAGCAGATAAAACTGTGCCGTCAATCGTTGCGTACATTGGAAGATAATCAGGTTAAATTCGGTGAGTCTACCGCATCAAAGCTCAAAGAAATAAAATTTGATATTGAAAATCTGAAAAAGCAAAATGAGTGTATCGGCGAAAAACTGAGTAACGAAATATCAGAGAAATCTGCCGGAATATCCGGTGAACTTATCGGCTGTATTTCACATCACACAGAGGAAATACTCGGTTGTATAACCGACAGCGACAAGCGTTTTTCCGATAGCGATAAGCACATTGTCGAACTTATTGAAAACGGCATATCTGAAAACAATAAGCACGCAGGAGAAATAAAAGCGTTCAACAACTCGCTTTCCGGTGATATTAAGTCGCTTTCGGACAGCGTTACAGCAGGCTTTGATAAAACCTCGAAAACAGGCGAGTATGCAGATGCGCTTAACGGCTTATCGTCAGATAACAAAAGCATCTCGGCTGAGATTAAGTCGCTTTCCGACAGCGTTACCGCAGGCTTTGACAAGACCTCGAAAACAGGCGAGTATGCGGATGCGCTTAACGGCTTATCGTCAGATAACGAAAGCATCTCGGCTGAGATTAAGTCGCTTTCGGACAGCGTTGCCGCAGGCTTTGACAAGACCTCAAAGACGGGCGAATATGTGTCTGTGCTTAACGGCTTATCGGCAGATAACGAAAGCATTTCGGCTGATATTAAATCACTTTCGGACAGCGTAACCGCAGGCTTTGATAAAACCTCGAAAACAGGCGAGTATGCGGATACATTTAACGGCTTATCGGCAGATAACGAAAGCATTTCGGCTGATATTAAGTCACTTTCGGACAGCGTTACCGCAGGCTTCGACAAGACCTCAAAGACGGGCGAATACGCACAGTCTCTGCTTGATGCAGAGAATACGGCAAATACAATTCGCCGTGAGATGAATCTGTTCAAAAGGCAGTCATATCTCAGAAAATTGTATTTTCATCCCGGTGAACGTGAAGCTCTGGCAAAATTGTTCAGTGATGCTATGAGCAGGGAGGACAGTGCACAAAGATTTAATGCGCTTATAAGCGGACTTGACAACGAGAGCAAAAATACCGTTTCTGATATAATTCATCGAATGGAAGTAATATCCGACGGCGATAAAGCCCTTAGAGATATTTTTTCTCAGCGTGAGCAGGATGAGTTTGTCCGTATGAACGATGAATTCAGCTCAAAGATAGTAAAGCTAAACGATAATCTATATTATTACAACGGTTATTATCTTCCTGTTAACCAGTTTGACAGCAGCGTATTTTTCTCAAGATACGGAATAGATAAGCTGACCACACTGGACAGCGTGAGAAATAAGCATATAATCGACGCAGGCGGATATGTCGGTGATACGGCGCTTCTGTTCTCGTCATATACGGATAAGAGCATTCATGTATTTGAGGCTTCTCCCTCAAATATGGATATTATCCGTGAGACGATAAGGCTGAATCAGCTAGAGAACATAGTGCCTGTAAGCAAGGCGCTGGGCGAGAAAAGCGGCACGGCAACATTCAGTCTGGGCGAGCGCAATTCCTGCAATTCCCTTGTTGAACGTCCCGGTTATAATTATCCGAATCATATCGAAGTTCCCGTTATTACTCTTGATGATTATGTACGGGAAAACAATCTCGAGGTCGGTCTTATAAAGGTTGACATCGAGGGAGGTGAGCAGCTGCTGCTCAAGGGCGCTGTCGAAACCATCCGCACTCAGCACCCGATACTTCTCATCAGCATTTATCATTCGGCAAACGATTTCTTTGAGATTAAGCCTATGATAGAGAAAATGTGCGACAAATACACCTTCAGAATAATTAAACCCGCCAATTCGGCTATTGTTATTGAAACAATACTGTTAGCCGAGGTCAGAGATGAAAGCGGCGAAAATATCATTAATTCGTAAAGGAAAAATCAATATGGATATGTCATTTTACAAGGGTAAAACTGTACTGATAACAGGTCACACAGGCTTCAAGGGAAGCTGGATGTGTAAACTGCTTTCTATGGCAGGAGCAAAAGTTATCGGTTATTCTCTCAATCCCCCCACAACACCCTCTCTTTTTGAGCTTTCCGGAGTAGAAAAGGAAATAGTTTCGGTTATCGGCGATATAAGGGATCTTGCAAAGCTGAACGAAACAATGCAGAAGTACCGCCCCGAAATAGTAATTCATATGGCGGCACAGCCCATAGTAAGAGAAAGCTACGCAGAGCCTGTCTACACATACGAAACAAATGTTATGGGTACTGTCAATATATGCGAGGCTGTAAGGCTGTGCGACAGCGTAAAATCATTCGTAAACGTAACCACCGATAAGGTTTACAAGAACAACGAATGGGAGTGGGGATACCGTGAAAATGACGCACTTGACGGCTATGATCCTTATTCCAACTCAAAGAGCTGCTCGGAGCTTGTAACAAGCTCTTATATAAAGTCGTTCTTCTATAACCGTGACATTGCGGTTTCGACCTGCCGTGCAGGTAACGTTATCGGAGGCGGCGACTTTGCAAAGGACAGAATCATCCCCGATTGCGTAAGAGCAATGGAGGCTAAGCAGGAGATAACAGTAAGAAATCCTTATTCGACACGTCCCTATCAGCACGTTCTCGAGCCTGTCGTTACATATCTTGTACTTGCAATGAAGCAGTACGAGGACAAGAGCCTTGCCGGTAATTATAATATCGGTCCGGATGATTGCGACTGCGCCGCTACAGGCGAGCTTGTCGATCTGTTCTGTTCACACTGGGGCGACGGCGCTTCGTGGAAAAACGTTGCGGATAAGAACGCTCCCCACGAGGCAAATTTCCTCAAGCTCGATTGCTCAAGAATAAAGCGTGTACTCGGATGGAGTCCTCGCTGGCATATTTCCGACGCTATCGAAAAGGTGACCGAGTGGAGCAAGGTATATCTTTCAGGCGGCGACATTAGCGCCGTTATGGAAAAGCAGATAAACGAATATCTGGAGGTAAAGTAATGAAAAAAGCTCTTGTTACAGGTGCAAACGGCTTTGTCGGAAGTGCACTTGTGCGTGAATTGGTAAAGAATAATGTTGAGGTAATCGCACTTGACCGTGACGGTTGCAATAACAACATACCCGAAAATGTAAGATTTGTGGCTCACGAGCTTTCCGAATCGTCAAAGCTCGCCGATATTATCCCTGACCGTGATATTGATGTATTCTATCACTTTGCATGGGTAGGCTCGGCAGGCCCTGCGAGAGCAGACACCGCTTTACAGCTCAATAATGCTCAGTGGACAGTAGATTGTCTGCGTGTGGCAAAGAATATGGACTGCAAGAAGTTTGTATGTGCCGGCTCTATAATGGAGCATGAAACAATATCAGCCGCATTCAGACAGGGTAATAAGCCCGGTGCCGGCTACATATACGGAAGCGGTAAACTTGTTGCTCATACAATGTGTATGAGCGTTGCCGCACAGATAGGTATAGATCTTTGCTGGGCAAAGATAACCAACGCATACGGTGCAGGTGAGCTTTCACCCCGTTTTGTAAATACGACCATCAGAAAGATTATAAACGATGAGCCTTTACAGTTCACAAGCGGCACACAGAATTATGACTTTGTATATATAGACGATGTTGCAAGAGCGTTCTATCTCATCGGAGAGAACGGCAAGCCTTTCTGCCATTATCTTATAGGCAGCTCGGATGCAAAGCCGCTCAGAGAATTTGTTCTTGAGATGAAGGCTGCACTGGCTCCCGACAAGGAGTTCGTGTTCGGCGATGTTCCGTTCACAGGCGTAAATATGCCGCTGTCGGATTTTGATTGTTCGATTACGGAAAAGGATACAGGCTTCAGAGCTACAATACCTTTTGGTGAAGGCGTCAAAAAAACAATGGATTGGATTAAGGAGCAGAAATGATACAGAAGTTTGAATTCAAGGAAACAGAGATTAAGGGACTTATAGAAGTAACTCCCTTCAATGCCGATGATATAAGAGGCTGTTTCACAAAGGATTACTCGAAGGAAGTGTTCGAGGCAAACGGCATAAAGCACGATCTTGCCGAGGTTTTCTATACGACAAGCTACAAAGGCGTTATCCGTGCACTTCATTTTCAGCGTGAGAAACAGCAGCCCAAGCTGGTACGTTGCATACACGGACACGTTTACGATGTAGTAGTCGATTTACGCAAGGACAGCCCCACGTTCAAGAAGTGGCTTGCATTTGAGCTTATCGGTGAAAAGCACAACGAAATACTCGTTCCCGCAGGTTGCGCTCACGGTTATCTTGTACTTGAGGACAGTATAGTATCCTACAAGTGCGGAGAAAAATTCTACGGCGAATATGATGACGGCATTATGTGGAACGATCCCGACATTGCAGTAGACTGGAAGCTTGACAGAGTAGGCGGAATTGATAAGGTCATACTTGCCGACAAGGACAAGAATCTGCAAACCTTTAAAGAATTTATGAGCAAGTACGGTGGCTTTTGATGAGCAGTTTTGATTTTGACACTCTTATAGTCGGCTGTGGACTTTCCGGAGCGGTAATCGCCCGTCATTTAGCGGAAAAAGGCGAGAAGGTCGAGATATGGGAACGCAGGGATCATATCGGCGGCAATATGTACGACCACGTTGACGATCACGGAATACTCGTACAGGATTACGGTCCGCACACATTCCACACGAAAGAGAAATATCTTTTTGATTATATGTGCCGCTATGAGCAGTGGTCTGATTACAAGCTGACCTGCGGTGCGGTATGGAACGATACATATACCCCCACCCCCTTCAACTTTACCACGATTGATAAGTTCTTTGATAAGCAAAAGGCAGAAACGCTCAAGGCAAAGCTGACTAAGGCTTACGAGGGCAGACCGACTGCTACCGTGGTTGAAGTTCTCGAAAACGAGGATGATGATATAAGAGCATACGCTCAGTATCTTTTCGATAACGACTATGCGCCGTATACCGCTAAGCAGTGGGGCGTATCTCCCTCTGAGATCGACCCGTCCGTGCTTAAAAGAGTACCTCTGCGTTTTTCGTATGACGAGGGATATTTCGATGACGCTTATCAGGTAATGCCGGTGCATTCATTCACGGAGTTCTTCAGAAATCTGCTGAACCAC
>ERZ772819.3001-NODE-3001-length-12225-cov-3.253164_pt1 | contig 12225 bp, 2 predicted proteins | sample MGYA00580860_ERZ772819 | MGnify/ENA primary metagenome ERZ772819 (study PRJEB29015, sample SAMEA2737683) | human gut metagenome | biome: human gut; feature: human-associated habitat; material: faeces | place: China | collected 2012 ...
TATAATTCTTTTTCTTTGTAAACAAAATACATTAGTTCGTCATGAAATCAAGAACTTGTTCTTGATTAACATCACTAGACATAGCTAAATAATATGTTGAAGTATAGAGAGGTAATACAAGATATTCATCTAAAATATAATTATCAAATTCTTTTAAAACATTTAAATAATTCTTTTGATAAGTATCTTTTAATTGTTTTTGATAATCTTTCTTTAAATAAGAATCATTAATTTTATCTTCTATTTCATAGCGATCCGTTGAATATGTTTCTTGAATACTCGCAAAAGATGAACCTTGTGATAATTCTAAGTTTGCTTTTTTAAGAGTTTTCTTTAAAGCATCATATCTTAAAAGTGAATAAACATCTCCACTTACTTCAAAGTCAATCTTTGATTTATTAGCATCACTTTGAGCACTTTTTGCTTTATTAAGATCATAAACATCTTGATTATCCATAAGAGTTGTAGAAAGATAATGTCCTACATAAACATCTTGAGCGTCCATATCATTTTTAAGAACTTTTTTATTAATTCCATAGTAAACCGCTTTTCTTAAATTCTTATTTTTACCTGATGCTTTTGTAAGATCAAAAGCAACATAATGTAAATCATCACTATTTAATTGATAAACATTATGATAACCTATCTTTTTAAGTGTTTTAAAATGACTTTTACTTACTTCTAAAACATCTAGATTATAAGCTTTCATTTGTTTTTCCATAACAACCGTATTAACATTTTTAATCAATACTTTTTGATAAGATAAATCATCATTTTTATCCTTTTGCTTTAATTGTAAATAATCTTGAAAACGGAATTGATCGACAACATAAGAACCACTACCAGCATCATTTTTTACATTAACAATTGGTAAAGTAAAAGCATACATGTTTTCACTTCGACAATTATTAAAATCAAACTCTAATGTTTGATTATCAATAACTTTAATTCCTTTAATATCCTTTGTTTTACCTAATTGATAATCTAACATACCAACAATATTTTCTGTATAAGACTTTTTAAAATATTCACTATCACTTTTATTTAAAGCCTTATAGCTTGCTTTTACTGCTTTACTATTTAACTTACTTCCATCACTAAAAGTCTTATCATTCAACTTAATTGTTGCTTTTTTACCACTTTTAGAAAATGTAATTTTAGAGGCTACTTGTTTATCTATCGTTAAATCATTATTAATTCTTACTAATGATTCATAAACTAACTTTGTAGCAAGCATAGAGCCTTTATCATATCCTAGATAGATTTTAGAATGTTCCAAAGGATCATACATACCTATAACAAGTCGTTCTTTTTGTTTTTCTGTTTTTTCTATCTTGCTTTTATCCCCTTTGACAACTAACTGATCCGAGTTGGAACTTCTAGGAATAAAAAGCAAAAGCAAACCTAAACAAATAATTCCTACTAAAATATATTTTTTATATTTCTTTACTATTTCCATAACAAACTCCTTTAAAGAAAAACCATGAAGATAACTTCATGGTTTATTCATTGTCTTTACGTTTTTTAAATACAATCAATACAATAATTCCACAAGAAATCAATCCAAGAAGAACATATCCCATAATAGAAACATTATCTCCTGTTTTAATTCTTTGTAATAATTGAATGATTGGATTACCAGTCATAACTGGTTTATCTGGATCATAGAATCCTGCGTTCATATCTTTAATATCAATTGCTTTAATTGCGTTGTATCCTTCATAATTAGAGCTTTGATTATTGATATTATCTTCATCAAAACGACCAGCTACGATAAGATATCCATCTTTTTCATATTGAGTATAAATCAAACGTAAATCTTCATCTTTAAGCTTACTATCATCTTTACCATTATTCTTTAGATATTCAGTAATTTTCTTATCTTTAGGAAGTGCATCAAGCGATACTTGATATCCTGTTAAATAAGTTTGTTCATCTTTAGTAATTGTAGTTGCTAAATGACTGAAGTTATACTTACCATTTTCATCTGTTTCTACTTCACTATCTAATGAACTTTCTTCTATCCATTGATTGTCTTTATAATAGTAACCTTTTAATATCATCTTTTGATGACTTAGATAAGATTCATTTTTATCAATGATTCCGTTTCTATTAGCATCGATCCATAATGTACCTTCAATTGTACCTTGATTATAAGAAGTAAGACCACCATCTAAGTATTTAATATCCTTAGCAGTAATAATATCATAACCATTTACAATACTTTGTACATTATCTTTATCAGCTTTATCAACTAAAACCATATATTGATCTTTCCCTAATAATTCACCAGATTCACTTAATAAATCGCTATCTTTTGTATCATCTTTACCAACATGATATTTCGTTATTGCATAACCACTAGGTAAAGTGTCTATCTTAACAAAGGCTTTATAGTAGTAAATAACATGTTCATCATTTTCAATTCCATTTGTAGGTAATTGATCGAATTTATATGAACCATCACTTGTTGTTTTACAAGTAAATTCTTTATCAGTTAAAACATATTCATTATCTTTTAGATAATATTGTTTTAAGCTAATTTCAATACCTTCAAATCCTTTATCATCTTTAGTAGATAATCCATCATAATCATCATCATTAAAGATCTTACCAGAAATAGAACCTGTTTGAATTCTTGTAATACCACCATTTAATTCCTTAACAGAATTACATCCTACAACATCATAACCATCTGTATAATATGGAACACTTGGATCATCTGCTTTTTCAGCTAAGATGATGAATGGTTCTTGACTATCTTTATAATGATTTTCTTTATTAGTAATCAATTCATAGTCTTTAGAAGAAAGCTTACTACTTTCATCTTTATCATTAACACGATATCTTGTGACACCATAACCTTCAGGAAGTGAATCTTCATCAAGAGTTACACGATATGCATAAAGAACTCTTTCGCCTTCTTCATTTGTACCATAAGTAGCTATATTACTAAATGTATACTTACCATTTTCATCAGTTTCAACTGAATCAATCATACCAGTTAGGAAGTATTCATCTCCAACTTTTTGATATTGACTCAAGATAACATTGATACCTTGATATCCTTTATCATCTTTTCCTAATAATCCATTGTAATCTTTATCATCAAAGATTGTACCGCTAATTATTCCACTGTGATATTTCGTAATACCACCATCATAATTATCTTTATTTTTATTTTCAATTAAATCATATCCATCAAGATATTGAGCTAATTTATCATCATCTGATTTCTTAGCCAAGATAATATATGGATTACCGGATTTATCTTTTAAAGTATATTGTGAATCTTGTGGGTCAATATTGCTATCGCGAGCATCATCTTTACCTTTATGATATTTTGTTACAACATAATCACTAGGAAGGCCTTTGACTGAAACTGCATAAGCATAGATTACTTGTGTACGTTTAGTTGGATCATTTGGATCTGTAACATATCCATTTGTAGGTAAATCATCAAATGAGTAATCTCCTTTTGCATTTGTTGGAGTTGTTTGTTCTTTGAAGCTTTGATCTTCGTTATAAACAAATTTTCCATCACTATCTTTTGTAACAAGATAACGATTTAAATTAACTTCAACATTTTCTTTACCTTCATCATCTTTAGTATTTAAACCATCATAATCTTTATCATCAAAGATATTACCTAAAATCTTAGCGTTTTGATATGGTGTTGCACCTGCATTGACATCTTCATAGGCTTTACCTTTAACAATATCATATCCTAAAACATTGTTTTCATCTGGAGTATTATCATTAGCTTTATTTAATAAGATCAAGTATTTACCGCTATTATCTATTAATGTTCCATCATTAGACCAATCACTATCTTTCTTATCATTATCACCTTGATGATATTTTGTAATACCTAAACGAGTATTTCCATCTTCTAAGATAGTTTTATTATCGGCATCATTAGGATCAATAACAACTTGATAAGCATATAATTCTGAATCATTATTTGGAGAATCTTCCAAGTTATCAAATCTATATCTTCCTTTATCACTTGTCGTAACTATTGGTTCAGTATAGGTATCATCTTTTACATAATTAAGTTTTCCGTCAACTTTTGTTACAAGATAACGAACTAATTTAACCTTGATACCTTTTAATGATTTTTCATAAGTATTTTGAATACCATCATAGTTTTGATCAATCCATACTTGACCACTAATAGCACTAGTTTCAATACCTGTTAATCCAGCATCGTAATTATTTATATTTTGATGTTGTAATAAATCATAAGTATTGTCACCTACTGTTTTAAGCGTACCTTTATGCTTATCATCTGTATCTGATAATTTTTTAGCTGTAATAACATAATCATCTTTTTTCATTAATGCATAGTTACCACTTCGTTTAACCAAATCACTATCTTGATCAGTAGTTGTTTGATAGCTTAATGTTGGTTTTAATGTTTTATCAATTGATTTTTCATCTAATGTCACTTTATAACCCATTAAGTATGTATTACCATTACTGTCTTGTAATTCAGTTGGTAAATTTTTAAATGTGTAGTGATAATATCCATCGTCCGCTAATTTTAATTCAACATCATCTACAGTCCATTGAACTTTTGCACCACTAGCACTTGCATCATGCCATTTACCATCATCATAATAATAACCTTTGATTTGAGCTTTAATTTTTTCAAGTAATTTTTCATTGTCAGTTAAATTATCTTTATCTGCAATCTTTTCATTAGTATCACGAATACCATCATAATTAGTATCTAACCAAACAATACCGTCAATCTTACCAGATTCATAATCTTTAAATCCAGCATCGAAGTTCTTAGTTTCAGCATTACCTAAATCGTAATGTATTCCACCACATTCAACCGAATTTCCAGCTTGTGTTGTATCACCTACTTCACTAGCAATAACAACGACATCATCTGTAAGATAATAAGAATTATTGTTTTTAGATGTTTCATCTAAATCACTTTGTTTACCATTTGTTTCTTTATCTTTAAATGTTGGTGCATATTTCTTGAATAAGTCTTTATTCTTATCACGATCAATACGAACTTTATAGCCAGCCAAATAACTGTTATTTCCATCTTCATAATAAGTACTTACTGTAAATTTATAAGCACCTGCAGCATTTGTTTGAACATCTTTCGTATCAGATAACTTATGCCATTTACTATCTTTGTAATAGTATTGTTCAAGAGTTACTGTTACATCTTTTAATGGATCTTCGTCAGGATTTTGAATACCATCGTAGTCTTTATCATCCCATACAAGTTCTCCAATGAATCCTCTTGCCGCATTAACAAATCCTAAATCAATAGTATGCTCATCAGAATAATTTTCCCAACCAGCAATCTTATCACCAACGATATAGGGAACATCAAATTGATTTGTGATAAGTTTACCACCTCGTAATAATAAATCGTTATATCCCGTATCCTTTGTAGGATCTTGTGAATAAATTGGTGCTGTTGCTTTTAATGGTGTCGCATTTTCGTTTGTTGCCTTGATAATATACGTCTTACCAGGAACTAATCTGAATTGATATTCACCAGCTTTTAAGTCACCACCATCTTTAACATTTGTTACATAGCTTGCTTTATTTCCATCAGCATCAGTAGCAGGTTCATCACTTATTGGTTTAGATGTTTTAGGATCAACTTCATAAGCTTCAACCTTAATCTTTCCTAAACGTTTTTCTGCTTTTGGATAATCCATTTGACCTTCAATAATATATTCACCATTTTCTTCCGTTTCATCTAACCAAGTTGTACCTTTATAAAGATTAGTACGTCCAACACCTAAGTTATAACCCATTACTTTTTCGTCATAAGCTTGATGACCTTCACCTTCAACAACAGCATCTACTTGAATACTTTGAGCAGTTTGAGCAACAAGTGTTCCTCCTTTAACTGCATAAGCTTTTTGTTGTGCTGATGCTTGATTTTGTTTATCATAAACAGCTTTACCATCACGATAGATAACAACTGGAGTTGAAGCATTATCTGTATTCAATTCTTTTGTCGTAATTGAATAATCTTTATATTCATCAGGTAACGTATAACGTAAATTATATTTACCTGGTTTTAAGTTAGAGAATACAAAGTAACCTTTATTACCATAGTAATCTTTTTCAGTTGTAAATGTTGCAGGACCAGATGTTGAATAACGAGGACGTTCTTTATCAGTACCTTCATCAGCTAATAAATCTTTACCTGTTTCATCATCAACAAGGACATATCTTCCCTTGTCATCAATTCTAATAGCGTCTCCTTCTTTATTCGCTGGTCGACCATGTTCAGTTAATAATTCAACTTTAACACCATCAATACCTGGATCATCTTTTTTACCATCACCATCTAAATCATATTTTTCTGTACCCTTTACAAGAAGATCTCTTCCGATATCATAAGTATCTTTATAAGTACCTTCATTTACTTTTCCGTCATAATTGACATCTTGCCAAACATAACTTCCAATATAACCTCTTTCACTTGGTGCATCAATATAAACACCTGCAGATGTTTCTTCAGTGTTTTCATATTCGTTATTTGCTTTTGAATAAGATCTTGAAAGGTGTGTATTCCATCCAGTGAAATTTTTTACTGCTTGTGTAATTTGTGATGCTGTATCTTGAGTGTCATCTATTTTAACATTACCTACATATTTCTTAATATTTTGAGGTGCTTCCATTGTATAAGACATTTCTAAACGGCAACCTGATTGAAGTGTATAATCTGCTTTCATTTGAAGCCAAATAGCACGAATACCTTTTACTAATTCATCCTTTTCATCTTCATCTACAGATTGAAGATATGTATTTAAGTCTGAAAGTTTAACAAAGTATTGTTGTTTATTAGCATCACTATTTTCAATTGAAAGAGCCTTTTGTTCATCATGTAGATCATTTTCAGATGGAAGAATAGGATTACCATCACTATCTTTATTTAAAACATATTTATTTCCTTGTTTGATAATTGGTCCAACCCATACATCATATTGACTGCTGTCAATTGGTGTATCTTCACCAGAAACATTTTTTACCACATTGATTGAATCTATATTCAACCAACCATTCCATTGAGAGTTTCTTGCCACATGTCCATCTGCTTTTGTAACATCATTACGATATGCATAATGGTCATCCTCATACGGTAAAACATCATAGATAACATTGTTTGTGTATTGATATACTTGTGCATCAGATAAACTTTGTGAAGAAACTTTAAATGTATAATCTCCCCCTTCATTAACTGCAGCAGGAACAGCTGTAACATTTGTTTCAAGTTCCGTATCTACTAATTTACTTTGTCCTAATACTTGTTTTGTTACAAATCCAATAGCTGTTGTCATCTTTGTAAGAGCTGTATCGTTATATCTGTTGTTTTCGTTAACATCTTGTGAATCATATTCATATGCTGAGGCATTACTATTACCTTGATCAGGCATATAAGTTGAGAACGCTCCATTTTTGAAAATATATCCTTTACATCTTAATAATTCTGCAGAAATTGCATTTGAGTTCATTCTTCTTACTGGAACCATAAGTTCAACTCTTAAAGTTTGTCCTGGTTTAAGTTGTCCAGTAAAGTAGAAGTTTAGAATTTTATTCTTTTCTTTTCTACTTGAAGCTAATGATTTTGATTTAACCAATGGTGTATTGTCTGTTGCTTCTATTGGTTTAATATCACCTGCACTTGGTGTCACAATTGATCCATCTTCTTCATTAACAATATACCATGTCCATAATGGTGTCTTACCATCAAGACTTTCATTAATTGTCTCGTAATCATCATTAATATAATTTGTATCACTAGCTTCACCATATGGCATATATTTCAATTGATTTGTATCCAAGTTTTCATTGTAAGGTAATGCAATTGTAATATTTGGATTTGTAGCATTATCATCAATCAAAATATCTGTATCATTTTTCTTTTTGTTCATCATTGAAACACGATATTTCAACATCATACTTGCTGTATCATCAATTGTAGATCCACCATAATCCCAACGATAGTGACTAACTCTACTTCCATCACCAGATGCAGATTCTTCACTAGTTGCTTTATAGTAAGCTTGTTTCATACCTATTTGTAATGTAGGTAATTCAGGATCAACATAGAATCCAGCACGACAACTTGTAGAAATAGCACTGTATTTGTAATCATCATAACGACCATAAGTTGTTGCAAAATAGTTAACATGTTTAGCAACACCATCTGAAATATCTTCTGGACCTGTAGTTACTGAAATATACGCACAATTATCTACAACGCCTTGATTATGCATAATATCTTTAGCAATATTTTGTCTTTTTGGATCGTTTTCATCAACACCTTTGTTATCCTTACCAGTTGTGTTTAATTTTAAACCTACTGGAACTGGATAATTAATAGCCGCATTGGATTCACTATAAGTATTTCCATCATCGTCTGTAAATCCTTCCATTTTTACAACCCAGTTTAATTGATAAATATATTTACCACCCATATATTGAGTTATTTCATCTTTTGTAAGAACTGTGTTATCTGATAAACCATAACCATTTTGATTACCAATAAGAACCCAATGATCAGGATTTTGACTTGGACTTATCACACCACTCATGCTCCAAGGATCATCTACCAAGTAAGCATATAAGTATACTTTTAAATGTTTTGCATAAATATCATCTGTTGTTTTATCACCAGTACTTGGTATTACCCAGTTACCTGTTCTAATTCCTTGAATGTCCGTATCCATTCTTGTATCACTTAAGGATGCCGGTCTTGAAGTTGCAGTATTTGTTCCATGATAAGGAATTGAAACACTTGTAACGAATTGATTTAACTTAGCACGATTATTAACCGCTTCAGTTAATCGCATTTCCATTACGTCTGCTGATCTTACATGTGCATCATCAATAACAGCTATTTCTGCATCTAAGTCATTAACTTGTGTACGTAATTTGCCTGTATCAATTCTTGTTGTTGCATCAGGTTTTAAGACACTAATTGAAGCACTCGAATTATAAGCAAAATCTTCATTAAGATCACCATCTTGATCATAATCATTTCCTTTTGTTACTGTTCCATCTTCTTCGGTCTTATCATCTGAATCTGATACTTCCTTATCTAACCAAGTCATATTTAATTGCTTAGTAAATGATTTTTCATAATCACGACTTGCATTTTTATTAAATTTATAACCGTCGTAAATAATTGTTTCATCACCAGAAATTTTATCTCTTTCATTATCATCGTAAATATTTCCAGTATTTGTCACAATGTATTCACCGTCTGTAGTATGCAATGTAGTATAGGCTTCACTATAATAACCAGTCCATACATCTACACCATTTTTATCACTTGGATCTATGCCGTTTTCTTCTTTGTTATCAACACGTGTACGAATCTTTAATGTTAATGTATCACCTGATGAAAGATAACCAGCAGGTTTTTCACCATTAACGAATGTAGAATAATCATCATCACTAAATCCATCTGTTTTTGGTGTTGTTACTTCATACGTTACAATTTGACCTGTATGATTTTTAGTTGGACTTGTAGGTGTGTATTGTTTATTAATAATACGAATTCCAAATCCACTATCTTTTAATTTACTAGGTGTAACAGATGTTTTATTTCCATCTGCATGTTCAATTTCAATAACAAAATCATCATCTCTAAATTGATCCCAATGATCACTTGCTGTATTAAAATCTGGCAAGTCAGTTACTGAAACAGCTTTAGGTAAATGGAAACTAAATACAAAGCGTGAATGAGCAACACTTCCTCGATGTGTATAATCTGTTGAATCTGCATTATTAGAAAGTTTTGCTGAATACCATACATCATCACCATAATCAAATATCTTATCTGTATACTCAACTGAACCAGCTTGAACTTCATTTCCTTGATTATCTTCACATGGCGTGTTCTTTCCTTCTTCTTCAGATGACGAAGATACATAGTTTTTCAATGTTAAGTTAGGTTGACGAGTTCTTATCTTAGTTGTATTAACAAATGCAATATCACCTAAGGCTTCTGAACCTTTGTAATCACTATGTTCACTCTTACCGTTTCTATTGAAATCTCTAAGATCATTATCTAAGATCAAATTATGTCGGATAATCGTTTCTAAACCATTTATTGTTTGTTTTGTGTAATCTTCTATGTTGAATACAAATGGATAAGTATCATCATTTTCTTCAACACGTTTCATACCTTGTCCAACAACATAATGTGTTTCACCTGTTACCTTATCTTCAATCGTACTATCTGGTAAATTTCCGTATCTTACCCAATAACTAACATTTTGAATTGCATCTAAACGTGTATCAACTATGGCATAAGAATTGTTATCTCGTCGATAGCGATTATAAGCTTTAGAAGCAACAGTATAAGGATTACCCGCTATATCTTCATCAATCAATGCTTTAAATCCATCAATTTCACTTGATATATATGTGTAATTACTTTCATAAGTTTCTTGTAAATCTTTGTTATCACCATTAAAAGTATCTACTTTAGGCGAAGCATAAACAAATGTATCAAAAGTGAATGTTCTTCCATCACCAGAGTTGATCTTTGTATCAGCACCATCTTTTGGATAGAACCTTACAACATATCTACCTTCGGTAAGAACCTTACCATTTTTATCTTTGACATCATTACCATCTTCATCTTTTTTAGCAATTTGTTCATACGTGACTTTTACATCATATGTTTCTTTTTCCGCATCACCATTAGTAAGTACGGAGCCATCAGCATCTAATAAATTCCAATTAAGAACACGATCTTTATTTTTACTATTTTTAATTGAATAAATATCAGATTTTCCATTTTTTACTCCAACTGGAGCAATTCCATAAGGAAGAATATTTGTAATGACAGGTAATGTATATGTTCCACGTCCGCCACCATCAGTTGCATAACTATGAACAGATTTAGAACCATCTGCATACGATCCAGATTGATACCATTGACAGTTTGTTCCTAAAATATCCCAATAATATTTGTTTTCTACATGGATATTTAATTTAGATGTCGTACCTTCCGTATCTAAATAGTAATCCGATAATGTATTACCCGTTTGATCATCACCAACGGTTGTCCATTGCCTTAACAATGGTTTCCTCATAACAGCTCTTGTACCTGTTTGACTATAACGATCTATGCTATCAGCCTTTCCATAATTTGCATTATTATTTGTTGCCATAGCTTTATAAACACCGTCTTCTTCAGAAATTGTTACTTCTTTATTTTGAATGTTATAACCATCTACATATGGAGTATTTGGTGAACCATTATAGTAATAGAATGTACCATTTCTATAGTAATAGTCAGCACCATTACCATCGCCTCTAAACCACATATAGTCCATACCGTATCGTTGATTATTTTGCATATTTTCTTTTGTCGTACCTTCAAAATGATCAATATCAAGAATTTGATAATAATAGTAATCTTCATAATTATTATCAGGTACATATGGTTTTGTTTGTAATCTATCAAACCATTCTTCATTTTCATTTGTACGAACTACTTTTGAAGGGAAGTAAACATTTAATTTATATCCACTTTCGCTTCCTCTGTTAAACCATTTATTCAATGAAGTATCAACTGTAATTTTTAATACCCATGGTGCTGTATCATCACCAATTTGATAATCATTATCCGTTGCTGTATTTTGTGCATCTTGCCAAGTAGTTGGTGCTTGATAATGATATGTTCCATTTGTTTCTGGTTTTTGAAGTACTTCTACTTTTAAAGCACCGCTTTCTAACAATCTATATGTTTCATTAACTTCATATTGTCCAGCAGAAATGCCATCCACAGATTGTAAAACTTCCGCTTTAAATTTATTTATGTCAAGGTTACCTTCAGCATCAAATATTAATGGTTCAATACCTCTAGGCATTGTATAAGTAAATTCAACACCATGACTTAAATTCCAATCACCATAGTTAAGTGCTTGTAATTTAGTTGTAAACTCTTCGTTATATTCTAATCCAACTTCATAATTATCATCAACAAATGAATGAACTTGATTGTAACTTGGTCCAGTCCATCTTCCATCATAAATATTATAATTTGGGTTAGATGCATCGTTTGTTAAGCCATCACCTGTTGTTGCTTTATACGTACGATGTTCTTTTGTAGGATCATTATCTGTTAACGATCCATCATCATTCAATGTTGCATCCATAAGTTCACTTGAAGAAACAAGCCATGCTTTTTGAAGATGTTAACGATTTTCACCC
>ERZ772819.3003-NODE-3003-length-12219-cov-7.514140_pt1 | contig 12219 bp, 13 predicted proteins | sample MGYA00580860_ERZ772819 | MGnify/ENA primary metagenome ERZ772819 (study PRJEB29015, sample SAMEA2737683) | human gut metagenome | biome: human gut; feature: human-associated habitat; material: faeces | place: China | collected 2012 ...
ATATACTCAATGGCTGCGTTCAGCTGTTTTAGCATATTCATCTGTTTCACCTCCCGCATATAGTTTATCAAAAGAGCTTTCAGAATGACTGACTTTCCTTGGGCAGGAATGGTATGTTTACCCACTTGCCGTTCTTGTAACTATTCATTAAGCTAACCAACATATTAATTTTATTAAAATTTTTAAATACCGATCATCGTTTCCTTGCACCATGTTAACAGCAAGTCGAACGCTTCATCAAAATCAAATTCAGTTCCGCCCGCTAAAGAAATTGCAGTATCCAAAACAAGTCTGTCCTTACCGGATAATACTTCTCGAAGTTCCTTTTTAGTTCCTACAAATTTGCCGCTATCCAAGTAATATAAATTCTGCAATATGAAGAATACAGACCTATATGTATGCGGTAACTTATCAATATTCTTTTCTTTTGGTGCGTGAATATAACGGTGGCATATCTCATGATATAAATTTCCCAGACTCATTTTGACAAAGTTACGCACATCGTTTTTCGTGTATTCCGGGAGAAGCTTTGCAAGTGTTCCGTAATAATCCTTCGTTGTATGAAGAAGATGACATATCTCAAGAGGATTCCAATTTTTAAGTTCTTCTATACCGCAAATAAATCCACACGATTTATCATAATCTTCGAGGGATGAGATAGCTTCTCTATACTTGGCAAGATCAGCAACGCTCATATCACTGATCACAACCATTATATCAATATCGCTATGTTCCGTTGCTTCGCCTCTTAAATAGCTACCCTGCAAACCAACATAAAGTAGGCGTTCGTGATAAGTAGTCTTTAGCAATTCAATCAATGTTGAAATATATACATTGGTTTTGAACATTTCTTTTATCCTTTCTGCACAACAAATATTGTTGCAAACTCCGTGTCATGCCGATTCAAAATAGTGAATCCGGCGGCTCTGATATATTCTGCCATTTTCTCCACATTGTCGGAATATATTTTTATTTTGCGTGTGCCTGTATCAATATACTCGCTTTGATTTTTGTCGATCGACAAAACGAATTTTCCACCGTCTTTTAGCAAGGCTGCCACTTTATTTATGGCAGTCTGCTTTTCCTCAATGTGCATAAAGGTAAGCGAAGAATAAATTACATCAAATTTACGGTCAAATTTGTAGGAAAGGAAGTCGGCACAAATCAAGTCGACATTTCTATACTCCGCAAGGTTTTCTTTTGCTCGTTCTATGGTTTTAGGCGAAATATCAATACCGCAGAACTGACCGCACAAAGGTGCCACACGAACCGCCAATCTGCCCGTTCCCACACCGATTTCAAGGACAGATTTGTTTTTATCAAGTTCCATGCTGTCAATAAAGGCTTGTCCGTCCCATTTATCCATATAATCCCGCAAAGGCTTCGGATCGTGTACGGGGTCATTGTTTGTGTCTATAAGCAAGTCGTAATGTTTGATGGTTTCTTGTTTTATCAATTCTTCAACCCGCAAAATAACTAAAACTTTCAAAAACGGCAGGTCTTCCTGTGTGGCATTGTCAATTCTGAAGGTACATCCACAAACTCGTGGAAAACTCTTCCCGAAAATATTCTTTTCTTTGCCACCGTCGCAGGAGCCACAGTTTCCGCAATGATCTACATATTGCCATCCAACATTTTTGATTTCGTCACTTACAAATGCATCTTCATAGGCGGAACTGTCATCAGACCATATAGTCCAAAGATTATCCGGTTCATCGGGATCCTTGATAGCAATAAAGCACACGCACTCATCGCCAAACTTGACCCAGTAATAAATCTTGTCTTTCCAACAGTCGCACGTGTCCTTATAGAAGGTCAACTCATTATCTCTCAGAAACTCAACCAATTCCAAAGCGGTTCTTTTTGCTTCTCCGGATAAGTTTTCCTCAATGTAGGTTTCTATTTGCTTTGTCATTTGACACCTATACCTTTCAAAACCTCGTTGGTAGTAGCACCGTCATATGTGTACGGAAGTTCCTCCATAGTAAACGGCAACGGTACCGCACCTTCGAGTTTTATAAGCTTATAATTTGTTCTGAGTCTGTCGGCATTTCTGATAATAGACTCTCGTATGGAAGGTTTCTTTATTGCTTCCGCATTCAGAATTATATTCTCAAGATTACCAAACTCACTTAGCAGAGAGGATGCTGTCTTGGGTCCAACTTTATCGGCGCCTTTAATGTTATCAGAAGCATCGCCTGTAAGGGATTTGAAATCTGCATACTGACTTGGTTCAATGCCGAATTTCTCCCTCAGGTACGCAGGGGTACAGGTAACGGTATTATCACCCCGATATCTGAGAATAGATATGTTCTCTGTGATGAGCTGGAAGAAATCGCTGTCAAAAGAAGTAACTATTATTTCGTTATTATCCCCGTATGTATGAGCATAGCCTGCAATCCAGTCATCGGTTTCACAAACTGTTGTCTCCGTATGCTTGATTCCCATATAGTCGAGCGCAGCGTACACATCAGGAAGCTGTGAGAACGGTGAATCTTCCTCAGGCGTTTGACTGTAATCGACACGGTTTGCCTTATAGTCGGCGTTCAGCTCGGTACGTTCATTCTTGTGCTCACCATCAAATAAAACCGTAATTTGTGTCGGTTCGGCTCTACGGATGATCTTGAGCAGCGCACCAACAAATCCAAGGGTGCCTTGGATTGCCTTGCCTTCTGAATTTGTTATTCTCGACGGCATTCCGAAAAACATTTGGAACAGTAGATTGCTGCCGTCAACTATAAGTAGTCGATTTATATCTTTCACCAATTATTACTTCAGTTATAGGGTTATCCAGAATCTCTTCAGGCTACAATTTTTGCCTGATTCATATACGGTAGATTCGTAAACGCCACCATTATTACGTATCGTTTTCTCACTGCCAATATTGCCGTCAATACAGGTTATGAGTAGTTTATCGAGACCGATTTCTCTACAATATGGAAGAATGGCATTCAGCATTGAAGTTGCATATCCTTTTCTTCTTTCACTCGGTCTTATCGAATAACCAATATGTCCACCGAATTTGGATAGATAGTCATTGAAGTAATGTCGTACTTGAATCATTCCAACAAGACGATTATCTGCTTTACGAACATAGAAGAACTGAGTTGCTATAACCAATCCTTCCGGAAGAGTGTCCTGCGCCGTACATTTTTCGCACTCTGAAATGTATGTAAAAGGATCCTCGCATTTGCGAAGCGGACCGCAACCATCCATTGAACAATTGGTATCCAGAAAATCCTGTCTGTATTCTCTGATTTGTTCTGCGTATATTTCACTTGGCTCAACCAAGAAAAAGTCGCCAACATCAATCATAATCATATTGTCGCCTCCCATTCTTCTCTTAATTGTCTAATAGACTGCTGTCGCTCAGCTCTGTTATCGCTTACAGCTTTTGTTACTACCTCGAAGAGCTTGTCGCTGAGCTGCCATTTGTCCCGTGTGCGGTTATACTCGCCAAAGAGGGCAAAGGCTGTTGCTCCGACAGTATAGACATTCGTAATTTCATCAATGACTGCTCCAAGCTGGAATTCTTCCGGAGCCTGGAAGCGAGAGCTGCCCCACATACGTCCCATATCATTGGAGCAAGGCTGCTTACGGAAAAAGTCGATGTCGCAGATCGTTGTTTTGCCATTCTCAAAATCGTACATAATGCTTCCATCATAGAAGTCGATGGCTACGTAGTTCTGAGAGGCGATGTATTCAAAGAAACTCAGTATATCGCGGAACACTGTCAGTTTGGCATCAACGGGCAGTTGCATAAAACGACAGTGAGCTGCAGGGTACATTCTTCCCATACAATCGCCTGAGGCCCACTTGAACACCATGGCAAATCCGCCGCCAATATCCTTGGCTTCAACCAGCTCAATCAAGTTCTCATGCTGCAGTTCGCTGTATACCGGCAAGGTCGCTTTCAGTCTGGCAATGGCATCTGCAGAATCTCCAGTATACTGCTCGGTAGGAGCGCCGGCGAACTTGATGAAATAACGCTGACAGTCTTTTTCAGTTCCAAAGCAGATGTTTCCGGAATCCTGGTCATCATAGACTTTGAATACCGTACCATACTCACTTAGAAAACTGAAATCGAAAGCACTCTTCAGCTTAAAAGGTACCGAGTCAGCGTACTGCAGATAATAACCCTTGAAATACCAAGTCGGTATGGGGTTACGCATATTGTCATACCAGGACAGCACTTCCTTCGCCTGCTTCAACATAGTATCTACTTCGTCCTGTCCGAAAGGAATGGCCCAGTATACAGAGGAGAGCGTATTGCTCGAAATATAAAGAGCGAGCAGCTTCCAGAACTCCAGTGGCACATCGCCATCAAAGTAGCCATTCACCATGCCGGAAGCAAAGAGAGGAGCTTTCTGGGCACACCAAACGATACGGTTGAACTCCTCCCAAGGATCACCATAGTCATTACGGTTAAAATCAATGATGTGGAGTTTACCGTTACGGTCGATCATCATATTTCCGATATGATAGTCGCCATGCTGATAAACCTGCGGCCTATCTTTCAGCAAATGACGGTTTTCGTTTATGTAGTCGATGAATGCCTGTCCGTTCTCATACTTGATGGGACATTCACCGTATTTTTTGATTTTATAATCCATCTTCCGATTAAATCGGATCTCCCAGTCTTCCTGAGTATCCGGAGCCGGTATGGAATGGATCTTGCGCAGGATGCGGCCGGCTTCAAGGCCATAGACATACTGCTCTGTGTCAGACTGAGCTGACATAATTTCTTCAGCGTCATCACCATCAATCCAGCTCTGGATGGAATAGACGCCTTCATCACAAGTGCCGAACTCGATTGGCCGGCACATAGGTACCCCAAAGGAAGCCACTTGTTTCATCATATTGAATTCAGACTGTTTCGTATCGTGCTGCGCAATGTCAGAAACACGCAGAAGATACCGTGTACCGTTTTCATCGGTAACACAGTATTTCTTATCACTGGACCAGCCTTTGTTTATCAGTTCTTTTGTTGCAAAATTCATCGTAGCCTCCTGCATTAAAGTGACTCTCACATTTTCCAAAACTCAATATCGTTATAAACAAAATCGGCTTTTTTCTTCTCTGAGAAGTTTTCGATCGGATAACCTTGAGGAATCAATTCTATATACCTTGAAGTCTCCGTCCGTCCATCGACGCCTTCCTTGTTAAGAGTACAACGAGCAAAGCGGAAAGTATTTTTAATCATATAATTTCTGTGATACTCTTTAGCAAATCCTGTTCCATTATAATCAGCCGAAGGGTTTTCAAAAATCGGCTCATCAGCCAACAAAAGTTCTCTTAAATGTGAAAGCGAAACATAATTTCCTTCCTTGTCTTTTAGATACAGACGCCACGTAGGATCAAGCATAATTCGTTTTCCAGATGGCAAAAGACAATCTACTACAACATGACAATCCTCAAACGGATCTTCATACGGCAAACAAGTAATATGCTGTGCCTTAATTCCGTTCAAACGAAGAAGCGCAGCTAAAAGGATAGCCAGACCTCGACAGTTGGATTTATTGCCGTTTCTTTCACAAAACTCAATTAGATCGGTTATACTCCTCCCGGAGCCTAAACCACCGGAGCCGTTGTGCCCAAAATGGTCACACACAAAATCAAGGAGCTTAAAAACAATTTCATCTTTGGCATTATCCATGTCGTTTATGTATGTGGAATAATTATACTTTTCCAGTATTTCAGGAATATCTCCACCTAAAACAAATTCATTGCAGCAACCATACTCTCTACTTCTGTCGTACTCGGCATATTGCTTTAGAATCTCGAATCTTGTTTTATCTGTGTTAGGAACATATACCTCAACCGGGATATATTTATACGGCTCATCCTCTGGGGTATCATCGAGTTTCACATACTTGACAGGAGTTGATTTACCGTGTTGTACGTAAAAGCCTTCAAGTCCTCCATCCACATACTGAATGTGATAAACCATTCGGTAGTATTCATCGTTGATTTCGTAACACAAATATCCGTCTTTTTCATAAACACAGTTTGGTTCAAAATTATAATATCCGCTTGATGAAAAAGACATTTTCATACGAAGTGGTGTTTCATCAAAAATATTGATGGTTTCGCCCATATCTTCCTTATACCATTTTCCAATTAAGCGCCTGTCCATTGTTCTAATCCCTTTCATTGCAACAGTTTTTATTCTTCAAGAAGTTCGACTCCACTGTCGTAATACTGCTCTTGAAATCCAACTGCTTCCATAATTTCTTCAACGGTAAAGTTCAGCCCTTCAGGTGCGGCAACAAGCTTATCTTCCACATCATTGCGCCGATGGACAATACCGATAATTCGCGCAGTGTATTCCTTTACCGGAGCGGCGACGCCCAATAGATAAACATCAAGCTCCTCGCCATCACCGCCCAGCACCTTGGGAATAAATCCATAGTTGATGGGATAAGTTAAGCTATATTTTTCTTTCTTATGCACATAACCTATCGGACGGTCAGTTTCTATCCGCACCGTTTTGCCGAGATAGGATTTTACAAGCGCTTTTCTTTCTTCAAATGTCATTATAATTTTCCTTTAATTATATTTCCTTTTCTATAGATTCGTTTAAATTAGATATTCGAGTAATTTTATATCTTCACCAATTACAAACAATACGCCTTTTTATTCCATTTTACCATAATATACATATCCGTACAACAAATAAAAGTTATATAATTCCAAATATATTTTATCTAATCTTAAATTCTTTTGCTTTTTGCTTGAAAACAAATCGATTGCTTGTTATTATTTAATAAATCTTTATGGAGGTTGATGTTATGTTCTCTATCATCATTCGACGCAGACGACGAAGGCTTGTATCTGATTTAGGTACAAGTCTATTCGCTTTGTGCCTAAACGAATGATGAAAAGAAACTTAACTTTTTATTGTACTGTTGATGGCACAAATGCTGTTGGCAGTATTTTTTATTTTAGGAGAATTGTTATGAAGATAAACAAATCAACATTAAACGAAGCAATATATGAACTAATAAACTTGCCCGATAACGCCACTATTGTAGATTTGGGATGCAGGAATGCAGGCTATCTTAACGGAATTATAAACGAATTTCCCGGCAAAGTCACAAAAGCAATAGGCGTAGATGTAACCGATAGGAATTTCGGCGTTATTCCGTATAGTACACCTGTAGAGCTTAAAATTATGAACTGTGCAGGAAAGCTCAATTTTCCCGACAATGAGTTTGATTTAGTTTTAACCAAAGACCTGCTCGAATGTATTAGCGACAAAGCAACCTTTGTGAGTGAAATTAACAGAATTTTGAAGTCGGGCGGAATTGTAATATGTGTACACGCCGATTTTGATAGTGTTGTTTATAACGGAGAAAATCAGGATTTGATTACAAAATGCATTCACTCATACGCCGTCACAAAACAAGGTTGGATGGACGACCTTGACGGATGGATGGGCAGAAGGGTTTATGGGGTGTTTAATAACTCCGGCTTTTTTAAAAGCAGTATATGTGTCCACAGCGTTATCGAAACCGAGTACAAAGAAGGTATGTTTGGTTTTGAGTTTAGCCAAAACATAGGCTGGCTTGTCGGCGAAAGCACCGATTATGTTGATGGCGAAAACACAGGAGTGCTTACAAAAGAGGAATATGACGAGTTTATAAATAATCTTGTTGAAGCAAATGTAAACGGCACTTATCTATACTCAAAACCGTATTATATTTATAAAGGGATTAAAAAATAATGTGAAGTTATATAAATAACGAAAGACCACATGATGATAGCTGGTTCAGTCTTGTGATATGTGAATAATCATATGTTTCGCAAAGCGCTTCCTATTTGTATTATACACAATCCATTCTCCTGCGGAGGCGAAGAAGAAATCACTCTTTTTGTCGGCATAAACATATTGAACAACATCGTAATCGTCTTCACCGAAGGTGTAGTGTATTTCGCCCCAATCTTTGTTATGATCGGCACAGTATTCGTATGTGACCGAGTTATCGTCGACGAATTTCAGCCGCAGTTCTACAATATGGATATACTCATCAATCGCAAGCTCAATCATCATTTTCTCATATGCGCCGTTTACAATACGGAAAGCGGTATCGGGCGAGGATAGTGTATGCTCGGCGGCGAGGTCTATGTAGGCTTTGCTTTTGCGCAGCAGCTTCACGGTCTTGCCGGTTTCATCTTTGCCAAGCTCATAAATACCGTAACACTCCGTACAAAACCCAAGGTGATCGGCAACCATCGTGCGCTCACGGTAATCAAGATTTTCGTAAGCGTCAAAAAGAGCTTCTGCCTGCCACCGCTTGAAGAACAGCCTTTCGGGGTTGGAGGTATCATCCACGGTCACATCCTCCGCCGTACTCTCGTCGTCCTCATCGGCATAACGGCGGTAAAAATCGGTATAGTGGGTGCTGTCGATGCCGGATCGGATGATTTCCTTGGTGTCCTTAATGCTTTTGCCGATTTCTGCGGCAATTTTCGTTATGGTTTTCTCATCAAAATTGTACTCATACTTTGCGTACAGCGCCATCGCCTTTTTAAGCGTGCGGTATTCATCCACGCTCTGTACCGAATAGCCCTGCCGCATTGTGCGAATATAGTTGTCTATCTCGTTTTTCACATAGAACTCTTTGAATATGAGAAACGGAACGCCCGTGGAAATATCATATTTTTGCAGTGCCTTGCAGATACCGAAAATATACGCCTGCTTTAAGTCGGCAAAATGCCCTTGCATAGCGGTTTCCTGCACCATTTGCATAATGACTGTATTGAGCCGAGGCTCGTAATAATGCAAAAACCAACCGAGATATTTTTCGTCTTTTTCGGCAAGGTAAAGGGCAATATACTCCTGAAAATCGTCCACTTTCGGCGGTGCCGGTTTTATACGGTATAGGTATAGATCTTCCGTCCAACGATTGTTTTTCACCGGCACACATCCTTTCTCACTTCATCTTTCTGTCCGTTTCGGCATACAGTGCATCACGGCTCATATCTTTTCTGTATTCCTCTTTTGCGTATCTGTCATCCGTCTGCGCCCGCAGTTTATGCTCCTTGGCAAGCCGCTTTGCGGTATCGGCAAACTCTGTTTTAATTGTACCTCTGCCGCACTCGGTGCGGATAGCAGCACAACGGCGGTTATATATTGCTGTAATCGGATCATTCTCCGCCTTTTCCTTGCGGTTCATCGCAGCAGCATATTTCCGGCAAGTGATCTTCCTGCCTCGATACAGCTCCGGTGCAATACCGTAGGGGCAGTATTTCTGCCGTCGGGCGCTTTGCATTAAGAAATACTTGCCGCAGATTTCACACCTGCGGGGATAATGCCCGTAGTGCAAACCTTCAAAAAAGTCGGTCAGAATAAGGTTGTAATAACTATTGAAGCTGAGCCGTTTGGCAAGTGTTGCGTTTATGCTTTTGGTATTCTTCTTAACAGCAATATATTTGCCGCTTTGCGTAAAATGATGTTCACCGAAAACCTTTAACGCCGGCGGTAATAGATGCGCCTCGTCCAAGCGTTCGACCTCGTCAATACGCTCACAGAATTTTATCAGTTTACCGTGAGCGTCAATTAAATCCTCCGAAAGCGTATCAAAGAAACGGAGAATGGATCGGATTTCCGTAATCTTTTCTTCGGTAGCTGAAAAGTCTGCCATGCGCTTTATTCTTTCTGCCGTGCCTGCGGCAATTTCGTCCTGCGGTAACAGACTGAGCTTTGTTTTTGCGGCGAAGTATTCGCAAATTTCTTGCCCGATCTGCTCTGTAAAAAGCGTTTCAACCGTGCTCCGTATTTCTTCCGCTTTCAACCCGTCAAAAGGCTTTAGCTTCGGCAGAGTCTTGAATGATTGCAGGGTATTAGCACCTGTTTTCACAAAGTCGGAGATATTGAGATACCCATCCTGCAACCGCCGTAATATATGAAAATTCAAACTGTCCCGAAATACGGCGATCCGTGCGGCGGTATCGTTTATATAAAACTGATTGAGCAGATGTACGGCGAACATTCCGGCAGGATAGTGCTTGCCGCCAAATATTACTCTGCCGTCACGGTAGTCGGCGGTAAAAAACGAAGAAATCATTTTCCCATGCTCCTTTACCTTATTCTATCATAAGAGATGTCCCGAATATTGTACTCAGCAAGAAAAACGGAAATATTTTTTTGGAAATTTCGTTCTTGTAGTTATGTATACACAGATATTATACCGTAAATGCCGCATAAAATCAATGCATTTGGCTTGTTGCGTTTTTTAAGTTTTAGCTGTTGCGCTATTCAATAAGATTTTCTTTTCCGCCGTTATTATATATACAGAAGGCAGTCATTGAGCCGTCGAGGTCGCACTCGGCGGCCTTTTTGCTGCCCGAAAAACGGAAAGGAGGTATATGTTATGGTACTCAAAATTACACCGAAGCAGCGGACAAAAATCAACGCCCTTGTGCGCAAAGCTTGCTGTAATTGCTATAAGGGAAACTGTCTGCTGCTGGATGATGGTGAGGAAACGAAATGCGTGCAGCTCATTTCTCGGTACGGTATCTACTGCAACTATTTTCTGAAAGCTGTATTACCGGCTGAAAAGGAGCTGTACACAGAAATTTTACGGCAAAACGGGATCAAAGGATAACCGCCCGAAAAGAGTTATCCGAAATATTTTGAAATGCGCTATGCGCAGGAAAGGACTTATGATGAAAACGATCCACAACACAAAAATCATCGGCATTGACCATGGGTACGGGAATATGAAAACGGCAAATTTCTGTTTTCCCACCGGCATCACCGCCTATGACCACGAACCGCTGTTTACGGCGGACATGCTGGTCTACGGCGGCAGGTATTATCTCATCGGCGAGGGACACAAGGAATTTGCGCCGGACAAGATCAAGGATGAGGACTATTATGTGCTGACCCTTGCGGCGGTTGCCAAGGAGCTGAAAGCCGAAAATCTTACCAAGGCGCACATTGTGATTGCCGCCGGTCTGCCGCTGACTTGGACAAGTGGACAAAAGGCGGACTTCAAGGAATACCTGATAAAGAACGCCGAGGTGGAGTTCACTTACAAAAAGGCGGACTACCACCTCTATATTGACGATGTGCGCATTTATCCGCAGGGGTACGCCGCTATTGTCGGCTTTGCCACCACACTGAAAGGTGTCAACCTGATCGCCGACATCGGCAACGGCACGATGAACACCCTGTATATGATCAACGGCAAGCCGCAGCAGGGCAAAATGTTCACCGAGAAATTCGGGACTTACCAGTGTACGCTTGCTGTCCGGGAGGCGTTTATGCAGAAAACGCAGCGGGAAATCAACGATGCCATCATCAACGAGGTGCTGATCACCGGCACGGCAAATATTGCGCCTGCCAACCTGAAAATCATCAAGATTGTCGCCGCCGAGTATGTGCGGGATATTTTCCGCAGACTTCGTGAGCACGGCTATGATGAGAATACGATGACCTTGTATGTGACCGGTGGCGGCGGTTGCCTTGTGAAGAACTTTTATAAGTTCAACGCCGACCGTGTGAAATTTGTCGAGGACATCTGCGCCGCTGCAAAGGGATATGAGTATCTGGCAGAAGTACAGATAAAATCCGAGGCTAAAGTATGAGCAACGGGTTTTATCGGCTGAACATTCGCTTTGACCTTACAGACGAGCGCCAACGGTTAATTGCCGAAAAGTTGCAATCGCTTGACCGGAAGCAGTATGGGTCAATCAACAAATTTATTATTGCCGCCATCGGCAATACGCTTGATGGTAGGAGCAGCGATACACTGACCGCTGAGGAAGTACGAAGCATTATCCGTGAAGAATTGCAGAATGTAACATTTGTTTCGGAGCAACATTCACAGGTACAAGCGATTGCGCCGACGCTCACCGAGGAGGAACAGGTGGAAAATGAACAGAGCGTTCTTGACGATCTGGAAATGTTCGGATGATGCCAAATACGCCGATTATGGCAGCAAAATGGGAACAGACAAAATATTATGGCATTGAAATGATGCCACCGCAAAGATATGCCCCAATGGGAAAGAAGCGAATTTCAATATCGTGCAGCGGAGAAATGCGCTGAAATTTCGGTATTTGAGAATCGCTTAATCTTATGCCCTGTGGGGCGTGTCCTACGGTATAACAAGCAGGGACTTTGTGTGCCACAAAAGTCCCGTTCACAGCCGAAAACGGCTGTCTCTTTGGGGGCGCAGCCCCCAATCCCCCGAAAGGAGAGATGTGTAT
>ERZ772819.3038-NODE-3038-length-12043-cov-3.487654_pt1 | contig 12043 bp, 8 predicted proteins | sample MGYA00580860_ERZ772819 | MGnify/ENA primary metagenome ERZ772819 (study PRJEB29015, sample SAMEA2737683) | human gut metagenome | biome: human gut; feature: human-associated habitat; material: faeces | place: China | collected 2012 ...
CTTATGCTGCCTGTTGCTTGTCTTCCTATCTGTGGTATCCTTATGGGTATCGGATATGCACTCTGCCCGGAAACAATGCAGGGTGGTGACATCACAGATGTTGTTCAGCAGATTGGGTTCTTTCTTGTTAAAGCAGGTGGTGCCCTGATTGACCATATGGCAATTCTTTTTGCAATTGGTGTTGGTGTTGGTATGGCAGATGATAATGATGGTACAGCTGGTGTTGCAGCTCTTGCTTCCTGGCTGATGATCACAAACCTTCTGTCTACAGGAACAGTTTCAGTTATTAAGACACTGGAAGAGGGAACTACAAACTTTATCGCATTCAGCAAGATCGAGAACCCGTTCATCGGTATCCTTGCAGGTATCATCGGAGCTCTTTGCTATAACAAATTTAAGAGTGCGAAACTTCCTGACTGGCTGTCATTCTTCAGTGGAAAGCGTTGCGTAGCAATCATAGCCGGACTGGTTTCCATCATTGCATCTGCAATTCTTCTCTTTGTATGGCCTGTACTTTTCGGAGCACTGGTTGCACTTGGAAAAGGTATCGAAGGACTTGGAGCAGTTGGAGCTGGTATCTATGCATTCTTTAACAGACTGCTGATCCCATTCGGTCTGCATCACGCACTGAACAACGTATTCTGGTTCGATACAATCGGACTTGGAGACCTGTCTCACTTCTGGGCTGGAGAGACATCTGCTGATGTATCATGGAGCCTTGGAATGTACATGTCAGGATTCTTCCCATGTATGATGTTCGGTATCCCGGGAGCAGCTCTTGCAATGGTACATACAGCTAAGAGCAACAAGAAGAAAGCAGCAATCGGTCTTGTATCTTCAGCAGCAATCGCAGCATTGGTCTGCGGTGTTACAGAGCCATTCGAGTTCGGTTTCATGTTCCTTGCACCGGTACTGTACCTTGTATATGCATTACTCTATGGTATCTTTACAGTAGTTACAGTTCTGCTTGGATTCCGTGCCGGATTCAGTTTCTCAGCTGGTCTGACTGACCTGGTCTTCTCTGCTTCCCTTCCGGCAGCAGCTAAGACATGGCTGATCATTCCGCTTGGTATTGCAGCATTCGTAGTATTCTATGTAGTATTCCGTTTCGCAATCGTGAAATTCGACCTGAAGACACCTGGTCGTGAGGATGATGATGACAACGAAGCTGAGAAGTCAGCAGTTCTTTCTAACGATGACTTCACAGAAGTAGCTAAGATCATTCTTGAAGGTGTTGGCGGAAAAGAGAACGTTAAGTCTATCGATAACTGCATTACAAGACTTCGTCTTGAAATCAACGATTATACTAAGGTTGATGAGAAGAAGATTAAATCTGCCGGAGTAGCAGGTGTTATCCGTCCTTCCAAAACTGCAGTTCAGGTAATCGTTGGAATGAAAGTACAGTTCGTAGCTGATGAGTTCAAGAAACTCTGCAAATAAGAACGTATAAAATTGAATAAGTAATCCCTTTTAATGACCGGGGGCATGGCTGAAGGATTTGGCTGTGCACCCGGCTTTTCTATATAATTGGAAGAAAAAGAAAAGACCGGGGTGGAAAAAGGAAGGGAAATTGATGTAAAATGTGGATAAAGCAGTGAAAATGTAAAAGCAGAAAGAGGGAAATGTGATGAAATATACTTTGGAAATCTGTACTGACAGTGTAGCATCAGCGGTAGCAGCACAAAAAGGCGGAGCGAAGCGGATTGAGCTTTGTTCCGGTCTGGTGATCGGAGGGCTGTCACCGGATCCTGCATTATTTAAAGGTGTACGGGCAAATACAGACCTGGAGATCAGGACTCTTCTGCGTCCGAGATTCGGTGATTTCTGTTATGATGAATATGAGTTTGAAATGTTGAAAGAAGAGGTTCAGATGTACCGGGAATTCGGAGCAGACGGAGTTGTGATTGGAATTTTAAGACCGGATGGGACAATGAATGTAGAGCAGATGGAAGAGCTGGTCAGGATTTCAGGAGATATGAAAGTGACGATGCACCGAGCCTTTGATGTATGTAAAGATCCATATGAAACGCTGGAACAATGTGTCAGCCTTGGGATCGATACGATCCTGACCAGCGGACAGAAAGATTCTGCATGGAATGGAAGAAAAATGTTGAAAGAGCTGGAAGAAAGAGCGAAAGGCAGGATCGAAATCCTTGCAGGAGCAGGAATCAATCCGGGGGTGATCAGCAAGCTGAGTGAATATGCCGGACTGAAGACATTTCATATGTCAGGAAAGATTGTGAAAGAAAGCAGAATGGAGTTTAGAAGGCAAGGAGTTCCAATGGGGATGCCTGGTATGAGTGAATTTGAAATCTGGCAGACAGACGAAGAAGCAGTACGGGAGGCTGTGAAAGTCTTAAAGAATATTTCCGGTCTTGACAAAAGGGATGAGATAGTCTAATATCTGAAAGGAATGGACATGGGAATGTCCGAATATAATCAGGTAATAAAAGAAGGCTGTGAAGAGAAGAAGTAGCGGACAGAGGGACATACAGAAAGTTGCCGGCTGATGAGAGGCACATGGAAGACTGTCAGCGAATACATCTTGGAGCTTCGCATTGAAATCCACTGTATTTTGAGGAAAAGATAAATGCAGACAGGAGAGTAGGCTGCGACGGAGTTTGCACGTTATAGCATAAAAGAGGCTGACAGAGAAGGGTCAGCGAATTAAGGTGGTACCACGAGAGATTCGTCCTTATTGCGAGATGCAGTAAGGGCGTTTTTTATAGTCTTTAAGAGGAGAAAAGATCATGGGAATTTATGAAGAACTTCAGGCAAGAGGCCTGATTGCACAGGTAACAGATGAGGAGCGTATCCGGGATTTGGTGAACAACGGAAAGGCAACATTTTATATCGGATTTGATCCGACAGCGGACAGTCTTCATGTAGGACACTTTATGGCATTATGTCTGATGAAGCGTCTTCAGGAGGCTGGAAATAAACCGATCGCACTGATCGGAGGAGGTACAGGTTATATTGGAGATCCTTCAGGAAGATCTGATATGAGAAGTATGATGACACCGGAGCAGATCCAGCATAACTGTGACTGCTTTAAGAAGCAGATGAGCCGCTTTATTGATTTTTCAGAGGGAAAAGCACTGATGGTGAATAATGCAGACTGGCTGCTTGATCTGAACTATATTGAAGTGCTCCGGGAGATCGGACCGCATTTCTCAGTCAACAGAATGCTGACCGCAGAGTGTTATAAACAGAGAATGGAAAAAGGACTCAGTTTCCTTGAGTTTAACTACATGATCATGCAGGCATATGATTTCTACGAACTGTTCCAGAATTATGGCTGTAATCTGGAGTTTGGCGGAGATGACCAGTGGAGCAATATGCTGGCAGGTACAGAGCTGATCCGTCGTAAGCTTGGAAAAGATGCAAGTGCAATGACGATCACGCTGCTTCTGAACTCAGAAGGAAAGAAGATGGGAAAGACCCAGTCAGGTGCAGTGTGGCTTGATCCAGAGAAGACTTCTCCGTTTGATTTCTATCAGTACTGGAGAAATGTGGCAGATGCCGATGTCCTCAAATGTATCCGTATGCTCACCTTCCTGCCGTTAGAACAGATTGACGAGATGGATAAATGGGAAGGAAGCCAGTTAAACCAGGCAAAAGAGATCCTGGCTTACGAACTGACTGCCCTGGTACATGGTGAGGAAGAAGCAAAGAAAGCACAGGAAGGCGCAAGAGCACTGTTCTCTGCGGGTAATGCAGCTAATATGCCATCCACAACACTGGCAGCCGAGGATTTTCAGGATGGTGCCATCGACCTGATTTCTCTGCTGTGTAAAGCCGGTCTGGTAACTTCCCGTTCTGAAGGACGTCGTGCCATCGAGCAGGGAGGTGTATCCGTAGACGGAGAGAAAATTACAGATATCCGTTACAACGTGAAAAAAGAAGATATTACAGAAGAAGGTCTTATTGTAAAACGTGGTAAGAAAAAATTCATGAAAATCTGCTTATAAGAAGGGTGTCACTTGCACGGACATCACAATTGTGCTAAAGTAAAAAGATAGAGAAAAATTGTGGAAGCTCCGGAATGTTTCTGGGAAAGCTCCGGAATCGTGGAGCTTCTGACAGCAATAAATATGAGGAGGAACATACAGTGAAAAAGTATGGAGTAAACGAACTTCGTCAGATGTTTCTGGACTTTTTCGAGAGCAAAGGTCATTTGGTAATGAACAGCTTTTCCCTCGTACCCCAGAATGATAACAGCCTTCTGCTGATCAATGCAGGTATGGCACCATTAAAACCGTATTTTACCGGAGCAGAGATTCCGCCGAGAACCCGTGTGGCTACCTGTCAGAAATGTATCCGTACCGGTGATATCGAAAATATCGGTAAAACCGCACGTCACGGTACCTTTTTTGAAATGCTCGGAAACTTTTCTTTCGGCGACTATTTCAAGCATGAGGCGATTGCATGGAGCTGGGAGTTTTTAACACAGGTTGTTGGACTGGATCCCGACAGACTTTATCCGTCTGTTTATGAAAATGACGACGAAGCGTTTGCAATCTGGCAGAACGAGATCGGCATTGCACCGGAACGGATTTTCCGCTTTGGTAAGGAAGACAACTTCTGGGAGCATGGCTCAGGCCCCTGCGGTCCCTGCTCTGAGATTTATTATGACCGCGGCGAAAAATACGGCTGCGGCAAGCCCGGATGTACCGTTGGCTGCGACTGCGACAGATATATGGAAGTATGGAATAACGTATTCTCCCAGTTTGATAATGACGGCCACGGCAACTACAGCGAATTAAAACAGAAAAACATTGATACCGGTATGGGTCTGGAACGTCTGGCAGTGGTTGTTCAGGACGTGGATTCCATTTTTGACGTAGATACCATCCGTGCGCTGCGCGACCGTGTCTGTGAGCTGTCAGGCAAGGAGTATCACAAAGAGCACGCATGGGACGTTTCCATCCGTATCATCACCGACCATATCCGTTCCGCAACGTTTATGATTTCCGACGGTATTCTGCCTTCCAATGAAGGGCGCGGCTACGTTCTGCGCAGAATTATCCGTCGTGCGGCACGTCACGGAAGACTGCTCGGCATCGACGGTAAATTCCTTGCAAATCTGAGCACAACAGTAATCGAAGGCAGTAAGGACGGATATCCGGAGCTGGAAGAAAAGAAAGATTTTATTTTAAATGTCCTGACGCAGGAAGAAGACAAATTCAATAAGACGATCGATCAGGGACTTGCAATTCTGACGGATCTGGAAGAAAAGATGACGGCAGAAGGAAAGACTGTAATGGATGGCGAGGATGCGTTCCGCCTGTACGATACCTACGGCTTCCCCATCGACCTGACAAAAGAAATCCTTGAGGAAAAAGGGTTCTCCATTGACGAGGACGGCTTTAATGCAGCGATGCAGAAGCAGCGTGAGATGGCGAGAAAAGCACGGAAGGCAACCAACTATATGGGCGCAGATGCGACTGTTTATGAGTCTCTTGATCCTGCAATCACCTCTTCCTTTGTTGGTTACGACAAACTGGAAGCGGTTTCCAGAATCAGCGCGCTGACCACAGAGGATGAAGTGGTGGAAGCACTGACAGATGGCGACAAGGGTACAATTATTGTAGATGCAACTCCTTTCTATGGCACAATGGGCGGTCAGGAAGGCGACAAGGGTGTAATCACCTCTGCTGACGGAAAATTTGCGGTAGAAGACACGATCCACTTAAAAGGCGGCAAAATCGGTCATGTGGGCTATGTGGTAAGCGGCATGTTCAAGCTGGACGACGAAGTAACGCTGTCTGTTGATAAGGGAAACCGCAGCGCAACCTGCAAAAACCATACAGCAACGCATCTGCTTCAGAAAGCACTGCGGGATGTACTCGGCACTCATGTAGAGCAGCAGGGTTCCCTGAATAATGCAGGACATCTGCGTTTTGACTTCAGCCATTTTTCAGCAATGACAGCAGAAGAGCTGGCACAGGTGGAAAAGGCAGTAAATGAAAAAATTGCAGAAAATATCCCGGTTGTCACCAAACTGATGACTCTGGATGAGGCAAAGAAATCCGGCGCCATGGCTTTATTTGGCGAAAAATACGGTGATACGGTTCGTGTTGTATGCGTGGACGATTACTCCAAGGAGTTCTGTGGCGGTACCCATGTTTCCAACACCGGAGAAATTCAGGCATTCAAGATCCTTTCCGAGAGCGGTGTTGCTGCAGGTGTGCGCAGAATTGAAGCGCTGACCGGACAGGGCGTATTCGATTACTACAACGATCTTGAGAAGAAGCTGGAAGAGGCTGCGAAGACCGTAAAGGCAACCCCTGCAAACCTGCAGGAGAAGCTGGAGCACCTGATGGCAGACCTTAAGAGCCTGCAGGCTGAGAATGAATCCTTAAAGAGCAAGGCTGCAAAAGAGGCGCTGGGCGACGTTATGGATCAGGTTCAGGATGTAAACGGCGTGAAGCTTCTGGCAGTCAGTGTAGCAGATGTGGATATGAACGGCCTGCGCGATCTTGGTGACCAGTTAAAGGAAAAGCTTGGAGAAGGTGTTGTTGTTCTGGCTTCCGCAAAGGATGGAAAAGTCAATCTGATCGCAATGGCAACAGATGCTGCAATGAAGCAGGGCGCCCATGCAGGTAACCTGATCAAAGGAATTGCGGCACTGGTTGGCGGTGGCGGCGGCGGCCGTCCGAACATGGCTCAGGCAGGCGGTAAGAATCCGGCAGGAATCGATGCAGCAATAGCAGAAGCAGCGAAGGTTCTGGCAGGACAGATCGACAAATAAATATTTTGAAAAAACTGTTGACGAATCAGAATTTTTTGTTATAATAGTTCATGTGCATGTGAGTTAATCAATTTTGTACATTATTAACCCGGTCAGTCGTGGATACGAGAGGGACTGAAGGGAGGTCAGGTGAGAGTATATGTCTAATATCATCGTTAAAGAGAATGAGACTTTAGATAGCGCTCTGCGTCGTTTCAAGAGAAGTTGCGCAAAGGCAGGTATCCAGCAGGAAATCCGCAAAAGAGAACACTACGAGAAACCCAGCGTAAAGCGTAAGAAAAAGTCTGAAGCAGCAAGAAAACGCAAATATAACTAAAGGAATGAGTCCCTGAGGGTTTTCCCCAGGGACTTTTTTTCACAATACATTCGTATTGTGAAAAAAAGTCCCTCGGATGGGATCACACTGCGGCGGAATGGAAAGATGCCGCGGATGCGACCCGCCGCAGGTGAGGAATCCTGCAAGGCAGGATTCCGTTTCGCAAATTTTCACAGTACATAGGAGGACAAATGAAATTCGGATTCGGAAAGAGAATTGCCGGTTTTGTGCTGGCGGCTGCGGTAGCGGCAGGAACGTTTCTTTCAACACCGGCGACTGCCAAGGCGGCGGCACCGCTCGCGAAGGGAATTGATGTATCCAAATATCAGGGCGCGGTAAACTGGTCCGCAGTCAAAAATGCAGGCTATAGCTTTGCGTTCATAAAGGCGGGAAGCGCAAAGAGCGGTTTAGACCCGTATTATGCGGTGAATATGGCGGGAGCGACTGCAGCTGGCATGAAGGTCGGCGTCTACATTTATTCGTATGCGACAACCGTAGAGGGCGCGATGACGGAGGCTCAGTTTGCCATTGCAGCGATGGAGCCTTATTCGGTCAGCTATCCGGTCGTATATGACCTGGAGGATTCCATCCATAAAAACATGTCTCCCGATCAGCTGGCAGCGTTGACGGTGGCATTTTGCAGCACCGTACAGCAGGCAGGCTATTATCCGATGGTTTATTCCAGCAAAAACTGGATGGTCGGCAAGATCGCGGCAACCCCTTATGACAAATGGATTGCACAGTACAACACGGTATGCGAATATCCCAATCCGGCGTTCTGGCAGTATTCCAGCAGCGGTGTCGTTGCGGGCATAAACGGCAGTGTGGATGTAAACTATCAGTTCAAGGATTACTCCAACCTGATCGTTGCAAACGGCTTCGTAGACCGTGCGGGCGGCAGATATTATTATAAGAACTACAGAATGCAGTACGGCTTCATAGAGGATGGAGGTAAGCGCTACTTCATGAATACGGACGGCACGCTGTACAAAAAGGGTTGGCTCGGCGACGGCATCAACATGATGTACATGGATACCAAGGACGGCCATATGCTGACTGATCTGGTGGAAATCGGCGGAAAGAAATATTATTTTGCTTCCAATGGCCTGATGCAGAGAGGCATGATCCCGTTAAATGGCAAGATTTATCTGTTCGGAGCAGATGGTGCAATGCAGTACGGCTTTTACAGCGACCCGACCGCAGGAACCAGATACTTTAAGACGGATGGTTCTATGGCAGCCAACGAACTTTTGACAGTCGGCACAAACAAATATTATTTCAATACAAATGGCGTGATGGCGACCGGGCTGACCAATATCGGCGGCGTGACTTATCTGTTCGGAGCAGACGGCGCAATGCAGTACGGCTGGTATACGGATGCTTCCGGCATGCGTTACTTCCAGACAAACGGCGCGATGGCAGTCAATACGACACTGGCAGTAGGCGGCGTGACCTATGTGTTTGATGCAAACGGTCTGGCAACTGCAGTGCCGGTGATCAATCCTGCAACATGGGTAACGGATCCTGCGACAGGTGTGACGATTGATACAGCTACCGGAGCAGTCGTTCCGGCAGAGACCGTTGCAGCGGCAGCTGCAGCAGCGATTGCGCAGAAATAAGCGAAAAAGGAATAATCCGGGAGCAGGGACATAAAAATAGTGGTAAAACGGATGGACGGAGTGTATGAAATGAGACAATCCTTCTGGAAAAAAGTCTTGGCAGCATGGCTGTCATTTCTGCTGATTTTTATGGCATCCCTGGTCCCGGGACTGGATGGAACAGCAGCAGAGGGGGCGGTAACGGTGTCGGCCCCTTCTGCCATTTTACTGGAAGCGCAGACCGGGACAGTGATCTTTGAAAAGGATGCAGACCGGATCTGCTCGCCTGCCAGTATTACCAAGATTATGACGCTGCTGCTGATTTTTGAAGCGCTCGGACAGGGACAGATCCATCTGACGGATGAAGTGGTGACGAGTGAACACGCGCAGTCGATGGGCGGTTCGCAGGTGTTTCTGGAAGCAGGAGAAGTGCAGACAGTGGAAACGCTGATCAAATGTATTGCGGTTGCAAGCGGCAATGACGCAGCGGTTGCGATGGCGGAATACGTCTGCGGAAGCGAAGAAGCCTTTGTTACAAAGATGAATGAAAAGGCACAATCATTGGGTATGACAAATACGCATTTTACGGACTGCTGCGGACTGACGGACGACGACAGCCACCATACAACGGCGCGGGATGTGGCGATTATGAGCCGCGAGCTGGTACAGAAATATCCAGACATCTATCAGTATACCGGAATCTGGATGGAGGATATTACCCATACGACGGCGCGGGGCAGCACGCCGTTTACACTTTCGTCCACCAACAAGCTGCTAAAGCAGTACCAGTGGGCGACGGGGCTGAAAACCGGTTCAACGGCGAAGGCGAAATATTGTCTGTCTGCAACTGCCAGAAAAGATGGGATAGACCTGATTACGGTCGTGATGACTGCACCGGATTCCAGGGCACGTTTTCTGGATGCGGCAACGCTGCTTTCTTACGGTTACAGCGTCAGCGCCCTGTACCGGGACGATAATAAAGACCAGCTTCTTCCAGTTCCCGTAAAAGGCGGACAGGAAGAAACGGTTCCGGTCGTCTATGCGTCGGAGTTTGTCTGGCTGGATACCGATGGCAACGATATTTCTATGGTTCAGAAAAGGATTTCTGTCCCAAAAGAGGCAGAGGCACCGGTCGTTGCGGGCACAAAGGCAGGCGAAGCGATTTATCGCCTGAACGGAGAGCAGATCGGTACGGTTCCCATTTTGTATGCAAGCAACGTGGAAAAAGCGTTTTACAGAGATTATGTGAAAAAAGCGGTGACAGCGTTTTTGCTGTGAGTTTTGTGGAAAGAGGCAGTAAAAGGATGCTGCAGGAGCAGATGCGGATAAAAGCCGGAAATGGCTTTACAGATTCAAAAAGAGAGGATGCCTATGTGGAAGATTCTGGTCATTTTGTTATGTCTGACAGCACTTATACTGCTGGTTGTGATGATATGTGACAGCAATCGATTTGTGAAAGTTTCCTATCGAATTTCAGATCGGAGGCTGAAAAAAAACTGCAGAGTGGTTCTGCTTGCAGATCTGCACAACAAATCCTACGGCAAACACAATGAAAAGCTGCTCGCTGCGATAAAGTCCAGTAATCCGGATCTGATTCTGTGCGCAGGAGATCTGATTACCTCCCGGTCAGGGAAGTCAATGGAACATGCAAAGGAGCTTGTCAGGGCGATTTCTGCAGAGTATCCGTTTTATTATGCAAACGGCAATCACGAATACCGGATTTATCGGGAACCGCAAACCTATGGGAAAATGGGGGCATCCTATCGTGCGTTTTTAAAAGGAAACCATGTGCGGATTCTTGAAAACGGCAGCGTTTTGCTGCCGGAGTATGGAATCCGCATTACCGGTCTTGACTTGCCGCGAGAATATTATCAGAAGCTGGATCGCACAAAACTGGAATCGAAAACAATTTCCCGGATGGTCGGACATGCTGACCGAAATGATTTTCAGGTGTTACTTGCCCACAATCCGGTTTTTTTTGACGCCTATGCCGGCTGGGGCGCGGATCTGACGCTTTCCGGACATATTCACGGCGGAATTGTACGGATTCCGGGTATCGGCGGGGTGATTTCCACGTCCTATCGGCTGTTTCCGAAATATGACGGCGGTTATTATGAACAGAATCAGAAAAAGATGATTGTCAGCAGAGGGCTGGGCAGCCATACAATTCCGGTACGGCTGTTCAATCCAGCGGAGCTTGTGGTCATTGATCTGGTCACAGAAGAGTAAAAAGATTCCGATTGTCTGTCTGTCGGCAGATGGAATTTTTAAAGGCACTTACTGGAGAAAAATATGGCGCTTGAGGTCAAACTGGAAGTATTTGAGGGTCCGCTGGATCTGCTTTTACATTTGATTGAAAAAAATAAAGTCGATATTTACGATATTCCGATCGTGGAAATCACGGAACAGTATCTGGATTATATCCGTCAGATGCAGACGGAAGACATGAACGTCATGAGCGAATTTTTGCTGATGGCGGCAACCCTTCTGGACATCAAGTGTCGGATGTTGCTTCCCCGTGAGATCAATGAAGAGGGCGAGGAAGAAGATCCGAGAGCAGAGCTGGTGGAAAAGCTGCTGGAATACAAGATGTATAAGTATATGTCCTTCGAGCTGCGGGACATGGAGCTGGATGCGGCGAAGAGCTTTTACAGGGAAAAGGATGTTCCAAGAGAGGTGGAGGCGTATCGTCCGCCGCTGGATTACAACGAACTGCTCAAAGATATGACGCTGGCGAAGTTACAGGAGATTTTTGAGGGAATCCTGAAACGCCAGGAGGATAAAAAAGACCCGGTGCGCAGCAATTTTGGCAGAATCGAAAAGGATGAGGTCAGCGTAGACCAAAAAGCGGTCTATGTGGAAGATTTTATCCGGACGCATAAACGGTTTTCCTTCCGGGCACTTTTGGAAAAGCAGCACAGCAAGGCCGAAGTGATCGTGACCTTTCTGGTGGTGCTGGAGCTGATGAAAACCGGAAAAATTACGGTAGAGCAGGCTTCGATCAATGATGATATGACGGTGATATCGAGGGAGGAACAAATGGCATGAAGCTGACAGAAAAGGAAGCAGCGCTGGAAGCAATTCTCTTTACGATGGGGGAAGCAGTGGAAACGAAACGACTGGCAGAAGCAATTGGCGAGACACCCGAAAAAACGCGGGAACTGTTAGAAAAATTGCGCGCAGGCTGGGAAAAGGAGCACCGGGGGGTGAACCTGATTTCGCTCGAAGATTCCTGGCAGATGTGTACCCGGTCGGAATTTTACGATTATCTGATCCGCATCGCCAAAGCTCCGAAGAAATATACGCTGACCGACACGCTGCTGGAAACTCTTTCAATCATTGCCTACAAGCAGCCGGTGACGCGCCCGCCCCGGT
>ERZ772819.3050-NODE-3050-length-12011-cov-4.569087_pt1 | contig 12011 bp, 12 predicted proteins | sample MGYA00580860_ERZ772819 | MGnify/ENA primary metagenome ERZ772819 (study PRJEB29015, sample SAMEA2737683) | human gut metagenome | biome: human gut; feature: human-associated habitat; material: faeces | place: China | collected 2012 ...
TAAGAAAAATACTTTAATTGTAAAATTTTAGTATTTTTTTTATAATATTGTATGGTAAATATATACAACAAGGAGAGTGGACATATGGCATTAGCAAAATGGTGGAGGATAGATTTTCATACACATACTCCAGCAAGTAAGTGTTTTAAGAATAGCAAGGCTATAAATACATATGATGAAGATAGAAAAATAGAGGAAGCAAAGAAATGGTTATTAAAAGCTAAAGAAAATAAACTAGATGCAGTTGCAATAACAGATCATAACTCTGTAGCTTGGATAGACAGGATTAGAAAAGCAAAAGAAAAACTTAAAACTGAATATAAAAATGAAAAATTTCCGATCATATTTCCTGGAGTAGAACTAAGTGTAAGTACAAATAAAATACATATACTGGTTATTTTTAGTCCTAATATATCACAATCAAATCTTAATTCGTTTATGTCAATATGTCAGATACTAGAAGAAGATTTTGGGGATACAAATAGATATATAACAGAAGAAGATCTAATAAAAGCTATAAAAAAATTCAAAATAGAAAAGAAAGAAAATATATTAGTTATTCCTGCACATTTTTATAACACTAAAGGTGCAGGAAAGGAGCTTGCTGACACAAATGTTTTAGAAACATTTATGAAAAGGTTGGATATTGATGGAATTGAAATAAGAGACTTAGAAGGATATAAAAGAGTAAATGATTACATTAATAAAGGAATACTTCCAAATGTAGGAACTATAATAGGGTCTGATAATCCAGGTGTTAAAGAAGGGGAACATCATATTGATGGTATAGGTAGCAAATATAGTTGGATAAAAATGAGTGATATTTCCTTAGAAGGAATAAGGCAAGCATTATTAGATCCAGAGAGCCGAATATTAAATGTAGAAAAAGTAGATGATAACCAAGATAATCCGAATCAAGTAGAGCACAGCTATATATCTGGGATAGAAATTAAGAGATTAAAACATATAAATAATATCAATATAAGGTTATCACCAAATCTAAACTGTATAGTTGGTCCTAGAGGATCTGGTAAATCGACATTAATAGAGTCTATAAAAGTAGCCATAGATAATGCAACTTTATCTAATACAAAGATTTTATCAAAAACATATCAAAAAGATAGTGAAATTAATTTGTATTATAATTTTGGGGATAATTCAAAATATTTAATAAATACAAAAAAAGTAAATACTAAGTTGGAAATAAAGGTAGATAGTGAGCAAGAAAAAAATATATCTAATCCTCCTAAATTTAATTCAACTATATTTGGACAAAAGGAAATATATAATTTAGTAGATGAAGATATAAATATAGACACAAATGATATTAGTCCAATACTTAAACAAATTGATAATAATATTACGCATGATAAAACTTATATAGATGAAAGTATAATAAATAAGTTAGATGAAATTAAAAGCTTAGTAAAAGATTTACAAACATCAAAGAAAAAATTATCAAATTTATCACAGGTTAAATCAGAGGTTGAAAAAACATCTAATAGATTAGAAAAATTTAGGACAACAGGAATATTAGAAAAGAAGGAAAAATTAGATAAATTAGAAAATCAATTTAATAATATAAGAGAATCAGTAAAATTAATATATGAAATTAAAAGCAATTTAACTAAAGAATTAGAATTAAAACTGGATAATTATAAAGATTTAGATATTGATAAAAATGAAAAACTAATTAATGAACTTAATGAAAGTGTAAGTAAAGAACTTGATATAATAAAACAAAAATTATTTATATTGAATCAAATCAGATGTTTAAATCTATAAGTAATTGTATACTTAATAGTAATTTAAATAAAGAAATAAATAATGTAAAAAAAGAATATGAAAAAATAATAGATGATAATAAAGAAATAGATGTTACTAAATATAAAGAGCTTGTTATTGAAGATAAAAAGAATAGAGATAATCTTATAAAATTAGAACAGGAATTAAGCCAATTAAGTAGTATAAAACAAAATATAAAACAAAAGATTGACGAGTATGTTGAAGAACTTGGTAAACTAACACAAAAAAGAAATGAAGTAGTTGATGAGATAAATTCAAAAGCTGAAAATATATCATTAAGTATAGAAGGATTATCTAATGGTGAAAGATGGTTGAAAGAAATAAGAAAGGAATTAGGTAAAAAGGATTCATTTGAAAGTTCTTTTAGGAGTTTATATGATGCACTATTTCCACAAGATAAAATAGATATAGCAAAGTATAAAGAATGGTTAATGTTTTTATTAACTAGTGAAACAGGAGATATAACAGATATATGTTCAGAAATAAAGGATCAAAAGTTTAAAGCTATATGGAATGATAAGTGTAAAACAAATACATTAAGTTCATTATTTGAAATTAAATTAGAGGATAAAATTAATATAAATATAGTCAATGGAAAACAAGAACTTAATATATTAGATGGATCACCTGGTCAAAAAAGTGCATCTATATTAGCCTTTATACTTAGTCAAGGGAATGATCCTTTAATCATAGATCAGCCAGAAGATGATTTAGATAATAGTTTGATTATAAAACTTGTAGTTGATAATATAAGGAAGCAAAAACAAAATAGACAAATCATAATTGTTACTCATAATCCTAATATACCTGTATTAGGGGATGCAGAAGGTATAATAATGTTAGATAGAGATGAAAGTGGATCGGTGTCATTAAGAGATAATAAAAAAGCAGGATGTATAGAAGAAAAAACTATAAAAAGTGGTATATGTGATATTATGGAAGGTGGAATAGAAGCCTTTAAAAGGAGAGAAAGTAAATATAAAAATATAAATTAGTTTTATAAGTAATTGATCTAGTATTGGATGGTGAAGCAATGGTTTTATCCAATGCTAGATCAATTAATAATATTAGAAGCCGAAACCAAGTAAGAATACTCATATGTTTTTATAGTATTATAATTTTAGAAAAACTAAAAGGATATTTTAATTAATACGTGAAGTCTAAAAGTAGTAAATAAGGTTGATGCACTAATAAAAACAAAATACAGGGCATTGGTCGATGGGGGAAATATGGAGTAAGTTGAAACAGAATAAATAGTAAGCATATAAATAAAGCTACAATTTTGATCATACTTAAAATTATAAATCCTATAATTATATGAGTAAAATTGTAGCATCACTTTGTATGTCTTATTTTTTATGAAGAGTAGGCTTGAACCATATCGGCGCTGATAACTGAATGTTTAATTGAAAAAGTTATTTATATGTAGCTATATGATTGTGCGAAGCACTATTATATAGCTACATATAAGTTAAAAGATAGATTTAATATTTAAAACCTATTGTAACTATAATAATTAAAGATAAAGAAGGTACAAAATTAAAAGAGTGGATATTTTATTATCTAAATAGAGTTGTTTTAATAATATGGCAAAAAGTCTAATCCATAAAAAATTATCTCAGGCTAATAATATTCTTAGATAATTCATTTATACTATCAGATAGAATTTGCAGTTTTCCTTCTATCCTTACAAGTAAATACATACTAAGGGTTATAGGAAAACCTACAGAAGCTATAAGATTTTGTAAATCAAATTCCATAAAATATACTCCTTTCAAAATTTATAAAGATAAAAGCTATGCCAACTAAGGCATAGCTTTTTATTATAAGACTAAGTCGTATTCAGTAGTATCAGTTACTACTACCTTAGCTTCCACAGTAGCTACTATATTACCACCATTTGGAGCGAATATATTTTTTTCAACAACTAAGTCCATTGCTGATTTAATTTCTGTTTCTGTAATATCCTCTCTTGGATTATCAACTGATAAAGAAACTTTTCTATCATCACTTGTTAAAAATGACATAATAAGTTTTTTAGTAGTTTCCATAATTTATTCTCCTTTCTTTTTTATTTCAGTTACCCTTCTAGAGTGGTAGAATCTTGTTTTAATACTTCAAGTACAGTATAATCTTGAAGTCCCATAAGAGCTTGTGCTACATCATATACATCTTGGTTATTAGCATCATATTTTAAGTTTGAGTAAGTTTTAGATTTTACTATAGTGTTTCCTGTAGAGTCATCTCTTCCAGCATCTAATTTTACTCTTAAGCTAGATGGGTTATTCATAGTTGTAACAGCCATGTTATTACCTCCTTATTTGCTATTTAATATAATTATAGAAAGTTTTAATTTTATGTTATATTAAAGTATTTTATAAAAAAATTTTATTAAGTAGTGTATATATGAGTATCTTTAAATCCTTTTAAGATAGCTTCGTTTTTAAGGTTTACTGCATTATCTTTATTATTAAATGAGCCTATACATACTCGGTAAAATACTCCATCATTAACAATAGATTTATTTACAAATGAAAGTAGGGTTGATGATATTGTATCTGATATGTTTTTTAAGTTTTTATCATTTCTTAAATAGTTTTCTACTTCTTTGTTTGATATAAAGTCTATTTCAATTAAAAGAGCTGGCATTTTAGTATTTTTGAGTACTGCTAGTTTTTTGGAATATTTAACTCCACGATTGGGTGTATTCATTTTAGTTGCTAGGTTATTGCATAGATTATTAGCAAGTGTTTGAAGTTTACTGTTTTCATCATAGAGCCATACTTCACATCCTTTTGCAGATGGATTAGATGCTGAATTTAGATGTATGCTTATAAAGTAGTCACAGTTTTCATTATTTGCTTTTTTAGTTCTATAATCTAGTGAATAGTATTTGTCATTATCACGAGTAGTTATTACTTTTTCAAATGCATTTTCAAGCTTTTCTTTTACCATCATGCCTATTTTTAAAGCTATATCGCTTTCTTTTAAATTTGTAGGACCTATTGCTCCAGGGTCTTTTCCTCCATGTCCAAAGTCTAGATACCATTTCATATTTTATTCCTCCTTAGTTTTAAAAAGTTTTTATTAAAGGGTATAATAGTTTTTATTAAATTTGATATAGAAGGATTTTATTATTTGGTAGGATGATAATTATTTGATGTAGAAATTATATGTAACTAAATTGGATAGGGGGAGTTGTATGTTAGAGTTTTTAACAGAAAGTGATGTTCCTGATAGTGTTAAGGATGTTGTTGATGTTATAGGTATAGATGCTTTTAAAGGGTTAGTGAAGTTAGCTGGTGGAAGTTTGTTGTATATTCCTAATGAAAGTAATTTGGTTAAGCCTATTAGAAATAGAAAGATAAGGGAGGAATTTAAGGGTAGTTATAGGGATATTTCGGTAAAGTATGGTATAAGTGAAGTTCAGGTTAGGAATATTATTAATAAAGGATAATAAAATAGAATTTATAATATCGATGCTGAGTGGAGAATTTAAATCATATTCTGTGTATCGATATCAATAATTATATTTAGGAAAATTGAAAAATGAAAATTATAAAAGATAGTTATATCATATGCAAAATGATGGATATAGTTTAGATAATAAGAGAATAGTAATAAGTAAAAATGATATACCGATATAATATGTAGACTTAATAATAGAGATAAAGAATTATTTAGAGAAAGAACATATAAATCATTTTATATTAGTGTAAACTAGATAATAGAAAATAGAATTAATAAATACAAAAAATAGATCCAAAAGAGATAGTATTTGGATCTAGTGAAATAATAATTGGTGATATATTAAAATTAGAAAATAAAATAATCGAGTCAATAGAAGAGCTAAAACAAATTATAAATGAATTAAGTAAGAGATTATATAATTGTAAAATTAAATGAAATATGAAATCTACCATAAAATAATATATGTCGAAAATAAAAAACTATGATATAATTTGAAGAAGAAAATGACAGGTTTATTTAAAAGCAGGTGATAACAAATGGAAAACTTAGATAATATTTTAAATAAAATTCAGCATAAAAGTTGTATTGAAGGAATGAAGGAACTGCCAGATAGTAGTGTTGATTTAATAATAGCAGATCCTCCATACAATCTATCTAAAGGTAATAAATGGAAATGGGATAATAGTACCATGTTAGATGGAATGGGTGGAAATTGGAATAAAGTAATGGAAGATTGGGATGATATGGACTTTGATGATTACTGGAATTTTACAGAAGCTTGGATAAAAGAAGCTAATAGAGTTCTTAAGCCAAGTGGATCGATGTGGATATTTGGTACGTATCATAATATAGGTATAATAAACGTAATATGTCAAAAGAATAAAATTGAAATTATAAATGAAATAATATGGTATAAAAGAAATGCATTTCCAAACTTATCAGGTAGAAGATTTACAGCAAGTCATGAGACTATATTATGGCTACATTCTGGTGGAAATAAAAGAGAATATACATTTAACTATGATTATACAAAAGATACAGAATTTCCAGAAGATAATTTAAAAGTAGTTGGAAAACAAATGAGAACAGTTTGGGATATACCAAATAATAAACAAAAGTCGGAATTACAATATGGTAAACATCCAACACAAAAACCACTAAGGATTTTAAAAAGGATGATAAATTCAAGTTCTAATAAAGGTGATATTTGTTTAATACCATTTGGAGGAGCGGGTAGTGAATGTGTAGCAGCCAAAGAGCTAGGAAGAAATTATATTGCCTTTGAAGTTAAAGAAGAATATATTAATATAGCTAATGAAAGATTAAAAAATACAGAACATAACCCTCAAATGACATTTTTTAATGAATAATAGAAAGAGGTATAGCAATATGAATAACAAGTTTGAGCCAGTTATAAAATGGAGCGGAAGTAAAAGATTACAAGCATATGAAATAAAAAGCTATTTTCCTGAATTTAATAGGTACTTTGAACCATTCATTGGAGGTGGTTCAATGTTGTATACAATAGATAATGAAGGTGTTGCAGGAGATATATGTGAACCTTTAATAGGACTTTGGAATATTATAAAAAATAACCCACAGGAACTGATAGAATATTATGAAAGAGAATGGAATAGACTTCAAGATGAAGGTCATGAGGTTTATTATGATATAAGAACGAGATTTAATAAAGATTTTGATCCTAAAGATTTATTATTTTTATCAAGAACATGTGTAAATGGATTAATTAGATTTAATCAAGATGGAGAGTTCAATAATTCTTTTCATCACTCTAGAAAAGGCATAAATCCAAAGAGATTAGAAAAAATTATAAATATTTGGAGTTCTAGAATTCAAAACAAAGAGTTTATACATGGGGATTATAGAGAGACTACAGCAACAGCAAAAGAAGGAGATTTTGTATATTTAGATCCGCCATACTTTAATACTAAAGGTAGATATTTTGGAAAGATAGATTATGATGAATTTATACAATTCTTATATGATTTAAAATCAAGAAATATAAAATATGCATTATCTTATGATGGTATAAGAGGAGAAGAGAACTTTATAGTAGATATACCAGAAGATTTATATGAAAGGCATATATTAATAGAATCAGGTAATTCAAGTTTTAAAAAAGTTATGGATAAATCTAAAGAAAAAGTTTTAGAATCTTTATATTTAAGTTGGTAAAAAGGGTAGACGTAATCTACCCTTCAGAGCGTAGATTACGTCTACTCTTTTTTTATTTTTAATCTATTGTAAATATATTTACTTTTGAATTATCATTTCTTATAGAATTGATAATTAAATCTTTAATTTTATTACTATTATCTGTAAAACTATGAATATGTAACTTCCATTTATTATTTAAAGGCTCCATAGCTATAATTAAATCACATTTTGATTTAGTGTATATATTTTGAATATTATCCTTTTTGTTATATAAAAAAGCACCTATAGAGATTAATTCATAATTACTAATATCAAAGTTTGTTTTACTTATAGACCAAATATTAGTAGATAAATCTTTTTCAACGCTTGGAATATAAGATGAAAGGCTTATAACATAATCTTTTAAACCTGGACCAACATTAGTTTCTAAATCAGATCCTTTTTCTTTAGATTCAGTTATCAAAAGAATAGGATTATTTCTATTTAATAGTTGTGTTATATGATCAGGTCTTTTACTAGAACCAGCGCTAACTCTAGGTAATGAAAGCCATCTATATTCAATATTATCTGAAATTATAGATAATCCACTCCAATCACCACCTGGTGGATTACATAAACCTTCAAATGTATCATTAACTATGTGCTTAAATAGTACATGTAATATAGTATCAACATCATTTTCTTGTAAGCTTACCGGAGAAGTGCTTACAGTGAAGTTTTGTGGAGTTGTTGATGAGTTAATATAGTTAGATTTAACTTCAGAATTATCTATTATAGTATTAATATGATGTGTGATTTTTTTATTAGTTAAAATTGGTGCGTCTAAAACTATAAAATCAGTTAATGCAATAATAGATTTCCAAAGACCATTCTGTGAAGCTAAAGAATGAATATCTTTATTAAGCAATTCTAAATTAGAGCTTAGTATAGGTCCATATATTAATGTCATAACCTCTATATCATTGTTTAATAATTTTCTTATTAAAGGAAGAGCTCCTCTATCAGGTCGATTGTCATCTCCTCCTGGCTTGAAGCATTTTAGCATACATACTACTAAATCTTTATCATTTAATAATTTTTCATCTATATTATCATTAGAAATTGAATATAAATTTAAAATCTCACTAATAAATTTAGATCTATTTTCTTTAGGGATTAAACCAAATGGTAAATCTTTAGAACCTATTAGATGACTATATTTTTCAACTATAGAATTGAATTCTCCAATTTTTCCAACAATTGACTTATCAGCAATTTTCTTTTTAAAACTATGACCTTGGTCTTTATACTTTTTACTTATTTCAAATAAATTTCCAGAATCATATATGTCTTTCCAGTCTGAAGATGTAAAGCTACCAGACTTGTTAGATTTAGATAAAAACATAGTCATATCTAAATTTTTCTCTAGTAAGTTTTCAATGACTTCAGTATTATCAATACCTAATAATATATTTGTAATGAAGCCTGTAACCTCTTTTTCAGCAAAAATATCAGTATCAAAATTCTTTAACTTAGAATCAAATGATGGATGAAATTCTTCAGATTTGAAGAAAGCTTGAACTACTAGATTATTTAAGTTTCTTGAATAATTTATATAGCTAAATGGAACTGCTGCATTTGGAAATCTAAGCGATTTTCTATTTCTATTACTATCTAACTCATATTTTACAAAATCAACTATATAGATATAAGGTACTAAAGATCTACCAGTAGAATAAGCTCGACCGCTTCTTTGCCAAGCTTGATTTCCAGCTTGTAGAGCACTACAGAATTCTATTGCAACTAAAGGATGCTCCTTATTATCTTTAACTTCAGTAATAATTACATCTGGTTTTTCATCTAAAATAGAATTAGGCATAGCATCAAATATATTTTGATTCCAATGTTTTTTAGCACCACTATTGAAACCAGGATATAATGTAAAAGTAAATAAAGTATCATTTACTTTTATATCGGAAGAAATACAAGCTAGTGAAGAAAAGTATGTTTCGTAATCTTGGATATTAAAACCATCTAAAATTAATTTGAATATTCTTTCACATTCTACTATATTATCTCCGTGAATATTAATTTTTCTTTCTTTCATATTAATCTCCCTTATATATTTAATAAATTAACAATATTTAATTGTTTATATATATTATAGCATTATATACAAATATTGTTAGTTACTTATAAAGAAGATAATTTATGAATTAGCATAAATTCAATATTGAAAAGTAGAATAAGTAGTATAAAAATTTAGTGATATAATATTGTAAGAAATTGAGTGTAATTTGCTTTATATATCTTTTTAATGTTTTAGATTAATATGTAGAGAGTTGAAGTAGGAGTAAAAACCACTCCTACCTCAACTCTCTTTATTTATATTTTAGGGTCAAAGCTTTAGGGTCAGTCTGACCTCACAGATTGTAGCAAAAAGCGCTACAAACTGTGATGCCAGACTAAAAACTTACTGCATGAAATTTTTATACTTGTATTATATATATTCATTATATTTTACGATTAGGTTAGTAATTAGCCTTATTATTAGGCTTATATATTATAGATATTATTATGTTATCGCTAGTATAGATACATTTAATACTTATGGAGTTTGGCTTCGCCATCGCGCTTTACGTTTCAATCTTTTGAGCAAAAACCGCTCAAAAGGATTTTCACTACAATCGCTAACTCGACTTTTTCGATAGCTTTATAATAATATAAATATTATTTTGTATATCTACTTTGTGAGTATAATTTAAGCCTATCGGCTATGCCCCTCTGACTAACTTAAAAAGCACTCACACATTCACTCCTAACATACTTCGCAAACATCATATTTCATATCAAGTTTGCTACGTATCTTATCCGTTCATTTGTGTTCGTAGCTTCTTTTAAGTAGCCATTCACTGCCCTAAGCCCAATGCCCTGAGTTTTTGTTTTTTTGGTGCATGAACCTTACCTAGCTTATGGACCTCCACGTTTTCGATTATATATGTTATCAGTACTTTAGATTTTATACCACCTATATACATATGAGTGTACTTACTTGGTGTCGGTAAAGGAGCCAAGTGTTTGGTATACCGCATTGGATAAAACCGTTGCTCCGCTATCCAATGCTGGATGGTATATAGCTTTTATAGCGGATATATTGTTTGGTGATTATATAGATATTATAGATAGAAATTTTTTACATTTTAAAAGCTCCTGTTTTAGGAGCTTTTGTGTATTTTACATTTTATATATTTCTTTCCATGTGTGTGTTCTTTTATATAGTTTTAATTCTTCTGATGTTTTAAATGAGTATATTAGTTCTTTTGTTTTGTCATTTATTTCGATTTCTAATAGATAATTATCTTTTATTTTTATTGGCTTTGCTTTTGATATTTCATACATTTCTGTTTCTGCTAGATAGTCAAATAGTATTGTCATTGATTGTTCACATAGGTAGCCGTTTCTTTTACTTCCTACGTATAGTTTATTTTTTGCTTGTATCATTTTTATTTCCTCCTAGTGGTGTGAGTAGTAGTATATATTTTTTTCTTGGTCTTGTGTTATGCTCATTGTCATTTCTAGTTTGTTGTATACTGTTTCATAGTCGATGCTATATGATATTTCCCATGGTAGGGATTCTATTTGGTCGTAGTAGTATTCATACATATAGTTTTGTGCAAATTCAATATCGTTACTAGCTTCTATTGTGTATATATCATCTATATAATTTGATAGTGTTTTATAGTCTGTATTTTTTATATCGATTCCATATGCATATTCTATATGGTTTATTAGTGATTCGTTTATATCTAAATCTTTTATTATTGTACATATTTCATTTATTTTTAGTGGGTTTGTGTATTCACTTATTTTAAATGGTAGCTCCCAATCGTGGATTGCATAGTCGCTTTTTCCGTTTTGACTTTGTCTTAGTAGAGCATCATTTATTTCATCATCTTCTGTTGGTAGTTGTATCCATTCGCCTTTTAGATATCCTGCATTATATGCTGATAGGTCTGCTATATATATTTGCATTTTGTTCCTCCTTTTGATGTTTTATTTTATGTTTATAGTTTGTCCTTTTATCGTGAAAATATGTATGGAAGTGTTGAAATTTCAATGTTTTTAAGGGTTTGTTTTATATTTTTAAATGGTATTAAATGTTTAAAAGATAGGTTATAAGGCAATATTATTTTTATATTAAATGAGGTGATTTTATGGCAAATGGAAGTTTTGATGGATTATATACTTTTGGTGAGGCTGCTAAGATTTATGGTTTAGATGATTCTTGCTTGAGAAAGAGGGTAGCTCGTGGAAAGTTTGTTATTGGTGAAGATGTTAAGAAGATGGGTGCCACTTGGATTATTACGGAAAAGGCTTTGGTTAATAGTTTTGGAGTAGAGAAGTTAGAGAAGTATAAGACTAGATAGATTGAAGATAGTACCTTAGTAATTAATAAGGCACTATCTTTAATTAAAAATTATATTTTAAAGATAATAAACATGAAGTTATTAGATATATACTTGCATTGTTCAAAAGAACAATAAATAATACAAAGTATTTTATAGTGTAGAATTATT
>ERZ772819.3056-NODE-3056-length-12002-cov-3.651712_pt1 | contig 12002 bp, 10 predicted proteins | sample MGYA00580860_ERZ772819 | MGnify/ENA primary metagenome ERZ772819 (study PRJEB29015, sample SAMEA2737683) | human gut metagenome | biome: human gut; feature: human-associated habitat; material: faeces | place: China | collected 2012 ...
GATCGACAACGGTCGTCGCGGACGTCCTGTAACAGGTCCTGGAAACAGAGCCCTGCAATCTCTTTCTGATATGCCTGTCTCATCGGTTCATTCCAGGTCTCATCATCCTCTTCTTCCCAGTACCACCAGTTCAGATCTCCTGCATGAAAAAATGTTTTCTCTTTCACCCTTACAAGAAATGCCACACCTTCATCGGTGGATTTCAGTGTATGAATCCTTAAATCCCAAATATTAAAATCTGCATCTGCACCTATATGCTCTGTCTGATCTTTTGGCCCTGCCGCCTCAATGTCATCAGATAAAATATAGTGGATATTCTCATATTCTTCTGCCCACGTAAATATTTTCTTTTTAAAATGATCGTAGTGCACATGACTTGCAAATACACAGATTTTTTTATCTTTATCAAACTGTGGCAGATTTCCTTTATAATAATCAAAAATCAATACATAATCGTCACACTCAACAGCAAATCCGCTATGTTCCAGGTAAGTAATTTTAATCATTATTTTATTCCCTGCGCCACTTCAACTGCATGCATGACCTCTGGCAAGATGTATCCAAGACATTCCTTTACAGCTCCTGCTTTTCCAGGAAGATTTACAATCACAACATTTCCACGGATTCCTGCCGCTGCACGGTTCAACATAGCTCTTTTTGTCAGTGTAAGCATGTGTGCACGCATACCTTCCGGGATTCCAAGAAGTGGTCTGTCTACAACTTCCATAGTTGCCTCCGGTGTGCAGTCTTCCGGTCCGCAGCCTGATCCGCCTGTTGTCAGGATCAGGTCTGCAAGATTTCCGTCTGCCATTCTCTGAAAAACAGTAGATAATACAGTTTTGTCTGTCGGGAGAGCCTTCATGAACACAACGTCAAGCCCTGCTTCCTCCACCATCTTGCGGATTACTTTTCCACTTGCATCCTCCTGCTCTCCTTTATAAACTGCTGTACTTGCAGTAATAATCGCTACTTTCATCAAATTGTACCTCCATACATTTTTTCTATCTCATTCAAAGTCTTATCTTTTTTCTTAAGTTCCTTTTTGACATTCATAAAATAGTATAGCACAAATTATGCAGGGGGTAAATCATTTTTATATGATGATACACACCAGTCCTCCATTACTGTCATTGACAATCTTCTGCATTGTATCCTGAAGCTTTGTCTGGCTTTCATCCCCGATCATGGCAATCTTACCCCGGATACCATCCATCACTAATTCTTCCACAGATTTTCCGAAAATGTTCGTCTCCCAGATTCCATGTTCGGTTTCTGCTTCCTGCTTAATGAATGTAAGAAGATCTTTCGCCTGATCTTCTGTTCCGACAATCGGTGCAATCTCTGTCTCGATATTCGCCCGGATCAGATGGATAGACGGGGCCTTTGAATGTATCTTCACGCCATATTTATTTCCCTGTTTGATAAGCTCCGGCTCCAAAAGTGTAATTTCATCTCTTACCGGACTGACCACCCCATATCCTTTCATTCGAACAGTTGTAAATGCGTCCCGGACTCCTTCATATTCTTCCTTTAATTTCGCAAGTTCCTGAATTGTTGCAACCAGCTCATATTGTCCTGCAATCTTCATTCCCGTCATCTCGCTTAACATTTCGTAATAATATCTTTCTGGTATAGAAATGTTGATATTCACACAGCCCTGACCCATTCCAATCTGATCCACTTTGCAGGAATCTATGTACTCACTCTCAGAAACATCTATACTTCCAAGAGCATCCCGGATTTTGGTAAGTCGTTCCAGAATCACTCTCACATGTTCAATCAGATCTTGTTTGATCTTGTGGTCTCTTGGAAGCATCTCCAACCATTTCGGAACAAAAAACTGAATTTCAGATATCGGAAACTCAAAAAGGACTTCCGATAAAATCTGGCAGATATCCTCTCTGGTAAGTTTTTCACAGTTGACCGGCAGCGCCCGTACTCCATATTCCTGTTCCAGATTCTTCGCGGTGTTCTGCGCCCGTTCTCCCTGTGGCTCTTTTGAATTCACAAGTACAATGAACGGCTTTCCGATTCCATTTAATTCCTGTATCGTCATACGCTCCGCATCTTTGTAATTTTCTCTTGGAATGTCTGTGATGGTACCGTCTGTCGTAATCACAATTCCAATGGTTGAATGATCATGAATTACTTTTCTAGTTCCAATCCCGGCAGCCTTTGCAAATGGGATCTCATAAGCAAACCACGGTGTTTTCACCTGTCTCTGGGAATCCCCGTCCATGTAACCGGCAGCACCTTCTACCATATAACCGACGCAGTCAATCAGACGCACCTTCACATCTACGTCATCAGCAAGCCGGATTTTTGCTGCTTCCTTCGGCACGAACTTTGGTTCCGTTGTCATAATCGTGCGTCCCGAAGCAGATTGCGGCAGTTCATCCTGCGTACGCATTCTGGCATGTTCATCTTCCATTTCCGGAAGCACCAGCACATCCATGAATCTTTTAATAAATGTAGACTTTCCCGTCCGGACCGGTCCCACAACACCAATGTAGATTTCTCCATTCGTCCTCGCTTCGATATCTTTGTATACCTGAAATCTATCCATCAAAATACCCCCATGCATGAACTTGTTTTACTGTTAACAGATTATGCAGGAAACATTCCGAGTATGTATAGAATTCTGCTTACTATGTATGAATTTTCTGCTTATGGATTTACGGATCGTAGTGTGTTTTGCTCCATTGCAAGGAACATTCCGATGAACCTTTTTAAGCAGGAAGGCATGAAACTTACTCTTAAAAATACAGAACACCTGATATATCAAATAACACGCGTGCCTTATGTACGATGGAAATGAGACTCTGTCAATCTTAACTGCCCTTGCAGATAAGATTGACTGCCTTAGAGGCTCATTGGAATGTTTCGTACATGAAGCAAGTGTATTCGATATACCAGGTGTTCGTCCTATTTTATGTTCTTGTTGTTCGTCCTGTTTTAATATCTTTTACAATTATTTTTCCCACGGAAGTGCTGTATGCTCCGCCTTATTATCTCTGAGCATGAGTTCATTAACTGCTTCTTTCGGGTCTTTTCCATCAAACAATACTTCGCTGACTTTATTGATGATCGGAAGTGATACTCCATATTTTTCGCCAAGTTTTACTGCCGCTTTTGCAGAATACACTCCTTCTACTACCATCTGAACCTCATCCATTGCTTCCTGCATGGATTTGCCCTGCCCCATGAGATAACCTGCTTTGCGGTTACGGCTGTGGACACTGGCACACGTTACAATCAGATCACCAATTCCTGTAAGTCCGGAAAATGTTTCAACTGCGCCGCCCATTTTCACACCTAGTCTTGCAATCTCTGCAATTCCTCTTGTGATGAGTGCAGCCTTTGTATTATCTCCATATCCCATTCCGTCAGCAATACCTGCTGCCAGAGCGATGACATTTTTCAAAGAACCGCCAAGTTCCATGCCAAGCATATCCGGGCTTGTATATACACGGAACACTTCACTTGCGAACATCTGCTGCAGATACTCGGCTGTCTTTTCCGTCTTTGCTCCCACAACAACAGTAGTCGGAAGTCCTCTTCCTACTTCCTCAGCGTGGCTTGGTCCGGACAGGACTGCTACATCAGCCTGTGGAATTTCATCCTCGATCTGCTGAGATAGTGTCATCAGAGTTGCCTCTTCGATTCCTTTCGCAACATCAACAATGATCTGACCTTCCGCTACATATGGGCACATATTTTTCGCTGTTCCTCTTGTAAATGTAGATGGCACTGCCAGTACAAGGAAATCTTTTCCTTCTACAGCTTCCTTAAGATCTGTTGTAAATTTCATTGTATCCGGAAGCTTCACGCCCGGAAGCTTTGATTTGTGCTCACGCTCTTTATCCAGCATCCGGATCTCATCTTCCAGAATTGACCACATAGTCACATCGTGACCGTTTTTACTCAGAAGAAGCGCCAGTGCAGTCCCCCAGCTTCCTGCCCCTATCACACTTACCTTTGCCATAATCTTCCTCCTTATTATTTCTTTCCGATACTGATCTTATTCTCCGTACCGTTCATGAGTCTTACAATATTTGCCTTATGTTTATAAAATGCGGATAACATCAGAAATGCCGCAATTCCATACATTTCATAAAGATACGGCGGTTTTACACCAAATCCGCCCATCTGGCCATACACAACCACTTCGATCAGATAAATGATCACAACTGCCAGGGAGCCAAGAGACACATAGCGTGTCACTGCCACGATTCCGAGAAATGCAAATAAACAGATCAAAACCATCCATACATTTGTCGTACTTAAGATCAGTCCGGCTGTCGCTGCGATTCCTTTTCCACCTTTAAAGTTCAGATAAAATGGATAGTTGTGCCCAAGTACCGCACCCATCCCTGCATACATGGCAAGGAGTGGGAAAATGTCTGCGTAAGTCTTTCCGTAAATCAGGTAAACCGTCACAACTGCAAAGACACATTTAAAGCAGTCTCCAAGAAGTGTGATAAGTCCCGCTTTGATTCCCATCGTGCGAAGAGCGTTAGTGCTTCCTGCATTGCCGCTTCCCTCTTTTCGGATATCAACTCCTTTCATCTTACCATAGATGTATCCTGTCTGGACCAGTCCAAATGCATACCCGATCAGTAGACATATAAAACGTTCCATTTTCTAATTATCCCTTTCTTTTCTTTCTCTCACAAAGAATTTTAGTGATGTTCCCTTGAAGCCAAAGGACTCTCTGATCTTATTCTCCAGATATCTCTGATAGGAGAAATGCATCAGTTCTTTATCATTGACAAAAATTACAAATGAAGGCGGCTTTACCGCTACCTGCGTCATGTAATAGATCTTCAGACGCTTTCCTTTGTCTGACGGTGGCTGCTGCATTGCTGTTGCTTCCATCAGAATCTCATTAAGTACCCCTGTTGCAACACGCAGTGTCTGATTCTCAATGACCATATCAATCATATCGAACATTTTTGGAAGACGCTGACCTGTCACTGCAGACACGTACATAATCTCTGCGTATGGCATAAATGAAAGGACACGGCGCACTTCATTCTCATACTCACGCATGGTCTTATCATTTTTCTCAATAGCATCCCACTTATTTACCACAATGATAACACCTTTTCCACGCTCATGAGCAATTCCTGCCACCTTGGCATCCTGTTCTGTCACACCCTGAGTTGCATCAATTACGACAAGGACCACATCTGCACGCTCTACCGCTGTTACGGTACGGATAATACTGTATCGCTCCAGTTCCTCTTTAATCTTATTCTTTCTGCGAAGCCCTGCTGTATCAATAAAGACATATTCTTTTCCATTGTGCACGATCTCCGTATCAATGGCATCCCTTGTTGTTCCTGCAATGTCACTGACGATCACACGCTGCTCCCCAAGAAGCTTATTAATAATAGAAGACTTACCTACGTTTGGTTTTCCTACGATTGCCACACGCGGACGAGAGTCCTCTTCCTCTTCTCCTGCATGCTCCGGGAAATGTTCAATCACCTTATCAAGCATATCACCAAGTCCGAGTCTTGATGATGCAGAGATCGGCACCGGATCACCGATTCCAAGATTATAAAACTCATAAGTATCTGCCATATATTTATCAAAATTATCTACTTTGTTTACAACAAGAATGACCGGCTTTCCGCTTCTTCTTAACATATCTGCAACTTTAGAATCGGAATCTACAAGTCCCTGCTTTACATCTGTAATAAAAATAATCACATCTGATGTATCAATAGCAATCTGGGCCTGTTCACGCATCTGTGACAGAATAATGTCCTTGCTCTCCGGTTCAATACCACCGGTGTCGATCAATGTAAAATCTTTATCAAGCCAGCTGACATCTGCGTAGATTCGGTCACGGGTAACTCCCGGTGTATCTTTTACAATTGAAATCTTCTCTCCTGCCAGCGCATTAAAAAGTGTGGACTTACCCACATTCGGTCTACCCACAATCGCTACTACTGGTTTACTCATATATTTATCTCCATTTCTGTAAATATTCGATTTTTCATCTTATCCACTTGATTTTACAATATCTGCTTCAACTTGTAAAGTTTATAAAATAGAAAACATACCATTGACCTTACATAGGTAAAAATGATATAACTGTAATGTGAGTTATGTTAGAACAAAATATCATTAAAAAAGAAATGAAATATTTATATGTAACAGGAGAACGTTATGAACAACACTACGATTAACAGTAACAGTAATGATATCAAGGAGATGGAAAAGCTTTTCCCAAGAGCCCCTCTGAAGATCATTGCTATGGAAGGCTGCAAAGAACTGGGGAAGAAAGTGAATGACTATATTGTCAACTTCAGACAGTCCTCTTACCGTGAAGAATTAAAATCACCAATGTATGCAACTTATCTTCAGGACAATTATCTGGTAGATGCACATTGCCCACGTTTTGGAAGCGGTGAAGCAAAAGGTGTCCTGAACGAATCTGTCCGTGGAAAGGACCTGTTTATTATGACAGATGTATGTAATTACAGCCTGACATATTCCGTCAACGGATATGTGAACCACATGTCACCGGACGATCACTATCAGGATCTGAAACGTCTGATTTCCGCTGCTAATGGTAAGGAACACCGCCTTAACATTATTATGCCGTTTTTGTATGAGAGCCGTCAGCACAAACGTACAAAACGCGAGTCTCTGGACTGCGCTTTGGCACTTCAGGAACTGATTGACATGGGCGTAGACAATATCTTCACATTTGATGCCCACGATCCGCGTGTACAGAATGCGATCCCGCTTTACGGATTCGACAGTTTCAACCCGCCATATCAGTTCATGAAAGCACTGCTTCGCGCAGAACCAAACCTTTCTGTTGACCCTGATCACCTGATGATCATTAGTCCGGATGAAGGTGCAATGTCCCGTGCCGTATACTTCTCCAACGTTATCGGAGTTGACATGGGTATGTTCTACAAGAGACGTGATTATTCAACAGTCATAAATGGAAAGAACCCAATTGTAGCACATGAGTTCTTAGGTTCTGATATCAAAGGAAAATCTGTCATCATCATCGATGATATGATTTCTTCCGGCGAAAGTATGCTGGACGTAGCTAAACAGATGAAAGACCGTGGTGCAAAACAGGTATTTGTATGTACAACATTTGGTCTTTTCACAGATGGATTTGGAAAATTTGACGAATTCCATGAGAAAGGTTACATCGATCGCGTGATCACTACGAACCTGACTTATCTCCCGCCTGCATTCTATGAGAGAGAATACTTCACAGTTGCAGATATGAGTAAATTCATCGCGCTGATCATCGATTCCATGAACCACGATGTATCTATCAGTTCTGTATTAAGTCCGACTGACAGATTACACGCTCTTCTTGAAAGACACAGAAAAGATCTGGCAGAGAAAAATTTATAGGATTTTTATCATCATAATCGGATATATGTGTATTTTCATAGAACCGTCAGTTAATAGCTGGCGGTTCTTTTCATTATGGAAAATAAGGCTATGAACTTTTAAACGTCAAAAAAGGAATAGTAACAAAAATCTATTTCATCACTATTCCTCTTTATATCAGCCGATATAGCCTCCGGCATTCTTGAATTTAATTATGTTTGATCAACCTGCAATTGTACTACTTAACGAATCACACGTACTCTTAATACATCTTTGACTTTTGTAAGGTCTTCGATAACACTGTCTGTCACATCAGAATCTATGTCAATCATCGTATATGCATACTCACCTTTGCTTTTATTCGTCATATCTGCGATATTCATATTATCATCTGCAAGAATCTTTGTGAATTGTCCGATCATATTCGGTATGTTATGGTGAAGTAATGTAATTCTTGTATTTTCACCTTTGACTCCCATGTCGCAGTCCGGATAGTTTACAGAATGCTGGATATTACCATTTTCCAGATAATTTCTTACTTCTGCAACTGCCATCTTCGCACAGTTATCTTCAGACTCTTCTGTAGAAGCTCCAAGATGTGGTGTAATAATTGCACCTTTCACCCCTGCCACGATCGGTGTTGGGAAGTCTGTCACATAGTTCTTAACATGTCCGGAAACAAGTGCATCTACTACTGCCTCTTCATCAACCAGAACATTTCTTGCATAATTCAGAATGACCACACCATCTTTCATAAGACCAATCGCATTCTTGTCAATCATACCTTTTGTACTGTCCATAGCCGGCACATGGATTGTAATATAATCACAATCTTTATAAAGCTCATCAACAGTCTTTGCATGATGAATATTTCTGGACAGTCTCCATGCTGCATCCACAGACAGATATGGATCATATCCGTAAACTTCCATTCCAAGATGTACGGCTGCATTGGCAACAAGAACACCAATGGCTCCAAGTCCAATGACTCCCAGCTTCTTACCTTCGATTTCGCAGCCGGCAAACTGTTTCTTTGCCTTTTCGGCATCTTTTAAGATATTGCCGTCTTCTTCATTCTCCTGGACCCAGTTGATTCCTCCTATGATATCACGAGACGCAAGAAGCATACCTGCGATCACAAGCTCTTTTACACCATTTGCATTTGCTCCCGGTGTGTTGAATACAACGATTCCCTGCTCCGCACATGTATCCAGAGGAATGTTATTAACTCCTGCTCCTGCTCTTCCAATAGCCTTTAAGTTTTTGTCAAACTCCATGTCATGCATAACTGCACTTCTTACGAGAAGCGCATCTGCACCTTCTGCAGTTTCAATCTTTGTATAATCTTCTGTAAAGTTATTCAATCCAATATCTGCGATTGGATTTAAGCAATGATATTTGTACATATTAAGCGTTCTCCTTTTCAAATTTCTTCATGAATTCGACTAATGCTTCCACGCCTTCGATTGGCATCGCGTTGTAAATACTAGCACGCATACCTCCGACAGTACGGTGCCCTTTTAAGTTTACAAATCCGGCTGCATCTGCTTCTTTGACGAATTTAGCCTCCAGATCTTTGTCACCAATTACGAATGGAACATTCATAAGAGAACGGTCTTTTGGTACAACAGTTCCTTTGAACATCTTGCTCTGATCCAGGTAATCATACAGAATCTTTGCTTTTTTCTCATTGTGTTCTTTCATTGCAGCAAGTCCGCCCTGTTTTTTCAACCATTTGAAGACTTTGCCACAAATATAAATTCCATAACACGGAGGTGTGTTATAAAGAGAACCTTTGTCCGCCTGTGTTTTATATTTTAACATAGTCGGTGTGCCTGGAAGTACGTCATCACGGATCAAATCTTCACGGATAATTGCAATCACAACTCCGGCAGGTCCGATATTTTTCTGTACTCCACCATAGAGAACACCGTATTTTTCTACATCGTGAGGCTCTGACAGGAAACAGGAAGATACATCTGCAACCAGTGTCTTGCCTTTCGTATTCGGAAGTTCTTTGTACTTCGTTCCATAGATCGTATTATTCTCACAGATATATACGTAATCTGCATCTTCATCAATCGGAAGATCGGAACAATCCGGAATATAAGAAAATGTCTTATCTGCGGAAGATGCAATGACATTCACCTTGCCGTATTTTTCTGCCTCTTGTGCTGCTTTTTTCGCCCACTGACCTGTCACAATATAATCTGCGACACCATTTTTCATCAGGTTCATAGGAACTGCAGCGAACTGCTGGGATGCGCCTCCCTGCAAGAACAGTACCTTATAATTGTCCGGAATATTCAGTAAGTCTCTAAGATCTGCTTCTGCCTCATCGATAATATTCTGGAATACCTGAGAGCGGTGACTCATTTCCATCACGGACATTCCTGAACCCTGATAATCCAACATCTCTGATGCTGCTTCTTTAAGGACCTCCACCGGTAACATTGCCGGACCTGCTGAAAAATTGTACACTCTACTCATAGTATTGCCTCCATTTCCCTTGCTCTTTTTGAGCTGTTAATTTGTTTATTATTTATTCTTCAAATCTGCTTCATCAAACGCTTCACTGATTGCCGCTCCAGGCGCAACCATTGGCCATACCTTATCATCACTGTCAATCTGACAATCGATGACAACCGGTCTTCCAAGATTCATTGCCTTTTCAAAAGCTGATTTAAATTCTTCCTGCGTTGTTGCGCGGATGCCTTCTGCACCCATTGCTTCTGCAAGTTTTACAAAATCTACTGCATCATTCAGTACTGTCGCAGAGTATCTCTGTCCGTAAAACAGATTCTGCCACTGTCGTACCATACCAAGAACGTGGTTGTTGATGACTACCTGAATCACTGGAATATTGTGGCGGACTGCAGTTGCGATCTCATTCATATTCATTCTAAAGCAACCGTCTCCTGCAATATTGACAACCACTTTGTCTTCTCTTCCACTCTTCGCTCCAAGAGCTGCGCCAAGACCATATCCCATGGTTCCAAGTCCTCCTGATGTCAGGAATGTTCTTGGTTTTGTATATTTATAAAACTGTGCTGCCCACATCTGATGCTGTCCGACCTCTGTAGAAATAATAGCCTCGCCCTTTGTCTGGCGATAAATCTCTTCTACTACGAACGGACCACTCAATACATCTTTATGATAAACTAGTGGATATTTTTCTTTGTATTCCTTAATTTTAGTCACCCATTCTGCATGATCCTGCTGTTCCAGACGCTCATTCAATCTGTCAAGAACGACTTTTATGTCTCCTACAACACCTGCAGAAATCATCACATTTTTGTTCATCTCGGCAACATCTACATCAATCTGGATAATCTTTGCATTCTGTGCAAATTTCTGTGCATTTCCGGTTACACGGTCACTGAATCTTGCTCCGATCACAATCAGAAGATCACACTCACTGACACCGTAATTGGAAGTTTTTGTTCCATGCATTCCAAGCATTCCTGTATATAACGGGTCTGTTCCAGGAAATGCTCCCTTTCCCATAAGAGAATCTGTTACCGGTGCATCCACTTTTTTTGCAAATGTATAAAGTTCTTCGCTGGCTCCGGATAAAATTGCTCCTCCACCAACGAAGATATAAGGCTTCTTTGCGTCCTTTATCATCTCTACTGCTGTGTCAAGCTGTGTTTCACAGATATTCTGTGATGGCTCTACAGCTACAGGCTTTTCTTTTACATACTCTGCCTTATTTGCAGTGACATCTTTCGGAATATCAATCAGAACCGGACCCGGACGACCTTTTTTCGCAATGGCAAATGCCTTACGGATCGTCGCTGCCAGATTATTTACATCCTTTACAATAAAGTTATGCTTTGTAATTGGTAACGTAATTCCTGTAATATCAATCTCCTGAAAACTGTCTTTTCCAAGGAGAGAAACTCCTACATTACATGTGATTGCAACAATCGGAATGGAATCCATATATGCCGTAGCAATCCCTGTTACAAGATTCGTAGCTCCCGGTCCACTCGTTGCAAGACACACACCAACTTTACCTGTTGCTCTCGCATATCCGTCTGCTGCATGCGCTGCTCCCTGTTCGTGGGAAGTCAGGATATGCTTGATTTCATTCCGATGTTTATATAATTCATCGTACACATTTAAAATTGCTCCGCCAGGATACCCAAATACAGTATCCACGCCTTGCTCTTTCAAACATTCAATTACGATTTCTGATCCTGTCAACTGCATACTTTATAACTCCTGTTCTATCATTATTTAGCTTTCGGTACTTCCAGGATCGCTCCCCGGTTTCCGGATGTAACCATAGCTGCATATCTTGCAAGGTATCCGGTTGTAACCTTCGGCTCTCTTGGCTGCCATTTTTCTTTTCTCTTAGCCAGTTCTTCATCAGATACATCTAACTCAAGCTTCATGTTCGGGATATCGATCTTGATGATGTCTCTTTCTTCTACAAGTGCGATTGGTCCGCCAACTGCAGCCTCTGGTGAAACATGTCCAATAGATGCTCCTCTGGAAGCTCCACTGAAACGTCCGTCTGTGATCAGAGCAACGCTGGAACCAAGTCCCATTCCTGCGATTGCAGAAGTCGGGTTCAACATCTCTCTCATACCAGGACCACCCTTTGGTCCTTCATAACG
>ERZ772819.3057-NODE-3057-length-11998-cov-3.204890_pt1 | contig 11998 bp, 10 predicted proteins | sample MGYA00580860_ERZ772819 | MGnify/ENA primary metagenome ERZ772819 (study PRJEB29015, sample SAMEA2737683) | human gut metagenome | biome: human gut; feature: human-associated habitat; material: faeces | place: China | collected 2012 ...
AGACGAGATATAACAACTCTTGCCAATGATAACAGAGTTATACGAGTACACGGCTCTTCCTTAAATTCAAGACAACGCGCTGTTTGAAGAATAGTTCCGCCTCTTTGAAGAATTTCAGAAACAGATCTTGCATTCATTTCTTCCAATTCACCGTTTATAAGACCGTTATATCCACGTCTTACGCCAAAGACCTTAAGTCCGTAATATGAACCTACTCTGACAACCGAACGAATTGCCGCATTCATTCCCGGTGCGTCACCACCACTGGTTAAAACACCTATTGTTCTTACATTTTTGTTCTCCATAATTTGTCAATCCTCCCACGAATTTTTAAAACAGTTCGTTTTCAAAAATTAAATCCTGTGCTGTTTCCAGCTCCGTACTCGGTACAAGTACCTCGTAACAACTACTCTCATTTCCATTGCAGTTATTTGTGCGTCTTAATTTGGAAATTACTTTATTAGTCAAAAGTACATCTATAAGCTTTTTTGCTGTTTCGATTGACTGCGATACATAAATTACTGTCCACATAAAATAAACCTCCTGCCGATAAGGCAAACCTTATCTCGCATCTGACATTAGCTTACCATGTTTCGTGTATATCTCAGCAGCACCGTTAATCTTTATTGCTGTTGTAACATCTGTGAATTGAGCAAGAAATACCTCTCCCTTATCAAGTTTCTCCGTATGATGAAACTTTGTATCCTTGCCGCTTGTAAGCCCTATAATATTCACACCGTTTTCAAGTGCTTTTACTACAATATACTCATCCATAATTAATACCTCGTTTCGGTAATTTTGCAAAATACTACATCTATAATATAATATAGCATTTCGCAAAATATTTCAAGAGTAAATACAATAAAATTTTTAATTATGCAAGTTTATGTTTTAGTGAATATTGCTACTTTATTTTAACATTATCCTCTCCGAAGATATTTTTTAAGTCATAAATTGCATTTTCTGTACCGTTAAACCACAATCTTCTCGGTACAGACGACATTTTTCTTGTATCTTTAAAGAAAAGTCTTACTTCCATATCACCTTGATACGGTGACAGATACTTTTCTACGTTTTTCAAATTTTCGTCATTTCTCGTTTCAAGCTGAATGTACAGTCTTTTCGGCTCTTTTTTTGCCATAAGCGCCTCGTCCAAAAGCTGAACGGACTGCATTAATATTTTAGGAGCCTCGTCTTCCCTTATCGACAATCTGCAAGCTATCGCAACAAGATTATCTTCCTGCAAAAGCGGTGAAAATTCATTCAGAACTTTAGGGAATACTATACATTCGACAGAGCCGTATACATCCTCCACATTAAGAAAAGCCATTTGTGCATTTGAACGTGTCGTTTTATTTTTTCTTGACGCTATGGCGGCGCATATAATCATCATATCGCCGTCCTGAAGTCCGCCCTCAACCGCATGATAGTTACCGTCCTCGTCTTTATGCACACTGGTTAAAACATCGCTTATATTATATTTTGTAAGTTTTTTTATTTTATCCGTATATTCCTCCATTGGATGTCCGGAAAAATATAGTCCGGTAGACTGTTTTTCCATCTTTAGCATCGTCTTTTTGTCAAGTTCGTCAATATTCGGAAATTGCATTTCACTTTGTTCTTCGATTGTATCAAAAAGCGACATCTGACCTGCAACATTATCCCTTGCGGCTCTTGCCGTACCGTCAAGTGCTTTTTCGTAAACAGCCAAAAGCTGTGAACGTTTAACGCCCATGGAATCAAACGCACCGCACGAAATCAATCCCTCAAGCGCACGTTTATTCATATCCTGACCTGCCATACGGTCGATAAAATCAGAAAAATTTTTAAATTCGCCGTTATTTTTACGCTCATTGACAAGATTTAAAATCATCGCACGACCGACATTTTTAACCGCCGACAATCCAAAACGAATACTGTTATTTTCAACAGTAAACGTATCCTCACTTTTATTTACGTCAGGCGACAAACGGTCGATGCCCATTTCCTTGCAGTTTGCGATATAATGGTTTATCTTGTCAAGGTCATCAATACTCGATATAAGCGACGCCATATATTCAACGGGATAAAACGTCTTTAAATATGCGGTCTGATACGTTACAAATGCATATGCCGCCGCGTGTGATTTGTTGAAAGCATAATTTGCGAAATCGTTTATTTCGTCAAATATCGAAATTGCCGTCTGTTCGTCAATTCCGTTTTTGATACAACCCGGTATATCTCCGTCGTCACTGCCGTAAATAAAGTTTTTACGTTCAATAACCATTTGGTCGGCTTTTTTCTTACTTATAACTCTTCTCATAGAGTCAGCCTTACCGAGCGAATATCCCGCAAGTGTACGCACAATTTCAAGCACCTGTTCCTGATACACCATACAGCCGTATGTAACGTCAAGAATATTTTTCAAAAGCGGGTGCTTATATTTAATTGTTTTTGGATTTTTCTTACTTTTTATATATCGCGGAATTTGTTCCATCGGACCCGGTCGATAAAGTGCAATACCCGCTATAACATCTTCAAGCGTATCAGGCTTTAATTCCTGCATAAATGACTGCATTCCGGCACTTTCAAGCTGAAATACGCCGTCTGTATTACCGCTTGAAATAAGTTCATATACTTCCTTACAGTCATAATCAATCTCGTCCATATTGAGAGCAATACCCCTTGTACGCTTGATAATTTTCACTGCGTTTTCAATTACGGTAAGGTTTCTAAGTCCCAAAAAGTCCATTTTCAAAAGACCGAGATTTTCAACCGTATCTTTCGTAAACTGCGTCGTTATAAAATTTTCACTGTTTAACTGCAACGGCACATAATTGACTATCGGCTCACTTGTTATAACCACACCTGCCGCGTGCGTTGACGCGTGGCGCGGAAGTCCCTCAAGTGCCATTGACGTATCAAGCAATTCCTTTATTTGGGGGTCATTTTCATAAAGTGCGTGAAGTTCCGTACTTATGTCAAGTGCTTTGCTTATCGTCATTTTCAAATCAAACGGCACAAGTTTCGCAACTTTGTCAACCTCCGCATACGGTATATCAAGAGCACGTCCGACATCACGAATCGCAAGTTTTGCTTTCATCGTACCGAATGTAATTATCTGTGCAACTTGTCCTTCACCATATTTTTCAACAACGTAATCTATAATCTTCTGTCTGCCGTTCGGCGCAAAGTCTATATCAATATCTGGCATACTTACACGTTCAGGATTTAAGAAACGTTCAAAAATAAGTCCGTATTTTATCGGGTCAACTGTTGTTATGCCAAGACTGTACGCAACGATACTGCCTGCCGCACTTCCACGTCCCGGGCCGACCATAACACCGTTATTTTTTGCAAAATGTATGAAGTCCCAAACAATAAGAAAGTAGTCTACAAACCCCATACTTTTTATTACACCGAGTTCGTAATCAAGACGTTTTTGTAATTCGTCCGATACCGGTAAATATCGTTTTTCAAGACCGCTTTGACAAAGTTCACGTAAATATTCAAACGCGTCCTTACCGTCCGGTACTGCATAAGCAGGCAAGTGCCTTGTACCGAAATCAAAATCAACATTACATCTCTTTGCGATTTTTTCCGTATTCTCAATCGCTTGCGGCACATATTCAAAAAGCGACGTCATTTCTTCCGGTGACTTGATATAAAATTCTTCCGTTTCAAACTTCATCCTGTCGGGATCGTCAACCTTTTTTTCCATTTGAATACACATCAAAACGTCCTGATACTTTGCGTCCTCTTTTTTCAAATAGTGTATATCGTTTGTCGCAACAAGTCCGATACCCGTTTCCTCCGACAATCTCAACATATCCGGAATTATTCTCTTTTGTTCGCTGAGTCCGTGGTCTTGAATTTCAAGGAAATAATTATCCTTACCCAAAACCTCCGCATATTTTAAAGCGATTTTTTTTGCTTCGTCATAGTCACCTCTAAGCAATGCTTTCGGCACTTCACCCGCAATACAAGCCGACAGTGCGATAATACCCTCGCTATGCTCTTTAAGCATTTCAAAATCAATTCTCGGCTTATAATAAAATCCGTCAATATATCCCGCCGAAACAAGTTTTATAAGATTTTTATAACCCCTTTGATTTTCGGCAAGCAAAATAAGGTGACTTGTTTTATTATCAATATCATGTACCTTATCAAAACGACTTCTCGGTGCCATATACACCTCACAGCCTATAACTGGGTGTATTCCTTGTGATTTTGCTTCACGATAAAAGTCAACCACGCCGTACATTGAGCCGTGGTCGGTAATGGCACACGAATCCATGCCAAGTTCTTTAACTCTTGCAACAAGTTTTTTTATACTTGCCTCACCGTCCAAAAGACTGTATTCAGTATGTGTATGAAGATGGCAAAACTGCATATGCCCCAAACCTCCTTTATATCGTTTCCGCTAATTCAACCAATCTGCTCAGTCTGTGATTTACACCCGATTTGCCAATCGGCGGATTTGTTTTTTCACCCAATTCTTTCAAACTGTCCTCGGGATATTCTTCGCGTAAAATCGCTATTTCCTTTAATACATCGGGCAGTTTGTCCCATTGTTTTGCGTCCTTGATTTTTTTTATCGCAAACAAATGCTTTGATGACGCCTTCGCGGCTTTATTCGTGTTGGCATTTTCACAATTTACACGTCTGTTGACTTCGTTACGCATTTCTTTTTCAATCTGTACCGAAAACAGTTCAAACGCTCCTTGTGCCGCGCCCATATATCCTAGTATATCCGCAATTTCTTCGCTACCCTTGATATAAACAACATTATACCCTTTACGGTATGTTATTTTTGAATTAAAACCCTCATTTTTAAGCAATTTCTGCAAACGAAGTGCCTGCTCATCGCTTTTCGTATTAAATTCCATATGATACCCTTTTTGAGGGTCTGTAACAGAGCCACCGCCCAAAAACGCACCACGCACAAACGATGCTCTGCAACACGAAAACGGTATATCGTCCGATTGCGATATACCGCCTGTGATATTTTCAACCTGATATATATTATCTATAATAATACGCTGTACTTTTGAAATAACCTGTGTTTCCACCTGTATTCCGTAAGCCGTATTTATATCCGCTGTTATTCTCTTTGCAATGTTTTCGTTTTCTGTTGCAAACTTAATGCTGTCACTGCCTATATTTCCTCCGAACATCAATGCTCCAGACAATTCATATGCAGCACAGTTCATACAACCGTATTCACTCTTACACAGCTTTTCTTTTATCTGTGATGAAAAAGACATTAAAATAATCCTCTCATATCTTTATCTTATTTATTTTCAAAATAATTTACGTCACTGCCCAATCTCATAATAGTTCTTGCCAAACGGCTGAAATTGTGACGTATTTTATCATTTCGTACAAGCAAAAGATTACCTTGCACAAGTTTCGCTCTTTTGAGAACGTTTATTGAGTCAATCATAACTTCACGTGCATGTTCGGACGCGTACTTAATTCTAAGACTTTCGGGAATTATTGCGTTATTCGCAATAACTATATCCGCAATACCCTCATACGAATGACGTTCAATCGCCGCAAGGTGATCGGACACCGTATAATTTTCCGTTTCGCCTGCCTGGCTCATTATGTTGCACACATAAATTTTTACGGCATTACTCTTTTTGATTGCGTCAACAACACCGTCCACAAGCAAATTAGGTATAATACTCGTGTAAAGACTTCCCGGACCTAAAACAATTATATCGGCTTTTTCAAGAGCCTTTATAACTCCGTCAACAGCCTTTGGCTTTTCGGGATTAACCATTAATTTAACTATACCGTTTTTAGGCCCGTCATGGTGTACGCCGATATGCGACTCACCCTCAATCAGTCTGCCGTCCTCAAGCAATGCGCTTAGCGTTACAGACTCATTCGTAACGGGATACACCGTTCCTACCACACCTGTAAGGTGGCTGAATTTTTTTACCGCCTCATCAAAGCTTGACGAGGTTTCATTAAGTGCCGCCAAAAAAAGATTGCCAAGACTGTGACCCTTTAAGCTTCCGTCTTTAAATCTGAAATTCAAAAGTTCGCCCATTACGGGATCAACCTCTGCCAACGCACTTACGCAGTTTCTCACGTCACCGGGTGCAAGCATACCGAGGTCACTTCTAAGTATTCCCGATGAACCGCCGTCATCGGCAACCGTTACAACCGCTGTTATATTATGAGTATGTAGCTTTAGACCCTTGAGCATAGTCGAAAGACCTGTTCCTCCGCCTATCGCCACAACCTTTGTATCTGAAATCATCTGCCATTAACTCCTTTCACAAAGCTAACGTCGGCGAAATATTCGCCTTTTAAACTATTCCCTGCCCATATCACGATACGATACATTAACCGTATAGTCACATGATTTTAAATAATCCGCAAGTTTATTTGTCATAGTAACACTTCTGTGTTTACCGCCTGTACAACCGATTGCGATTGTAAGAGAAATTTTTCCCTCCTCAATATAAAGAGGTATCATAAATTCCATAAAATCTTCGAGTTTTTCCATAAAAGTAACCGATTTCGGAAAGCTCATAACATAGTCCTGAACTTCCTTATCATTACCTGTTTTATGCTTTAATTCATCAATATAGAACGGATTCGGAAAACATCTTACGTCAAACACAAGGTCGGCGTCAAGCGGCATACCGTATTTAAAACCGAATGCCATTACATTAATTTCAAGTCCTTGCTTTGTATCGCCTGACGCATAAATTTCTTTCAATTCCTGCAAAAGTCCCTGTGCCGTAAGATGTGACGTATCTATAACATAGTCCGAAGCCTCGTAAAGAGCGGAAAGCATTTTTCTTTCCTGTCTTATTGATGCCAAAAGCCCATTTGTATTTTCAATAGGGTGCATACGTCGTGTTTCTTTATATCTCTTTACAAGTGTTTCATCATCCGCATTGATGTACAAAAGTTTGCAATCGTATCCCTTTTGCTTTAAATCATCAATCTGTGCCAAAAGTTCATTTATCATATCGCCGACACGGGTATCAACAACGAACGCAACATTATTAAATTTACCGTTTACCGAAGTCAGCATTTCCGAAAACTTCGGTATAAGCATAGGAGGCATATTATCTATACAGAAATATCCCATATCCTCCAAATATCTTATTACTTTAGTTTTTCCGCTGCCCGACATTCCTGTTACTATTGTATATTGCATCCGATTTCTTCTCCTTACTGTTCCCCTATAAGCCTTACTTCAGGCTCTAATTTCACTCCGAATTTTTCTTCCACGGTATCTTGTACATACTTAATTAAATCCAAAACATCCTTAGCCGTTGCACCGCCTTTGTTCACAACAAAGCCTGCGTGCTTGTCGCTGACCATTGCACCACCTATGGAATATCCCATAAGTCCCGCATCCTGTATCAGCTTACCTGCAAAATAGCCCTCCGGACGTTTAAATGTACTTCCAGCCGACGGCTGTGACAAAGGCTGTTTATCACTTCGTCTTTTATTGTAATCAGCCATCAATGCCTTAATTTCGTCATAATTGCCTTTTTTAAGTTTTAATTTACAAGATAGAATGGTATAACCGCCGTTTTCAAACATACTGTGACGATAACCGAAATCAAGCTTATCTGCCGTTTCGGTTTTTATAAGTCCGTCAGGACATATAAATGTTACGTTTTCAATTATATCCTTAAGCTCACCGCCGTACGCTCCTGCATTCATATATATACCGCCGCCGAGTGTACCCGGTATTCCGCCGGCAAATTCAAAACCGGTAAGATTAGCCTCAAGGATTTTCTTTGAAAGCGTTGACATCAGTATTCCTGCGTCGGCATATACTTCTTCACCATCAATTCTGCACTTTGACATACCGTTTCCGATGTGTATGACAACGCCTCTTATACCGCCGTCACCGACAAGCATATTTGAGCCGTTGCCCATAAGCATATACGGTGTATCGGTATCTTTGCAAAAATGAATAATTTTTTCGATTTCAAGTGCGTTTTCAGGCGATACAAACGCGTCTGCCGTGCCGCCTATTCTGAATGTTGTATGCTTACTCATAGGTTCATCGTAAACAACATTGTCAGTAATAGCCGAAAGTCTTTCTCTGTCTAACATATATTCCGCCTTTCCGTAATTACATACGCCACTTAAACAGTTCTTTTCCCTTTTCTTTCATATATGCTTCAAATGATTTTAAATCTCTGTTTATAACCAATTTTTCGGGGAATGAAATTTCACTGAGCATACCAAGCGCATTATTGTAATTACCCAAATCAAACGTAATGTGTGCGTCAGAACTTACAACTATTCCGACTTCTTTTTCTTTGCATATTTCCGCAATTTTTCTGCAATTCGGAATACTTGCTTTTCTGACGTCAAACGAATGATTGTTTATTTCTATTAGCTTATGATTTTTCTTTGCAAGGTTTATGATTTTTTCGTAATCATACGTAAATGCCGGTGAACCGCTGTGACATATAACATCTACAAGAGGGTTGTTGACTATCGCCAAATACGCACTCGTATGGTCTGTCGCGTCACCGTCCTTGTAGCAAGGTGCGTGTATACTTGCATTTACAACGTCAAGTTTTTCAAGTACCTCATCGGCAAGGTCTATATTACCCTCCAAGTCAAGTATATTCACTTCCGCACCGTATAATATCTTTACACCGTATATTTCACGCGGAATGGCCTTCAAATTCTGAAAATGCCAAGGGTGTGCACCGTCGGGAATAGCAGGTGCGTGGTCTGTTATCGCAATAGCCTCCATCCCTGCCTCCGACGCATATTTTGCCATTTCAAGAACCGTTGAATATGCGTGTGTACTTGCCAATGTATGTGTATGTGTGTCCAATAATATCTTCACGTTATATCTTCCTTATCTAAAAATTACAATGGTTTGGAGCTGTCAACATTTGTCGACAGGCTCTTTACAAATTACCAAGCTGACTTTCCATCTGGCTCATAAGTCTGTTGTTAAGCTCAACAGCCGCATTATATCCCATACGTTTCTGTCTGTTATTCATTGACGCAACTTCGACAATTACCGCAAGGTTTCTGCCAAGTTTTACAGGTATCGTAAGTGACGGTACGTTTATACCCATTATATTTGTATACTCATCCACCATACCGAGTCTGTCATATTGCTTGCCCTCTTCCCAAGGCTCAAGATGAATAATCATATCAATATTTTCAGTGTCTTTAACCGCACCTATACCGAATATTTCCTTTACGTCAATAATACCGATACCGCGCAGTTCAACGAAGTGACGTATAATTTCAGGTGACGAGCCGACAAGCGTCTTGTCCGAAACTCTCTTAATTTCAACCGCGTCATCGGCAACAAGTCTGTGACCTCTCTTAACAAGCTCGATAGCCGTTTCACTCTTTCCGACGCCGCTCTCACCCAAAATAAGAATACCCTCGCCGTATACTTCGACAAGCACACCGTGGCGTGTACGTCTTGGCGCAAGCTGTACATTAAGATACGCAATAAGCGCACTCATAAATGCCGAAGTACCGCTCTCACTTCTCAAAAGCGGAACATTATACTTTTCAGCCAATTCAATCATTTCAGGAAAAATCTGAAGTCCTCTTGTGACGATAAGTGCGGGAATATGCTGTGACATAAGTTTTTCAATCTTCTCCGCTCTCTCGTCGGCATGGAACTGTTCAAGGTAAGTAAATTCAACCTTTCCCATAATCTGAATACGACTATTGTCAAAATAATCGAAAAATCCCACCATTTGAAGTCCCGGTCGGTTTACGTCTGTATTTGTTATCATTACAGAATCAAGATCATCCGTTTCGTAAATCTTTTCAAGTTCAAACTCCTCAATAACCTTTTTTAGCGGGAGCTTATATTCATCAACATTCATCATTTGGAACGTCCGCCTTTCATGACATTTTTATAAATATCCTATTCTATTATTATAACCCATACCGATACATTTTTCAATAAAAAATACATAAGTTTTTAGCTGTATTTACGGTCATAATATGTGCAAAAGCATAATTTTAAAAAAATTTAATAAAAAAGTAATAAAAGTCTTGCATTATTAAAAATTTTGTGTTAAAATATTTCTTGATGTTTTAACAAACGTGTCAGGAGGTGTAATGAAATGGCAAAATGTGATGTTTGCGGAAAAGGCGTTGCTTTCGGTATTAAGGTCAGCCACTCTCACAGAAGATCTAACAGAACTTGGAAGCCAAACGTAAGAAAGGTTAGAGCAGTTGTTAACGGCTCAGTTAAGTCAATGCATGTTTGTACTCGTTGCCTACGCAGCGGAAAGGTAGAACGTGCTGTTTGATTACTTTTTTAGATAGAGACAGCTTGCTATTTTTTAGGCAGGCTGTTTTTTTCTTACTTTTATTCATTACATACCGCAATTTATTTTCAAAAAATAAGTCATTTTTTTTATAAATTAAATTGCTTTTTATTGGTTTTTCTGTTATAATAGTTTAGAATAGATTTTGAAGGGGTGTATCGGATTGGAGAAACTCTTAGTCAAGGGTGGTAACAAGCTTAGAGGCGAAGTCACTATAAGCGGTGCAAAGAATGCCGCAGTCGCAATATTGCCGGCTTGCCTTTTGGTTAAAGGTAATTGCAGAATTGAAAATCTGCCTGATATAAAAGACGTAAAATTATTTTTACGAATACTTGAACAGCTTAATGCTGATGTTAAATATATAGATAAAAATACTGTTGATATAGATTGTACAAATGTTGATTCATATCGTCCGTTGGGTGACCTTACACGCAAAATGCGTGGTTCAAGCTATCTTATGGGCGCACTTTTGGGTCGTTTTTCTAATTTTATTGTTGACCCGCCGGGCGGATGTGACTTTGGTACACGTCCTATCGACCAGCATATAAAAGCATTTGAAACGCTCGGTGCTGACATTGACACATCAAAAGGTATTATCGAAGGTTATGCCGAAAATCTTTCGGGCGGAAATATTTTCTTTGACGTTATAACCGTCGGAGCGACAATCAACGCTATGCTTGCGGCGACAACCGCAAACGGTGTTACCGTTATCGAAAATGCCGCAAAAGAACCGCATATTGTTGATCTTGCGAATTTTCTTAACAATATGGGCGCAAACATAAGAGGTGCGGGAACTGATACAATTAAAATTAAAGGTACAAAAGATTTGCACGGCGGAACATACACAATTATCCCCGACCAAATTGAAGCAGGTACATTTATGATAGCGGCAGCCGCTACAAGAGGCGATGTTGTTCTTAAAAATGTAATTCCGCGTCACCTTGAAATCATAAGTGCAAAACTTATCGAGGCAGGCGTTAATATTTCAGAGGGCGAAGACAGCGTAAGAGTTTGGGTTAATGACGATACAAAGTTTAAACACATTAATTTTATCGCTATGCCTTATCCCGGATTTCCTACCGATATGCAGCCTCAGCTTGTAACGTTCCTTACAACAATCGAGGGTACAAGTATGGCGCGTGAAGGTGTTTGGGACAACCGTTTCAGATATGTAAACGAATTAAAGCGTATGGGTGCTGATATTCGAGTTGAGGGCAAACTTGCGATTATTAACGGTGTTAATTCACTTATCGGTGCACACGTTAAGGCAACAGACCTTCGTGCAGGTGCGGCAATGATTATTGCCGGTCTTATGGCTGAGGGTACTACCGAAATCACCGACATCTATCATATTGACAGAGGTTACGAAAACTTTGAAGAAAAGTTCGTTAACCTCGGAGGCAGTATTGAAAGAATACAAGTCGTTGATGATTTATTGGATTAATTCAAAAATACAAGCCTGCTTGACTTTTGTCGGCAGGCTTAATTAATTTTAGGAAGGTTAAAATGGCTACTTTTGTTTCACTTATAAGCGGTTCGTCCGGTAATGCGACATTCGTTTCGGACGGCAAAACAAATTTACTTATAGATTGCGGTATGTCGGGTGCAAAATTAAAAGAATCGCTTCACGCTATTGACGTAATGCCCGAAAGCATTGACGCACTCCTAATAACGCACGAACACGTTGACCATACAAAAGGTGCAGG
>ERZ772819.3064-NODE-3064-length-11984-cov-4.510269_pt1 | contig 11984 bp, 11 predicted proteins | sample MGYA00580860_ERZ772819 | MGnify/ENA primary metagenome ERZ772819 (study PRJEB29015, sample SAMEA2737683) | human gut metagenome | biome: human gut; feature: human-associated habitat; material: faeces | place: China | collected 2012 ...
AATACCTGGGACTGTATATGGTTATCTTTTATGCAGCACTGATCGGTGTTCCGGATGAACTGGGAGAAGCAGCACTGATCGATGGAGCATCAACATGGCAGGAATATCTTTATGTAAGAATTCCTTATATTAAACCGGTTATCATTGCAAACTGTCTGCTGGTACTGAATGGTTCCCTGAGATCTTTCGAGTTCTCTTATCTGTTAACACATGGAGGACCGGGAAATGCTTCTGAACTTATGACAACTTATATGTATAAACAGGCGTTCAGCAGTATGAAATATGGTTACGGAAGTTCTGTAGCGATCATGATCGTAATCATCTGTATGGTAGTTGGAATGTTATTCCGTAAATTCACAGGAGGAGGGGATGACGAATGAAAAAGAAAAAAACAACCATTCCGAGCATCATTAAATGGGTTATCGCATTAATCCTTGTTGTGATGCAGGTTTATCCTTTCTTCTATGTATTTACTTCAAGCTTTAAGTCACTGGATGATTTCAGACAGTTACCGGCATATGCACTCCCGTCAAAATGGGTGCTGACAAACTTTATCAATGTTTTTACAAAAAGCCATATGCTGACTTATTTTAAAAACAGTATTATTGTTTTGATCGGTGTATTGATTCCTCTGCTTTTATTTGCATTGATGGCTGGATTTGCATTAAGCAAAATCAAATTCAAAGGCAGAAAATTTGTCCTTAATTATTTCCTTCTTGGATTGATGCTTCCTATGCAGGTTGCACTGATTCCATTGTTTACTATTTTTAATAAGATGGGACTGATCAATACATACCCGGCAATTATTTTGCCACAGATTGCTTTTTCACTGTCTTATTCCATTCAGCTGTTTTATTCATTCAGCAAATTCTTCCCTGAAGAAATGCTGGAAGCAGCGATCATTGATGGATGTTCACCGATAGGATGTTTCTTTAAGATGGTGGTTCCGATGTCACTGAACTCTATTATCACAGTAGCAACCATGCAGGCAGTATTCTGCTGGAATGAGTATATTAATGCTTATACATTTACCAGATCTACAGATATGAAAACCATTACACTTGGTTTAAATGACTTCGTAGGAAGCATGGGACTGACAGACTGGGGTGGTACATTTGCAGCCATCACTGTAACAGTACTTCCGGTATTTATTTTCTACTTCTTCAGCAGCAAGAAGATGCTGGCAGGTATGACAGCAGGTGCAGTAAAAGGTTGATAATATGCAAGAATTACCTGATAACAGTAGTTTGATTTATGAGTAAATAACAGGCTTGCCGGAAAAGTACAAGCAGGCCTGTAAAGTGAAATAAAGTATAAAAAAGGAGATTAAGACTATGCAGAAATTATACTATCAGTTCCCGGGAACATGGTTTGGCGATTGCATGCCATTTGGACATGGAGATAAATTCTATTTATATCATCAGAGAGATACCAGAAAACCGGGACCATTTGGAGAACCATTTGGCTGGGATCTGGCAACAACTTCTGATTTTGTACATTACGAAGATAAAGGTGTGGCAATTCCGAGAGGAACAGATGAAGAGCAGGATCAGTTTATCTTTGCAGGAAGTGTTTTCGAGGCAGAAGGACAGTATCATATTTTCTATACAGGTTATAACCGTGATTATCCGGCACTTGGAAAACCATCTCAGGTTCTGATGCATGCATACAGCGATGATCTTGTAACATGGCACAAAACTCAGGATGCACTTACCTTCACTCCACAGGAAGGCTATGACCCGGATGACTGGAGAGATCCATGGGTGATCCGCGATGAGGAAAATGATCAGTATCTGCTGATCCTTGGTGCAAGATTACAGGGACCAAAGACAAGACAGACAGGAAGAACTGTTAAATTCACATCTAAAGACCTGAAAAACTGGAAGTTTGAAGGAGATTTCTGGGCACCGGATCTCTATACTATGCATGAGATGCCAGACTTATTTAAGATTGGTGACTGGTGGTATCATATTGTGACAGAATACAGTGACAGAAGTAAAATGGTATACCGTATGAGCAAGAGTCTGGAAGGTCCATGGATCGCACCGAAAGATGATGCATTTGACGGCAGATCTTATTATGCAGGACGTACTTTTGAACTGAACGGACAGAGAATCCTCTTTGGCTGGGTTGCTACCAAGGATCAGGATGATGATGACAATAACTTCATCTGGGCAGGAACATTTATGGCACATGAGGTTTACCAGAGAGAAGATGGAACCCTTGGTGTAAGAATTCCGGAAACTGTATGGAATGCATTTGATAAAGAAGAAAAGACAGAAGATTTTGTAATTGATACTCCAACTAAGAGTACAGAAAAAGTAGTTGCAAAAGATACAGGAGATATCTTCAAATTCGAAGCAGATGTGGAATTCACAGAAGGAACTAGAACTTTCGGTGTGAGATTCTATGAAGATGAGGATAAAGCTGAGTCTTACCAGTTCGTATTTAATGTAACAGAAGACAGATATGTATTTGAGAAAAAACCAAACTGGCCATGGCCTGCAAACCAGAATATCGGACTGGAGAGACCGCTGGAACTGGTACCTGGTAAGAAATACAATATCAAAATGATCGTAGATGATACAATTGCTACAATCTATGTAGACGGTGTTGCATTAAATGCAAGAGCATATAAACGTCCGGGAGAAAGTCTGTCACTCTTTGCTTCTGAAGGAAGCCTGAAAGTAACTAACTGCAAGGTTACAACCGGATTAAAGAAATAGAGACAGACAGCAATTTAATCGATAAACCGCGGAGCAGTTATTCGGTGTAGAGTAACGTGACGAAGAGATTGCTGTAAATAAAAAAGTTGCTGTGCGTTTCAGTTATAGAAATGCACAGCAGCTTTTTTGCGTTAAGTCGATTGGAAACAACAGATTTAGGGGTTGCTTAATCTTCTAATTTAATCTTCTCCTTAAGGACCACACATCCTGCCATGTCTCCGATAACATTAACGCAGGTTGCACCCATGTCGCAGAGTGTATTGATGCTGATGTAAACGCCCATAACTCCTGCAGGCAGACCTGCCATGGTTGCCAGTGCTGCGAAGGATGCGATGGCACCGCCCGGGATTCCCGGGGTTCCTACTGACAGGAGTACGTTTGCCAGAAGGATTATGATCATCATGGAAATGCTTACGTTAATTCCGCATGCATTGGCGAAGAACATGATCATGAATGACATCAGGATGGATACGGCATCCATGTTTACAGTAGCACCAAGAGGAATGGCGATACTTGTGATCTTGTTGGATACGCCCATTTCATCTTCCATACGCTGTTTGCTGATGGGAATGGTTGCTGAACTGGAGCAGGTTCCGAATGCGTTCAGAGCTGCAGGAAGCATTGCTTTGAAGAATTTCACAGGGCTTTCTTTGCCGATGAATTTCACGGAGCCGCCGTAAATGACCAGGGCAAATCCGAAGAATGCCACATACAGGATGATCAGCTGAGTTGCCAGTGAAATGATGGTTTCTGTACCGTTGGCTTCTACAACAGGAACGATAGTACAGAATACACCGATAGGTGTGAAGTACATAACTGTGCTGATTACTTTCAGGCAGACTTCATTGCAGGAATCGATTACATTCAGAAGTGCTTTACCTTTTTCACCGATAGCGATAAGTGTGAAGCCTACGATGACTGCGAATACAAGTACCTGAAGCATGTTTCCGTTTGTGAAAGCTGCAACCGGGTTGGATGGGATCAGGTTTTTGATGGTGTCCAGAATGCTGGTCATCTCAGTTGCCTGGATGTCGGAAGTTGCCATCTCGAATTTAACACCCTCACCGAGATGGATCAGCCGCGGGATGATCAGTCCTGCCAGGCTGGCAAGTGCTGTGGTGCACAGGAAAAAGATCATGGCGCCGGCTGTGATCTTGCCGGTAGTACGGGCATTACCGATACTGGAGATACCCATGATAATGGAACAGAAGACCAGTGGAAAGATCATCATGTTCAGGGCATTCATGTAAATGCTTCCGATAAGGCTTGTGATGGCAAGTACCGGTTCGAAACGGTTTGCCAGAAACAGTCCGGTAATGATACCAAGGATCAGACCGGTAAAGATTGCTGCGGTAATATGTTTTTTATACCACGAATAGAATTTTTTCATTTGTTCCCTCCTCTTTATTTTCATTTCCTGATACCCGAAGGACTATATTGGCAGACGGATTGAGTGATGCGCAAATCTGGTAAAATTTCTGCGGCCTATAATTGTGATAAGATACCGGGTTCAGGAAAAATAGCACGACACTACTTTACCACAATAATGTGTGAATTACAATATTTCCCGCTGTTTTCTTATTTGAGTGGGAGTGTTTCCGAAGTGCTCAAGGAACATCCTGCGAAATAGTTTGTAATTGGTAAAGCCATGCTGCTCCAGAATGACATGAACAGGATCTCTGGTTGTGATCAGATCACGATAAATAAAGGAAAGGCGGTATTCATTCTGATATTCGAGAAATGTAATTCCCATTTTTTTCTTGAAGAAGCGGCAGAAATATCCTGTCTGGAGACTGGCGACTTCTGCAATCTCATTAAGGGAGATGGATTCTCTGTAATGTTCGGAAATATAGTCCAGCACAGGTTCCAGACGGTCCATGTCTTTTTTTTCCTGACTGGTATTGTTTTGGAGGATTTTGACTGCAAAATTGTGATACAGCTGGAATAGAAGCTCAAACATCAGGCTGTTGAAGCGGAGCAGATATCCATCCGGGCGCACATCATTAATGATCTGAAGCTGTTCCAGAATGGTCTTAAACATACTCTGTTTGGTCTGTTGTCTCTGATCTTTTGTACGAAAATCAAAGAGAAAAATAAGCTTCCCAGGATTAGGAATATATTTTTCCATAAAATCCAGAGGAATCTGAAGGAGGATTGCTGTGTTTGGCGAAGTGCATTTCGTAGAATGCAGAACATTGCCGTTGATCACAATGCAGTCTCCTTTTTGGATAGTAAAGTTTTCAGATTCTATTGTTACATCCAGAGAACCTTCCTGCATATAAATGATTTCAACTGCACGATGCCAGTGCATGGGGATGTAGCTTCCCGGATCAGTGGAAGTACGGAATTTGACATTGGTATCAACAGGTGCATTTATAATTTCATGTGAAATTTCTTTATTCTTCATTTTTATCATTCTCCCTGTTTGTATGGCGATTTTCGCAGATACGTATTTTATTCTGATTTATCAGAGCATGGAAGTGCTATAGATTTAACCGAATCAAGTAAGTCCCCTGCGGGGGTTGCGAGAAGCAATAAGCAGTGGATGGGGACTATAAAAAGAGAATATCGACCTATATATTAGCTCTTTTTATACCTTATACATTTGTATGAGGTATGCTATTATAATACTATAAAATGAGGTTGAGGCAAACGGTGTTTTGCCTTTAATCTTGGCTGGATTGTGATGGAATGATACAAGGAGGAAAATATAATGATAAAAAATCCAATACTTCCGGGATTTAATCCGGATCCATGCATTTGCCGCAAAGGCGATGATTATTATATGGCAGTTTCTACCTTTGAATGGTTCCCTGGAATCCCCATTTATCATTCCAGAGATCTGAAAAACTGGGAGCTATATACACATGTGCTGACAGATGATGAAGAAGTAGATCTGAAGAAACTTCCCAGTGCCAAGGGAATCTGGGCGCCATGTCTGACTTACTGTGAAGCAGAGGATATGTTTTATGTAGTTTATGGTGTAATGAATTCCATGAATGCCAGATATTTTGATGTAGACAATTTCCTGATCTGCTCCAGAGACATTAAAGGTCCATGGAGCAAACCTGTTTATCTGCATTCTTCCGGATTTGATGCGTCTTTATTTCATGATACCAACGGAAAGAAGTATATTGTTTCGCTGGAATGGGAAACAAGAGAAGGATATGAAAAACCAGGTGCAATCTGTATGGTGGAATATTCTCCGGAAAATCAGGAAATTGTAGGATATCCAAAAAGAATCTGGAGAGGCGGTACAGACAGAGGCTGCATCGAAGCTCCTCATCTGACAAAGCGCGGAGAGTATTATTATATTATGTGTGCGGAAGGCGGTACAGGATATAACCACTGTGTTACTATGGGGCGTTCCAAAAATGTCTGGGGTCCATATGAAAAAGATCCGAAGAATCCTATTGTGACCAGTGTACCCGGAGAATCCTATGAGAGACAGGATCCGGATCATCTGAAGCCGAAGTATTATAATCCGGATTCTGTTCTTCAGAAATCCGGACATGGAAGCTATGTTGAGCTTCCTACCGGTGAGGTGTATCTGGTACATCTTTGCGCCAGACCTTTTGTACCGGAACTGCGCTGTACTCTGGGAAGAGAAACTGCAATCCAGAAAATGATGTGGACAGAGGATAACTGGCTGCGTATGGCAGATGGCAGTAATCTGGCAAAGCTGGAAGTACCTGAGAGTTCTTTGCCGGAATATCCAGTGGAGAAAACACCGGATTTTGATGATTTTGACGGGGACGAGCTTGGCAATTTCTATTATTCACCCCGCATTATGCCGCAGAGATTTGCTGATGTAAAAGCAAGAAAAGGTTATGTCCGTATTCGGGGGCAGGAGTCAAGGACTTCTCTGAATAAAGTCAGCATTCTTGCAAGAAAGCTTACCAGTGTTTATGCAAGAATCACCACAAAGATGGAATTTGTGCCGGAAGTTCACCAGCACAGTGCGGGACTGATCCTGTATTATGACAATATGAACTATATCAATCTTCGCAAATATTACAGCGAAACTCTGGGACAGAGTGCATTGTCCATTATCCATCTGGAAAATGGTGTGAAAACAGAATTTCTGAATACCAGAATCCCTGTAGAGGATAAGCCTATTTATCTGCGCCTTTATATCGAAGGAAGAAGATCCTGGTTTGAGTGGAGCTATGATGGGGAAAGTTATGAGAAGATTGGACGTATTTTTGATACTACAAGATTTTCGGATGAGTATTGTAAATACGGTGAATTCACAGGAACTATGGTAGGCATTACCTGCGCAGACCGTGTGCTTCATAAGAAATGCGCTGATTTTGATTTCTTTGAGTATAAAGCGGATGAAAGCCACATGGTGGAGTAATGTAAAAATAATTGTAACACAGAAAAACAGGCATCGATGAAACAGATATCGAGGCCTGTTTTTCTGCGTTGCCGGAAATTATTTTATAATATTCCTGTGACATAAAAAGTCCTATGCAGGCTATTATGATTGTCAGGTGCGGGTGAAGAGGGTATAATAGTTGTAATTATTTAACCAAATCAAGGAAGTCCCTGCTTCAATTGTAAAGAGCAATAAGTAGTGGGTGGGGATTTACTTGTATCAGAAGGAGTGTTTATATGAAACCAACTATTTTATTAATAAATTTTCAGGATCAGCAGAAGCTTCGCAAGTTAAAGATGGCGTTGCTGCCTTTTAAGCTTCGGATTAAAACCATAGAACCCCAGGACTATAGTCAGCCAATCGGATATCTGGCAGGAGTGAAAGAGATTTCTCAGGTACAGATTCCATCAGCGCTGATCCCTCAGGAGCAGATGGAGAAGGAAATGCTGATTCTTGCAGGAATCACGGGGAATCTGTTTGACCAGGTGCTCTATACTTTGCGGAAAGCAGGTACACCTGTGGATTACAAGGCGGTTCTGACGGAGCATAATCAGAACTGGAACTGTATGCAACTTTATAAAGAATTGGAGAAAGAACATAATATGTATCATCCGTCTTAAATGAATGAAACAGAAAGCCCAAACGCTGTGTATCCTGCGGTGTCTACGTGACTAAGTGTCTTACCAGAAGCGAGAAGAAATATTGCTGCCTTACTTCATAAAATTACTCCATAATGTTCCTGTAATACGTCTGATTACCACATAATTGTAAATGGTATGTATAACAATAAAACGCATAGAATATATATAAATATGTTACATGTAATATATCAATCTAATTTCTAAACCGTTATACTAAATGTATGCTGAAATTGTATAAAAATGAATACAAAGAGAAAAATCAAAGGAGAAAAAAATGAAAGCAGTAATCGCAATTGATTCTCTAAAAGGAAGTCTGAGTTCCATGGAAGCAGGATATGCTGCTGCTGACGGAATCCGCAGAGTTCATGGTCAGGATGCAGAAATTATAGTAAGACCACTGGCTGATGGCGGGGAAGGCACAGTGGAAGCACTGGTGAGTGGTATGAATGGTATCATACAGAATGTGATGGTTACAGGTCCGCTTGGAACGCCGGTGAATTGTGAATATGGAATCATTGAAAGCAGTCATACCGCTGTGATTGAAATGTCAGGTGCGGCAGGTATCACACTTGTTCCTGATGAAAAACGAAATCCACTTTACACTACAACTTATGGTGTGGGAGAAGTGATTAAAGATGCTATTTCCAAAGGCTGCCGCCGGTTTATTGTAGGAATTGGAGGAAGTGCTACCAATGATGGTGGAATTGGAATGCTTCAGGCATTGGGATATGGTTTTCTTGATAAAGAAGGAAAACAGGTTCCTTTTGGTGCCAGAGGACTGGAGGTACTGGAGGAGATTACCGATACATATGTACTGCCTGAACTGGCAGAATGTGAATTTCGTGTTGCCTGTGATGTAACAAATATTCTCTGTGGAGAGGAAGGATGCAGTGCAGTATTCGGACCGCAGAAAGGGGCAACTCCCTCTATGATTATGCAGATGGATAAATGGCTGGAAAAATATGCCGCACTTGCAGAGAAAAAATGCACAAAGATCAATGCCAACCAGGCAGGTACGGGTGCAGCAGGAGGCCTGGGATTTGCATTTTTGAGTTTTACCAATGCAGTTCTGGAGTCTGGGATTAAGATTGTGCTGGAAGAAACTTCTCTGGAAAAATATATGGAAAATGCTGACATTGTGATTACAGGAGAAGGCAGACTGGATGGTCAGACTGCCATGGGAAAAGCACCTGTAGGTGTGGCACGTCTGGCAAAGAAACATAACATTCCAGTGACTGCTTTTGCAGGAAGTGTTACAAAAGAGGCCATTGCCTGCAATCAGAACGGAATTGATGCATTTTTTCCGATTTTAAGAGGAGTAACTACTCTGGAAGATGCTATGAAACCGGAAAATGCAAAGGCTAACATGGCGGATACGGTAGAACAGGTATTTCGTCTGCTGAACATAAGGAGGAAATAAAGAATGGATTATAGTTTTACAACCATAGGTGCTCTGATTGGAATGGCAGTTGCGATTATTCTGATCATAAAAAAAGTTCAGCCCGCTTATAGCCTGATTTTTGGTGCTCTTATTGGCGGAGTAATCGGAAGTGGAAATCTGATATTGACTGTCGATACTATGGTAAGTGGAGCGCAGAGTATGATTTCTTCTGTACTGAGAATTATGACTTCCGGTATTCTGGCGGGAACTCTTATTAAAACCGGAGCTGCGGAAAAAATTGCAGAAGTAATTGTACAGAAATTGGGAGAGAAACGAGCCCTTATTGCTGTTGCGGCTGCAACAATGGTAATATGTGCAGTAGGTGTTTTTGTGGATATTTCAGTTATTACAGTAGCACCTATTGCACTGGCGATTGGAAAAAAAGCAGGATATAATAAAGCTTCTCTTCTTTTGGCAATGATTGGTGGAGGAAAAGCAGGAAATATTATTTCTCCAAACCCAAATACAATTGCTGTTTCTGAAGCGTTCCAGGTTGATCTTACATCTCTGATGATAAAAAATATTATTCCGGCAGTTTGTGCATTAATTGTAACTGTAATTATTGCAACAATACTGTCAAAAAAAGCAGGAACGATGGTTAGTGATCAGGATTTGGAAAAACATGCAGACAATAAAAAACTTCCAACTTTTATTCAGGCATTTGCAGGTCCGCTGACAGTTATTATACTTTTGGCACTGCGTCCGATATTTTCTATTGTAATTGATCCATTGATCGCCCTTCCACTTGGCGGTCTGGTATGTGCAATTGCATGTGGAAGCCTGGTACAATTCCGTGAGTTTGCAGAATTTGGTCTTAGTAAGGTGGCAGGAGTATCTATTCTTCTTATTGGAACAGGAACTATTGCAGGAATCATTAAAGCATCTGCTTTACAGTATGATGTGATTTCTCTATTGGAAATGATGAAGATGCCGGCATTTATTCTTGCACCGATTGCAGGTATTCTGATGGCAGGAGCTACTGCATCTACTACAGCCGGTGCGACCATTGCGTCTCAGACTTTTGCACAAACACTGTTAAATGCAGGAATTCCGGCTATTTCCGCAGGAGCTATGATTCATGCCGGTGCAACAGTAATCGATTCTCTGCCGCATGGTTCTTTTTTCCACGCGACAGGTGGTTCTGTAGGAATGAATATTAAGGAAAGAATGAAATTGATTCCGTTTGAGGCATGTATTGGTCTTACGAGTACAATTGTGGCGGTAATTGTGTATCTGATATAAAGATATCAAATCCTGATACTACAGTTTCCCAGCCAGGTACAGAAGAACGGCATCTTTAAATCTACGTGGATTCAGCCCGGTTTTTCTGTAGATATGATTGAGTTTGTATTGAAGTGTGTTTTTGTGTAAAAAAAGCTTTTCACAGGTATTATGCAGAGACATATCCTGATCAAAATAGGTGGTTATAATTTTGAGTTCTTCTCCGGTAAGATTTGTAATAGTCCGGGAGAGGAACTCTTCTTTTTCTTGTTTCCCTGATCCGGAGAGAAGGAGTTCCAGCGTGAGATTATCATACATTACAAAATTTTTGTCAGGATTAGTTATGCTTTTCAAAGCCGTCACAGCGGAAGAATAAGATTCTGCCAGCTGATAGATGGAAGTGCTCTTTCCAACTGCGATTTTCAGAAGCTTCTGCTGTTCTGCGGCAAACTGCTTTAGTATAAAGGATTTTCTGTCAAAAAGTTCAGAATCTGCAACTGCCAGATACTCATCTGGATAATGAAAGGCATATAAATTCAGAGGAAAAATGGAAAACATCTGAGTTACTTTCTGTTCCAGAAGTGAAAAATTAGCCATATTATATCTTGCATTTATCTGTAGCAATATGAGTCGTTTGGAAGTTTGAACATCTACAGAAAACTCTGCCAGGAGACTCTGGATATATTCCATATTGAGATTCTGATTACGAATCAGAGAATCGATGATATACTGACGTTTATCATTTTGATTACGGCTGATCATATTCAGCTCCTGTTCGCGGATTAGAAGATTGGTGATGCGTTCTGCCAGATGGGCATATTTTCTCACGGTATCTGGTTCACCGGTAATACCGATCACAGCCAGTAAAGACTGGTTATGGTAAACCGGCATATTAATCCCTTTCTGACTGCCGTAGAAGCTATTGTCAGAAGATACTTCGATAGTATTTCCTGTGGCTGCAGCTTTCTGCCCGATTTCGTGGAAAGTTCCAACTCTTTCCGGATTAGTGCTGGCAAAAATAATCCCGGACTGATCAATAAAATTAACATCCTGGCCGCATACGTCTTTTACAGTATTGACAATCTGTGTAGCAAGGGAGTGATCTATTTTTATCTGCATGATAATTTCTCCATTATATGAATTCTTCAGGGAATTGTGCTGTCTATTGATATTGTATCCTATATGTGTTTAGGATACAATGTTAGTTTTTATCATTGCCGTTTTCTTACAGACTGATAAAAACAAAAAACTTGAGGTACATAGTAAACTGTAATTTTATGTTTCCCTTTTGTAGAAATTGCAATGTTGAGAAACCTGAGAAGATATAGTAAAATTATTGCAGTAACTATTTATGCCACTGGTAGTGTCACAAATAGGAAAATAATTATATGGGTAAAATGAAATCAATTTAGGATAATTGTCTCATATGAATTATTTATGAGGATTGCTATAGAAAAAAATTAATGGTATATAAGGGAGAAACCATATGACATTAACACAGATGAATTATATCATCACAATTTCCGAAACCGGTTCATTGAATAAAGCTGCGGAGGCGTTGTATATTTCCCAGC
>ERZ772819.3072-NODE-3072-length-11969-cov-5.903307_pt1 | contig 11969 bp, 13 predicted proteins | sample MGYA00580860_ERZ772819 | MGnify/ENA primary metagenome ERZ772819 (study PRJEB29015, sample SAMEA2737683) | human gut metagenome | biome: human gut; feature: human-associated habitat; material: faeces | place: China | collected 2012 ...
CTCTTCCGATCTATTGAAGCGGAACTTGCCGCAGGCCAGCGTCAGCACCATGGTGTCGGGCGGCGTCTGCTTGACGAATTCCGTGTAGTAGTTTCTGCCGGGGCGCGCGCCGTCGCAGCCGCCAACTAAGAAAAAGTGACGGATCCGGCCGGAGTTGACGGCCTCGACCACCTTGTCGGCCACACCCAGCACCGCGCCGCGGGCAAAGCCCGTCGTGACCGTGCTGCCACCGTTGATGCCGGTGAACGCCTTGTCCTCGGCATAGCCGCCCAGCGCCAGCGCTTTCTCGATGACCGGCGTGAAGTCCTTGTCCGCGCCGATATGCTTAAGTTCCGGATATGAGACCGCCGCCGTAGTGAACACGCGGTCGGCATAGCTCGCTTTCGGCGGCATCAGACAATTCGTGGTGAATAGTACGGGCGCAGGGATGTCGGCAAATTCCTTTTGCTGGTTCTGCCACGCCGTGCCGAAATTGCCCTTGAGATGGGCATACTTTTTAAGGCCCGGGTAGCCGTGCGCGGGCAGCATCTCGCTGTGCGTATAGATGTTGATGCCCTTGCCCTCCGTCTGCTCGAGCAGGCGCTTCAAGTCGTGCAGGTCGTGGCCGGAAACCACGATGAACGGTCCCTTTTCCACCGTCAGCGGCACGGTGGTCGGCTCTGGCGTGCCGTAGGTCTCCGTGTTGGCCTTGTCGAGCAGCGCCATGCAGCGGTAGTTTTTCTCGCCGACCTCCAGCACAAGGGGGAGCAGGTCATCCATGCCCCAGTCCTCGCCGATGGCAAACAATGCCTTGGCAAAAAAGCGGTTGACCTCGCCGTCCGTATAGCCCAGCACCATCGCGTGGTAGGCGTACGCCGCCATGCCGCGGATACCGAACAGGATGAGCGACTTGAGACTGCGGATGTCCTCGTCCGCCGTCCAGAGCCGCGAGACATCGTAGTCATTGTTGTGCCCGCAGGGCGACATGCAGGACGCACAGTCCGGCACAAGACGGCTCTTCTCCGCCTTCACGCGTGCAGTCACATCGCGGATGGCCGCCGCGTCAAAGTTCACATTCGTGAGCGTAGTGAAAAGTGCCTCGATGATGAGGCTCCATGTGCCCTCGTTCACGCCGGGGCTGCCGTCCGCAGCGCGGGCAAGGCCGATGAGCGCGCCGGTCAGTTCGTCCTGCAAATTTGCCGTCTCGGCGCTCTTTCCGCACACACCCGCGCTGCCGGTGCAGCCCGTGCAGTGCGCCGCCTGCTCGCACTGAAAACAAAACATCTTGTTGTCCACCGAAAAAATCCTCCTCATTCTGTGGTCTTATCGATCATAGGATGACTCAAATCGTATCCAGTATTCTCCCGTCCGTCGAGATCGTCACGACCTGCCAGGGGATGAATTTACCGCTATTTTGCAGCGCGGTCTTTGCCGCGTGCTCGAGCCCGCCGCAGCACGGGACCTCCATTCGCACGACCGTCACGCTCTTGATGTCATTTTTTGCGATGATCTCGGTCAGCTTTTCGCTGTAATCCACGCTGTCGAGTTTCGGGCAGCCGACGAGCGTAATGTGGCCCTTGATGAATTTCTCGTGGAAGGCCGCGTAGGCGTACGCCGTGCAGTCCGCCGCGATGAGCAGCTTTGCGCCGGAGAAATACGGCGCGTTCACGGGCACGAGCTTGATCTGCACCGGCCACTGGGAGAGCTGGCTCTCCTGCGCAGCAGGAGCCGCCGTTTCAGATGCCGCCTTGTGCGCAAAGGTCTTGAGCTGCATGCCGGGACAGCTGTGGTGCAGTGTCATCCCCTCCTTCTGCATTCTCTTCTGCTTGTTTTCAAGCACCGCCTGCTCGTCGTAGGCCGCGGCCTCGCGCTCGACAAAGGAAATCGCGCCGGTCGGGCAGGTCGGCAGACAGTCGCCCAGGCCGTCGCAGTAGTCGTCGCGCATCAGCTGCGCCTTGCCGTTTACCATGGCGATAGCGCCCTCGTGGCACGCCGCGGCGCAGGCGCCGCAGCCGTTGCATTTATTTTGATCGATCTCAATGATTCTCCGTTTCATTGCAATACCTCCTTGCGTTTTCAAGCGTATTATAGTAGAATGCGGCCAGCAAGTCGGTTGAATTTTCAACGAAAGGCGATTTTTCATGAAAGAATTTTTTCCCATTCTCGCCGCCTCGCCGCTCTTTTCCGGCGTCACGGAGGACGAACTTGTCGCGATGCTCACCTGCCTTGCGGCGAAGACCGAGCAATTCCCCAAGGACGTGTTTCTCCTTCATCCCGGCGACACGGTCGAGGAGATCGGCATGGTGCTCTCCGGCTGCGCGCTCGTCGTGCAGGAGGATATCTGGGGCAACCGCAACATTCTCTCCCGCACCGCACCGGGGCAGACCTACGCCGCGGCCTTCGCCTGCGCGCCGAGCAGTGTCTCCAATGTGAGCGTCGTGACCGAAACGCCGACAACGGTGCTGTTTTTAAACGTCAAGCGCCTTTTGACGGTCTGTCCCTCCGCCTGTGCGCACCATAGCCGCATCATCCGAAACCTTTTGAGCGACCTTGCAGGCAAAAACCTGCTGCTCAATGAAAAGCTCACGCACATCGCCCAGCGCACGACGCGCGCCAAGCTCATGTCCTATCTCTCCGCCGAGGCGCAGCGGCGCGGCGCGGTCGGGTTTGACATCCCGTTCTCCCGCCAGCAGCTCGCGGACTTTCTCGCCGTTGAGCGCAGCGGATTGTCGCTCGAGCTCGGAAAAATGAAAAAGGAAGGCCTGCTGGACTATCATAAAGAGCACTTTGTGCTGAACATCTGAATGAACACAAGAAAGGAGGAAACGCCGCGTTTCCTCCTTTTTCTCTTTAATTGTCCGCCGTTACGATCTGCGAGAGATCGACGGCGTATCCTGCCGCGTTTTCGACATTTACCCCGTTGCCTCGGAACACGCAGTTATTGAAATCCAGCGTCTCCGTGCCCGGCATTGCGGCGATGCGCACGGCGGTGCCGTTGTCTTCGTACACGCTGTCGCCATAGTAGCTGCCCGAGCACGTTGCGCCGCCGCGGTTATCGAGCCACAGCCCCACGTCGTTGCCGCGAAATGTGCAGCCCGTGGCGTTGACCCAGCTGCCGAGGCCGCCGTAAGCGCCGATCTCCCAGTTTTCAAACGTGCAGCGGTGCAGGAACGCTCCCTCGGTTGTTCCCAAGCCGTTAGGAAAGCCTGCGTGTGCCATCACAGCACCATCATTCCACCAAGCGGCAAGCTGCTTTGCATCCGCAACCTCGGCTTGACGGATGGTTAAGTTTTCATATTGGATTTTGGTCATTTCTTTTCTCCCATGAACAGCAAGTGATTGGTCATACCAAGCAGTTCCGGCTTTTCGCAGATGTAGAAGTGATAGCGAAGATACTGCGTATAGTCCTCGTCGCTCATTTCGTTGATCCTTGCCGCCAAAAGCTCGCTTGCTCCGTCGGATGCAACCTCGTGTAAGATATTTATACCGCCATCTGCAAGAAGTTTTCTCGCAGCACCAACCGTATGGAACACAAACGGAAAGTCGTTGAGCTTGAATGTTTCCTTATCGTAATCACCGTTGCTGAAATAATTCACATCGTATCCGAACTCGGTAAGGAAAACAAAATCGTTGGAAATAAAAGCGAAGAAGATCTTGCCGCCGTCCTTGCAGACACGCTTTGCTTCGCTGATACATTTCTGTTTGTCCGCATCATTTTTCAAATGATAAAGCGGGCCGAACAGAAGGACAATATCAAACGACTTATCTGCATATCGAGAGAGGTCAAGGGCATTGCCTTGAACAAGATCGATTTTATCTTCGGGTGTCAGTTTCTTTTTGAATGCGGCAATATTGGCATCGGCAAGTTCAAGAGCCGAGACTTCATAACCCTTACGAGCAAAGTAGAGGCTGTATTCACCTGCACCTGCGCCAATGTCGAGTATCTTGTCGCCATCTTTCAAATATTTTTCTATGTAGTGAACGGTAGTCAAAAATTCAACTCGTGCGGCTTTGGAATGATTGAGCCTTGCATCCTCGTTGAATATATCGTAGGTTCTGTTTACACGTTCACTCTCATTTTCTATTTTTGCAAGTTGTTCAAAGTCCATTTTATTTATACCTCACGCTTTTCTCATATGAATTGATTTGCCATATAAGACAAATCGCTCATTTTCTTGATAAATCGCTTACCCTCATCGTTTTGAAGCATGAAAGAAACGCCGCCTGCCATACCAAAAAGTTCAAACTGATTCAGCGTTTCCACATCCATTCCGAGGAACATCGTATTCCAAACGCTCAGCAAATCGCCATGTGATACTACAATGATACACTCATCATTACTTGCCATTATCTCGTCAAAAAGAGGTTTTAAGCGATTCCATTCGTCTCGTCTACTCTCAGCATCAGAAAACATCCTGTCATCGATGGTTTTCTCTTGAACCTCAATGTTCTCACGAAGCCACTGAACAGATTTGCCAACGCATTTACCTAAATTGCGCTCTCGAAGTTCCGTTCTAATATTAGGTGTGATTCCCATATGCTTTGCGACAATTTCAGCGGTGTGCTTTGCTCGCAGAAGATCGGAAGCATACATAACAATTTTGTGACCGGATAACTGCTTCGCTAATTTCTGCCCTATTCTTTCAGCCTGTTCAATGCCTAATTCAGAAAGATCCCAATCTGTCCAAGAACCCACCATACCATTTGTGTGGTGAATTGATTGCGTGTGCTGAATAGTAATAATCTGTTTTATATTGTTATACCTCACTTTCTCTCAAAGTCCATTCTTAATCCGGTGTTTGGTATACCGAGCTTTAGTCCAAAGGCTTGTACTCAGTAACAGATTTGAGATACGCCTCTGTGTTACCATTCAAAACGAGGTTGGCATACGCCAACGGGTCATTGTAGATAAGATAGTCAAGCTCTGACCGCTGATACATATTGTCGGCAACTTCGTTTTCGACGGCGGTGCAGTTAATAGCAATCATACTGCCATCGTTAAACTTCAGCTCCACGCAACCGCTATCCATATTGAACGCACAAGACAATAACTTTTTCATCTGCCTTACCTCCATTCACGCTTATTGTGTACACGCATTATAACACGAAGATGTGTCATTTTTCAAAAATTTATCGCATTAAAGTGTAACTCTTCTATGAGCCAAAGTCGATTGGGCGATTTTTCGGGGTTCAACGTACTTTGCATCAAAATACACCACTATTGACTCTTCTGTTTTGTGGGTTTTCCACATAATCGCAAATAACCGTACTCAGCGGTAAACAGGGTTCATTATGGCGTGATTCGCTGTTTCATAAGGGTTTTACTACGAAAATGTCAACTATTTCACCGTTTCACTATCCCTGCCATACAGAGCGCAAAAATAGAGTATTTCGCCCCAAAAACAAACAACGGCACTCAGCCGAAGCTGAATGCCGTATGTTCGTTTGTTTCCCAATCCTGTTCGACAGATGCCGTAAAATAGCAATTTTTTAGAATTACTGTCTTACGAGCACACAGCCGAAGGCAGGTGCTTTTCCCTATTCTCTTCCGCCCGACGTTTTCTTCGCGCGCTCCAGTGCGCGCCGCAGCGGCGGGAAGAGCACGAAGACGAGGACCGTATTTGACACGCAGTGGATGACGTCATACGGGATGCCCGAGACCCACCACGAAAACGCCATCTGCCATCCGCCGATAAAAAAATACGAAATGGCGCACAGCGCGCCGAAGCACAGCCCGTGCAGCCCCGCGATGGCCGCCCAGAATGCGCGGCTCTCGCTTCTGCGAAACGGCAGCGCAGCGAGCACGACGATCGGCCAGACGTAAAGATACATCAGGTTCCAAAGCCCCGCGCCGTAGAGCGCGATCTCGAGCAGGGCAAAGCCGAACGCCGGATAGAGCGCCTTCGCCCCGTACACCGCCGTGGCCAAAAGCAGCAGCAGCGTGACGGGATGCACGTTCGGGATAAGGCGCAGGCTCTCCTTGCCCGCGACCATCAGCGCGCAGAAAAGCGACAGCTCCGCGATCTCGCGGATGCTGAGTCTTGCGGACTTACCAGCCGACATTCAGCACAAAGTCGTACACATCGCCGTCCGCGACGGGCTGGCTGTCCACGCCGAGCTCGGCAAACGTGCCGTTCACGCTGTAGCCCCACCACTGCTGCTCACTCTCGTCGGCGGTCTCGCCGTCCACAGTCAGCACATAGAGGCCGTACTCGCTCTCTGTGCCCTCGATGAGGTCTTCCTGCTCGAGCGCGCCGCGCAGGTACTCTTCGTCGGTGTGGATGGTGAAGGTCGTGTCATCGCCGTTCAGGTGGTCGACGTTGATGGTGATCTCCTTACCGCCCTGCTGCGTCTCCGGCTTGTTTGTCTGCCAAATGACGAGCGCGGCAGCCGCCAGCACAAGCACGATGATGAGGGCGATGACGCCTTTGTTGTTTTTCTTCTGCATTTTGCTTTCTCCTTCTCTTGCTGAAAAATGCCGCCTTTGAGCGGCAAAGCGAAGCATTCGATGCCTTTGAACGCTGCGTCGTATTTTACCGCCAAAGCGGCAAAATGTAAAGTCCCAGCCGTCGCGCCGATCCTCCGCCTTTTTTCTGCGCAAAAGGCTTTGCGCATCGCCGCGCGATGCGGTATAATAAATTTTGCGTTCCGCCCGCTTTCGGGCGGACATTGCTGATTCACTTGACCGCGCCGCTTCGGCGCCCGATATACGAAAGGAACATTTTATGAATCTCATTCAGGCCCTTGCTGCCGAGCTCGGCAAAGACCCCCGGCACGTTGAAAACGTCGTGCATCTGCTCGACGAGGGCAACACCATCCCCTTTATCGCCCGCTACCGCAAGGAGCTCCACGGTGCAATGGACGACACCTCTCTGCGCACGCTCGAAGAGCGGCTCCAATACCTCCGCGGTCTTGAAGAGCGCCGCGAAGCGGTGAAAAAGTCCATCGACGAGCAGGGCAAGCTGACCGATGAGCTCGCTGCCGCCATCGACAGCGCCAAAACGCTCGCCGAGGTCGAAGACCTCTACCGCCCCTACAAGCAAAAGCGCCGCACCCGCGCCACGATGGCGAAGGAAAAGGGCCTTGAACCACTCGCCGCGCTGCTCTTCGCGCAGGAGCGAGACTGCCCGCGGCCCGAGGAGGCCGCGCGCGACTTTGTCGACCCCGAAAAGGGCGTCGAGACGGTCGAGGACGCCCTGCAGGGCGCGAGCGACATCATCGCTGAGCAGATCTCTGACGACGCCGCCATCCGCAAGAGCCTTCGCGCGCTCATTTCCCGTCAGGGCCAGCTTGTGAGCAGGGCCGCGACCGAGGACGACAGCGTCTATCGCCTATACTACGATTTTACGCAGTCTGTCGCCCGCTTGCAGGGGCATCAGGTGCTCGCCATCAACCGCGGTGAAAAAGAAGGCATTTTGAAGGTCTCCATCACGCTCGACCGCGAGCAGGCACTGCCGCTGCTGCGCCGTACAGTCGTGAAGCCCGGCTCCGCCGCCATGGAATTCGTCAAGTCCGCCGCCGAGGACGCCTACGACCGTCTCATCTTCCCCTCGCTCGAGCGCGAGGTGCGAAATCAGCTCACTGAGCAGGCAGACGAGGGGGCCATCGGCCAGTTTGCGCTCAACTTAAAGCCGCTTTTGATGCAGCCGCCGGTCAAGGGCAAGGTCACGATGGGCCTTGATCCCGGTTACCGCATGGGCTGCAAGGTCGCCGTCGTGGACGGCACAGGTAAGGTGCTCGATACCGCCGTGGTCTACCCGACCTACGGCGAGCGGCAGAAAAATGAAGCCATCGCCGCGCTGGCAACGCTCATCAAAAAGCACGGTGTGGAGCACATCGCCATCGGCAACGGCACGGCCAGCCGCGAGACCGAACAGATGGCCGTCGAGCTCATCCGTCAGGTGAACGAGGGCAGTGCGCACGTGAGCTACATGATCGTCTCTGAGGCGGGCGCGTCCGTGTACTCGGCGAGCAAGCTCGCCGCCGAGGAATTCCCGCAGTACGACGTGAACCTCCGCTCCGCCGTATCCATCGCGCGGAGATTACAGGACCCGCTTGCCGAGCTCGTGAAGATCGACCCCAAGGCCATCGGCGTGGGGCAGTATCAGCACGACATGCCGCAAAAGCAGCTCGACGAGGCGCTCAGCGGCGTGGTCGAGGACTGCGTCAACGCCGTCGGCGTGGATATCAACACGGCGTCGCCGTCACTTTTGCAGCGCGTCGCGGGCCTGAACGGCACAACGGCGAAAAATGTCGTCTCGTACCGCGAGGAGAACGGCGCGTTCACCTCACGCGCGCAGATCAAGAAAGTGCCAAAGCTCGGCCCCAAGGCCTTCCAGCAGTGCGCAGGCTTCCTGCGCGTGCCGGAGAGCAGGAGCGTTCTCGACAACACCGCCGTCCACCCCGAGAGCTATGACGCCGCGAAGGCGCTGCTCGACCTGACCGGCCACACGCTCGCCGACGTGAAGGGCGGCAGGCTCGCCGATCTGCCCGATCGCGTCAAGGCCTACGGCGAGGACAAGGCCGCGGGTGAGATCGGCGTCGGCGTTCCCACGCTGCGCGATATCGTCTCGGAGCTCTTAAAGCCCGGCCGCGACGTGCGCGACGAGCTGCCAAAGCCCATTTTGCGCACGGACGTTCTTGAAATGAAAGACCTAAAGCCCGGCATGGTGCTGACCGGCACGGTGCGCAATGTCATCGACTTCGGCGTGTTCGTGGACATCGGCGTCCATCAGGACGGTCTGGTCCACATCTCTCAGGTGTGCAGCAGGTTCATCAAGCACCCCTCGGAGATCGTGGCCGTGGGTGACGTGGTGAAGGTGGTGGTACTGGACGTGGACGAGAAGAAAAAACGCATCAGCCTGTCCATGAAGCAGGTGCCCAAGGACGCATAAAGATAGAGGGACTCCCCATCCGGTACGCCGGACGGGGAGTCCCTTTTTACGCGCCCTTGTATTTCTTCCGCGTAGCCAGACCGCCGCGGATGTGGCGCTGGGCCTTGTTCTCCTCCATCACCGCCTTGACCTGCAGGTACAGCGGGCGGTCATACAGCGGCAGCCGCTCCGACAGGTCCTTGTGGACGGTGGACTTGCTGACGCCGAACTTTTTGGCGGCGGCGCGGACCGTGGTCCGGTTTTCTATGAGGTAATGGGCCAGCTCCACGGCCCGCTGCTCCAGATTGTTGCGAATAGAGCACCACTCCTATACACGTTTGCTGCTGGTCTATGTCTATGCGGCGGCAGGGGCGGTTATGCAGTATGGATGCATAAAAAGGGGCGGTCTGCCCCCCCTTTGTCCGCCGTGCCGGGTGGAAACCCGCCTGTCCGGCGGTCATGGCGGCAGCCAGGCGCACCGCCTCCGCCTGCTCCGTTGTGAAATTGCACGACAGGTCGGCTCCGCGCAGGGGTGAGTGTAAGTATATCCGACAAAAACGCTATTTTATGAATATTTATTCATATCGTCCCTTGACTTTGTGAATAATCAGTGGTAGAGTATGCAGCATCAACGAAAGAGACACGCTCCCGCATCCCGAAAGCTCCTGCGGGGACGGCAATACAGGAAGGATGGACAGACCCATGAAAAGGAATTGGCCCAGAGCGGTATGACCATGGTGGTGGTGACCCACGAGATGGCCTTTGCCCGCGAGGTGGGCAGCCGCGTACTGTTCATGGACGCCGGTAAGATCGGCGAGCAGGGCACGCCGGAGGAGATATTCGATCACCCCCAGAGCGTCAGATTGCAGGATTTTCTGAAAAAAGTGCTATAAAAAAAGGAGCTGGCTATGGATAACGCAAAAAAGGCGGCACTGGCTGCCATTGATGAAAAGAACAAGCTGATCGCGGAGGTGGCAGATTCCATCTGGGACTACGCGGAGCTGTCCATGCAGGAGGTGAAGTCCGCCGCCCTGTTCGTCAAGGTCCTGAAGGAGGAGGGCTTTCAGGTGGAGGAGGGCATCTGCGGCATCCCCACCGCCTTCTCCGCGTCCTACGGCAGCGGCAAGCCGGTCATCGGCTTTCTGGCGGAGTATGACGCCCTGTCAGGCCTGTCCCAGGAGGCGGGCAGCACCGAGTACCACGAGCTGGTGAAGGGAGGGAGCGGTCACGGCTGCGGCCACAATCTGCTGGGCGCGGGCGCCATGGCCGCCGCCATTGGTCTGAAGCACTACCTCGCCGGGACCGGTAAAAGCGGCACCGTCATTCTGTACGGCTGCCCCGGCGAGGAGGGCGTGGCCTCCAAGGCCTACATGGCCCGCGATGGCTTGTGGTACAATCTGGATGCGGCCCTGACCTGGCACGCCGGCGACTGCAACGAGGTCACCACCGGCTCCACCAACTCCTGCATCCAGATGCTGTATACCTTCCACGGTCTGGCCTCTCAGGCGTCTACCGCCCCGGAGCGGGGGCGCAGCGCTCTGGACGCCGTGGAGCTGATGAACGTAGGCGTGCAGTTCCTGCGGGAGCACATGCCCCGGGACGCCCGGATACACTACTCCATTCTGGACGCCGGCGGCGCCAGCCCCAATGTGGTGCAGCATCAGGCCAGTGTCCTGTATATGATCCGGTCCAACTTCGTGAAGGACTGCATCACCCTGCACCAACGGGTGGACAAGATCGCCCAGGGCGCGGCGCTGATGACGGACACCACCATCGAGCGGCGGTTCGTGGACGGCCTGTCCGACACCGTGTGCAACCACGCGCTGGAAAAGGTGCTGTACGACAACTTCGCGGAGCTGGGCGTACCGGCGTGTACGCCGGAGGAGCACGCCTTCATGGAGAAGCTGTCCGCCACCTACGCCGGCAGCGACATCCCCAGCGGCGTAGGCGCGGAGAACGATCCCGCCTTCGCCGAGAAGGTGCAGGCTCTGCGGACCGGCCACTTCAACGACTTTCTGGTGCCGCTGTACCAGGGTCCCGCCTTCAACGCCGGCTCCACCGATGTGGGCGACGTCAGCTACCAGTGCCCCACGGCCCAGATCCATATGGCGGTGTGGCCCAACCACGTGCCCTGCCACAGCTGGCAGGTGGTTTCCTGCAACAAGACGCCGCTGGCCCATCGGGCCACCGTCCATGCAGGCAAGGTGCTGTGCGCCGCGGCCATTGACCTCATCCAGCAGCCGGAGCTGCTGGAGCAGGCCAAGGCGGAGTTCCGGAAGCGCACTGCCGGAGGCTACACCTGTCCCATCCCTGCCGACGCCGTACCGGCGCCGTTGGACTGAGCGCGACAGCAAAAAAGAGCCGTATCCTTTCGGATACGGCTCTTTTCTGCTTATTTCTCCTGAGCTGCGGTCTGGTACTGACGCTTCAGGAAGGCCAGGAACAGCCGTGCCGGCGAGTTGGCCGCAGGCATGGACTTCACCGCCACGCCCAAACGGCGGGACAGGGGCCGATCCAGCGGGATGACCCGCACCCGGTTCTCGTACCCCGCCAGAGAGAAGGCGGACAGCACCGACACGCCCAGTCCGCCGGCTACCATGGACAAAATGGCGCCATCGTCGGAGGCCGCTACCTCCAGACGCGGCGTGTCCGCCGGAAGATACTGTTCCACATACTGCTCAGGGCAGGAGAGGAACGGCTCTTGCAGCAAGCGGGCCAGAGAGATGGTGCTCTCCGTCCACGGGAAGTCCTTGGGCGTCACCGCCACCAGAGGCGCGTCCGTCAGCGGGGTCCACTGGAAACCGCGGGCGCAGTTCTCGTCCACGATGGCCAGCTGGATACGGTCCTCCTCCAGGGCGGCGGCCAGCTCGCTGCCCTGCACCAGCACGTCCACCTTGATCTCGGGGTGGAGCTTCCGGAACTTCCGCAGCAGCTCCGGCAGGCTGGCCCTTGCGATGCTGGCAAAGCACCCGATGCGCAGGGCGCGGCCATAGACCTCTCCCTGTTCCTCCGCCTCCTGCCGCAGGGCGTCGCAGGCATTGATGACGCCGTGGATATAGGGCAGCCCTTATCGAAAGTCAGCAGATAAGTCTTATACGCTTCGTCTTCGATGTTAGC
>ERZ772819.3076-NODE-3076-length-11963-cov-21.164847_pt1 | contig 11963 bp, 5 predicted proteins | sample MGYA00580860_ERZ772819 | MGnify/ENA primary metagenome ERZ772819 (study PRJEB29015, sample SAMEA2737683) | human gut metagenome | biome: human gut; feature: human-associated habitat; material: faeces | place: China | collected 2012 ...
TCACCATGATGGCCGGTGCCATCAGCAACTGCATCATGAACTACTTCTTCATCAAATGGTGGGGCCCCATCGGTGCCACATACGCTTCCTTCCTGGGGCTGGCGCTGGTGTTCACCCTGCGCTCCATCGACGCAAACCGCATGATCCATATGCATGTGCATCCGGGCCGGGTGCTGCTGAACGTGGGCCTGCTGGTGTTCGAGGCCTTTGTGCTGCTGGCCGAGACCCCGCTGTACGGCCTGTGGACCGGCCTGATCACCGCGGTGGTCATCCTGATCAACTTTGCAGGCGTGTGGGCTATGGCCCGTGTGCTGCTGCCCCGCCTGCTGGGCCGCCGCGGCAAGGCGCTGGTGGCCGCTGTGGACGGCTGGCTGAGAAAATAAAAACCGATAGAAACAACAATGCCCCCGGAGAACTCTCCGGGGGCATTGTTGTTGTGTGCGAGGAACAGCGAGCTTTTTACGGCTCACTGGGGGTTGGTCTTGTCAGCGCATCAGTGCTTGCTCTTGGCAAACAGGCTGGTGAAGGCACCGGCCACGGTGAGGGCCATGCCGCTCAGGGCCATGGCCAGAGCCGCCGTCCAGTTGACGCCGGTCTTGGGCAGGGCGGCCACGGTATCGGGGGTGGCATCCTGCACAGAAGGATTGGCGGGGTTCTCCGGGGTCACAGGCGTCTCGGCATCATCCGGAGTGGCGTCCTGCACGGGAGGCGTGGTGGGGCCTTCCGGGCTGACGGGGGTATCCGGAGTTTCAGGCGTTTCGGGTGTAGTGGTTTCGGTGCGGCTGTCGGTGGTGATCTCTACTTCGTCCTTGCTGGCGGTGTAGGTGTATTCGTAGTCTGCAGTGCCGTGACGGACGACAGTTTCTTCTTTGTGGGCGCTTTCGGCATCTACACTGGCATCCTGCGTGGAACGGTAGGTATAAGACAACGTTCCATCGACCTGTTCGCCGGTGCGCTCGGTGGTCTGCTGCGCAGCTTCCTTCCAGGTCTCGTGGGTCGCAGTACCCAGGGCGGAGTAATTCACTCGCGAGCCGGAGACGGTGGTGGTATAGTTGTAGCGGCCGCTGACTCCGCTGCCGGTATCGGCTTTCTGTGCGGAATCGGTGATGGTCAGGTGGTTGTTGGTCAGCGTGGTGGCAGGCAGAATGCGGGACACGGTGATGGTCTTTTTGCCCTGTGCCACAAAGGTTCCGTCCTCCACCTGACGGAAACCGGTCAGTCCAAGGTCGTAGCCGCCGCAGTAGGCATCAGGATTGAAATACTTGTTCGATAAGCCGTACATCGCCTGATTCCAATTGTGGGCATTGGTGCAGGTGTTGCTGTCGTAGGACAGGTAACCGTAGGAAATCAGCTCGCTCTTGTTCAGATAGATGCGGTAAGAAGCGTTTCTTTCCGTCTGCTGATGCTCATGTTCGGTCGTGTAGAAGGTCACGATGGAAGCATCGGCATAACCCTCCGCCTGAAGCTGCTTCAGAAGGGCTTCGGCCTGCTCCTTCGTGAGATCAGAGGTGCCATCCGCCGGTTTGTACTGGTTGTAGGCCACCGTACCGGACACCTTGTAATAGGTGCTGGCAGTGGGGTGGTTGTTGCGGACATTCCAGTTCAGCTTGTCGCCGTCACTGAAGCTGGTGCGGGCATATTCATAGCGATCCATGGGGATGTCGTAACCGATCTTATCCTGCAGGTTGACCACGCTGGTGCCCTGGCTGTCAATGAGCTTATCCAGATCGTCGCTGTATTCCAGTTTCTTGTCCACCAGAACACAGTCGGTCTGGCTGACGTTGCCGTCAGCGTCCTTCAGCAGGTCGGCCTTGGTCGTTGCGTTCAGCTCCAGATGCTGGATGTAGTTGCCATCATAGGACAGATACTCTTTCTTTTTGGTGGCGAAGATACCCGTGTCAGGCCTGCCGTACAGGTTTTTGTTGCTGTACTCCGGGTGCGAAACATCCATGTCGCCCGTATAGCTCTTGCCGGCGGCATCGGCCTCTGCCTTTTCCTTTTCCAGCAGAGCCTTCAGCTCCTCGCGGGTCAAGCGGGTGAAGTCGGTGGTCTCGCCGACCTTATGGAGGATCTCAATGATCTCATCCTTCGAGGTCGAGATCGTTACCTGGTAGCCGCCCACATCCAGAATTTCGCCATCCTGCAGATCCTTTTGCATCTGCTGGATCTTTTCCAGCAGCTCTGCCTGATCGGCGTCGGTGGTGACCGTGCCTTCGGTGGTGAGAACGGTCTCGATCTTCAGCTGGCTGCCATAGCCCACCTGATACTGCTTGCCGTCCTTGGTAAAGGAGGCAACGCCGTCTTTCACGGTGATGGCAGCGGCCTCCACGCCATAGCGCTCGGCCAGCTTGGCCAGGGTCATGTCTTCATCCAGGTTGCCGGGCTCAACGGTGATGGTGTAGGTGGTCTTGACACCGTTTTCATCGGTCACGGTTTTGGTGTAGCTGTTGCTGCCGACCCGGATCAGATCGTCATAGGTGACATTGTTCTTCTTGTCCACGATGGTATAGGTCAGGCCGCCGCTCTCATCCTTGCCGGAAGAGATCGTCCACTGGTCATCCGCCTGCTCTTCGTTGCGGATCTCGCCCAGATCCCAGGCCTCCCAGGTCACTCTGGTGAAGGACTGGCTGTTGATATTGGTCTTTCCGTCAACAGGCGCATAAGACGGCAGATTCGAATCCGGAACCTCGACGCTTTCGTAAGACAGCTTAATGGTCTTGCCGTCGGTGGTTTGGTATTCAATGATGCGGCCGGTATCATCATACTTGATGGAACCGGCAACGGCGTTTTTCGGAGCGGTCTTGAAGTCCACGCCAAGGCCATAGAGGGGGCTGTCCTTGGTGATGGTGGTATAAGCACCGTTGGCATCTGTGGTGGCATTGCCGGAGACAAAAACACCGCTTTCGATCAGAGTGCTCTTGTGATCCGTCTTTCCGTCGGCATCCGCCACGATCTCTTCGGTTCCAACATGGATACCATCCATAAAATAGCCGGCGCCCTTATATCCTGCCCCTGAGACACTGCTCGGTTTGTCATTATAAACAAAATTGTAAGTAAAGGTATACTTCTTGCCATCCGAAGCAGTATAAACGTAGGTGCGATTCAGAACATCTTTGTTTGCACTGATGTTCTCCTTGGGGAAGGAAACATCCTCATCAGTGAGGGTCAGGGAAGCGGGATCCACCTTGGTGCCAGTGCAGGCTTCGATCGCTTCTGCCAGAGCCTTCTGCAAAGCAGCCTTCTTGGCGCGGAGCTCGGCATCCTCCAGCGTGCCGTTATCCTTGGACAGCTGATTGTCGGCATCGGTCATAGTGACAGAAATCTGGACCTTTTTCAGCAGCTGCGAGGCATCATCGTAGCTGATCTCGCAGGCTTCGCCGTTGACCACCTTGCAGACCTTGCCATCCTTGACGGTGAAGGTGCCGTTGCCGGGATTGCTGTTCAGCAGTTTGGCCAGTTCATCGGCGGACATATCCTTGACCTGTGCGTCGGCGTACTCGCTCGTCTCGTGATAAACGATCTCATAGGTCTTGCTGCCGTCCTTCACGGTGATAACCTTATCGCCAGCAGCATTGGTGCTCTCGGTCTTGTCCTGTTTCTGGAGCAGTTCGTCCAGATCCACAGAGAAGGTGTTGTTGTCCTTGTCCGTAAAGGTCAGCGTTTTGTCCGTTTTGTTGGGCAGCGTCACGTCATCCTGCTTCACTTCAGCGCTTCCGGTGTGCTCGCTCTTTTTAACGTCCACCTTCAGGGTAGTGTCCACCGTGCGGGTGGCCTTGTTGCCGGTCACGGTGATGTACACAGTTTGTTCGCCGGCAGAAGTACGGATGCTTTTGGTCAGGGTGTAGCTGCCATCGTCGTTCTCGGTTTTGGTGTAGTCAGCTTCCAGGAGCTTGGCAAGATCTTCGCCGGTCATCTCAAGGTCGGTGTCTTCCGTGTGTTTGGTCAGGGTGTAGGTCTGGCGGTCGCCGTCTTCTTCCATGCTGCCCACGGTGTAGCCGTTGAACGAGGTGCCATCGACGGTGTCCCACTTCAGTTTTTTCTGATAATCCTTGCCCAACTCCTGCTTCAGGTCAACCTCTTTGCCATCGGTCACAAAAATCTCCTTGGTGTCTGCGGTAACTGTGCCGGTGGTTGTGTTGGTTGTAGTCTTATCAGCAGCGTGAGAAGTCTCGTAGCGGTTGGTCACAGAACCGTCCGGGTTGACAGTGCTGTCTACCAGCTTTTCAGAGTCCGGGCTGGTGGGTGTGATGGTAGTTTCCTGTTCGGTGCGCTCCTCCTTGGAGGCAGTGCCGATGATCTTGCCCTCGGCGTCCTTGACCGGTTCGGAGATGTCCGCATCGGGAGCTTTGATGCCCTTGCCTTCCTCGGTGGTCTCGCCTGCTTCAGGAGTTTCAGCAGAACCCTCGGAATCCTTGCCTTCTCCGGCAGTCTCGCCAGAAGCGGCTTCGGTGCTCTTATCCATCTCCTTCTGGACGATATCACCGGAGGATTCCTCCGATTTGACGGTGCCGTCCTTATTATAGGTGAACTCGCGGTCGGTGTACTCGACATCGGTCGTGATTTTCTTGTCCTCAGTCTCCCGGTCCTCCAGAATGCCCTCGGCGTTTTCGTGCTCCTGGTTTTCTACGGGAGCAGTGTTTGCACTTTCAGAAGCCTGTTGTGCAGGAGTTTCTGCTTCGGAACGTTCTTTGTTCTCTACAGGGACTGCGTTTTCAGGGGTCTCAGCGTTGGCGGCCAGAGGGGTGGCTGCAACACAGGCGGTCAGGGCCAGAGCCATTGCGGCTTTTTTGAATTTCTTGTTCGTCATAAGATTCGCTCCTTTCGTTCTGCACACAAAAGATACCATAAATTGTATCTATACGTAGATAAATGTCCGCATTGATCCACAGCTATCATATAACATATAAAATGAAAAAAGTCAATAAAACTGTCGATAAAAAGCAAATTTCAGCGGGATGCTAAAAATAAAAAAGGAGAAATATGCAGTTTGTATGAGAGTGACTCCAACTGAGTTACACAACAGATACGGTTTTGAGACGCTTCTGAAACGCTATTGAAACGCTATTGAAACGCAGTGAAGATCCAGCCTGCGGGCCCGGGATAGTCACTGCCTGCCGGGCCGTTTCCGGGCAACAACAAAGCCCCCGGAAAACTCTCCGGGGGCCTTGCTGTTGTGTGCGAGGAACAACGGGTTTTCAGGCCCGTTGGGGGTTGGCTTTTAGTGCTTGCTCTTGGCAAACAGGCTGGTGAACGTACCGGCTACGGTGAGGGCCATGCCGCTCAGGGCCATGGCCAGAGCCGCCGTCCAGTTCACGCCGGTCTTGGGCAGGGCGGCCACGGTGCTGTCCGGGGTAGCATCCTGCACAGAAGGATTGGTGGGGTTCTCCGGGTTCGCGGGCGTCTCGGCTTCGTCCGGGGTGGCGTCCTGCACGGGAGTATCGGTGGAGCCTTCCGGGCTGACGGGGGTGTCCGGGCCCTCGGGATCGACCGGGGTGGGTTCCGGATCGGGGGTGGGCTCCGGATCCGGTTCCGGGGTGGGCTCCACGACTTCACGCAGGGCACCGTAGATGGTCACGGTGTAGTCGTCAGAGCTTTCGCCGGTGATGTTGTCGCCGGTCACCTTCACGTTGGAATCGGCATCGAAAGCATCCAGAATGTTCTGGTCGCGCCCGGCAGCGCCGTTGGCGTTGTTCTTGTGCTCGTAGCCCCACACGATGGTGTAGGTCTTGCCTTCGTACTCGTACTCGGTGCCGTACACCATATCGTAGGCGTTGGGGGTACCGTCGGCGCGGTTCTCGTAGTTGCCCCAGATCAGCTTGGTGTTGCCGTTTTCGTCGGTGGTCTTGGTGAAGTTCAGGCTGTGGCCGTTCACCACCATATCCCGCAGGACGAGCACGCCGTCGCTGGTCTTGTACGGGGTGTTGAACTTGTAACCGTCGGCCTGCAGGTCAGCCAGCAGCTTGCCGACGATCTCCGGGTCGTGGCTGCCGTCCACATCCAGCATGTATTCCAGCGCGGCAGCGGGCACCCACACGGACAGGTACTGCTTGCCCTTTTCCTTATTCAGGTCGGAGACGTACTCGTACTTGGTGCCGTTGTAGGCAAAGGCACCAAAGTCGGCGTGGTCGGCGTCCTTGGTCAGCAGGAAGTTGGTCAGCTTGTTGCCCTGTTCGTTTTCCGGCCAGAGAGTGTTGGCCTTGCTGTAATCATAGGTCAGGGTGCCGCCGGTGACGACGAGCTTCTGACCGGGGTAGTACGTGTTCCCTACAATGGTGGGAGCTTCCACATGGGCGTTATTCTTGATAAGAATCTTGGAGTAGGGGCCGTCGATGTAGATGCCGCTGTGGTTATAATCGCCCTTTACAAGGACGGTGCCGTCATCCACAGTCAGGGTGCAAAGCATGCCCAGATTGATGCCGGAATACGAATTGTGCAGGTCCATGGACAGAACGCCGCCCTTGTCCACCAGAATATCGTGGTAGGCATAATAAGCAAGAAGGTTATAGTTATCGTGAGAACCATCGGTCATGTTGTAGACGCTGCCATCCGTGATATGCAGCTTGGTTCCCTTGCTGTTGCGGAGCTGGATGGCCATATCCCGCGTGGTGGAATCGACCGTGCTGTTGCCCGAAATGAGTACATTCCGGTAGCCGGCAACGATGCCGTAGTTCGCCTGCAGGTTGAGCTTGCTGCCATTTTTGACGATCAGGCTGCCGTTTTTACCCGAATCCTCGCAGTAAATGGCATATCTTCCGACGTTCTCCTCCTTGGTCAGTTCTGCCGAGATATTGGCAGTGGTATGATCAAACGTGACGGTCGTATCGCTGTTGTTGCCGGTCTCAATGCCGAGGCTCTTGCCCTCAATGGTAACGTCCGAATCCTTGAAGGTGATGTCACCGGCGGCTTCCAGCTTGGAGCCATCCTTAGCCGTACCGCTGCCTTCGTAGCGGATGCCGGCATCGCTGTTGGTGATGTTGAGGGTGCTGTTCTCGGTAGTCAGGCTGGTGCTGGCACCCTGATGGCCGTAAATGCCGGTCTGGGTGTTCTTGATGTTCAGCTTGCTCTTGGCCTTGACGATGATGTCGTTCCAGCTGGCAATGCCAATACCGCCGTTCTCGTGCGTTTTACCGTCTTCCCCTACATGCGAACCGTCGATGGTCAGGGAAGAACCACCGTCCAGCGTGAGATCACCGTGCTGGGTGACGCCACGGCCGCTCTGGGTGGAGCCGGAAACATGGGTGTCCTGGATGGTGACGTCCGCGCCGTCCGTGATGGTGACGCTGGAATCCTCCTCGTCAGAGCCGCCTGCGATCACCATACCGGTGGTGGTGCCCTTGATGGTCAGGCTGCCGCCGGTGGTCTCTTCGGTGGTGTCGGAAGTCTCTTCCTTGTCGCCCTTGATGGTCAGGTGGGCGTCCTTTTCGGCGCCCGAGAAGTCGGAAGCCACTTCGCCGCCCACGCGGATGCCTTCCACGTTAATGTTGCTATCCGTGAGCTTCTTGCCTTCTTTGGTGGCACTGTCGATGGCTGCAGAGCCGTCGATGACGTTGTCGCCCTTGAGGGTCAGATCAACGTCCGAACCCTGCCGCACGTCCAGACCGGCGCTGTTCTTGTTGGTCTGGTTGATGGTGGTATCTTTCAGGGTCAGGTCCACCTTGGTGTCCTTATTTTCGTCGGTGCCGTCCAGATCCTTGCCGATGTCGATGCCGTTGCCGCCGGTGGTCAGGGTGGAATCCTTGACGGTCAGGTCAACGTTTGCGCCCTCGCCGACGGTCACGGTGGACTCGCCGGTCTTGCTGGTGTCGGCGTTCACGCCGTCGATCACGATATCCACGTCACGGCCTTCGGAGCCGTCGGCGTTATCGGTCTTTTTGACGTCCTCTTGCACGGTGACGGTGTTCTCAGTGGGGGTATCCTTGTCACCCTTGATGATGATCTTGCCGTCGTCCTCTTTGTCCTCGTTGACGTAGGTGCGCTTATCCTCTTTGTCCTCGCCCTGATAGCTGAACGCGCCGCGGTCGGTGTCCTGGCCGATGGTGACATCACCGTCGGCCAGATCATAGCTCACGGCAGAAGCGCTGGCGCTGATGGTGCTCACGGCAATGGCAGTGGCCAGTGTGACAGCAACGACCTTTTTCTGTTTACGCAATCTCATGAGTAATACCTCCTCAAAAATGGGAACCTGATCTCCAGGCGGTTCCGACTCACACACAAAAAGATACCAGAAATTGGATCTATATGGGGATAAAACAGAGCAATAAACTCTGCTTATGATATACTATTTTCTGGCTGCACTGTCAATAAGATTACGAAAATACGCGGATAATTGGCAAAATGCAAAAAAATGCAGCAAGATTTTACGCAGAATGCAGAGAGAGGTACGCTATTGTTGCACTGCTGAAATGGTCTTGATACGCATTGGAATTTCTTGTTGCAGAACGCAGAAAAGCCGCTGCCCGGTGTGCCGGGCAGCGGCTTTGAAAAATGCAAAGAAGGTGCGGTGCAGTGTGGTCAGCGCAGCTGATCGTTCAGCCAGGCGGCAATGTCGGCAAACACTTCCTGCCGGTTGGTCTCCACCAACAGTTCGTGCCGGGCGCCGGGGTACAGCTTGCAGCGGATGTTCTGCACGCCTGCGGCCTTCAGGCTCTGGATGGCGCGCAGCACGCCCTTGCCCCGGTCGCCCACCGGGTCGGCGGTACCAGCCAGGAACAGCAGGGGCAGGTCCTTGGGCATCCGGGCCAGAAAAGCCGGGTCGTGCAGGCGCAGGATGCCGCTGAACATGCTGTAGTAGGCGTTGAGCGTAAAGGTAAAGGTGCAGCGCTCGTCGGCCAGGTACTTGTCCACCTCGGCGGCGTCACGGTTGAGCCAGTCGTGGGTGGTGCGGCCCTCCAGCCCCTTGTTGTAGCCCATGAAGGACAGGTTGGCCACCAGCTTGCTGCGGTACTGCCAGCCGTGCACGGCCGCCAGCGCCCGGCAGGTGCTGCGGGCAAACTGCACCAGCGCTTTGGGCTGGTGGCCGGTGCCCATGATGATGGCACCGCTCAGTTCCTGCCCGTATTCGCACAGGTATTGCCGGGCATAGAACGAGCCCATGCTGTGCCCCAGCAGAAAGTACGGCACACCGGGGTAACGCTCCTTGGTGCGCAGGGTCATGGCGTGCAGGTCGTCCAGCACGGCACGGTTGCCGTCCGGCTCGGCAAAGTAGCCGTAGTCGGCCTTGGTGCGGATGGACCCGCCGTGGCCCAGGTGGTCGTGGCCGACCACCACGATGCCCTGCCCGGCCAGATACTCCGCCAGCGGCTTATACCGGTCGATGAACTCCACCATGCCGTGGGACAGCTGCAGCACCGCCCGCACTTCGCCCTCCGGCTCACAGCAGAACGCGTGCAGGGTGCGCCCGGGCACGGTGGAAGGGACAGTAAAATCGGTCATGCGGCTCATGGACGCAGGCCTCCTTTTGATTCTGGTTTACAGCGCGCCGATCTTGCGGCGGCAGGCGGGGCAGATGCAGTACCCGGCAAACTGGATGGCGTTGGCGTCCACATCGCCGCAGAAGTCGCAGCTGCCGACGGGGCGGTGCTTCTTGAGCACGATGGCGTCGCCATCCACAAAGATCTCCAGCTTGGTGTCCCCGTCCAGATGCAGGGTGGTGCGCAGCTCCTTGGGCAGGACGATGCGGCCAAGCGAGTCGATGCCGCGGACGATCCCGGTGCTTTTCATAGGTATCATTCTCCTTCAACGTTTTCTCCATACAGGCAGGCAGCTGGCACAACAGGAAAATTGTGCCAGCACCGTTTGAAATTAGTATACAAAAAAATACAGCCTTCGTCAATGATTGCGGGCGATTTCGACAAAATGTCCCGCCTTGTGTCCCAAAAACCGCAGCTTCGCACAAAACACGTTCCTCCGTTGACAAATCGCAGCAGAACAGGTAAACTAAGACGTAGCTATCCGCATTTTTTGCATGAGTATAAAAGGAGCGTTTTTCTATGCCGAGCAACAAAGTCCGCACCCGTTTTGCCCCCTCGCCCACTGGCTATATGCATGTGGGCAACCTGCGCACTGCGCTGTATACCTATTTAATGGCAAAGCACGAGGGTGGCACCTTCATCCTGCGCATTGAGGACACCGACCAGGGCCGCTATGTGGAAGGTGCTGTGGACGTGATCTACAACACTCTGCGCGAGACCGGCCTGCTGTGGGACGAGGGCCCGGACGTTGGCGGCCCTGTGGGCCCCTATGTGCAGAGCGAGCGCATGGGCATGTTCAAGCAGTATGCCCAGCAGCTGGTGGCCGAGGGCAAGGCTTACTACTGCTTCTGCACCGAGGAGCGTCTGGAAGCCCTGCACGCCGAGCAGCGCGCCAACGGCGAGATGACCCACTACGACGGCTGCTGCCGCGACCTGCCCAAAGAGGAAGTGGAAAAGCGTCTGGCTGCCGGGGAGCCCTATGTCATCCGCCAGAAGATCCCCCGCGAGGGCGTGACCGGCTTTGACGATGTGGTCTACGGCCACATTGAGGTGAACAACAGCGAGATGGACGACCAGATCCTCATCAAGACCGACGGCATGCCCACCTACAACTTTGCCAACGTGGTGGATGACCACCTGATGGGCATCACCCACGTCATCCGCGGCAGTGAGTATCTGTCCTCCACCCCCAAGTACAACCTGCTGTATCAGGCCTTTGGCTGGGAGATCCCCACCTACATCCACTGCCCGCCGGTGATGAAGGATGCCCAGAACAAGCTGTCCAAGCGCAATGGCGATGCCAGCTATCAGGACCTGGTGGCCAAGGGCTACCTGACTGAGGCTGTGCTGAACTATATCTGCCTGCTGGGCTGGAGCCCCAGGGGCGAGTACGCCGAGCAGGAGATCTTCTCCCTGCCGGAGCTGGTCAAGATCTGGTCCCCGGACGGCATCTCCAAGTCCCCCGCCATCTTTGACCCCCTCAAGCTGCGGGCCATCAACGCGGAGTACATCCGCCGCCTGAGCCCCGAGGAGTTCCAGAAGAAGGCCGAGCCCTGGATCGACAGCGCCGTGCACAGCCCCATCAACAAGCAGCTGCTGTGCGCCAACCTGCAGCCCCGGTGCGAGGTGCTGGGCGAGATCCCGGAGCAGCTGGATTTCTTTGACGCCATGCCCGACTACGATGTGAGCCTGTACGCCAACAAGAAGCAGAAGACCACCCCGGAGACCGCCAAAGAGGCACTGGAAGCCCTGCTGCCCGTGCTGAGCGACGAGGCACTGGACTTTGCGGACCGCGACAGCGTGTTCAACGCCTGCAAGGCCAAGGCTGAGGAGCTGGGCAAGAAGAACGGCTGGCTGCTGTACCCGCTGGGCATCGCCCTGTCCGGCAAGCAGCGCACCCCCGGCGGCGGCACCGACCTTGCCTGCATGATGGGCCGTGAAAAGACCGTGGAGCGCGTCAAAGCGGCCATTGAAAAGCTGAACGGCTGATCTTTTCCATAAAAACACAAAGCCCTGCAGCGTTTTTGCACGCTGCAGGGCTTTTTTGCGTCTTTGGGCCGGTTTGGGGCGGTTCTGCGCCCTGCGGCAAAAACTGCCGCCGCTCCGCGCTACAGTATATGCACACAGTGCGGGGAACAGAACCAAAACGCCCCGCCGGAAAGCGGGGAATTCTGGATGACAGAGCGGACGAGTGTTTTGACGGTAAAAGCCCGGCGCAGCGGGGCTCCGGCGCTGGAAGCGCGGGCAGTATTGCGCCCGGCGGTGCGTCGGCTGGGAGCGGTGGCCCTGGGGTTTGCCGGGGGCTGGGCGGTGCTGTACGGAGCGCTGATGCCCTTTGGGCTGGGCCTTGTGCTGGGCCTTGCGGAGGACTGCTTTGCTCCCTGTGCGGCGGGGGCCGCGCTGGGGGTGCTGCTGCATGGCTTCGGGGCGCTGTCGCTGCGCAGCGTCTGTTTGTTGTGTGCGCTGGGTGTTTCGGCAGATGCAGTTTCAGAA
>ERZ772819.3080-NODE-3080-length-11955-cov-4.934202_pt1 | contig 11955 bp, 21 predicted proteins | sample MGYA00580860_ERZ772819 | MGnify/ENA primary metagenome ERZ772819 (study PRJEB29015, sample SAMEA2737683) | human gut metagenome | biome: human gut; feature: human-associated habitat; material: faeces | place: China | collected 2012 ...
AATTATCTGGTAATTCTGTTATGTCTGTATTACTTAAGTCTAAACTCTCTCCTACTGTTACCTTTCCATTTTCAATAAAAACATCATTATGTCTTTCATATCTGTTCAAAAAATTTTTTATTTCTTCTATCTTATCCATAATTATCTCCTTTTTTTATTCCTCCTCAATCTCTAAAATAACTTTTGATTCTTTGCCATATTCAAATGTATCTGTAAATCCCTTTACATAGTTTCTGTTGTCATCTTTAAGTTTTCCTGCTTTTACCATTGAATCTAATATAAACTTTTTAGCAAAACATACGTTGTCTAAGTCTCTTCTTTTATTCTCTTCTATCCAATGAAAATGGATTCTAATAGGTCTTTTATACTGAGGTAATAAATTTATATAGTATCCTATATCGCTTTCAATATTCTTCTTCATATTTGCACCTGCAAATCTATTTTTTCTACACTCATTTATGTATTGATTTAAGCTTGGTAATCTAAATGGTATTTCAATTCTATTCACTTTTTCTTTAATTCCTCTCTCATTAAATCTTGCCAGTTTATTTGATTAGCTTCAAAGTCTTTGCATCTGTATCTACTTTTGAAATTTTCATCTTCTAGTCTTAAACAGCCTGTGCAGTATTTGCATATTCCTGGCATATCTACTAACTGCTTCATTTCTTTTTCCTTTCTAATCAATTCTTGGTGTATGTCTTGAATATTCTAAATAATATTCTTGCTCTTTTTCTCGTCTTGCTTTTTCTGCTTTATCTATTTTTAACTCTGGATTATCTTCAAAAAACTTTCTTCTCGCTCTTGTTATACTCTCCATGCTAATTCCAACATTTTGAAGATTTCTCATTACTGTTTTAAAGTCTTTTTTGGCTAATTCTGGCTCTAGTTTTCCTATAACTTCGCTTTGTAAATACCCATCATTTTCTCTTGAATATATATCATTTTGTAATATTTCTTTTGTTTTATTTGGTACATCTTTTCTTCTCATTTGTTTGCTCCTTTCAGTAATCTTTAAAACTTATTAATTCATTAAATATCAACTCTTTTTCTTTTTGAGATAAATTTATGTAATCATTTTCTCGTTTCATTTCTCCAATAAAAATAATTTTTCTATTTGGCTCTCGCTCGATTTTTTCTTTGTATTTTTTTAATAAATTAATATATATATAATTATCATCTAAATTAACATTCTCATCTTCATTTACATCTACATTATCATCTTCATTATCATTAAGGTTTTTGTTTGCTTCTTCTTGGGTTTTGCTTAGGTTTTTCTCGGGTTTTTCTTGGGTTTCCTTTTTAGGTCTTCCACCTTTTTTCCCATTTTCTACACTTGCCTTGTATCTAGCATTTGCGCTATCTATATTAGGTTTTATTAATATAAACATTGCCTTCGCAATTCCATCTTCAATTTTTGGTTCTTTTTCTGTAAATGAATAATCAAATATTGCATTATATAATTTTAATTGTTCTTCTTGAGGTATATTTTTTATTGCCTCATAAAAACTTTTATAAAAAACTATACTTTCTTTCATGTTGTTTTTCTCCTTTCGTACAATATTAAGGCTAGTTTGTTGCCTTGTCCTTGGTGCTTATAATCCTAGTTCTTTTAAAGTATATTCTTTATCTCCTTTCATTCCTTTGTACATTGTGCTTTTGGGGAAATATGGTAAACTGATGTGTTCATTTTGTAAAACTATTGCAATATACTCCCTAAAAATATCTTCATATTTTATTATGTATCTAACTTTTTTTCTGAAAGGTTTAATAATATTTGCTAAATATCTCTTTTCTGTCTCATCTAATATTTCTTCTTTTCTTTCAAATACTGTTTTATACTGTACTGGCCTTTCTACTTTTACTATACTTACATCATCATTTGGATAATAGCTTAATTGTTCATCAATGCTACTAAAGCTATATTTTGAAGTCTTATCAACAAATACAACTTGTCCATTTTTTAATGTGCATTTATCTCCATCTTCTAAGTCTGCTTTTGTAAATTGTTTTTCTTGTAATTTAATTAATTCATTATCTCCGAAATATTCTCCTGTTCCTTCCAACAAATATAAATATTCTCCATTATTCCCAACTATTTTTCTTATTGTAAAAATCTTACCTACATTGCTGCAACGAGAACCGTGCATTTTACAGTCAACTACTTTCACTTTATCTCCAACTTTGAATTTCACTTTTCTTTTCCTCCTATTTTTTATAAATAACTTTTTCCTATTAATTTTATAAAATCATCTCTAGTATGATTTTTTTCGTATTCTTTTTGATATGTTCTTTTAAGTTCTAAATCCATTGCTCTATTGTTATGTACTGACCTATCTGACATGTTATGCTCTTTGTGACATAAACCCACGCAGAATCCATTCTCAATTGAAATTCGCCTATTTGCAGTACCAAAGTAAACCTCATGAATACATTCTGCTGGTCTATCACAAAAGAAACATTTATCTAAATTATTCATTATTGAATATCTTTTCATTTCCATTTCTCCAACAAACTATTTATTTCATTTTCTGATTTAGTTTCTATATTCAAACTTTCTGCTAATTCAACTAATAAATTTATTAATAAGCTCATTTCTTTTGTGTTATATGTTGAACTTCCATAATAGCAATTTACTCTTATACATTTATCTTTTCTGCTAACCTCTTGAACTATAAAACCTAACCCTTGCCTACTCCAGATTCTTTCAAAATTTTCAAATGCTTTTTCTTCTATTATCATTGGTTCAAAAGAACCTATTTGCGTTATTGCATCTTTGTAAACTATTTCTTTTGTTGTGACAGTTCCCTCTTTTGATAATTCTTTTGCTATCTTGTCGCATAATACCCAGCAATAAGCATTAGCATTTAAACTTCTTTTTTCTTTAAATTCTTTCAATTCAAATTCTTTGTCTTTTGTTTGTTCTATTAAGTAAGTTATTAATTTGTTTGCAGTTCCTACCATTTCATCACCTACTCGTTTTCTTCCGCTAATTTCTTGTCACTCTTCTTTAATGCTTTTTCTATCGTTGAATAATCCTTAACATCTAATATTTTAGGTAAATTGCCTATTCTTGATTTTTTTACAATTGCTTTTGTTTCGTCTCCCGTCTTTTCTAGTTGTATTACTATATCCATTAAATACTCAACTATATCTAGTGCATCATATGTAAGTCCTACAGGTTGCATTTTTCCATCTTTGGTATCCCACATATTCCTAGCTCTTGCTATAAGAATTAAATTCATTGGCACATCTTTTAATTGATTTAATACTGTCCTTGCAGTTTCTCTTCTATATGCATACCATTTTGTTTTTTGTAATTGATTTAATTCTCCAACTTTCTTTCCTATCATTTGCTCATATTTTTTTGCACTTATATCTTCTATGCAATCTAATAAATCAGTTATTGGGTCAACTATTAATGTTTTTCTGTCAGGATATTCTCCCCTTAGAATTTCTTCTATTAAATTGACTGTTAATGCAGCAGCATTACTGGCTTTTGGTTCTACCTTATTTATTTCAGCTTTATAAAAATCAAACTCATTTGCATATAATCTTGTACTTCCCTCTAAGTCAATAACAATGGGATTGGGTGCAGATAAAGAAAATCTACTTTTTCCACTTCCACTTTCTCCCCATATCATTATTTTTAAGTTTGCATCTTCTAATGTAGCTTTTTTTGCTAACATTTATATTCCCCCTCTTCTAATCTTCTTTTAAATTCATCTTTAAGCTCTTTATCTTTAATATGAATATTTGTTAATTGTTTATCTAAAATAGCTCTTTCCTTTATTAGTTGTTCATTTGTATATTCTTTTATTATTTCTGAATATTTATTTTCCATTGTTCTTTCCTTTCTAAAATTGGCTTGCCCAATATTCATTTTCTAAATCTCTTTGTTCTTTTGCTTCCATTTCAGAAACTCTTTTTTCTAGCTCGTCTCTTTCGCCTATGTATTGAAATTTAAGTGCTTGTATATCTTCTAATATGTCTTTTTCTGTTGTTTCACTCTCTAATGTATCTAAACTTAAAATTAAATTATCTAGTTGATAATATCTTTCTTCCATTTTTCCTCCTTGCAATTCTCATTAAATTATGTTAATATAATTAATGAGAATGTTTATATAAATGTTTTTGTTGGCATACTAAAATGATTTAGCGGTCTTTAGTATGCTTTTTATTTTGTTTTTTAAATTTTCTATGTTGTTATATTGTTGTTTATTTAATTCTTTTTCTATTTTATTTAAGCAATCTTTCACAGAATCTATTTCTGCTCTTAAATCTTTATTTTCATTATGTACTGCTAAATTCTCTCTATTTAAATTTCTGACTTCTCTTGCAAGCTCTACATTTCTTTTGTTTAACTTGTCTATTTTTTCAATATTTCTAATTGTTTTAAACATTTTTTACACTCCTTTAATCTTAATTTTAATTCTGCTAATGTTATAATGTGATATATGTAGCATTTATCTAGCTTGTCCATTTCTTTTCACTTACTTTCTCTTTTGTATGTTATACTTGTCTCCCGTGAGTATTTAATAGCTCGCATTTTTTCTAGGAACTTACCTAAGTTACATTCTAACTTGATTGTTGAAGTTACTGGAGCTTCAATCGATATATTAATTAATTCTGTTATATCTCCAAACTCTACTCCACATATTTTTAAAGAAAAACCAGCGTCTGTTGTTGTAATTTCTATTCCCTCCATAATTTCCTCCTTACCTTACTAAAAATCCTATAAAAATAGCTGTAAAATATCCTACAACTCCTATAAATGCTATTACATCTCTAATGCCATTTTTATATGCTATTTTGTATATTGCTTTTTCTCTTTTGCTCATCTTCATCTTTTATTTTTCCTTTCTTCATTTAATTTTTTTAGTTCTAATAAGATTAGAAACTCTATACTCTGTTTTGGGTTTGTCTTAGGATTTATTCCCATATCGTAAAGCTTTACTGCAGTTTTATCTGCTATTTGTTTTCCTCCAGAAATAGTTGGAAAATCCTTTTGATTGAACTTATCCCTTGCCCATTGTGTAGAATGTCCTCTAATCTTTGCATATATCTCTGGTGTTATTGTGTCTGGTGCTTCTTCAAATGTCATTGTTATTTCTTTCTTTACATTCAAGTAATCACTTCCTTTCTTTTTTTGTCCGTGTCGCAATTTCGATTTTTATTATCTTATCGATAATTTTTTTATTTGATAAAAACTTTCGTTTTTATTTGTCAAGTATTTTTTATAACGTTTAAACCGTTTTAAATTGTTAAAAAAAATTTATATTATTATAATTTGTGTCATAAACTTTTTCTATCTTTTTTAATATAGGAATATCAGGATATGTTATCCCTTTTTCATAATTAGCTAAAGTTTCAACACTTACTCCTATTAATTTTGAAGCTTTTTCTTGACTGTACCCTTTATTAATTCTTAATGCTTTTAATGTTAATTCCAAATTTACTCACCTACTTTCTTAACGGTTTCTCCGTTTAGCTGTTTGAATTATACATCACGGTTTTTCCGTTGTCAACAGTTTTTCCGTATTTTTTTAAAATTTTTCTTGATTTTTTTACGGTAAAGTCGTATAATATTTGAGGGGAGGTAAAGATGGGCGATTTAGGTAATAAAGAAATTTTTGCAAAAAACTTGCAATATTATATGAAATTAAATAATAAAACTCGAAGTGATGTATGTCGTGATTTAGATATACCCTATTCTACTTTTACAGATTGGTGTAATGCAAACATATATCCACGAATTGATAAAATTCAATTATTAGCAAATTATTTTAGTATTCAAAAAGCTGATTTAGTAGAAAGCAAAGTAAAATTTGATAAGCTTGGTAATCCTGTAGTTACTATTCCTATTTTAGGCACTGTCAAAGCTGGTTATGATTATCTTGCACAAGAAAATTGGATTGGTGCTGTTGATGTAGATAAGAAATTAGCAGATGGAAATGAATTATTTGCTTTAAAAGTTCACGGCGATAGTATGTCTCCTGTTTTAATAGAAGATGATATTGTTATTATAAAGAAACAAGACGACTTTGAAAATGGTGACATTGTTGTTGCTATTGTAAATGGAGATGAAGCTACAATAAAAAAAGGTAAGAAAAATGAAAATAGTATATTACTTCAACCTTTAAATCCTAGTTATGAACCTTTGATTTTTACATATGACGAAATGGAATCAATTCCTGTAAAAATTATTGGAATTGTAAAACAGCTGAAAAGGGAGTTTTAAATATGAATACTTTATTTTTATTTTTAAGTTGTATATTTATAGGTTGTATAATTTCAATTATAATAATCATAATGATGAAATACTTAGATATAGATATAGACAGTAAATATGCAATCTTACTATCTGGATTTATTTTAGGGATTGTATTTTTTGTATCTGCTATGCATTCTGATGTTAGAGATAAAAAAATATATAATATTATATTTAACTCAAATTCAGTTGAAGACATTCAAGAAAAAACACATATATATTTTGAAGATTAAAAAAAGAGAATTATGTTCCAAAGTTTGCGACACGGACATAATTCTCACAAATAAACACTATTGAAAGTGATTACTTTATTAGTATATACGATTAAACTTTCATTTTCAATAGTTTATTAAAAATTATTTTAAATGGAGGTATTTTTATGAAAAAAAGAGCTAATGGAGAAGGTACGATTTATAGAACTATACAAAAGAATAAAAGAAAAGTATTTTTAGAAGAAATGTGTTCTATTTGCAAACATTGCGAACAAAAATGCAACAGAACACAATTTGAAAAATGTGAAAAATGTTCTAATTGCACAGAATGTCTGAATTATTGTGATAGATATTATTGCTATAAGGTAACAAAATCTCAAATAACAGTAAATAAACAAAGGAAATCTTCTGGAACTGGCAAAAATTCTACAGAAGCAAAACAAAAAAAAGAAGAAACTTCTCACAAATTACGTTTAAAAGAATTAATGACTAATGGAGATTTAACTTTATCTGAAACAATGAGAACATTAGAAGAAAACAAGCTAAAGGCAGGTTTAAAAGAAAATTCATACAATAGAAATATATGTACTATAGCTTTAATCGAAAACTACAATATAGCTTATTTTAAAATGTCTGAAATAACAAAAGAAGATTTTGAACTTCTTATGACCACTCTTGTAGAGCAAAGAATGACACAGTCTTGCATAGACAAAGTATATGATGAAATTCATCAAGCTTGTAAATATTGTAATATTGATAGTTACATTTTTAATAACATCACTCGTTCTACATTCTTTAGTGATAAAGAACCAGAAGAAGTAACAGCATTTACTGTTGAAGAAGAAAATAAAATTCTTCAATATATAAATTCAAATGAAAACAATCTTGTAAATTCAAGCAAATGCAATATTGACTCTAAAACAATTAAAAATATTATAAAGTTCGGTTTTGCCACAGGTATGAGAATTGGAGAAATATGTTCATTAGATAAAAACGATAATATAAATATGGAAATTAAAAGAATAATAGTTAAGCATACACTTACAAAAGATATAAACAATAATGTTGTAATAGGTAGTTCAACTAAAACTGGAAGAAAGAAAAGACAAAAAAATAAAAGAGATATTAGATATGTTCCTTTTAATATTTTATTTGAAAGTGAAGAAGTTGAGGATATTATAAAAGAACAAAAAGAGTTATCCACATCTAATCTACTATTTTCAGATAAAAATGGAGAAATAATTGCTCCATCTTCAATCAACAATATTTTTAAAAGAATTTGCAAAGAAATAAATATTCAAAAGAATTGTAAAATTCATATGTTAAAACATACAGCTGTAACAAGAATGGTTGAGAATGGTATAGATATTTATGTCATCTCAGAAATTGTTGGAACATCTGTAAGAGTATTATCTAACACATATGCTCATATACTTAATGGCTTTATTGATAAAGAAATTGAAAAGTCTAAAATTAACAGAAAAAATAATGACTTATCTTTAAACAGTGAAAGGAAATCAAAAGGAAAAATAATTCAGTTTAAAGCTTTTTGCTAATATAATTGCATACAAATCGCATACAAAAAAATATATAAAAGCTTACAATGCAGTTATACCAATTAATATATTATTTCTGAAAACGGGTGTCGCCTCCAAATAAAAAACTGAGATATTTTATATCTCAGTTTTTTATTTTATTCTTTATCTTTACTTTTTATTTCTACGCCTTTTCTTACTATGTCGTTAAATGCATTTATTCCAATAAATACTGCTGTCATTACTAGTAATACTGTTAGGTTTGTTTTTAATAAGTTTGAATCTATACATACTAAAGATTCTTTTAGTAATTTTATTGTATAGCTCATTGGTAAGAAGTTATATAGTTTTTGGAATCCTGCTGGTATTGTTTCTACTGGGAATGTTCCTCCTGTTGCTGCTAGTTGTAATACTAATAGTACTAATGCTGATAGTTTTCCTATATCTCCAAATGTTACTATTAAGAATTCTATAATATTTAAGAATAATATTGCTATTAATATACATGTTCCATAGTATAACCATGCGTTTGTTACTTCATATCCTAATCCTAGTTTTAGTAAGAATCCTAATGCTACACCTTGTGCTATTGCTAATACTCCATACATTAATGTTCTTAATATTTTCTTTTCTGCATTTTTTCCAAATAATTTAAATCTGTTATCTTGGTCATAATATAATACAACAAATGCCATTAATGCTCCAACCCATAATGATAATGATATAAAGTATGGTGCAAATCCTACACCGTAAGCATCTATATTTCCATAGTCTTCTTCTTTAACTTCTACTGGGTTTGCTGTGTATTCATCTAATCCGTTTAATTTTGTTAATTGTTCCTTTGTATCTGTTATTCCATCGTCTACACCTGTTTTTAGTTCGTTTGCTCCACTATTTAATGTATTAATTCCGTCTTTAACTTGTTTTGAACTAGAGCTTAATGTTTGTAATCCTGTTGTTAATGAATTGCTTCCTTCTTTTAGTTTTACTCCACCTTGTTGTAATTGTATTACTCCGCTTGATAATTGTTTTAACCCTGCAACTTTTTCGTTTAAAGTTTGTATTCCGCTATTTATTTGTTTTGAACCACTTGTTAAAGTAGCTCCTGCAACTGCAGCATCTTTTGCTGTTCCTTTGTTAGCAGCACTGCTTTGAGCTAATGCACTTGCCTTTTTTATAGCATTTTGTAAGTCTTTGCTTCCATCTACTCCCATTTTAGACTTTTGAGCATAAGTAAGTAAATCTGTTACCATTGATGTTACTTGTTCATTACTACTATTTACTCCTGCTACATATTGTTGCAATCCACTATCTAATTGGCTATATTTTGTAGCAAGTGTATTTACTGAAGATATTAATGTATCTACACTTCCTGTTCCATCTGCTAATTTATTTATTCCTGCATTTAATTCATCTATTCCTGCTTCTAAGCTTTGGCTTCCTGTGTATGCTGAGTCTACACCTTTATCGAATTGGCTATAACTATTTGCTAAAGTTTGTGTTCCATCTGTTAATTTTCCTGCTCCATCGCTTATTTCTTGCATTTTATCTGGAACTTCGTTTAATTTATCTGTTAATGTTGCAACTACTTTTTCACTAACTTCTGCTCTTACTTCTTTTTCTATCGTTTTTACTGCTGAATTAATTATTTGTGATGCTAAGTAATTGCTCTTTTTGTTTGGTGAATATGTTATTGTTGTTACTTTTCTGTCTACATTTTCTGCATTGTTTAAATTTTCTGTAAAGTCTTTTGGTATTGTTATTAATGCATAATATTCTTGATTTGCAAGTGATGTATATGCATCTTCTTCATTTACTTTTTGGAAATCCATTGTATCTTTATCTAACAATTTGTTTTGTAGTTCTTCTCCTAAGTTTTGTCCATCTACACCTTTATCTAAATTAACTACTCCTACTTTAACATTTTGTAAGTTACCATATGGATCCCAAAATGCCTTTAAATAGAAAAAACTGTATAATAATGGAATAATTATTACTACTGCAATAATTATTGTTCTTAAGGTTTTGCTTGATTTTGCTTTTTGAATTTTTTCTTTCATTTTACCCTCTCCTATCTTTTTGGCAGTGTAACCACGCCTAATTTGTTTATTTGACGTATATAGAATTTTCATTTTTTCGAATTGCCTAAGTCCACCTCACATACACCTTATAGATAAAAATAACTATTTTATTACATGAAAATTCCTGTTTTTAAAATTGCGGTTATGTTGTCTGCAACTTCTTGTTCATTTAGTGGCTTATTTTCGTCACTCCATTCGTACATTAATGCTATATATACTTTATAAATTACAAATGCTGCTATGTCTACATTGCATTTTTTTATTTGTTTGTTTTCTATAGCATTCTTTAGTTTTTCTTTTATGTAGCTAATTACGGTGTTATCAAATATTTTTAAGCTTTCTTTTGCATGTAAGTTATTTATAATTTCTGAGTCTTTTACAACTCTTAGCAAAAATTTATTTTCGTTTTTGTATTTTGTAAGCTCATATATTGCATAATGTATTCTTTCGAAATATGGAATATCTTTCTTTTCGTTTTCTTCTATAATGGTTTTCATATTTTCCATTTCATGCGAAAGAATTTGTTTAAATAAATCTTCTTTATCTTTGAAATATGAATATATGGTTTTCTTGGTTACATTTGCCTTTTCTGCTATTTCATTCATACTAACTTTTTTGTAACCATACATAGAAAATAACTCTTTTGCCGCTTTTAGTATATCTTCTTTCTTCATAGCATTGCCTCTTTTTTGTTAGTATACCATTTCGGTATCTTGGTATATTATACGTTTTTTTTCTTAAAAAGTCAATATAAATATTAATTTTTTTTAATTAATAAGGCGACCAATGGTCGCCCCTACATATTATCTTAATTTACTTGTATAAAATTATATTTTGAATCATCTGTATTTTGTGCTTTTAATACATACCCATTATATATTTCATTTTTGTCTTCATCTAAATTATCCTCTAAAATAACATTACATACAAATTCTTGATTTTTATTATTTTTTATGTGTATTTGAAATGATATTTTAGCATTTATATCTGAAATATCTACATTTGCATTTTTTAAAATACTTCCATCAAATGATATAGAATTTTTCTTTTCTGAAACTGCATATCTAGTTACAATGTTTTTATTTAAGTATCCTAAACTTATAGGGTTACTACAGTCTGTATAAAAATTTGCTTCATCGTAATTCATATCATCGCTTTCTTGATTAGTATTTAATATTTTAAAGTCTATTCTATTGTTATTACAATTTTGTAGCATTTTAAATTTACCTTGTAAATATGGGTTTTTATAATTTAAAATTCTTTCTCCTTTTTCTGCATTACTTTCTATTTTTATATTGTCTATATATAATTCTTTTACAGTATTTTCATCTGTTAATTCTTGCACTTTTTGTTTATTGTCTATTTCTATACTTATATCTGTATACTGTGAAATGTCTAAGTCTTGTAAAACCTCTCCTGTACTATTATCTATAACCCCTGCACTGCTATACATTAATATTTTGTTTATTTTAAACATTGGCTTTTCATTGTTTTCTACAAAGCTTGTACTTTTTTTAGAAAATTTATAATTTACATATTTTGTATGAATTATTTTTACAAATGCTATTCCTAACAAAAGTGCAATAATTATAAGTATTACAGATATTTGTTTTATATTTAATTTTATTTCTATCTTATTATAATTTTTCATATAATCCTTCCAATATATTATAAATTGCATTTGCCCAGTTTTCATCTGTTGCATATTTAACATTTATAGAAGCTATTGTTGTTCCATGGTAATATTTTCCTGTTGCTATTTCTCCATCGTAAATTTCTGTTCCTGCAACATTTAAATAATTTTTTATTAAGCTTTTTGTAACTGTTTCTATTCCTTCTGCATAGCTATTAAATGTTAA
>ERZ772819.3084-NODE-3084-length-11950-cov-7.291887_pt1 | contig 11950 bp, 5 predicted proteins | sample MGYA00580860_ERZ772819 | MGnify/ENA primary metagenome ERZ772819 (study PRJEB29015, sample SAMEA2737683) | human gut metagenome | biome: human gut; feature: human-associated habitat; material: faeces | place: China | collected 2012 ...
TTTTCACCATTATCAAATTGTCCGTTTCCTTGTCTTATTTCTCCTGTTTTTAATTTTCCTGTTGTACTATCAACAAACACTATTCCTGTAATCTTTCTATCATCTTTTAATTCTAATTGTATTGATGGAGCTGAATCTGTATCATCTTCAAAAGTATTGATATTTTCTATTTTAGCATTTCCAGGTACTGAATCTCTATCAATTGCAGCCACTGTATTTCCTTGTTCATCTCTATAAACTGTATAAGAATTTACTTCCGCACTATTTGATAGTGTTTCTCTATTATTAATAATATTTATTGTTGCATTTCTTTCTAATCTAAATTGTATATATATATAATTTGATTCTCCAGATTTAACAATTGTGTTTGTATCTATTAATATTTTTCTATAACTTTCATTATATTTTTCATTTGAAATTATCTTTAAATTTCCCTTAATATTGTTTTGGGCATCTAGTTCTGTTCCTACACCTATTAGTGTATATCTACTATCAAAATAATCTATTATATTATTGGCTTTTGTTAAATAACTTGATTCATTTGTTATCGCTATTTTATATGTTAGATATACCTTTAATTCTTTATCTTTATCATCTGCTCTTTCGTATTCATAATCTGCTTTGTATATTGCTCTTTTATATGTTCCTGTATAAGAATTTTTAAATTTAACACCTAAATTCCATGTACTTTCATCATTAGCATTATATATAGTATCGGTCATCGTTCTTTTAGCATATTTGTATAGATGCCAATAACCATTTACTCCAACATTTACATTTTCTAAATCTTGTGTTAATGATAAATCTGCTTGTGCTTTTTCATATATACCTAAGTTGATATATCTTATTTCTGTTACTTTATTTTTATAATCATCATTTGTATATTTAAAAATATAATTTGTTTCTTTTGTATTTGAATGTATTAATGTAATATTATTATCTTCATAATTAGGTATTGCTTTCGCATTTTGAGTTTGACTATACCCTAATTTTGTTATTTCTGATGAATTAGAATCTTTAACACTTATTTCATTATTTCCTGTTGAATCAATTTTAGCAAATTTTCTATCAAGTAAATTTGATTCAATAATATCTGTAGCTTTAGAACCATTATTAACTGATATATTAGCAACAACAGATTTATATTTTATTCCATTATATTCATATTCTATATAATAGTCAGATAATTTAGCAATTTCAACATCTATAAAAATATATTCTCCACCATCTATTTCATTATATTTTCCTAATTCTGAGGTTGTTGTTGTTGCTACCTCTTCTCCTATTACTTTACCTTCTGAATCTTTTGCTTTATATTCTTTAAGCATTACTTTTATTCCATTAACACCTTCATCTTTTGTATCACTACTATCGTTTTTATATAAATTATTTCTTAATGTTTCCTTACCATTTCCGTTTGTCTACCCACACATATCCAGAGAGATCTACATACTTTCTCTTGTTATCTATATATGTCGTTATTGTATTTCCATTCTTACTTCCATCTAAGCTAATTTTTGCATTAGGATATTTTTCATACCCTTTATTTGGGTTTTCTATTTCTATAGCTGTATAATTATCTACTAAAACATTATTTACTGTAATTTCACCATTAGCATTTGTATAAAATTCTGTTGCATTTGATTCATCTACATATGTTATGTTTCCATTATTACTTTTAACAAATTTTCCATCTGAATCTCTCTTTATTTTAAATTTAACATTTGGCAATGCCGTTTGTGAATCTGCATCTCTTTTTATTATTTTCAAATTTTGAGTTACTAAAATATTTAAATCTAATTCATCACTTCCACTACGAGGTTTTGTGCCTGTTAAGGTTGTTAATATGTTCTGAACATTCTTATCTGTTTCTAACAAATATAATGTTGCTGTTATAAAATCTCTTGATGTTGTTGAAATAGAAAATTTTGTAATTTTGCTTATTCCTTTATTTTTATTTACCAATATATAGAAATCGTTTCCAGAACTAATTCCATCACTATATGAATCATAAACAGTAAACTCATTTCCATTATATCGTCCATATTTTAAACCACTAATACTATTACCATTTTCATCATATAGATTAACATCATCAATTGAATTAGTAAATGAATATTTAAATGGTCCAATTTTAAAATAGCTTTCATTATTATAAGAATATTCTTCAGACTTTACATCACTTGCATTTTTGTCTCTTCTTAAAACTCTACGACCTATATTCTCTGTTGCCACTGCCCAGTTTTGATATTCAACACATTCATCACAACTGGTCAAAGTAGATGTTTCACCATCTGAAGTTGTACCTATATTCAAGTTCGTTTCTCTATTTATAGTTAATTTTAAAAATTCTCCTATATTTTCCCATACTCCTTTTTGTTTTTGTGAATAATATGGATCATATGTTTTTCCATCAACAGTACCAAATTGTATTCTACTATGTTCACCTTGTTGATCTAATATATATGCCATTCTAAAAAAAGAACGTTTTTCTTCATCTGAATAATAAGTATAATCTCTTGTTACAACATTTCTCATTGTTATTCCACCAGGTTCAATATCAACTATAGCTTTTACTGTTGCAGTACCTCTATTTGGCAAACTCTGACCTTTTTGGATACAAAATATATTCTCTTTATCATTATCATCATTAGTTCCATATGTATCATCATTTAATGTAATTTGTCCACCAAAATTTTCATCATCCAATCCATAATATGATAATCTGATTGATTGTCCTATATATATTTCATAATAACGATCTTTATCTTCATCATAAAAAGCATCTGGATACCAACTAGCAAACGATTTTGTTCCTAATGTTATAAATATTATAATAAATAATATAAATAATAAAAATTTTTTACTTTTCACTTTTTTACCTCCTTTCCTAGTTATTCTTTTTTCCTTATAAAAGTTATTGTTAATATGCATATAAACAATATTGCTAATATAGTAATTAAAGAATATTTAATAAATTCTCCTGTTTTTATACTTACTATTAATTGTGCATTATCTATATTATCTTCTGTATTTTTTTCCTTTAATGTATCTTCTGTATATATTTCCATTATTTCAGCCTTATTATTTATTAAACCAACATTTGATGCATTCATTCCCTTTGTTAGTATCAATTTTAATGTTTCTGTTTCTCCTGCCTTTAATTTTTTGTTTGATAATGTTGAAGTATATAAATCTTTACCATTTAGATACCAATCCTTATTTAACTCAGATTTAAATATCATATCTTGCGGCATAAAATCTTTAATTTTTCTTATATATGCATCAACTTCACCAACATTTGTTACCTTAATTTCATACTCAACTATAATTGTTGTTCCTGCAACTTTTTTTGCATTTAATTCAACTTTGGCTAAACTTTCATCATTATAATCATAAACAATAGTATTAGTAGAATCTTGAACTACAATTCTTTTTATATTTTTTTCTAATTTTATATCAAGTGTTTTCAATTCTATTAATCCAATATTTATGTTAGCAGCACTTTTATCAGTTATTTGAATTCTATCTGATACTGCATATATTTTTTCTTCTCCATTTACACTTACTTTTGCTGCAACAACATTTGAATTTATGCTTTCTTGAGCTCCTTCTACTTTGTATTTTGATAATTTATATTTTGAAGAATCATAATCAAATAATACTAAGTATTCTCCTTTTTCTACATTTATTTTATATTTACCATTTGTATCTGTAATTTCTTTATAATTTTCATCTATTTTATTAGTTTTTACATTGTACAAATATACTGGTATTCCTTCTAATACTTTTTCATTATCATTTCTTATACCATCTTCATTTTCATCACACCAAGCTGTTCCAGTAATAACAAATTCGTTTTTAACTGGGTCATCTGGATTGATTGGATTATCCGGATCATCGGGATTTATATTTTTATCTTTTTGCATAATGTTAATTATATTATTTGTAGTATAAATATCTGTATTAAGTAATATTTCAAATTTATTAGATATTTCTATATCTTTGCTTAAATCCTCTTGTTTATTTACAATAGTTATAACTCTAATTTTTTCATTTTCACCATTTTTTATTTTTGTTTTAAAAGTTAATTTTCTATTAATATTATAAACATAATCTTTTATTTCATTGTTACCAACATATACTTTATCTATAGAAAGTTCATTTGGAATACTATCTGATACTGTTACTTCTACTTCAACCTCTTCATCTTTTTTCAAATTTTCCTTATCTTTAAAATTATGTCCTATTAGCTCTAGATCATATTCAATAGTATCTCCCGCTTTTACATATTCTCCATCTGTTTTTGAAGTTTGCTTTACTTCTAAGTATTCTCCTACATTAACTGCTCTATGGAATAAATTAGATCTATAGTTATTTTCTCCATCTGATATTATGTATTTTACTTCTGAGTCTTCATTATCTTTTATTTTTCCACATTCATAATATGCTCCCAAAATTATTGTTTCATTTTTTTCCAAACCACTTATATAATATTTTTCATTTTCTTTTATTAACTGAGCTTCTCCGTCACCAATGTCTTCTTTTTTCATACTCAATAATTTCATATATTCTGAATGAACTTCTGAAATTTCTAATTTACTTTTTGTTGTTTCAGATAAGTTTTCTATAATAACTTGATATTTTACATTATCATAACTAGAAATATTTGAACTTAAATCCATAACACATTTTAATGTTACTCTAATATCTCCTAATGCATATTTTACCTTTAATTCATTACTTTCTTTTTCTATACCTTCATAATTAGCTATGATTTTATTTGTAACTTCATTTCCAACAACAGAATCTTTATTAACACGAACTTCATAAGATATTTCTTTTGTTTCTCCGCTTCCAATAGATTGAATTATTCCATTAAACTCTTTTACATCTAAATTTTCCTTATAATATAAATCATAATTATATACATAGTCATCAACTAATGTTAAGTATACAGTTCCATCAGGGATCCTACCTTTTACAATGACATTTTTTGTCTCTTCAGTTCCATTATTAGTTACCTTCACAATATATTTTATAACTTCTCCTTGTTTTACTTCATCTCCATTTGCAATATCATCTCCACCAACTTGTGCTGTTAATGTTACATTCAAATCTGGACCTGTTCCTGTAGTTAGATTTACATTTGTTCCATTTACTTGTTGACTTGTTCCATTTGAATTTTCATCATATGTAATTGCATATGTTTCAACTGCATTTTTATTATACTCTAGGCTTGATGGGATTTTTTCTTTGTAAGTGATATTAGCTACATCTGTTGCTTCCATTTTATCAATTGTAACCATGTAATTTTTTGCATTAGTTGAAGCCTCAGTTGTCCATTCATTATTTGAATCATTTAAATCTTCTGTTGCATCTTCTTTTTCTGTATAATATACTTTTGCATTTTCTATTCCACTTACTCCTACTGCACTTGCTAGTACAACGCCCATATTATTGTCTTTTCCATCTGTAGCAAATCTTCCTGATATAACTACATTTTCTACTTTATCTCCAGTATTATTTATTACTTCTTTTTCTACAGTTGCTTGTTTTTCTTCTTGTCCAACTTCTATTTTTACATTTTTATTTTCTTCTTCACCAATTGTATTTACATTTAATTCTTTTATTTTATTTGTTGTTATTATTCCTGTTGGTGATGTTATTTGTATTTCTTTTTCTTCTGTTCCAGTTTGTGCATTATCTTTATAACCTTTTGCTTTTTCATTTGTATAATTCATTTTTATTTTTTCTGTTGAAGTTTTTGCTAATTTATTTAATGTTAATTTTAAGTTTAGTACAACTGTTGGACCACATATAATATTTTCTACATATTTTGTGTCTTCGCCAACTAATTTTACTCTTATTATTTTTCTTCCATTTTTTTCTTCAATATCATATTTACTTATATTAAAATTGTCTGCATACATTTTATTTATATTTGTTATTTCTGCTTGTTCTACTTGTTCTGGTAATTCAATTTCAATTGTTGGATTTTTATATAAATCGTTTGCTTCTGAGTTTTCTTTTAAAATCACTTTTGCTTCTATTTCATTTTCTTGCATTGTATTTAATGAATCTTTGTTTATCTCCAAAACTGCATCTGTTTGTGTTTCATTTAATTTTATTTTTGTTTCAACTTTATTTATATTTTTTCCTACTATTGCATATGATATTTCTTGCATTTGTTTTATTCTATTTTCTTGTTCTTCTTTAATTATCTTTATTGCTTTTATATTTATTGTTCCTACTTTTTGTGGTTCACTTGTTTTTATTTTTATAGCATCTACATCATTTGTTTTTATTTCTATATCCCCGTTTTCATCCGCTTCTGTATCTTTATTTATTTCTGCTATTTTATTTTCTGTATTTGAATCTAATACTTCTATACTGCCTTCTTCTCCTAGAATTTCTAGAATATTATTTTTGTTAATGCTTATTTGTTTTGTTTCTAAGTTTTTATTTGATTCTTCTTGCAATTCAATATTTGCCATAACCTTTAAACAATTTACATTTATTTTTACATTTTCTGTTATTTCTCTTTGTTTTTCTTCGTATAATTTTCCTTTATAAATTTCATCTTCTGCATTTAATATTTCTGTTGATATTATTGAATTTTTTTCTTCTTGGTCTAACTCAATTGAATTTTCAGCTGTTATTTTTGTGTTTTTAGAATCATATAAATTCAATTCTATTTTGGCATTTAATTCTTGTTCTTCTATATTATCAACTTTGTTAAATATATATGTTACTATATATTTATCTTCTCCATCTTGCTTCCATTCTACAGTATTTTCTTCTGTTGCTTCATTTGCACTATTTATTACTAATTTTTCTGTTACTTTATCGTAATTGTAATCTTCTTCAGTTAATTCTCTTTTTGTTGTTAATCCCCTTTGTATTGAATTTACTATTACTTTTTCTGGATTTTCTCCATTTACTTTTGGTATAGCTAATTCTAACTTTGTATTTTTTACTGGATATTCATTTCCATTTAATTTGTTTTCTACTTCAAGTTGTAATATTCTTTTTTCTTGTCCATCATAAATTGCATTTGTATTTGTTATTACTTTTTGATTTATTTCTACACCACTATTTTCATCATTATATGGGGAGGTTTGTTCCCATTGAACTCTTCTTGTTGTTGTTATTTCTGTGTTGCTACTTTGACTATTTACGTAATTAGCTTTTAATTCAATTTGTGTTTCTTGTTCTAATAATTCTAAATTGTAGCTTTCATTCTTTTTAGCTTGTACTTTTATTTCAAATTTCTTTGTTTCTCCTGCACCTATATAATCAACATTTAAGCTATCTTCACTTATTTGACTTATTCCATCTATTTGATTTTGAGTATCAAAAACAAAATTGCTATTTTTTAGAGTTATATTGGCATTTTCTAAGTACCCTTCCTTTTCAACACTCAACTCTAAATACAATTTCATGTCATAACTATTTAATTCTTTACTGATTTTTGAAACTCTATTTCCACTATCATCTTCAAAATATGCTATAAATTGCACATTTTTGTTGTTAGTTAAAATTTGTATTTCATCAACCGCTTCTGATATTATCAACATGGCTGAACTATTTATTAATAACATCATCACCAAAAACATTGTTACAATTTTTTTCAATACTTCCTTCATTCCTTTTCCTCCTATATTTAGCCTATTATACTAATTTTATTTTACTTATATTTATATATAATTTCAACACTCAGTATTTTCCAAAAATAAAATATTACAAAATTCGTGCTTTTTCTCTTTAGGGAAGCTCACTTGATCAATTTTCACTTTCTAAAATTAAGTTTTTATTACATTTTTGTTACATAAAAAATTTAGGGAAATGGGGACGTCTTTTTTTTCCTATTTACGTAAGACTTGACAAGAAATGATATAATATTAATAAAAAATTGTGGAGGAAATTATGCAAAAAATATTAAGTTATATGAGAAAAGCAATTGAAGAATATAATATGATTGAAGAAAATGATAAAATAGCAGTTTGTCTTTCTGGCGGAAAAGATTCTATTACTTTGTTACACGCTTTTAAAGCATTACAAAGATTTTATCCTAAAAAGTTCGAATTAATTGCAATTAGTATAAATCCGGGTTTTGAATTTTTTGATACAACTTTATTGCAAAACCTTTGTGATAACTTAGAAATTCCATTATTTATTGAAAAAACTCATACTAAAGAAATTGTATTTGATATAAGAAAAGAAAAAAATCCATGTTCTTTATGTGCTAATTTACGAAGAGGTGCAATAAATTCTATTGCAGTAAGAGAAGGTTGCAATAAAATTGCCTTAGGACATAACCAAGATGATGTTTTAGAAACTTTTTTACTAAATCTATTTTATACTGGTAGTATAGGAACTTTTTCTCCTGTTAGCCATATGGATAGAACTGGTATTACACTAATTAGACCTCTAGTTTATACTCCTGAAAAAGAAACAAAACGTTTTGTTAAGAAAAATAATTTAACAGTTATGCCAAAAGTTTGCCCTATGGATGGTACATCAAAAAGAGAAGATATGAGACTAATGATTTTTTCACTTCAAAAAAATATTCCTATGATTAGAGCTAACCTCTTTGGAGCAATTCAAAGAAATCTTCCAGATTGGAAAGTAAAAAACCAGGATTAAAAAGGAATTAAAGAGAGATATTCTCCTTAATTCCTTTTTCTATTATTTTACAATTGCAACCATTGCATTTTTTAATTCTTCTAATTTTTGATCTGCATCTTCTTCAGATTTTCCTTTAATTCCCATATATAATTTAATTTTTGGTTCTGTTCCAGAAGGTCTAACACAGCACCAACTATTATCTTCTAATCCATAATATAAAACATTAGATTTTGGTAATCCAGATTTACTTTCTTCTCCAGTTACCATGTTTTTAACATAATCTCTATCAATATCTTTAAATTCTAATACTTTATATTTTCCAATTTCTTCAATTGATGTATTTCTCATATTTGACATCATTTCTTGGATTTTTTCAGCACCTTCTGCTCCTTCAAGAACTATAGAAACTTGAGTTTCTTTATAGTAACCATATTTTTCATATATATTGTTCATTTGATCCCATAAAGTTTCTCCTTTTGCTCTATAATAACAAGCTGCTTCGCATAAAGCCATTACTGCTGCAATACCATCTTTATCTCTTGCATAATTACCAATTAAGCATCCATAACTTTCTTCAAATCCAAATACATATTTATCTCCATCGGTCTTTTCTTCTTCTCTTTTCATAACAGCACCTATATTTTTAAATCCTGTTAAAACTTCAAAACAATCCAAATTATAATTTGAAGCAATTGCTTTTGCTAAATCAGAAGAAACTATTGTTGTAACAAACATTCCTTTTTCTGGTAAAAGTCCTTTTTCTTGCATTTGAGAAATTCTATATTCTGCAATTAATAATGCTGACATGTTTCCTGTATATGTCATATATTCACCTGTTTTTGTATCTTTTGCATAAATTCCTAATCTATCAGCATCAGGGTCTGTAGCAAGAACAACATCTGCATCTACTTTTTTAGCCAATTCTAGAGCTAATTTAAATGCCTTTTTATCTTCAGGATTTGGGTAATCAACTGTTGGGAAGTTTCCATCTGGTTCTTTTTGTTCTGGAACAACATATAAATTTTCAATACCGATTTCTTTTAAAAGTCTTTCTGCAACCATATTTCCTGTTCCGTGTAATGGTGTATATACTACTTTTAATTTTTTACCTTGTTCTTTAACTACTTCTGGATTTAATATTAATGATTTTAAAGTATTTATATATTTATCATCCATTTCTGTTCCAACAAGATTAAATAATCCTTTTTCAATTGCCTCTTCTTTAGAAATTTCTTTAATTTCACTATATTCTGCAACAGCTCTTACTTTTGCAATTATATCTTTATCTCTTGGGCTAACTATTTGAGCTCCATCATCCCAATAAACCTTATAACCATTATATTTTGGTGGATTATGACTTGCTGTAATCATTATTCCTGCTGTACATTTTAATTCTCTTACTGCAAAAGATAATTCTGGAACTGGTCTTAAACTTTCAAATAAATATGTTTTTATTCCATTTGCATTTAATATTAATGCTGTTTGTGTACTAAATTCTTTTGACATTTTTCTTGAATCATAACTTATTGCAACACCTTTATCTTGTGTTCCTTGTTCTAATATATAATTTGCTAATCCTTGTGTTGCTTTTCCAACAGTATACTTATTCATTCTATTTGTTCCAGCTCCAATAACTCCACGAAGTCCAGCTGTACCAAATTCTAATTCTTTATAAAATCTGTCTTCTATTTCTTTTTCATCATCTTTTATAGATTTCAATTCATTTTTAGTTTCTTCATCAAAATCTGGACTTTCTAACCAATTTTGATATTTTTTTAAATAATCCTTCATTTTATCAATCCTTTCTTCCGTTGTCATCCGGGACACCCTTTTTTGACAACTTGTTTTGGTATGCTTATAATAACACTAATTGCAAAATAAATAAAGGGGTTTTTATAAAATTATTTGCTTATTATAATAAAAAGCTGTAAAACATTTCTCACATTTTACAACTTTTTATTTTATTTTAAATGATAGAATTTTTCATACAACTCTCTAGCTGTGCTAGGGCAATCAACACCCGCTTCATCTGAATTTTTCACAGGTGCGAATTCTTCTTCTCTTTTAACTCTTAATATTGCCATATCATCAACTTTACCAAAAGCATCAAATAAAAATGCTTCAAATTTATATGCATTTGGAGATGTTGGAACAACTAAATTTCCATCTTTATCAATATATTTAGCTTTTTTATAAGCACTATGATATGGTAATGGATTTGCTCCCATTCTTTCTATTGCTTCTATATTAAATAAATTGCATAAAATATGAGATTCTCCATATAAAAGCTCTCCATTTTCATCAACAGCTTCTGCCATTTCATCTGTAATTTCTGAATATTCTATAACACTTGGTTTTCCATTTCTTTTACAAAATACTCCTACTTTTTCATGAGGATTTGCTTTTACAATTGATTTACAAGCAACTGTAACTTTTTTATCTATAGCTATTCCCATTAATACAGGGTCAACCATTTTTACTAAACAATTATCTACACCACCAATAAATACCCATTCTACTCCTAATTGTCTCATTTTCTCTGTCATTCCATTTTTTACTAGTGATTCATAAATTCCTCCATGCCCATCTGCTGCTTTTTTAATAAGCCCATCTTCTCCAATTAGTATTTTACCTTCTGTATCAACCATCGGTAATTCACCTTGAATAAAGAAGAAAATATTTTTATCTTTTTGATATCCAAAATATTTATGTTTATCAAAAAATTCAACTGTTTCTGCATTATTCTCTCTACTAGTCATAATAAACCAAGGAATTGTTACATCATATTTTTTTCCTTCTTCTTTTAAAGCATCTGCTAATAACTCAAATAAAGATTTATGTGAGTCAAGTCCTATATCATATGTTCCTTTTGGTCCATTATGTCCAAGTCTTGTTCCTTGACCACCAGCCATTGTAACAGCAGCAAGCTTTCCTTGTTTAATTGCATCTTTTCCAATGTTTTCATAATATTTATATTTTTCATTTAATTTAAATTTGTCCATATAATCCATTGGTTCTATTTTATCATCATTATTATCTAATTGTTTTTTTGTATTTGCATATAAACTTTTTATTAATTCAAAATCTGTATCAAAAATTTGATTTAATAATACTTGTTTTTTATTTTCATCTAAATTATCATAACCATTTAAAATATGTTCTTGATTATATTTTTTTAATATGCTTTTTGCTTCTTCTAATGTACGTTCCATATTTTCATATCCTTTCAACATTTACTATTGCATTTTTTTATATATTTATACACCATAATTATAAAATTATCAAGTATTCACTAAAATTTTTATAATTTTTTCATACC
>ERZ772819.3092-NODE-3092-length-11935-cov-25.095034_pt1 | contig 11935 bp, 11 predicted proteins | sample MGYA00580860_ERZ772819 | MGnify/ENA primary metagenome ERZ772819 (study PRJEB29015, sample SAMEA2737683) | human gut metagenome | biome: human gut; feature: human-associated habitat; material: faeces | place: China | collected 2012 ...
TCGTGCTGGACAGCGATATGCAGCCGCGCTGCATTACCCGCACCACAAAGGTGGAAGTTGTCCCGTTTGAGGATGTGACGGCAGACTGTGCCGCCGCCGAGGGGGACGGCACCCTTGCCGCGTGGAAGAAAGCCCACCGCAAGGCGTTTGCCGCAGCGTGTGAGGAAATCGGCAGGAACTTTGACGAAAGCATGAAGTGCGTCTGCGAGTATTTTGATGTGGTTTACAGGGCAGATGGGCAGTGAGATAAATCGGAATTTTTTCAAAAAAAATACCGCCCCATCTCACGATAAGGCGGTAGATTGCGTTATTCTATGCTGCTCCTAAGTTTTTAGATAACAAATCACCATTGGCGGCGTTCTCAAATACTTCAAAAGCATCTTGTAGTTCTTCCAATCACAGCTGGTGTGTCTCTTTCCAGAGTATTTGTTTTCCGCGACATCATTTAGCATCATCAGAATAAAACCCGATGGCCTTTTGCAAAGCCAAGAAATGCTTTCCTGTGTATTTGATTGCCCTGTGCTCTCCTTGCATTTCTATCCTACAGGTAATCAAATTCTCGTCATTTTCTTTTACATGGTAATCTTGTATCATCGAAATAAGCTCAGACAGGTTCTTCTTTCCGTACTTAAATTCAGCAGCACAGTTCGGACATGGACAAAGAGAATTCCAACCTTCTGAAATGCTATGGTTGTATCTGTCCGGAATAGAATTGGTTGGGAGAATATTACAAGCTTCAAAATATGAAAAATGGAATTAGCCGAAGCGAAAGTGGTAAAAACAAGAGCTGCTCACGAAAAGGCTGTTGGCGAATTGAAAAAACTCTACGACATTCGCAAGGAACAACAGCAGGAGCAGCTTTTAAAGGCAATGATGTCCGGCAAACGGTCTTTTGAGGAAATTTTGAAATTCATTTCTGACGATACCGCTTTCCAATGCGGAAGTATTTTTGCTTTTTGAAAGTGATGACTATGAATCATGCTCACTCGTCTGTGCGGACGCAGCGCAGCGCATATCGTGCCTGACCGGTCGTGGTACAGGTAAACAATGTCAGATCCCAATTGCTCTCGGACGTTTTGACCGCCATCTCCTCGATTTGGGTTGGCTGCAGAACCTCTGTATCCGAGACCGCATAATGCCATGTGTTGTCATTCATGTCAACAAAAAGCACTTCTGCCCCCACCGTAAGATGCGTCAGAGGGCTGAAGTGACGCGCATAGTTATGTCCCGCGATTACCAAGTCATCTGTATATAGCGCGCCGGAATACCGCCCCGGCGCGATCTTTAGCCCCGGATAGCTCCACTGCTGCATCACGGGCAGTGCCAGCCCGATGGACGGAATAGAGAGATACCCAATATAGTCGTAGCCGTCAATGGTGCCAACAGGCATCTCCGCGTCCGCTGTGGGTTCTGCTGCATCACCGGGATAGATGGTGCGTGGCTCTGCGATCGATTCCTCCAGCTGGGTCAGCACACTGTCGGCTGCTTTTTCTGCGCGGGTACTGTCCCACTGGTTGTAGCCCATAAGCAGCACAGCTGCCAGCAATGCCAGAACCCCAAGCGCAATCAGGGCGTTCCCCAGCTTATTTCTCATTCTGACCACTTCGCTTTTTGAGTACGACACCTGCCGCCACCAGTACAGCGCCAGTCACCGCCAGCACGGGGACTGGCCAATTCAACTGTCCGGTCTGCGGCAGTGCAGAAAGCACTTCCTGCGTGGGCGGCGTCTGCGTTGTTTTCCGGCTTGCAGTACCCGCTTTGGGGTGGGCGTCCACATCGTAGACATACTGCCCGTTTTCCATGATTGGAACCGTCACAAGAAAAGGCTGTATGGCGTCATACCCTTCGGCTGCCTGCTTCTGTACAATAAGGTAAAGCCCAGCCTTCAGATCACCAAACACGGCGATTCCGCTGTCGTTGACGGTCTTGGTGACCGCCTGTGCATTTTGTGTCACCTTTTCTGCCAATCGGCTCGCCAGTGCGCTTTCGGATACATTGTCCAGCGCGATTCCGCAATTCTCGAAACCGTTTGTATAGGTAAAGCTCATATCTGCGCCGTTTTTAGAGACACTCGCCACACGGTACAGCGTCAGCTCACCGCCCTGCAGCGGTGCTGCGGTTTCGGTATCACAGAGCAATACCTTGATGGAGCCGATGCGCGTTTCATCAACCGTTTCTGCGGCAAGAGCCGGAACAGCGCCCCACACCAGCAGGCACAGCATAAGCAGCACTGCCAACCGATCACGGATGCTTTTCATAATGTTATTTCCTCCTTCTCTTGCTGCGCTTGCGCAGATGTGGGGCAACCAGCACACCGAACAGTGCCGCAAGTAGCATCGGGATGGCCAAAATCGGGGCCACGATGATGGGTTCAATGCGGAATGCATCTGCCGCCACACGGATATGCTTTTGGCTTTCCGTAGTTTCGACCCGCTTGCCGCGCACCAATAGGCGGTGCGTGTTGATGCCGTAGGGGGTGCAGGTCATCAGGGTGACATAATCCATCCCCTCGGTGGGAAGCAACTGGTCGATCTCAGTAGGCAGCACAATGGAGATTTGATCGACCTCATAGGTCAGCACCCGATTCAACACTGTGATGGTAAAGCGGTCGCCCACCTCCAGCTCGTCCAGATTGGTGAACAGCTTTGCGCTGGGCAGGCCGCGGTGCGCTGATATGACCGCATGGGTCCCGGCACCGCCCACGGGCAGGCTGTGCTGCCTTCCAGATGGCCTGCTGCCACCTGCAGCACGCCCTCATCGGTGCCGTGGTATATGGGCAGCTCAACGCTGATTTTGGGGATCGTGATATACCCCATAATGCCCGTGCCGGAGATGTCGAGCGTCTGCGCATAGCCGCTGACCAGATCCGGTTTATAAAAGGCATTGGGGGTGGTGTTCAGCTGCCGGTTGTACGCATCGGCAGCATCGAAATAGGTCTGATAATCCGCATCTGACAGCTGTTCTACTTCCTCGGCATAGCTAGCCACTGCGCGGGACTGATGCTTCCGGTTGACAGCGTCGCTGACGGAGGGATATAACATCGCGGATAGACCCACGAGGAAGATCAATATTAAAATAATTGTGCTGAGGTTCTTTCTCATGGGTTACTCCCTAATGTTATAAGGATTGGTATATGACGGCAGATGCGCCTTTACTTGTTATTCATCCGCTTTTTGGTGACCAGCAGAACGGCAGCCACGGCCATCAGCCCGCCGCCGATCACATAGAAAAGGGTAGTGCCGATGCCGCCGGTGGAGGGCAGCTGCGTTCCGGCTTTGTTCAAAACCTTAACAGTTGCATCTGTTGCTGGTGTATAAGAGCTTTCGCTTAAATTCTTATATTGAACAGTTTCACTCCCACTTGTGACGCTGGTCGTTGCGGTGATTTCAACTTCAATGGGTTCGGTCAGCTTATTATACCCTGCGGGCGCTTCGGTTTCTTCCAGATAATAGGTTCCCTCGTTGAGACCTTCAATCAAAATATCACCTGTGCCGGAAGTTTCCAAAGTTGTTGCATCGCCCTTATCGTTTACCCAACCGTCGATTTTATCGTTAGTCAGTTTTGCATACTTTTTGGTGCCACCGTCCATGCGGTACAGTACAAACTTTGCACCACTCAGCGCCACTTCATCGTTTGTACTGTTCAGCGCATATTTGTGCACATTCAGTTTCCAAACATAGGTTGTTGTCTCTTCTTTGGTGCTGTCTTTCCCATTATACACCAGCTTTGCCGTGTTTTTGTTGCCTGCGCCCGCAATCGTAGCGTCTGCCGCAACCGTCGCCGAATAGGTAACAACGACTACATCGTTCGTTTTGAGTATGCCATCCTTAAATTTTACATCAAAGGAATCCCCATCTGCGGGGTTTGTTTCCAAGGTATAGTCAGTATTTGGAGTAAGCGTTGTTGTTCCGACTTTAACTTCAAGTGAATCAGAATCAAATGTCAGACCGGAGAGCTTATCGTGCAGAACATAGCCCTTCGGGTCACCATCCTTTACCGTAATGGTTATGCTAAAGTTTACGGTATCACCAATGCCTGCACTGTTGCTATCAACCTTCTCATCACCAGTAATCACGATTTTCTTTTCGATTGTTGTATTACTGTTCTTTTCTTTTATGGTAACACTCGGCGCCGTTGTGTCCAGACTGCACAGAGCCCCCAGGCTGGTATCTACCAGATAGTAACCCAGTGTCAAATCTGCAAAGGTCACTGTAGCGCTCGATGCGGTTTCTGCCTTATCACATGCAATATTTTTTTCAACCGCAAAAGCCTTTGCCAGCTTTGCAAAATCCGCTCCGGCATCTTTTTTCGCACCGTTCCACTCAATATAACCTGCCGAATTTACGCTAAAAAAGTCTGTTGCGCTCACTGTATTGCCGTCAATGGTTGTGCTATATGCAGGAAAGCCATTCCATGCCGAATTCAGCTTATAAGAATACGCATTTTTGCCTGTATCATAGCTTTCCAAGTCAAAAATACGATAAGCCTTGTAGGTCGTACCCGTCACGGCATTATCAATGGTTATCATTCCTGTGCCGCTTGCTGCAAACGCTGGGACGGCCATGGCCAGTGCAAGCGTCAGCACGGCAAGCAGTGTCATGAGTTTTTTCATGTACTTCATTGGTTTTATGTCTCCTTGCTCAAATAGTTTGGTCTGCGTTGTCCACATCGGTGGAGGGGTTATTTCTAATTTTCACCCCCCCCTCGAATGGCTGCGTTTGTTGATGAGATATCTTAACATCAGCGCGATGCCCATTATCAGGGCGCCTGCTGCTGTATACGGGGGTGTGCCGGCCGCGCCGGTGGCGGGCAGCTCATAGCTGGGCTTTTGCTTGTTCGTGATGGTAATGGTGCCGCCGCCGGTGACACCGGTGGCGTTGCTTTCACTGTACTTTACTTCATAGAAGATAAGCGCGCCACTGTCTGTTCCTAACTCTTCTACATAGTAGTGATAACCGCTCTCCAAGGAAGAAATTTTCTTGGTCCAGCCGTCAGCTTTTGTCAAGGAGACCGGCGTTCCGACCGCCACTGCGTCCGCCTTGTCTTTTCCATCCTCGTAACGGTACAGCTGCACCTGGATCTCGTCCACCGGTGCTTCTATCGTGTCGTTCCCGATGCCATACCAGATTTTGCGCAGGGTCAGGCAGTTTTGCTTGTTGGGGATGGCCATTGTGGTGCGGTCTCCGTTCACGCCCAAAAAGCTGATGTTTGCAGTGGTAACCCCCTCCAGGACAGTAGTTCCGGTTGCAGTTGTAAGCGCAGCTGCTTTTTTGTCATCATCCGTTGCTGTGTTATTCCAGATAAAATAGTGCGGGGTTGCATCCGGCGCATAGTCTGTTGGAGCCTTTGTTTCCACAAGCTTATACAGGTCCTTGATGACCAGCTGCGAGCTGCCTGCTGCAGGGGATTGCGCAAATATCAGGTCAAAGCTGCCATTCGTAGTCTGCCACGTTCCAATGGACTCCCACTTACTGTCGGTTTTATTATAGTGGTATATCGCAAAGGTTGCCGGGCTTGCCGTGATGGCTAAGTTTGTAGCAGAATCCGTCTTGGAAACAGTCAGAACGGCATTGTTTACAGTTGCCGTTGCACTGTCGCTTTTCACCGAAACCTGATTGCCTACAATTTTTCTCGCCAGCGTAGCCGTATTGGTAACCGCCATGTCGCTTGCGAGATTACCCGGATTCATTTTATAAGAATACTCCAGTACCAAGGCTTTCTCGTCCGGCAGAATGAACTTGTACTTCCGTGTCGATGCGGTTTCTTCAACCTTTTCAACGCGAACGCTGTCTTTGACTTCGTTGCCCTTTACCCAGTCGCCGTCCTGCAGGATGTATTCATATACCTTGATAGAATCCAGCATCAGCTCCATGCCGGTTTTGCCGAAGTATTCGCTTTTCATCGTGTCCGTAAGCTCGAGCGTGTCACTGCCCGGTGCGAGATCATCTGCGCGGGGATTGATGCAAAGGGTGTAATTGGCTTGATGGGTTTTTACATCATAATTGCCGGTCTTTTCCAGAAGCTTCTTTTTCGGGCGCGTGATGGTCATGCCGGACGATGTCGATGCACCGTCCCATGTGGCAGTATTCGTATAGGTTTTTTCCTCGAGAGTACGCTCGTTCCAGGCTGCCGCATCATCCAGCTGGAGCGCATAGCGGATCTCCACAGTATGATCCGTTGTTTTGTTTTGGTCAATCAGATTTTTCAGCGTAATCGGAAGGACCTTAATGGTCAGCTGCTTTGGATCTGAAGTGTCAATCGACCAATAAGTATCCCTACCAAACACAAGGCTGTATATGTTTTCGCTCGGACTTTTTTTGACTTGTCCCGTATATTTATTGCCCGACGCTGTATCCAGATCCGCCGCAATCCTATAGCTGCTAAGAGAAACACTGTCCGTAGCCAGCTTCATGCCGTCCGGGATCTTATCTACCACCGTCAGCGTATGGGTCTTGTCTACATCACCGCTGCCCAGATTCAGTTTGATGCGATACCAGATGACCTTGTTTTTGGCATAGGTAGTGCTGTTGTTCTGCTTGTACCCATCGCCGCTCGTGTCAGATGTTTCCTTGGTGATAGAACCGATCTTTGTATAATCGTAAGTTCCTCTCCAGCCCTCGTTCCCGGCGTTATCGGTGTAAATCTCTGCACGGTTCACAAAATGCCTCGTGGTATTGTTCGCCATATCAGACGTTTTTGCCACCGTTGGAATGCCGCTGATGGTGCATCTCAAAATGCGCAGCTTCTCGCCGTCCGGCCGGCTAAACTGCAGCCTGATGCGATGCACCGCGGTTGCATCATCGGAAACCGAAATGCCGTTGTCGGGATCGATCCAGTCATTCGAACCGTTGGAAAAAAGTGACAGCTGAATCTGTATGCCGTTCTTCTCTGCCTCCTCCCATGTCAGCGTTGTTCCGCCTTCCATCGTCAAGCGCAGATTGTTTCGAATGGCGGTTTCCAGCTGGGTTTTGACGCCGTACAGCGGTTCGCGGATGTTATCCACGATTTTGAAACTGTTAACGCCCGCGGGAACCGTTCCGGTTATATTCCACATGACCTTTTGGTTACCGTTTTCCAGCGGCGTGACAGTGCCCCGATACTTTCGAATATCCGCTTTGCCTACACCGGTGGAAACATTGGCTGTCGCGGTATAGGAACGTGAACCTTTTTCCAGCGTTGTCTGATTGGTTGCAGAAACTGTACCATTCACCGGGTCCGGTGCAACCGTTTGATAGGTAAATGTATAGGCGCTCGCATTGGAGTTTTCCGGGAAGGTATAGCCGTTGGTCAGAAAATCATTGCCAGTGATGGTTGTTACAACTGTTCCGTCAGCCCTCTTCAGCGTTACATCACCAACAATGTCCAGCTGTGTGACCTGTATATCAGTCACCGTATAGCCTGCCAAGTCACCGTCCGGATTTTTGACCTTGATGACCCAGTTGATGCGGTGGGTCGCAGCGTCATAGGTGCCTGTTTTGGCAATGCTGCTCTCCTTCACGGTGACGGTATCCTTGGCCTCGTTGCTCTGCAGCGTACTGGTTGTGCCCTTGGCCGTGTTGACAATCGTACCGGAACCGTCTGCGCCTGTCACGGCAGCCACAGTTACATCATAGGTCAGCTCATACGACTGGTTATATCCGAGAGGCGGCAGCCCTGTGATCGTAAAGCCCTTGCCGTCTGTGTTGTAGGTGATGGCGGCACCTGTATACTCGGAGAGCGGCTTCCCGTCGATTTTGATGCTGCTCGTATCATAGCTGCCGTTTGCGGTATTCTCGGCCAGCCGGTCCGTAATGGTGACCGTCTGGTCATGCGTACCATTTGGGGCATTGACTGTAACGGTGTAGCTTACCTTACTTTTGTCTTCCGAAAGGGTGTGCTCTTTCTTCGTGTTCAGCGAATACTCCGGCTCAATGGTGTAGGTTTTCTCGCCCAGATGTATCTGGCCGTCGCCACCGGTCTCAGCGTAATTGATCGTGGTATTAAACTTAAAGGTGCCGGTGAATGCCCGACTTGTGTCGTTACTAAATGTAAATGTGACCGTAGGGGATTTTTTCGAAAGCGCAAAAGTACCAATTATCGTTCCGGTTGAATCGGTGATGTTTCCTGACAAATCTACTTTGGGATAGACACCCGCCGGCAGGGTATAGGTCGCTGTATTGCCGCCGGCTGGGAATGCGTTCGCCGGTACACTGTAGACGATTTCCACCTGAACCTGGGTGCCGTCCTTGATAGATGCCAAATTATTCAGCGGTTCCCAAGTGCCGCCTTGATTGATGGAAATAGCTGTACTTGTCAGCAGATTATCCAGCTTTAGGTTGCCCTCGCTGTCATGCTGAGGGGGTGCTGCCGCTGCGGTCAGTGTATCATCGTCTTCCGCAGCCGGCATTATGGGATCCGGCCGTTGCCAAACAATATACGCCACCGCGCCGTCTCTTGCCAAAATGGCGTCCGCATCAAAGGAGAGTTCTTCGGATTCGTCTGATGCGCCGGTCTGCGCATACACGCCATACGCATCCAACACACGGATGGTATTGGTGACATCGGCCTCTGCGACCGTCACAGCCGCTACCGCACCGTCCACAGCGCCGGAAACAACGGTCAGGTTCGCGCCATCATACGCGGTTACAATGCCGATCGTTTCCTCACCGGCGGCATTTGTATAGAGTACGATGTCGCCCGGTGTGGCCTCACTGCCACCCGGGGTGATGTATTCAGGGTGTGCGTTTTCCAATTCCGTGCGCAGCTGAAGCAGGCTTGCGCATTGCGGGATGACATCCTCCGGTATGCCTGCATAATGCTGGCAGAAGGCGACAAACATCACATCCCAGCTCCCGTAAGGGTTGCCGTACCAATCACCGTAGCGTGTGTAGTGATGGGCCTGCGCCAAGGTCTCTCCCAGCGCCTTGTCCACCGTAAAGTTTTTGGCGCTCTCGGTGTAACCAAGCTGTCTCTGTGCGATTTCCGTCATGGCATCGCTCCAGAAGCTGCTCACGCCCTCGCTCTGCTCGTCCCAGTCTGCCGGGGTCTCAACATCTGCGGTTATGTCCGCCAGACATTCCAGCGTGTGGGTATGCTCCGGGAGGGTGCAGGTCAGCACCCTTTGGTAGCAGTCTGCGGTATGGGAGTGGGCTGCCGGCGCGGCCTCGCCGTCTTCCTCCGCTGAATCAGCAGGGGTTTCCGATGCTCCGTCTTCATAACCGCAGATCAAGACCTCGGTATAGCAGGCATCGCTGTGTACATGCTCCTCATATCCGCAGGAGTATTCATCGTCCGTCATCGCGATGCCTACTTGGTGCAGACGCCAGCTGACGGAAAGTATCGTCAACAGTGCCAGTATCACCAGCACGGCAGCACGGCGGTGCTCCGCATGGCGCGCTGCCATTACCCGCCGAATCGCCTTGTCCAATTGATTTCTCATGTGGACTCCTCCATCAGCCTATCCACGAAATACGGGGCACGGGCCATACCCTAAGAAACACCTTGCCCACAATTTGACTATTTTCAACGCAGCCGACAACCGTACTCCGACTGTCGATCGAGGTCGCGCGGTGGTCACCCATCACAAAGAAGCGATTTTCAGGCACCTGATACGGGAAACTGAGGTCACATTCTCCCAGGGCCAGCTCATCGACATACGGTTCCTCCAGCACCTCGCCATTCACCGTCACAAGGCCGTTGCCGTCAATCGAAATCACATCCCCGGGGATACCGATGATTCGCTTGAGCAGCAGCTTGTTCTGCCAGTAGAAGCCGCACAGATCTCCCTTTTCCAGAGTATCTGTTTTCAGCAAAACCAGAATGTCCTGATCCTGCAAGGTTGGGTTCATGCTGTCACCCGACACCTGCAGCACCGGCAGCAGGTTCGTTGCCAGCAGCACCGCAATGGCTGCCACAACGACCAGCGCATAGGCGGTGCTTTTCAGCACACGCTTGTAACGCCTGCGGTAAGACAGGCGCTTGCGCTCCTGCGTGATCTCCTCCATAGAGGGAATCTCAACGCGCTTTCCGCTCAGTCCCTTCATTTCCAATATGCCCCTTCGTTATTCGCGGTGGGCGAAAACTCGGTGCCCTGCACAGGGTACTGCGCCTTGACCGATTCCAAATATTGATCTGCCGCAGCCTGTGCGGCTTCAAATACCCGGTTCAGCGACAAAGCGGCCTCGGCGATGGAACCAACCTGCTCCAGCCGCAGCGTGCGGTCTGCAAGCTGTCGGCAAAGCTTGGCATTCTGCTGTTCCAGTTCCTCCTCGTGCTGTTTGAGCGCGTAGATGATCTCTATCAATTCCATGCGGTTCATCCGCCGCAGTTCGCGTTCTGCCATGGTATATCTCCTTGAGATTTGTTCGGGTCAGTTCAGTGTCTTTAAGCATTGCAGATTGTTACATTGTAAGTGTTTTACTCTTCATTAAAGCATATTATAATTGGAGTTGTCAATTATTTTTCTTTGCGATGTAATAGATTCAGGATGCTTACAAAGATTCCCTCACTGTGAAGCAGCGCTGCTATCGGTTTTTACGAGTGGGACAGCGCCAAGCACAAATAATTTTTTCAAATGCCGGGACAGCCGCTTTACTTGACGGGCATTTATGATACTATAAATGGTGTGAACTGCTTGATCATTCTGACCACCGCGCCCAATGATTCGGTAGCGCCCATCCACGACCGTATGCCGCTGCTGCTCTCCCATGAGCAGGTGCGCCCGTGGTTGGTGGACGCGGGCGCAGCGCCGGAACTGCTTTGCAGCCGCGTTGCATTACCCGCACCACAAAGGTGGAGGTTGTCCCGTTTGAAGATGTGACGGCAGATTGTGCCGCCGCCGAGGGGGACGGCACCCTTGCCGCGTGGAAGAAAGCCCACCGCAAGGCGTTTGCCGCAGCGTGTGAGGAAATCGGCAGGAACTTTGACGAAAGCATGAAGTGCGTCTGCGAGTATGTTGATGTGGTTTACCGCGCAGATGGACAGTGAGATAAATCGGAATTATGAAAGAAGGAAAAAGTAATGGATGAACAGAAAAAAATGTTTACGAATAAATCAGTTACACTTTTTTTAGTAATAGTCATTTCAGTTAGTGCAATATTCGAAACGATAGTTATTGCACTAAGAGCTATGGGGTTAGCTGTCTTTTTAATGTGGGTTCCCACAATAGCGGCAATAATTGCAGGATGTATATCGCAGAAAGAAAGTAACGGAAAAATATCATTCAAAAAATTACTTCAGAGTATTGGATTTCAGAAGACATCAATTAAATGGATACTATTATCTTGTTTAATTCCGGCAGTTTACATAGGAATACCATATGTGCTTTTTTGGATTGCTTTTCCCAATAGTTTAGATATGAGTAAAGCATCCGTCATTCAGTTGGTTCTTATGTCTGTTGTTGGGATTTTCATAGGCTTGATTACAGCTATCGGTGAGGAAATTGGGTGGAGAGGTTATTTAGTTCCAGCTACCTTAGAAAGAGTAGGAATAAAAAAGGCACTAATATATACTTCTATATTTTGGGGTGTATGGCACTTGCCTATTCTTATATCAGGTCTGTATATGCCGGGAACTCCCGCATGGTATTCTGTTCCGGCTTTTCTTTTTATGATTATACCTGTTGGAATGATTTACGGAATAATAACGATAAAAACAAAAAGTATTTGGCCTGCTATCTTTTTGCATGCAGCTCATAATACTTTTGACCAGTTGATTTTTGGAACAGTAACCGTTGCTAATAACAAAATGTTTTTTGTGAGTGAAACAGGTATATTTACTATTATTTTTGCATGGATCGTAGCTGTTTTTCTTTATAAAAAATGCAATGACTAAATGGTAATTTATAGATTAGGATTACCCTATTACAAAGAATTTGACAATTTCCAGTTTGTCGAACCAATCCGCAACAAACAGCAGCAGTTAGGAGAACCCCATGATTTTACACATAAACAACAGC
>ERZ772819.3093-NODE-3093-length-11930-cov-3.636547_pt1 | contig 11930 bp, 10 predicted proteins | sample MGYA00580860_ERZ772819 | MGnify/ENA primary metagenome ERZ772819 (study PRJEB29015, sample SAMEA2737683) | human gut metagenome | biome: human gut; feature: human-associated habitat; material: faeces | place: China | collected 2012 ...
ACCATTCACGAACACTTGAACTGGAAGGCAGACTATACACACCAAGCCGCATCACACCTCAAGAAACAAGGCTTGTTGTATGTAACAAATGGGTACTATATGTTGACCGATAAAGGCGTGGCACAAGTTAAAGAAATTATTTAATGAACCATATGGAGTTTGGTAAACACAAAGATAGGTAAATCCGTATATTCTAATTAAATGAATTATAGAAACTTAATATTTTTTCCAACAAAAAGAAGCTGAAATCAATGCACTGCAAAGATTTCAGCTTCTTTTATTTGTTGAACTGATACGTTAATCAGTTAATAGCTTCTAATGGAATGACATGAGGCATGCCTTTGTCATCCATATAGATTTTAGTTTTAACACGGTACACATCTTCCATCATGGCTTCTGTAAAGATGTCTTTCGGTGCGCCTTGAGCGTATACTCTACCCTCTTTGAGCACGATGATTTCATCTGCGAACATAGCCGCCAAATCAAGATGATGTAATGTTACGAGTGTTGTAAAATCATTTTCTTGAGTCAGTTTTTTTAGCAATGTTAACAAGTCAAATTGCTTGTGCAAATCTAGAGCACTCGTCGGTTCATCAAGAATTAAAATTTTAGGTTCTTTTACAAGGGCCTGGGCCATGAACACAAGTTGGCGTTGACCACCGCTGAGCTCCATAATGCTACGCGATGCAAAGCGTTGCAAGTTCAACCGTTCCAACACCTCTTGCGTAGCTGCAATGTCTTCATCACTTACGCGGAAGGACATGGATCCCATGCGCCCTAGCATAACGACTTCAAAAACAGTCAAATTGACTCTACAGTCATTATCTTGAGACAAATAGCTCACTGTACTACTGAAATCCTTTGTAGAATATTCAGCTACAGATTTACCATTGATGGTAATGTCGCCCTTGCCGTTCAAGATACCCATAATTGTTTTTAACAGTGTAGATTTACCAACACCATTAGTACCAATAAGAACCGTCAACTTTCCTGTTTTCGCAGCAAAATCAACGCCCTTTAAGATTTGTCCGTCTTCCGTAGAGGAATAGCCAAAGGTTAAATTATGAACTTCAATCATTTGAAATAGCTCCTTTTCCTAGTTAATACCAACGAGAAGAAGAAAGGTACACCAATGATTGCTGTCACAATACCGATTGGGAACATCGCCCCAGGAACGAGCATTTTACTAGCAATAGATGCGAGAGACAAAATCGCCATGCCACACACTGCAGATAGAGGCAAGAAATACCGTTGATCCTCACCTACGAGCATACGTGCAATATGTGGACCTACAATACCGATAAAACCAATAGTTCCAACAAAGGAAACGGCTACAGCAGTGATGATGGAAATGAAAGCAAATACTTTTACGCGCAAGCTTTCAACATCAACACCTAAACCAGAGGCCTTTTCATCGCCTAATTTTAAAGCCGTTAAACGCCAAGATTCACGCATCATAAGTGGAAGCATGATAACTAGCACGATGAGAACGATGGAGATATTAATCCAGTTTGCTTTCGCTAAGCTACCCATCGTCCAAAATACGATGTTTTGAAGAGCCTCAGGAGATGCCATATATTGCATCAAGGATTGAAGCGCTTGGAACAAGAACATCATGCCGATACCAGCGAGTATCATCGTTTCAGAAGAGAAATTCTTAATCTTATTGATGGAATAGATAAAGAAGCTCGTCAAGCTAGCAAATACGAAGGCGCCGAATGGAACCATAAAGACACCTAAAAACTCTAAGGCACTAGCACCTACAACTACCATGAGAGAAGCACCGAAGCCAGCCCCTGCCGATATACCAAGTGTATACGGGCTAGATAACGGGTTATCAAGTATAGTCTGCATGCCAGCACCAGCAATGCCCAAGGAGGCGCCTACCAGTAATGCCATAATGGCCGTCGGAAGGCGGATAGACCAAATGATGACATACGCATTTTTGGAAACCTCGGATGGGTCTATTAATGCTAGCCATACATCACTCAACGTAAGCGATGCAGGACCTACAATAATATCGGTAACAAAACTTACCGCACAAATGATCAGACCGATGATAATAAACATAAGCTTTTTATAGCTCTGTTTCTTATAATCGTACTGATTGTTAGTTTCTATCACTACGAAAAACTCCTTTTTAGTTCATATGCATAAACCAAATTCCACTATAAGAGTATGGAAGGAATTTATCATAGAATTCCTTAAGCGTAGCTTCTGGATCAACCTCTTTAAACTCTTCAGGATAGAAAGTTTTGGCTAAATATTCAAATACCGCCGCATCATATACTTCACGTGGAAGGCCATGATGAATGGAATATACATCTTTATTTTCAACGGCTTTTAAATCACTCCAACCTTGACGTTCTGTGGTAAAAGCTTTCAACAACTCTTGAGATTGTGCTTCGTTTGCTTCAAAACCTAAACGCATGGATGTTGGGTTTTTAGGCCAGTAAGAACCCATAATCATAATAATATCTGGATTCTTTTCTAAAACGAACTCTGGATTAACAGGAGAAGATCGCTTAATGATATCTTTTGTAATTACATCGGCACCACACAATGTAGCCAACGCCCCCCATGAGTAATTACCACTAAAGGAATTGCCGAACTCCTCAGGTCCTTTCATGCCAACTTCAAGATACACAGTTGGTTTTGGTTTATTAATAGTTTTTACACGATCAAGAACCTTTGTTACATGATCCGTATAGAATTTACTAATTTCTGCTGCACGTTCTTCCTTACCTAAAGCTTTACCAATAGCTTCGATAGATTTCTGATGTTTTTCGAGATTTTCTGCATGGTAGTCGATGTAAATAGTTTGTACGCCTGCCTCATCTAATTTTTGCTTAGCATCAGATTCATATTGATTTTTTAAATCAACAGGAATAAAAATAACATCTGGTTGTAATGCAACAACTTGCTCTACATTAAAGTTTTTATCCCCTACTGTTCCCACTTCTGGAATCTTAGCTAACTCAGGCATTTCCGTAGTAAAGTGTTTCCACATATCTGCTCTATACTGCTGCAAAGATGTATCCATACCGGCGATAACCTTCGGTGTATCTTTGCCCATAAGTGCAGAAATCGTAAAGAATGGACCACCGGCACCACTCCATTGTAAAACAACTCTCTCTGCTGGCTTTTTAAGCGTTACCGTACGCCCTGTTACGTCTGTGATTTCGATTGGCTTGTTATTTTGCGCCGTATCTTTCTTTGTCTCACTAGGACCTCCACATGCAGCGATGAGCATACTAACAATTAGGATGAACACTGTGGCTATATAGGCCATAAAACTTTTTTTCTTAATCATAAAACTACCTCACTACTCTAACTAACAAACTATTACTACATACAAAAAAGCCCGTTTCCCCCACGTAGAGGAAACGGGCTGCACTCTCAACTAGACTATACACCACGCCTAATCAGCTAACATATAGTATGAATTTTCAACACCCAAAGCTAGTATGAAATTCACCTATACAAATCCCCATCCCCGTCACTCGCAGGTCAATTGGCAATTGTTAATTAGGCAGTTCTCCTGGCTCCAGTTTATCATTACTTTGCGCCTTCCCAAAAACTTCAGTGACCGAGAGCATTTCACCCTCTATGCAAAGCACCTCGCTGTTACAGTGGCGTGACCGCTTTGGCTTGTACCAAATTCTCTATTAAGTCAATAGACACCTAATCCAATCATATGTGATTTTTCTCATCGTAGCATGCGCTATATACAGTGTCAATAAACATATAGGGGTATTGCTATGGGGTGTGTTAAACACCTAACAATATAGAAAAAGCCGAAACCACGCTACCATGTATGGTTCCAGCTTTTAAATCCATCAAACTAAGACGATTAAATCTGCTATAATTTCTTTTTATCGGTTAATAACTAAAACGCTAAAACACAATACGCATCTGATACCATGTAGCACCGCCATGATCAGATACAGATTCACCTTCATTTACAAAGCCAAACTTGGCGTAATAGTGAATCTTTTCTTCCTTACAGGTCAAAATGACACCCTTCCGTTTTTCCTCTCTCGCAAGGTCGATAAAGGCCTCTATTAACTTACCACCTACGCCCCGATTTCGATATTCTGGCATTGTATTTAGCCCAAAAATCATCTGCCATGCGCCATTAGGGTTATGTAAAGAAGCATCGGCGAACATCTCATCGGTTAAGATTTCATCATCTGTGACAAATCCATCGATGAAACCAATAGATGTATCACCATCAAAAGCAATTAAAAACTGACCGGCATAATATTTTAATCGCTCTGCAAAAGCCTCACGAGGTGCTGCTTCGGCAGGTGGAAAACAAGTTGCTTCTATATGTGTTACTAAATCTAAATCTTCGACTGTCGCTTTTCGTATTACCATTCTCTTTCCACCTCTATACATGTATATATTATTTTTAGTATAAACTGTTTACACAATAAAGGCTACACGTACATATCTTGCGTGTAGCCTTTGTTAATAAACCTTTCATTTACTTTTTTGTATATTTAGGTACATTGCGGTATTGCAAGGGTAAGGAATTCTCTTTTATTGTAAAGCCATGCTTTTCGTAAAATGGTACATTCTTGCTATCACCGATCATAACATTAATGTACAAGTAAGATTCATAAGCCTCTTTCACCATTTCTAACAAATGACCAGCAATACCACGGCCATGATACTCAGGATGAACCAGCACATAATTGATGAAGCATACTAGCTCGCTATCATCCATGATGCGGATAAGACCGATTAAACGGTCACCATCCCAAGCAGAAATCACGCGAGAGGAATTTATCAACGCATTGTATAAACGGTCAGGATATTTACCTACTACCCAACGGACAGACAGAAATAAATCTGCTACCTGCTGGGGAGTGAAATTTCTTTCTTCTGTATAAATAATTGCCATTTAGCACCTTTTTTACATTTAATCCTTAGACACAGTCTCCTTTGGACTCCACCAAATCACAGCTGACCGTGAAGATATTAAGCACTTGTTGTCTTTCGACCTAGCGATAACCTCTTTACGTATCTGTTCTTCTACTTCTGGGGTTAAATCCTCTTCGTACTGTTCGTAGATAATCTTTCTACACTCAATTTCATCCTCTACCATGCGCTCGCATCTATAATCGATGACGCTTACATTAGGGAATCTCCCTTGTGAAAGTAGCATATTATAGAGAATTTGGAATTCTTCTACATCAGATTTACTGGCTGCCCTTGGATTTTGCCAATCCGGAATCCCCGCTACAATCGCACAGTATCCTTTAGCATATTGTTCCATTTGTAAAATACGAGGCCATACATCAGGGAACATCCAAAGGACAAGAGAAATGGCTACAACATCAAATTGTTTATCGAGAGAACCATCTTGAGGTAAATCCTGTACTAATTCTTCAATGACGTTAAAATTCTCTACCCCTAACTCCTTCGCATTTTCCTTAAGAACTGCAACCATCCCCTTAGACGGCTCAACAGCAGTAACAGATTTAATATATTGAGCAAACGGGATGGTGAAAGACCCAGGGCCTGCACCAATATCTAGTAAGGTAGACTCTGCTGTTAATACACAACTCAAAGCAGCATACACCTTTCGACCAAAATCATAGTCATTACTCTTACGCATGAGTGAGAAATCATTGGCCCGCTTATCCCAATACTCTAATAACGGATTCGCACGGATGCCCTTCTCGCGATCATAATAACCTTGCTTCCACATCTCATTCCAAAACGAAAAATCAATTGCTTGTCGTGCCATACTAGACCTCCTGGATATTAGCCCAAGCTCCTTATTTTACGAATAAACGCCTCTGCCTCTTCAAGATTCTTTGGAAACTCGAAATACATATACCTTTCAGCACCATAAATGGGATTTCTAAAATCATAGCCACTCAACAACAAACACTCTATAATCCTCCACTCTTTATCATTAGATTTTTTAGGAGCTTTAAACTTCTCATTTACAAAGTACATTTTGCCTTTACATATGGGACAGGTTTTATTCGTATTAAATAACTCGTAATTCGTGCCCTCAGATAAGGAGATACGGCAATTTATACATACATTTTTATAACCCATAACTATTTACTCCCATATGAATTATGATGAAAGAATCGCAAAACTACATTATACATTTTAACTAAAAAGACTTTTATAAAGCGCCTTAATTTCTCGTCCGTATTTCACTGCACCGGGAATATGAAATCTTTTATAATAGTCTTCTAATATGTCTGGGTGTTTTTTCAAAATATCAAATTCAATCATATACAAATTAACAAAAGTCGCTCACTTTCGATAGAACTAACAAAACACTGCAAAATACATTGGTAGAATTTTTTAAGCAATTAAATCTCTACATTTATTATTGTATCATGTAAATTATAATCTTTGATGTCATATAAAATTGGCGGCGACACCACATGATATCACCACCAATAAAGTAAATTTTAAGCTAAATTTTTTATAATCTGTATACTACTTCTTATACTACTAAATAAAACAAGTTATTCTATGTCCATAAATAAATTTAATAAGCCTTAAATTTATTTATGTTGATTTATATGATTTTACCAAGGGAATGTCATATAAAACCGAATAAACAAAAGTATTAAAATCATGACAAAGATACATTTTTGTACCCACCCAACTTCAGGCTTAGTAATGGTATTATCAAATTTTCCATTTTTATCAGATTGATTATCAAATAATATTTTATCCTCATAAAGATTTTTAAGAACATTATACGTCTTCTCTAAAGATTTTACTTCTAAAATATACCCTAAAAAAATTAAAGACAAAGCAACTATAAATCCAATTATTACTAAACCTTTTTTTGCACCAGTTGAGAAAAGTAGATAATTAACAATATCGGGCTTGCTATAATTAACTATGATTTTAAAAAGCTCAACTCCCAAATAGCCCAGCCATGCAAAAAAAGTAATATTAAGCGTTCTAAGAACACTATTTTCATGTTTTGCTAGTACTAAAAAATCCTCTTTCAGCTGGGTTAATTGATTAAAATAGTCATCTGTTTTCTTAGAAATTATTCTTTTGTAAGCTAATTTACTATCTATTATAATATTAGAAATATCACTGATATCTCTTTTTTTATTATAACGTGCCTAACAATTTGAAGTTTAACTATATAAGAATCTTTATATTCTTCATCATTAAAAATCCAATCATAAATAGGATATAGATTCAAAAAATCAGATTTTTTAATATTAATATTAAAATTATAATACGCATCATCTACATAAAACTCTACATTAACATCTTCGGCATCATAACGCACACGAGTCCCCAAAGCAAACATTATTAAGATATCTAAAAAAAGTCTTGATTTTCTAGATTCATTTAATATACTATTTAGAACATTTATCGATATATCTAATTCCCTAATATCACCATCGATTATATTGTTTCTGACTATATTTAAGTATTTACATGAATCACTAAAATTAGCTTGAATATTTTCAAAAGTATTTTCTTTAGTCCAAAATACTTTACTCTTTCCACTATATTCCTTTTGCGTATACTTAGTTACTATTGAGAGTAAATTCGTAGACGCTTCTATAAATTCATTTTCATATATAAAATAATTGGATTGATTCTCGAGTGTAAATCCATCGTCATTCTCACGTAGTAAGATACCTTCTTTTTTTAAAATATCAAATAGTATATTATTTGCCTTGTCAAATGTAACAGATGTTCCTTTCCATTTACTATTCATTTTTCACTTGTTCCTTAACCTCATCAAGATAAGCATCATCAATATAAATAGTAATTTTTTTATTCTTCTCATCAAAAATCAGTTGACTATCCCTAATACTTTCTAAATAATTTTTAGTGATAATAGTAATTTCTTTAGAGGTATTTATTTTCTTTTGATATTTCTTATTTATCTCTTTTTCAGAGATTACAAAATCAGAATCAATTAATTCTGCAGCTAAAGAGAATAGATCTTCTTCTTTTGGCAACTCTATTAACCCACTACTATTAAGTTCATTAAATAAATCAGACTTATCAAATTTTTTATTGTCAAATAAATAATACTCTGTAAAACGTTTTATTTCTTTATAATTGTCTTTTGTTCTTATATCATCCTTATAAAATTTATCTTGAGATATTAAATCTATAACATCATTTGTATTATCTTCTGCAGTTCTTTTCCTAGTTAATCGTAAAAACTTTTGATACCAATACTTTGCTGCAGTTTTGTTTTTGTCAATTATCTTAATATCAGAGTAGTCACCTTTAAATGTACAAACCTTAAAGTAATCTTTTTCTTTTCCTAATTCACTTTTAATTTCATATGTTTCTTTATCAATAACTGTCAATTTTTCAAGTTTCATTATAATAAGAGAATTAGAATCCGCCTTTATAAACAACAAGCCTTCCCGTATAGTGCTGTTTCTAGTATTATCAGTTTTACACTCAGCTCGTAACAGATCACTAGCAATACAATCATAATTAAATGTCTCTTTATCATCACATTCACTGAAATAGTATATAGGACTCTCGCAATAACCTTCACTCTCTAGGTTTAAATAACAGTTTGTAATTAAATGAGTTTCTTTACCTAATTCAGTAAATAAATCTAAAATATTTTTCCGTTGTACTTCATTAATTTTATTTTCACTTACACCTGTACTGATATCAAAGACTTTGATTATATCCACCATAACTAATTCCTCTTAACACCTAACTAATATAAACGCCAAATCATCCTACATAACAATATTTTCCTCATATCAATAAAACTATAATAATATAACTTCTAACTATATTAATATTATAGTTTTATTAATCAAGAGATTTATAAGGCCTAATCCAAACCATTATTATAAATATCAAAGAACCTGTTCTATTCACTTTAATAGACTAATTATATATCGATCCAAATATTTCAAAATACGCTCTATTTTTTGTCTCTCAATATTTATCATAAAATACTTCATATAAGACCAATTAGGTCTTTTTTCTTCATCTAAAGGTAATATTATTTTCTGTGCTTTCATTCTATTATTATTTAAGGAATACCCATGACTAAACTTAGCTCTCTGAATCGTAATACTTCTACTAATAAACAGCAACGATGATCTATCTATTTTTACTTTAGGTATTAAAGCAGTCACGTGTGTATCTAAAGCTATTTTATTAGCTTGATAGTATGCAATGCCTACACCACCATCCCCATCATTATTTAATGTTAAAATATGTCCATCAAAGAGTTTTTTTCCATTATCGGAGATAAATGTCTTTACACCATTATCCACCTTTTTAGCAGATATTAAGGGGATATCTCCACTTTTGCATAAAGCCATATTATTTTGATTTCCACGCTCAAATATAAATAAATCTTTTAATGAAAATTCTCCCCATTCAATACTTTCTTCCAGCTGTTGACAATTTTTTAAAGCAAGCAACCTTTGTTTATAATATATTTTCATATCTGTGTATTGTTTTTGGACTCTTTCCTTAATATATTCTTCCATAAAGTGCCAATTCAATTTTCCATTCTCATCTATTGGTAGTTGTAAAATCTCTTTTTTTAAGTGCTCTTCATTTCGCTTAAATCCAAAATTATATTTACTTCTAACAGTATCCGCTATTGTAGTTATAAATTTAGCATTATATTTATTCAAGTTACTATTTCGTCCTACTTTTATAGTGGTACTCCCTATGAAATCTTCTTCTTTATATATTGAATAACCAATAGATCCTTCACCATCACAAATAAATGCAATACACTTACCCTTAGTTATTAATTTGGCATCCCCATGGACAAAGCCTAAAACTCCATTATTACGATTTGTGGCACCTACATACGGAATATTCCCTTCAGATAATGTCGCAACCTTTGAACATTTGCACTTTTCAATTTCAAAAATATCTTTTACAAAAAAATTACCCCAATCCACGTCGGTCAAATGATACTTATACATAGTCAGCACCATCCTCTGCTACTTTCAAAGTATTTTCTCTAATTCTATCAATGGTCGTATCTGTATCAAATAAATACTTTCGACCATGTGTAATCATATTAACTTCAAAAGTCAAATAATCAGCAATAGTTTTCTCAAAATCCGCATCACTTGGAATTTCATCGTTAAAATAATAAAAAGAATGTAACCATTCATCAGTATCTTCAACAGTAGTTTCTACGCAAAATTTTGTAGGGGCTTTTATTTCATTATTCCATACAGCTAATAAATGTTGTTTTTTATCCTTTGCACTCCCATTATCAATTAAACCTATATGTTTACTTACAATATAACCATCTTCCTCAAAATTAATAAACTTTGCTTTTTTGAAATCGCTATGCGGTATACCAACTGTAAATATACCAATACAAGGGTTTGTACCAACGCCATAAAAAGTATTCTTATTAAGAGTTATAACACCTTCAAGTGTATGATTCTTTAAAATTTTAGCTTTTAAATTTTTCTCATCTTTAGTTTTTCCTGTAAATGTTGATTGAGGAACAATTACAGCAACTTTTGCACCTGATACCAAGCTTTCTAATAAATGATTTACAAAGTTTATTTCATATAACTCAGGATTTTGCTTAGATCCTTGAGAATATGGTGGATTCATTAGACCTATAGTACATCCTTTTAACTGCAATTTACTGGGATTCTGTGCCAAAAAATCCTGATTTTCCAAATTGCTTTTACCATCGCCACGTAGGATCATATTAGTTGTTGCTATAGTAAACATATAATCTTGTAATTCAATACCAAAAAGTCTATTTTTTCTAATATCAATTTGCTCTATCTCATCATTACTATTTGATAACATTTTATGCATTGCAGCTATAAGAAATCCTGCTGTACCACAACAAGGATCCAAAATTTTATCTGTTGGTTGTATATCAAGCAATTCGCAAAATAACTCTGTTATATGTCTCGGTGTTAAAATAATCCCTAAGCTCTGTCCATCGCCACCAGAATAAGACATAAATTCACCATAAAATCTACCAATATAATCTTCTGTAGAAGAACTATATTTAATATTTGTAAAAATACTGTTATATAAAATTTCTGTGAAATATCTCAGAGGTGTTTTTCCTAGATTAGAGTTTTTTTCATTAATCTTATTATTATCCTTAATTATATTAAACTGATTAAGAAGCTTATCTCTTTTTATCTCAGGACTAACATTTGCCCTTCTAAGGTTATCTTCTATTGCTTTATAAATTTTTGAACCGTCAGTTCGAATCTTATCACCAACTAAATCAGAAATATCAAAATTTTTAAATTCGATTTCAGATAATGCAAGTAAAATTCCAGAAACAATTAAAGGTTTATTTTTATCCTCTAAATTTCCATAATTTCTAAAATCTTCATGTAGAGAACGCGCTATTTTTAAAAGCTCTTCAGTTTTAAGCTCATCATTAGTCTTTACTTCTAAGATTTCTCTTTGATAATATTCATTAATATTATCAGATCTAAAAGATATAAATGTTTCTACATCATCAAGCTCTTTATATCCACCTCGCTCATCAACAAATATAGGTGTGATTCTATGATTTTTTTCATTTCCACTAACACCAATTGCAATTATCTTATTAAAAGTTGTATTTTGGGCCAAATGTTTTCCATAAAACAAAGCACCATTTACAGCATATTCAGTAATAGACTTAACATCTTCAGCAATTAAATCCTGTTCAGTTCTATTCACATGCTTATTTAAACTAGCCTTATCTTCGATTACGATAAGAAAATCATTTATTACACCAACATATTCTGGAAAGCCTACGTTACCAGTTCCTTTCTTAGATGCAGTTGATAGTGCTTCATCTAATTCTCTTATATTACTTCCTTGTGCAGAAAAATGGTTATGTACACCAATCTCTCTCAGCATTTCATAAACCCACAAATCTGTCATCACTTCTTTTTTTCCCATTAATAATGTTCCCCCATAAT
>ERZ772819.3095-NODE-3095-length-11926-cov-3.698004_pt1 | contig 11926 bp, 13 predicted proteins | sample MGYA00580860_ERZ772819 | MGnify/ENA primary metagenome ERZ772819 (study PRJEB29015, sample SAMEA2737683) | human gut metagenome | biome: human gut; feature: human-associated habitat; material: faeces | place: China | collected 2012 ...
GTTGGCTTCAAATCCAAATTCAAAGGCTGCCTGTTGCATCATATCATGGAAAAGTGATTTTGCTTTTTCGGTTCCATAAGCCAGTTCGCTCAATTGAAGCTGGCGTTCGGCCAAGTCAGCACGTGTTAAAGTACAACGTATCTGATTGTCACTTATTTTCTCAATCTTCATATTCATCACTTCCTTCTAGTTTAGTATAGCATAGAATTTTTTGTATGTTAAATAAAATAAATATAAAATGAAAAAAGGACTTGCTTTTTAAAAAGCTGTCCGCTATAATGACGTTACTAAAAGATAGTTTTCCCGAATAGCTACATTCTTAGAACAAAGGAGGGAAATTTTTTTAACTTTTCTGATATAGCATCTTTATTTCAAAACTATCAACAGATCAATAACATTATCGAACGTCGTTTCAGACAGACATTATCACAGAAATTAAGATCAACATCAACCTATTATGTAAATGAATACAATGCCTTACTGTCTTTTGGTTTAAGCTGCAGGAGGAGAAAAGTGTATCACAATTACAGCATTTTCTTTTGGAGTCTCTGGTATATGCAGCCGTAGTTATTATATGGGAACGGGCATTGAGAAGGAGGAATCCATGGGAGACCATCAGGAACAGCAGGTTCATAGTCTGTTTTCTGAGTTGACAGATTATGAAAAAGAAGGGATTCATATATTGCTGAATGGTCTGCCCGCAAGCCCTATGCAAGTCGTACAGGCGCATATTATGCGGGAAGACTCAGTGTATATGCGAGATTATGTGTTGAATGAAAAAGGAGACATCAAGGAGCTGTGTTTTAACAACGTGGATCAACGAATTTCGGAACACGAATACCCCTCAAACTAGATTTTGTCAAATAAATAATGACGGGGCACATCTGTTTTGCTATAATAAGGTCTGACAGGAGGTACAGCATGGAAGAAAAAGATATGCAGCCGATGCAGCCGGAAGGCAGCTCACTGACAGGCAGACGAATCAAGGATGGTGCCAGAACGCCAGTTGCGGGCAGAAGAAGTAGCGCTTCAGAAGAACCAGGGATTTCCGGCAGAACAGGAAATTCCGGAAGATCAAGGATTTCCGGAAACAGAAGACTGGTAAGAAGAAAACCGCAATCCAGACGGAGAAGACAGCGGAATCTTATCATTAAGATGAGTGTCGTCCTGATATTACTGATCGTAGCCGTTGTAGGGACATTTTTGTGGAAAAAATACAGCCCTTCCAAGGAGAAAGCTGATCTGAATAAATATTATGGAATAGAAAAGAAAGGCCAGGTGGCGATCACAGTAAATAATAAGGTCGTGGATCCGCATGGTATGATATCCGATGGAAAGCTCTATGTGCAGTATGATGTGATCAGGGATTATGTAAACAGCAGATTTTACTGGGATCCGAATGAGAATATTTTATTGTATACACTGCCGAATGACATGGTATCAGTCGAGGTCGGAAGCAAAGACTATATGGTGTCCAAGGAACGTAAGAGCGAGAAATATGTCATTGTTAAGACAGAAGGAAATACAGCTTATATTGCGCTTGATTTTGTTCAGCAATATACAAACATTGAGTATGAGGTATATGATAACCCGAGCCGTGTAATGATCGTCAGCGACTGGGGCAAGAAGAAAGTTGCCGAGGTTAAGAAGGATACTCAGGTTCGTTACCGCGGTGGTGTGAAGAGTCCGATCCTTTCAGATGTCAGCAAAGATGATACAGTTACAATTATTGAAAACGAAGGATCATGGGAGAAAGTCCGCACAAAAGACGGATTTATCGGCTATGTGAAAGACAGTGCACTCAGGACACCGGAGACCAAGAATGTAACCAGAAAATTTAACGAACAGAAATTTACCAGTATCAAGAAAGATTACAAGATTAACCTGGCATGGCACAATGTAACCAATAGTTCCGCTAATAACGGAGTGCTTGAAAAGATAGCAAAAAGTAAAGGGCTTACAACACTTGCGCCGACCTGGTATCATGTAGCAGATACGGAAGGTAATATAAAGTCAATCTCGTCGACAGATTATGTGAACTATGCACATAAAGCGAATATTGAAGTGTGGGCGACCGTCAGAGATTTTGACGGAGGAATCAATTCGCAGAAAGAATCTTATGAATTATTAAGCCATACTTCACGGAGAGAGAAGCTGATCAATCAACTGGTTGCAGCGGCATTGCAGACCGGAATTGACGGAATTAATGTTGACTTTGAAAAGATATCAAAAGAATGTGGTGAACATTATATTCAGTTTATCCGCGAATTATCTGTAAGATGCAGACAGAATGGTCTGGTATTATCCGTGGATAATTATGTTCCGAAGGGCTATAACATGCAGTATAACCGTAAAGAGCAGGGAATCGTAGCAGATTATGTTATCATTATGGGTTATGACGAACATTTTGCAGGATCACCGGAAGCCGGTTCTGTTTCTTCTTATAATTATGTAAAAGAGGGAATCTCTGAGACGTTAAAAGAAGTTCCGGCAAATAAAGTGATCAGCGGAATTCCATTTTTCACGCGTCTGTGGGAAGTAAGAGCGAAAACGGAAGATGAACTTGCACAAGATGCAGGTACAGCGAACGAAGAGTATACCAACAAAGTAACAAGCAAGGCACTTGGTATGGACAGTGCACAGGCTGTAGTCAAAGAAGCCGGTGTCAAGACGACATGGGATGATGAGACGAAGCAGAATTTCGCAAGCTGGACTTCCGGAGATACGACTTACAGCATCTGGCTGGAAGATGAGAAGTCTATGGAGTACAAGCTTCAGCTCATGAAGAAGAATAAGCTTGCAGGTACAGCTGAATGGGCACTCGGACAGGAAAATTCAGATATCTGGCAACTGATCCAGAAGTATGTAAATTAAATATTGAGAGAATAAACATATAAAATGCCTCCGGCAGACATATATTATGAAGAATAAAGTCTGGCTGGAGGTATTTTTTTTGCATTTTCCAAATATCCGAAAGAACCGGCATATAACGGATGCGACAGGGAAGAAAATAGAATTTATACTGATTCTTCTGGCGCTTATGGTACTTGTACTGCTTAGTAAAAAATTGGAAAAATATGCATCAGGAGAGATTGTAAAACTGACAGAAAAAGAGAAAAAATCGCAGGTGATTGTGCTGGATGCCGGGCATGGCGGAAGTGATCCGGGAAAGATCGGAGTACATGAAGAAAAAGAGAAAGAGATTAATCTGGAGATTGCTTTAAAAGTAGAGAAAATGCTGAAAAAGAAGAAAATAAAAGTAATCATGACAAGAACAGATGATCAGATGTTGGATGATCAATCGGATGCAGGACAAAAAGTCCGGGATCTGCGGGAACGGGTAAGAAAAATCAACGGGGAAAAGCCGGTATTTGCAGTCAGTATTCACCAGAACAGTTACCCGGACGCCGGAATCCATGGGGCGCAGGTGTTTTATTACCGCCATTCGGCAGAGAGTGAACAGGCTGCAAAGACAATGCAGGAAGCATTGCGGGCAGCAGATATCGGAAATACAAGACAGGCGAAAGCAAACGATACTTATTATCTGCTGAAACGGACGGAGGTGCCGATAATTATTGTAGAATGTGGCTTTTTAAGTAACCCGGAAGAAGCAAAAAAACTGACAACTCCGGAATATCAGGACGATGTTGCGAAAGCAATTGTAAATGGAATCGTAACTTGTATGGAGAAATAGAGTGTAGTATAATGAGACACATGGAAACGATTATAAAAAGAGTAAAAAAAGGACAATTGGATAAAGATAGTATTGAGATGGCAGGAGACATTTTAAAAAAAGGCGGACTTGTCGCATTCCCAACAGAGACAGTATACGGACTGGGTGCAGATGCGTTGAATGAGAAGGCAGCAGAGAAGATTTATGCTGCAAAAGGAAGACCTTCCGATAATCCACTGATTGTACACATTACGAATCTTGGTGCATTGGAAAAAATTACAAAAAATGTTCCGGAGGAGACGAAAAAAATCGCAGATGCATACTGGCCGGGACCGCTGACGATGATTTTTGAGAAGAGCGAAGCAGTTCCGTATGGAACGACAGGCGGGCTGGATACTGTAGCTGTGCGTATGCCGAGTGATGAAGTAGCGCGTGCGTTGATTGATGTGGGCGGTGGATATATTGCAGCACCGAGTGCGAATACATCAGGCAGACCAAGCCCGACAATGGCAGAGCATGTAGAAGAGGACCTGACAGGAAGAATTGATATGATACTGGATGGAGGACCGGTCTCTATCGGACTGGAATCGACAATTCTGGATATGACGGTTACACCGCCAATGATCTTAAGACCGGGTGCGATTACAAAGAAGATGCTGGAAGCATGTATTGGCGAGGTGACAGTTGATAAGGCGGTCATTAAGCCGAACCAACGGCCGAAAGCACCGGGTATGAAGTACCGGCATTATGCGCCGAAAGCAGACTTAAGCATTGTAGAAGGTGAGATGTCAAAGGTTATTTCAAAGATCAATGAACTGGCAGCAGAGCAGGTGAAAGCCGGACATAAAGTTGGTATCATTGGAACCGAAGAAAGTGTAGCTAATTATATCTGTGGAGATGTGAAGTCTATCGGAACCAGGGAAGACGAGTCTACGATAGCCGTTCATTTATTTGCTATTCTGCGGGAATTTGATGCCGATCAGGTTGATTATATTTACAGCGAATCTTTTGATACCGAAGGAATCGGAAGCGCGATTATGAACCGTTTGTTAAAAGCGGCAGGACATCATGTCATAACGGTTTAAACAAATCAATATTATAAATTGATATTTTAAAATCAGAACAAGTGTCAAATGAGGAGGAAAAACATGTCTAAAGTACAGGTTATGGATCACCCATTGATCCAGCACAAAATCAATTGCATCCGCAAAGAGGATGTAGGAACAAAGGAATTTCGTCAGATCGTCAGTGAGATTGCTGCATTAATGTGTTTTGAAGCAACAAGAGATCTGAAGCTTCAGGATGTAAAAATCAAGACACCGATCTGTGAGATGGTGGGTAAAGAATTAAGTGGAAAGAAACTGGCAGTTGTTCCGATTTTAAGAGCCGGTCTTGGTATGGTTGATGGAATGTTAAGCATGATCCCGACTGCAAAGGTTGGACATATTGGTCTGTACCGTGATCCGGATACTTATGAACCGGTTGAATATTATTGCAAATTACCGGCAGACTGCGATGAGAGAGAAGTATTTGTCGTAGATCCGATGCTTGCTACAGGCGGTTCCAGCGTGGCTGCTATCCAGATGCTGAAAGACAAAGGCGTAAAACATATCCGTTTTATGTGCATTATTGCAGCACCGGAAGGTGTAGAACGTATGCAGAAAGAGCATCCGGATGTAGATGTTTATATCGGTGCACTGGATGAGCGTCTGAATGAACATAAATACATTGTTCCGGGACTTGGCGATGCAGGAGACCGTATTTTCGGAACAAAATAATTGTTGGAGGATGGCAGATGGGAAGCAAAAGAGAAGATTATATCAGCTGGGATGAATATTTTATGGGGGTTGCGCTTCTGTCTGGAAGACGCTCCAAAGATCCCAATACACAGGTGGGATGTTGTATTGTAAGTCAGGATAACAAGATTTTATCTATGGGATATAATGGACTTCCTACCGGCTGTTCAGATGATGAATTTCCATGGGTAAGAGAAGGCGACAATCCGCTGGAGACCAAGTATGTTTATACGGTTCACAGTGAATTGAATGCGATACTCAATTACCGTGGCGGAAGTCTGGAAGGCGCAAAATTATATGTATCTTTATTCCCGTGCAATGAATGTGCAAAAGCGATCATTCAGGCGGGGATCAAAGAAGTGATTTACGACAGCAACAAGTACAAGGGAACGCCGTCCGTGTGCGCATCTATGCGGATGTTTGATGCAGCGGGAGTCCGTTATCATCAATATCACCGGACGAACCGTGAGGTACGGCTGGAGCTTTAAAGCGTAGGATGACAGAATTGTGAGAATACGAAACAATTCGTAGGGCATCTTTTAAGAATAAAACTTAAAAAAGGACGATATACTGGAAGAAGAACAACCTTAATATCATAAAATGAGAAAGAAGGAATTACATATGCCGGGATATCGGACGCAGGTGCTTGTAAATTTTGTAGTCAGAGCTGTGATAGGAACAGCCTTGATCTTTTTTGTAAATCAGTTTTTAAACGCAAGAGGAATTGACATCCGGGTTGGAATGAACCCGGTGACAGTAGTGACTTCCGGTGTACTTGGTACACCGGGAGTTGCTTTATTATATGGAATTTCTTTTTATAGAGGATTCTGAATGCAGTAGGCGACACTGCAGAAATATTTATCCGGAGCCGGAAGTGCCTGAACCCGCCAGAGCGGATATTTTGTGAGCTGGTACAGACCGGAATCTGAATCGATCTCATCAATACGGAAGGAATCTGCGGAAATGGTAAATCCGGTTCCGATTCCTTTTAAAAATGCTTCTCGTATCGTCCAGTAACGGAAAAAAAGCTGTGTACTTTCCCACTCCGGTAAATGTGCGAATCGCAGTTCTTCATCCGGGTGAAAGAAACGGTGGACAAGGTGGCTGCTGCGTGCATTTTCACGTATTTTTTCGATGTCGATACCGACCGGGGAAGAAAAGGAAAATGCAAACGCAATCTGCTCTTCCGAATGAGAGAGATTAAAGGAAAGCCGCGGCAGATGTCCCAGACCTCTAACTGTAAGTGCATCATAATCCAGATAAAGTTTGCCATGTGTGCCTGTACGAAGCACAAGTTCTTCCGGTGCAATGTGCAGATATTTTCCAAGCAGCAGACGTAAGAGAAAGCGCGCAGTCTGATGCTGGATACGGTCTTTCCTCTGTGAATAACCGGCAATCCGGTTCCGTTCTTCTGTGGAAAGAATTTGCGTATCCTGTGCATCTGGTGGGAAATCTTCTGTTTTAAAAAACCAGACGTCTATCGTCTGCATTGGCAGGATAAAAGCTGCCGAAGATAAATCTGAAAAGTGAAAAATATTTATATTCATGTTGTTATTTCCTGACTGTTTTTTATTAGTATTATATCTTTTGATGTGAAATTTGTATAGAATTTTAAGGAAAATGAAGAACGAAATTTTGGCAGAGTTTCACAAAGATAGAAATTTTCAGAAAAAAGGATAGACAGGAAATAACCGGTAGAGTATAATCGTCCTACAAGTCAAATCTAAGACTTGTGTTGATCTGTTGAAAATAATAATTCTAAGTAATTCATGCCGTATCGGCGTAGGATTCAATGAAGTGCAACAAGTCCATAAGAGTATCAAATCGCAGCGAAAGCGGGCGTAGAAGAAGTGTTTTTACACAGGAGGCAGGCATATGTGAGTAACGGGAATTTAATTATATGTGATCCGGAAGAAGGATATGCGCAGGCACTTGCTTATTATCTGATGCATAAAAAGGAATTTGGCATGGAAGTGCAGGTGTATGACCGGATAGAAAAAGTACAGGAAATTGCAGACAGAACGAAGATACAGATTTTATTTGCGGCAGCAGAGTACGAAGCAGAAGAACGGAAAAAAGTACCGGCAGAGCAGAAATTTCTGCTGACCGGCGCAGGGAACAGCCAGGTTCTGGAAGATGAGACGGCATTATATAAATATCAGTCGGGAGAGAAGATCGTAAAGCTGCTTCTGGAAAATGTTGATGCTCAGGAGTCGGAAAATATTCTCCTCGGACAGGCAGCAGGAAAGCAGGCAGTGAGACTGATCGGCGTGTATTCACCGGTTCACAGGATCGGAAAGACGTCTTATGCATTAAGGCTTGGAGAAGAACTGGCAGTGAATGCGAATGTATTATATCTCAACCTGGAACTGTATAGTGGTATTGGCGGACATTTTGCAGGAGAAGGACAGACGTTGTCGGATCTTTTGTATTATGCGAGACAGGAAAAGGGAAATCTTGGTTTATTTCTTACAACGATCGTGCAGCATAGAAGACATCTGGATTATGTACATCCAATGGCGGTCGCGGAAGACGTAAAGGCAGTAAGTGTACAGGAATGGAAAGATCTGCTTACGAAGATCGCAGAACAGAGTATTTATGAGATGATCGTACTTGATATTGATGAAGGACTCCCACAGGTATATCAGTTATTGCGGGTGTGTACAGAAGTACATGTTCCGGAGATAAGGGACCGATATGCACAGGCGAAGATCCGGCAGTTTGAACAGGAACTTACGCTTCTGGGTTACGAAGATGTATTGCAGAAAATCAAAAGGAAGGATGTACATGATTGAGGCGGAACAGTTACATGCGAGGATTCTTGAAAAACTGGATCTGACAAGAGAAGTGGAAGATGAAGAACTGACCGGGATTATTTATCAGGTATTACAGGAAGCCGGGCAGAAAGAATATATTCCGCTGAAGATAAGGACAGCGCTTGGAAAGGAACTGTTTAATGCGTTCAGAAAACTGGATCTTTTACAGGATTTTCTGGAGGATGATGAGATTACTGAAGTGATGATCAATGGAGTACAGAGCATTTTCTATGAAAAACATGGAAAGCTGTATGAAGCAGAGAGACACTTCCTGTCCAGGGAGAAACTGGAAGATGTGATACAGCAGATTGTGGCGGGTTCAAACCGTATCGTCAATGAAGCATCACCGATTGTAGATGCGAGGCTGCCGGACGGCTCCCGAGTGAATGTCGTGCTTGCTCCGGTTGCGTTGAACGGACCGATCGTAACGATCCGTAAGTTTCCCAAAGATGCAATCACAATGGAGCAGCTGATTGCATGGGATTCCGTTAGCGAGGAAGTTACAGAATTTCTTGCTATGCTTGTAGTAGCAGGATATAACATATTTATCAGTGGAGGAACCGGTTCCGGGAAGACCACATTTCTAAATGCATTATCTCAATATATACCCAAAACAGAACGAATTATTACGATTGAGGACAACGCAGAGTTAAAAATACAGGATGTAAGCAACCTAGTCAGTCTGGAAGCCAGAAATGCAAATGTTGAAGGGAACGGAGCGATTACGATCCGTGATCTGATCAAATCGGCGTTGCGTATGCGACCGGATCGTATTATTGTCGGTGAGGTGCGCTCGGCGGAAGCAATAGATATGCTTCAGGCATTTAACACCGGACATGACGGGAGCCTTAGTACCGGACATGCGAACAGTCCAAAGGATATGCTCGCAAGACTAGAGACAATGGTATTAATGGGAATGGATATTCCGCTTCCGGCGGTCAGAAGACAGATTGCGTCCGGAATTGATATCATTGTCCATTTGGGAAGATTACGGGATAAGAGCAGGAAGCTGCTGGCAGTTACAGAAGTGATGGGATACGAAGCCGGAGAAGTGATACTGAAACCATTATATACATTTGAAGAGACAGGAGAAGTACATGGGAAGATTCAGGGGATCTGGAGAAAAGAACGAGAGCTTGAAAATATCACAAAATTACTGGCAGCAGGCTGTAAAACCGGTAGAACGAATGAAAATGGCAGGGCAGACAGCTGCGCTTCTCGCACTGACTGCATGGCTCTATTATCGGGAAATCTGGGCAATGGTGTTTCTGATACCGGTCGGAATTCTGTATTACCGGATGAAGAAAAAGGAATGCGTGAGGAAAAAACAACAGGTGTTTCTTTTGGAGTTCAAAGAGATGATCCAGAGTCTCGCCGCGGGACTGAACACAGGATATTCAGTGGAAAACGCAGTGCGGGAGACGCAAAAAGAATTAATGATGGTCTATCCCAAAGAGGAAGTTATTTCTAAGGAACTGGCAGTCATGACAAGAAAACTGAGGCTTAGTATGTCGATGGAACAGGTATTTGATGAGTTCGCAAGGCGGGTAGATATGGAAGATGTACGGAATTTTTCAGTTGTATTTACAGCAGCGAAAAAAAGTGGTGGAGATATGATCGCGATCATTCGGAACACTGTGGATCAGATCAGCGGAAAAATAGAGGTAAAGAGGGAGATTGAAACACTTCTTGCGGCAAAGAAATATGAATATAAAGTAATGTCGATCATTCCCTATGTCATTATCGCTTATATGCGGCTGAGTTTTCCGGAATTTATGTCTTACCTGTATGGAAATATATTAGGAATCGGGGTGATGTCTGTATGTTTGGGAATCTATGCCGGCGCATACGTGCTTGGTGCAAAAATGGTAGATATCGAAGTCTGAGCGTGGGTATTGCTGTGAGCATGTTCATTCTGGGGCTTACACTTCTGGCGGTGGATTTCGGACAGACACGGACAGCGATGAAAGATGGGTTGACAAGAAACCCATCCGGGAAAGGAAGCAGTATGCATGATCTGGAAGCGGTTATCGGCGATTCACAGAAAGAAAAACTGAAAATTGAAGTTGGAGAACAGGAATATACAAAACAGGATATGAAGAAATTTTTCCGGCGCTGTATCAGAAAAATTGAGAAGCAGATGCCGGGAGAAAATGAATCACTGGATCATGTAGAACAGGACCTTAATCTGATGACAACGCTGGAAGGAGAACCGGTGGAGATAAGCTGGGAATTATCGGAATACAAGGTTATGAATGTATATGGTGAGATCCAGAAAGAACATGTTCGGACAGACGGTACGCCGATCGAGCTTCATGCAGTACTGACTTATACGAAAGACCGGATGGAACAGGCAAGATACAGTTGTGCTGCAGTGATTTATCCGGAGTCACTCAGCGGAAATAAAAAAGAAACAGCAAGACTGAAAGAGAAAATTGAAGAAAAAGAAAAAGAGACACGGGAAAAGAAACGTTTTGTCCTGCCACAGACACTAGGGCAGAAAGCGGTGAAATATTACCGGGAGATGGATTACCGGGGACTGATCGTAATCGTGATGGGTATTCTTACGGGCGTGCTTTTGTGTGCACTGGAGAAACAGAAAGACGATGAAGCGAAAAAAGAACGGCAGAAGCAGATGCTTCTGGATTACCCGGAAGTTCTGAACAAACTGACGCTGTATTTAGGGGCAGGAATGACATTAAAACGGGCATGGTGGAAGATTGTAACAGATTATGAAGCACAGAGAGAAGTCTGGGGTGAACGTTTTGTATATGAAGAAATGAAACAGACCTGTTATGAGATGGAAAGCGGCATCATGGAGTCAGAGAGCTATGAGCGTTTCGGTAGAAGATGTGAAAGGCAGGAGTATATACGACTCGGCGCACTGCTGTCACAGAATCTGCGTAAAGGTGGAAAAGGACTGGGACAATTGTTGAAAACAGAAGCCATACAGGCGCAGGAAGAACGGAAAGCATACGCAAAGAGAGCAGGAGAAGAAGCAGGAACGAAGCTGTTACTTCCAATGTTTCTGATGCTTGCAGTTGTTCTGGTGATTGTGATCGTACCGGCATTTTTGTCGGTGCAGTTGTAGGTATACTTAAAATGTAAATGGTGTGAAAGAAAAAGGGATACAAAAGTAAAATGAAAATATAAAAAGGAGCGGAAATTATGTGGAGATGGTATCGGTTGAAACAGGTTTTACAGGAAGAAGACGGAATTGGTGTAGTGGAAATTATTTTAATTCTGGTCGGAATATTAACTACCTATTATGGGGTGAGTATAAGGTGTATAGGGTAAAAATGTGTGGACAAATAGAACTGGATATACAGTGAGAGGTGGAAAGTGTGTATGAGGTCAAAGGAAAAAATAACAAAAGAAATTGTATTGATTAGATACTACAATGTAATATTTTATTTGTTTTTTGAGATAGGGATAGACGATTTTAAGAAACAATGTTTAGTAAGCTGGGTGGCATCAGCAGAAGGTATGAGAATGAAACAGATAAAGGAATGGTGCTATTTCCAGCATATTTCATTTAAGACTAAATTTATTTATAGAAAAGATTTCCCATTTAGAGCTAATTTATGGAATTTATATTCATATGGAAGATTTAAGATTGGTTTAATGCATAGAAAAATAAT
>ERZ772819.3103-NODE-3103-length-11910-cov-3.366934_pt1 | contig 11910 bp, 9 predicted proteins | sample MGYA00580860_ERZ772819 | MGnify/ENA primary metagenome ERZ772819 (study PRJEB29015, sample SAMEA2737683) | human gut metagenome | biome: human gut; feature: human-associated habitat; material: faeces | place: China | collected 2012 ...
GTATTGAACTGCGGAAGTTCATCTATTAAATATAAATTGTTCGATATGACCAGCAAAGAAGTGATTGCACAAGGTGGTATCGAAAAAATCGGTCTGAAAGGATCTTTCTTGAAACTGACTTTGCCGAACGGCGAAAAGAAAGTATTGGAAAAAGATATTCCTGAACATACAGTAGGAGTAGAGTTTATCCTGAATACATTGATTCACCCTGAATATGGTGCTATCAAATCTCTGGATGAGATTAATGCGGTAGGTCACCGTATGGTACACGGAGGCGAACGTTTCAGCGAATCTGTATTGCTGAACAAGGAAGTGCTGGAAGCTTTCGCTGCTTGCAATGACTTGGCTCCGCTTCACAATCCTGCTAACTTGAAAGGGGTAAATGCAGTTTCTGCTATTCTTCCTAACATTCCGCAGGTAGGTGTATTCGATACGGCTTTCCATCAGACAATGCCGGATTATGCTTACATGTATGCTATTCCTCACGAACTGTATGAAAAGTATGGTGTGCGTCGTTATGGCTTCCACGGAACTTCTCATCGTTATGTGTCAAAACGTGTATGTGAATTCTTGGGTGTAAATCCGGTAGGACAGAAAATTATCACTTGCCACATTGGTAACGGTGGTTCTATCGCTGCTATCAAAGATGGTAAATGTATGGATACTACTATGGGCTTGACTCCATTGGAAGGCTTGATGATGGGTACTCGTAGCGGTGATATTGATGCCGGTGCAGTGACATTTATCATGGAAAAAGAAGGCTTGAACACAACCGGTGTTTCCAATCTGTTGAACAAGAAGAGCGGTGTACTGGGCATTTCGGGTGTATCAAGCGATATGCGTGAACTCTTGGCTGCTTGTGCGGCTGGCAATGAGAAAGCTATCCTTGCAGAGAAGATGTACTATTACCGTATTAAGAAATATATCGGTGCTTATGCTGCTGCATTGGGCGGTGTGGATATTATCCTGTTTACTGGTGGTGTAGGTGAGAACCAGATGGAATGTCGTCGTGAAGTTTGTAAGGATATGGAATTCATGGGTATCGAACTTGATAACGAAGTAAATGCTAAGGTTCGCGGTGAAGAAGCAATCATTTCTACTCCTGCTTCTAAAGTGAAAGTAGTAGTGATCCCAACAGATGAAGAACTGTTGATCGCATCGGATACAATGGATATCCTGAATAAGTAATAATTTTATTGCTGATATACAAAAAAAAGATGGACTCGATTTCGAGTCCATCTTTTTTTTGTCTTACTTTGCATATCAAATAGTTATATCCCGTTTTTGATATGCGTTACTCCGTCATAATTCCCGTTTATAATCGTCCCGATGAAGTGGATGAATTATTGCAAAGTCTTACTGTACAACACTTTAAGGGTTTTGAGGTTGTTGTTGTTGAAGATGGTTCTTCCATTCCCTGTAAAGGAGTAGTAGACCGGTATGCAGATCGGTTGAATATAAAATATTTCTCTAAACCCAATTCCGGTCCGGGACAAACCCGTAATTACGGAGCAGAACGTAGCGAAAGCGAATACCTTATTATATTGGATTCTGATGTCATCCTTCCCGAAGGCTACTTCGATGCGGTAGAGAAGGAGCTCACCACTTCTCCTGCCGATGCTTTTGGTGGCCCCGACCGTGCACACGATTCTTTCACTGATATTCAGAAGGCAATTAACTATTCCATGACCTCTTTCTTCACGACCGGAGGTATCCGTGGCGGAAAAAAGAAGATGGACAAATTCTATCCCCGTAGTTTTAATATGGGAGTTCGCCGGGCAGTGTATGAGGCTTTGGGCGGATTCTCAAAGATGCGTTTTGGAGAGGATATTGACTTTAGTATCCGTATCTTTAAGAACGGCTATACTTGCCGGCTTTTTCCGGATGCCTGGGTGCATCACAAACGCCGCACTGATTTGAAGAAGTTCTTCAAGCAAGTGCATAACTCCGGCATTGCCCGTATTAATCTTTATAAGAAATACCCGGACTCTCTGAAACTGGTGCATTTGCTTCCTGCTGTATTTACGCTGGGAGTGGCACTCTTATTATTAGGAACCCCATTCTGTCTTTTCAGTTTTACACCGATCATTCTTTATGCATTGCTGGTATGCATGGATTCTACTATTCAGAATAAGAGTCTGACTATTGGCATTTATTCCATAGCCGCTGCATTTATACAACTTATCGGCTATGGTACAGGCTTTTGGCGTGCTTGGTGGCAGCGTTGTGTCAGAGGAAAAGATGAGTTTGAGGCTTTCCACAAGAATTTTTATAAGTAACCTACTTTTAATTTGTTTACTACCATTCCTATTTTTACTTAAAAGGAATGTTGCATGACACCCGGGTCTCAATACGTCTGACACTCGGGTGTCAGACAAGTTATACTTTCATGGAAAAAAAGTAATGGATGCAATCGAAGAAATTTTTATAGGCTATATCTTTTTTCATTTAGTGGAGTGCAAATCACATTTCTTATTCTTCCCTTAAACCCCAGCAATTTGTCGCCTATCTGTTTCAATGGGAAGATAAGTGTTTCCTGATACCAAATGCTGTCTTTACGCAGGCTTTTCTGATTGTAAACTACACCGATTCGTCCTTCCAAACGTTCTTGTAGCTCTCCGTTTATGTAAAGTGAGGTCCCTTTGGCATCTCCCTCTACACGAACCTTTGTCCATTTTTCCACAGGCAAACGATAGGAATGGAAGATGAATTCATAGCCGTCGCGCGAAAATGCGAATTTACCCGTATTTTGCCAGTTCGCGGTGAAAACAGAATGGGGACCTTTGAATAAGACCGCATCGATATTGGGCTTTGGGTCTGCGTAGATTTCAAATTCCACACTATATGGATAACCGATTTCGGGTATAGAGGTAAGAACCGAGTCGTTACCTTGCAGGATAATTTCCTGGCCGGAAAGCGTTAGGTCTTTTCTGTCATCTATGCTGGCCTGTAGATTTACGCCCGGTGCTTCTGGTGTTGTCCTGCACCACATTTCGAAGGTTTCAAACGGTATTTTTCTTGTGTTTTCTCCTTTCCAAAGTTTCTCGCTCATAACCTGCATGGCAGGAAAGGTGCGTATATGTACATCCTGTTGGCTGATTCCATTTCCGACACGGTCGTTCCATACAGCAAACATGGCTCCTAATAAATTAGTAGACTGCTCTATCATTTCTCCCTCTTGCATCATTCGTGGTGACCAGCTCTCATATATCCATTGATGATCCAGGAAGTTATGGTAGTAATTCACAGCTGGCACGATATATAGAAATGCGTCGCATGTATTAATCGCTTTGGCTCCTTCCTGCAGTGCGGTTTCTAAGTCTAGCCAGCTATAATTCCATGCATTGACCGTTTTTCCTTTCAGATTTACGGGGGTATTTCCTTTCATGTGCTTCAGGCTTCCCCATAGTCGCGGATTTTTTCCATATTTGGTGATATACTTCAGATAGTATTCTGTGAAATAGCGGAATTGTTCCGCTTCTTTGAGGTTGTACTCATCAGTGCCGATATGTACGTCCGGTCCGACAAATACCGGGTGATCTCCCGAGAGATATTCGTCAAACAAAGCATCAAGGAAATCGTATACCTCTTTTTTATAGAGGTCGAGATGATCCATACCATATTCTTTTTTGTCGGCTGCCAGTATCGGATTGTAATGAGTGAAAGCGAGTGAGTGTGCCGGAACATCAATTTCTGGGATGATATTGATTCCATATCGTGCGGCCATTTGCTGGAAGTTGCGGAATTCCTCTTTGGTATAGGAACCGTCTTTGGATGTGAGTCCCGGAAAACGCTCGCTTTCCAATCTGAAGGCAGCGTATGTTTTGTTCCAGTCATTATCGAAAAACTCAACGAAACCATTATCATTCAGATGTATTTGCAGTTCATTCATTTTATAGAACGAGAGAATTTTTACGTAATCCTGCAAATAGTCCATTGTGAAAAATTTCCTGGCTACGTCAATCATCAGTCCGCGGTGAGCATACTGCGGATAATCTAATGCTTTTCCTTTCATGAGTCCAAAAGGCTGGTTATGGATCATTTGCAACAGTGTGCGAGTTCCCCAGAATACTCCTTTTACGGTGGAGGCTTCGATGGTTACATGGTTGCGTATATCCAGTTCATAGCTTTCTTCTCCCAATGATGAAGGCGTTTTTTTCACTGACAGATAGATAGAATGATTTTTCGGTTTTCCGGAGGTTACCTGATAATTCCAGCCGAACATATCTTTTAAGTCTTTTGCCATTATTTCCGCAGTTTCTTTCAACAGGCTTTCTGCTTCCGGAGCGATTATAATCTTTCCTGTTTCCGGTAGTGTCAGTTTGCCTTTTGCCCCATTCCAATGTTGTAAGGAGGGAATCACCTGCGGGATATCCGTTTGAGCGTATACTGTCATTCCTAATAGTAGTAAGATGGATAAGATGCTTATTCTCTTTTTCATATTTATTAGATGTTTATATATTAATCTTGATAGCGCAAAACTACGATATTTGGAAGTAAAGGGATTCTAAAAATAGACTTATAGCTTCCAAAATTCATTTTTTCAGTTATATAGGAGTATCTTTGTGACTTAATTTGATTAATAATGGAAAGTAAACACAAACTATCCATCAACCAGTGGGCACTGGAAGACCGCCCACGGGAAAAAATGATGGAGAAGGGAGCAGCCGCATTGAGTGATGCCGAACTACTCGCTATATTAATCGGCTCCGGAAATACGGAAGAAAGTGCTGTTGAACTAATGCGACGCCTGCTCCTGTCTTGTGATAACAATCTCAATTCTCTGGCAAAATGGGAAGTCTGCGATTATTCCCGTTTTAAAGGTATGGGACCGGCGAAGAGTATTACAGTGATGGCAGCATTGGAACTTGGAAAGCGTCGGAAACTGCAAAACACAAAAGAAAGGCCTCAAATCACCTGTTCAAAAGATATTTATGATATCTTTCAACCTTTGATGTGCGACCTCGAACAAGAAGAATTCTGGGTTCTTTTATTGAATCAGGCAACGAAACTGATTGATAAGGTGCGTATCAGTACCGGTGGAATAGATGGAACATACACCGATGTACGCACCATCCTTCGGGAAGCATTGCTGCAAAGAGCCACCCAAATAGCTGTGGTCCATAATCATCCTTCAGGGAATATCCGTCCTAGTCAGCCTGACAAAACACTGACAGAACATATTCGTAAAGCGGCAGATACAATGAATATCCACCTGATAGATCATGTCGTCGTTTGCGAAGACGGGTTCTTTAGCTTTGCGGATGAAGGATTGCTTTAATTTTCTCTACATCTTTATTCCCATTTGCAACAATTTACCATCTGGGTACGTTTTTCATATTAGTGAAGATGGAGAATAGATGTAATATTCTTTAGGTACACGATGCTCATTCCGTACCTAATTTTTTATGTTTCATTTTTTATCTCTATCTTTGCGATACATAACAAAATGAGAAGACGTATGGAAAAGATTGAAATAGAAGAAAAGATTGTAGCCATGCTAAAAACGGTGTACGATCCGGAAATTCCGGTGAATGTATACGATCTTGGACTGATTTATAAGATAGATGTCTCCGATACTGGAGAAGTGGTACTTGATATGACATTGACAGCCCCTAACTGTCCGGCTGCTGATTTTATCATGGAAGATATTCGTCAGAAAGTGGAATCGGTGGAGGGTGTGACTGCGGCTACCATTAATCTGGTGTTTGAACCGGAATGGGACAAAGATATGATGAGTGAGGAAGCGAAACTCGAACTCGGTTTTCTCTAGTTACGAGTGATAACCTCATAATCAATCTCTTATAACTAACAACTCAAAACTCATGAAGAACGTTTATTTCCTTTCCGATGCGCATCTTGGTTCACGTGCCATTGAGCATGGCCGTACGCAAGAACGACGCTTGGTGAATTTTCTCGATAGTATAAAGCACAAGGCTTCTGCTGTTTATTTGCTGGGAGATATGTTCGACTTCTGGTATGAATTCCGATTAGTGGTTCCTAAAGGTTATACCCGTTTTCTGGGAAAAATCTCCGAACTGACGGATATGGGAGTGGAAGTTCATTACTTTATTGGCAATCATGATATCTGGTGTGGAGATTATCTTACAAAGGAGTGCGGGGTTATCATGCATCGCGAACCGCTGACTACCGAAATCTATGGGAAAGAATTCTATCTTGCTCACGGTGACGGACTGGGCGATCCGGACAAGAAGTTTAAATTACTCCGACAGATGTTCCATAGCAAAACTTTGCAAACGATGTTTTCAGCTATCCATCCCCGTTGGAGTGTGGAGTTAGGTTTGTCATGGGCAAAGCATAGCCGGCAGAAACGGGCGGATGGAAAAGAACCCGATTATATGGGTGAGAATAAAGAACATCTGGTGTTATATACAAAAGATTATTTGAAGAGTCATCCCAATATCAATTTTTTTATTTACGGGCATCGGCACATTGAACTGGATTTGATGTTGAGTGTTACTTCGCGTGTGCTGATTCTGGGAGACTGGATTAATTTTTTCTCTTATGCCGTATTTGATGGTGAGAATCTCTTTTTGGAAGAGTATATCGAAGGAGAAACACAGGTTTGATGGTTCATCATTAAGAATAACGCAGATTCATCCGGATTAGATTGTAATTTACTAGTTAACAATATAAATAATCTGTATGAACCTGCGTAATTTGTGATGGGAAGACTTATTTTTTTGTCACAATCAATTTAGCTTTCACTCTATTGAAGTACAACTTAATAGTATAAGTACCATCCTCGCTTACTTTAAAATTATTATCGCTGCCCGCTTCTTCAAATTCTCCTTCAACATCATTGGTACCGAATGAATTAACCCATTCGTTGTCCGCGCGGATTTTCCATGCGTTATCGGTTTTCAGATCCAGCGTAGCAGTTAAGTAATAAGCTCTGGTGCCTGAAGCATCCGATTCAAAAGCTAAAGTCATCGGAGTGTCTGCAGCTGCCTTTCCCCAATCGTTATGTGTACCTGCAATTCCCCACGCATCGGCTGATGCTTTTACTAAAAGTTCCAGAGTTGTCTTATTAAAAGAAAACTTATAAGAGAACTTATCATAGCAACTAATATTGCCCGCACCGCCAACTAAAGTGATGGAGGTCGGATTCATTTCATTGGTACCCTCATACCCCCAACTGGTGTTCCAAGACGCTTCAGGAGAAATTTTCCAGCCATCTTTTGTCTGATTGCCGAAGACTACCCATCCTTCATAGATACCATCATCATTAGCAGAGAACAGTAGCTGACATTGCTGGAACGAATCATTCGGATCTCCCCAACTGCAATAAGCCCCCGGCAGATATACTTTCGGATATTCAGGGTCACCGATGAACGGAGTGATTTGGGTAGACACTACATTTGAATAGAAAGAATCAGCGGCATCCGAAATAGAAGAAGCGATACGGAATTCAAAATCATAGGGTGCTACGGTTACTTCCATTTCATAAGATTGAAACAGCTTCATAATTTTACTATTCAAATCCTTTGTAGTGATGGCATAAGGTCCCTCTTCTGTAGAAGAGTATAAAGTGATTGCGCTTCCGAAATTCTTCCCTTTCAGGTCCATTTGCAATGAATTGATAATTTTGGCTGCATATCCTGCTTGAGGTTTGGTCCATTTAAACTCTATTGCAGTGGTTTGAGCCTTGTTTGCATCTAATACATAAGCGTCGGTAATACCGGAAAGTACGGCAGGAATCGCTTCGCTCTCATTGTAATACACTTTGTCCAGATCGCTGTCACACGCACTGAATACCAATAGTGAAAGGCAGATTACTGATATATATTTTACTATTTTCATATCTGTGAGTCATTTTATTATTTATAACCTTCGTTTTGTTCCAGTTGGTCGTTCACGCTGATGTCTGAAACAGGAATAGGGAATACATTGTATTTCTCGTTGACGCCGACTCCTGCTATGATACCACCCTTGGCTGGCCAGGTGTATGAGTCGGAAGTAAACATGCCAAAGCGGATCAGGTCTGTACGGCGAAGGCCTTCCCAGTAAAGTTCGCGTCCTCTTTCGTCCAGTATGTTCCGGTAGTTGTTGGCTTTCAGCCAGGCTGCATCAATCGGTGTGTGGGCAGTTGAACCGTATGCACGGTCACGCAGTTCGTTCACATAGCCTACGGCAGTAGTGATGTCGCCACCTTCACCACCACGAGCCACTGATTCGGCATACATCAGATAAACGTCTGCCAAACGGAACAGAGGGAAATCGGTGTCTACCCACAAAACGTCCTGCCCAGCTTCGCCTGTGCTGGTAAGATTGGTATATTTCTGTACACCCCAGCCTTCGGTTGCAAAGGTGCCGGTGACTCCCGTTGTAATCTCATAGTTGCATACACCATTATAATCGTCGAAAATACCTCTTTTATCTTTTATTTCGGCAGGTTTAGGGGTGGTGTTATCTTTGAAGTCGAACAATTTGACCAGGTTCTGTGTGCTACGGAAGACGCTCCAACCTTCACGAACTCCACCTCCGGCTTCTTTGCGTGAGCCAACGATAATGGCTGTCATAGCCCATGATTGAATCTTGCGTCCGTCGAACATAATCGGAAAGATAATTTCTTTCAGCGTCTCGGGGTTCTCACCGTTATCCGCTTTGAAAAGGTCGGCATAGTTCTGTGCCAGCGAATAATTAGGAATGACACGTTTGCAAGCAGTGATACAGTCGGTATATCTGGGTTGTCCGGTATAGACTTCGGCATTGAGGTACATACGAGCCAGAAGGGCATCAACTACCGTTTGGTCGGCACGACCGTATTCGCTGCGGGTAGCAGGCAGGTCGGTGCGGATGGTGGTCAGTTCGCTTTCAATCCAGTTGAATAGTTCGGCACGGGAAAGCTGCGACGGATTGAGCGAATAGTTCTGTTCGGTGATAAACGGAGGACGACCGAAAGAATCCATCAATACGTAATAAGCCAGTGCACGGTTGAAACGTGCCTGTGCGGCATAGCTTTTCTTGTCTATCTCTGCCGGGGCATTGTCTACGTTCTTCATAAACTCATTCGCCAGTGCAACGACAAACATACAACGTTGGTAGACACCTTCTATCACTTGGTTTTTGGCAGTGCTCCAGGTCAGTTCGTTGATTTCGTTGATCCATGCTCCGGTGGAAGCGTTCTTACATTCGTCGGTGGTCTGTTCTTGCATCGTCCACCAGCAACGCAGTAGTACGGTTTCACCGCCATCGAGTCCCTGAATATCGGAGTCGCCACCGTTTTGTCCGGAATGTGCCCAGACAGAATATATTTTATTGAGTCCTTTGGTATAGCTTTCAGCGTCGGAATAAGCTCTCTCGGCAGTTACTACAGTAGAGTCGAGCGGCTGTACATCGAGGTCGCCCACACAACTGGTCATACCAATGAAACAAACCAGTAGAGAAGCTAGTATATAATATTTCTTTTTCATGATTGTCCGGGTTTTAGAAGTTAAGATTGATGCCTAATGAGAAGGTACGGGGGCGGGCCCACATCGTGCCGTCTATTGCCGAAGTTTCGGGATCAAGACCGCTATACTTGGTGATGGTGAATACATTCTGCACCGAAGCACTGATACGTCCCGACAGACGGCTGCTGAAAAGTTTCTGGAATGAATATCCCAACGTGATGTTGTCCATCTTCAGGAAGGAGGCATTTTCCAGGAAGTAGTCGCTGGCACCTTGCTCTGTACTGTTGATTTGAGTAAATCCGGTCTTGTAGATGGCATCGTAGTAATTCACAAGGAATCCTTTCCCACTGTAATTGTTGGCTGAACTATTGTCTGAAGCAAGGGAGTTATAGACGTAGTTACCGAGGTTGGCACGCAGGTTGAAACCTAAGTCCCAGTTACGCCAGGTAAACTCTGAACTAAATCCCATAAAGACTTTTGCCATCGGGCTTTTGCCAGTCAGATAGCGGTCGGCTTCGGTAATCTTACCATCGCCGTCACGGTCTACAAAAGCGTTTTGGATCGCTTTTCCGTCTTTGTCGTACACTTGTTGATAGAGATAGAACGTGTTTGGTTGGTAACCTATCTGATGGCGTTGGCGGTCGCCTACACTGATACCTTGGTATTCGGGGTTATAATTGGCGGTAAGCTTGGTTATTTTACTGTCATTCCAGGTGATGTTATAACCTATGTTCCATGAGAAATCCTTGGTCTGTATCACCATTGCATTGACGTTGAACTCTACACCCTCGTTCTTCATTTAGCCTACGTTGGCGGTGATCTCATTGGCAAAGTTCGTTCCGGCAGGAGCATTTACGGTATTCAACAAGTCTTTGGTGTGCTTCTGGTAGTATTCAATGCTACCGTTGATGCGGTTGTTGAGGAATCCGTAGTCGATGGCAAGGTTGTAGGTGACAGTCTGTTCCCATTTCAGGTCGGGACTGTAGCCGTTCGGTTTCAGTAGGAGCGAGCCAAGATAAGTGTTATTGGGGCTGGTGCTGAATGAATAGGTAGTCAGATACATATAATCTGTAATCTCCTGTTGTCCGGTCACACCATAACCCGCACGGATTTTCAGTTTAGACAATACGTTCTTCGTGCCCTGCATAAAAGCTTCATCGCTTACCGTCCATGCCAATGCTGCTGAAGGGAATAATCCCCAACGGTTGTTCTTGCTAAAGCGGGAAGAACCGTCCTGACGTAAAGTGGCGGTCAGCAGATAGCGTCCCATAAAGTTATAGTTCAGACGTCCGAAGAAAGATACCAGATAGTTTTCATTAGGAATGCGGCGGTGGTCGTTACGGATGTATCTGCCTTCTTCGGCGTTGTATGTATAGCCTTCCTTGTCGCCTTCGCTTCCGTCAGTGACATTAGAATAAGTGATATCGTGGTTGGCATAGTAGAAGTGTTGCCAGGAGTAACCTGCCATTACGTCTATGTGGCTCTTGATGGATTCTATATCTTTGGTATAGTTAAGATAGAAGTCGAGCAGGTGATTACGACGGAGGTTGTTCCATGTATTACCATTTCCCAAACTAGGAAAGTTGGTGTCCTGTATACTCTGCACAGAACCGGGAGCCATAAAGTTACTTCCTGTAGTTTTGGCTACGTCGTAACCTAAGTTCAGATTGGCGTGGAGGTCTTCCAGTCCGTGTATCTTATAGTCAAGTTGGATATTTCCCAAACTACGTTTGGTTTTTCCATGATTGTCTCTATCATATAATAAGGAAAGCGGATTCCAGGTAGCAACCGACTGTACTGCACCCGGCACTTCCGACCAGTTCCAGTAACCATTATACTTGCCATTGTCCGTGTACATCGGTTTCGTCGGATCGAAGAAAGCGGCTGCACCTACTGCACCTGCATCGGCAAATCGATTGTTATTGATCGTTCCCTTCACATTAATATCTACACTCAGGTGATCGTTGAAGAACTTCGGACTAAGGTTGATAGCTCCTGTATAACGTTCGTAAGAAGCAGTTTTCAAAGTTCCACGTTCGTTGTTATAACCGAAACTGACACGATAAGGTAAAAATCCCGCTTTACCGGAAACAGCTATGTTTTGGTCTGTACTCAATCCTGTCTGGTAAATGGCATCTTGCCAGTTGGTAGACTGATTAGGATATACATTCAGGATGTTGCGAACAGCATTCCCCTGTGCAGTCCCTTCGGCATATTGACCGAGTAGTGTACTGCGAAATTCGTCGGCACCCAATGTCGGTACACGTTGGTAGGGATCTTTGGCTGCAAAGCTACCCGAATAGGTGATCTTTACTTTTCCTTGTGAACCCTTCTTGGTAGTGATAATGATAACACCGTTCGATGCGCGTGAACCGTAAATAGCGGTAGCCGAAGCATCTTTCAGCACGGTAAATGTTTCAATATCATTCGGGTTGATAGTGGCCAGTGCGTTGGGCGTACCCGGAGCAGCATCACTGGAGGCAGGAATACCATC
>ERZ772819.3107-NODE-3107-length-11896-cov-4.467613_pt1 | contig 11896 bp, 8 predicted proteins | sample MGYA00580860_ERZ772819 | MGnify/ENA primary metagenome ERZ772819 (study PRJEB29015, sample SAMEA2737683) | human gut metagenome | biome: human gut; feature: human-associated habitat; material: faeces | place: China | collected 2012 ...
GGCAGTGAGCTCCTTTAAATATTCTGCTTTGAGTATTTTCTTATCACCCGGCATCTTCTGAATGGACTCCACTGTTTTCACAAATTCCGGCATCTCCTTCAAGACTTCTCCACTTATCCAGGATTCAACGTTTGTGCCTCCCCAAGAAGTATGTATCAAGCCAACCGGAACATTTTGTTTCTCTGAGATTTCTCTGCCAAAGAAATAAGCTGTAGCAGAAAACTCAGGGATGGTTATCGGTGAACAAACCTGCCAACTGTCATTGCGGACTTTTATATTCGTTTCCGGTTGGGTACTGTTGATTTGTTCTATTTGCAGGAGTCGTATATTAGAGTGTCCGGCTTCTGCAATTTCTTTCTGGTAATTTGTAATCTTTCCCCATCCCCCTAATGGCATTTCCATATTCGATTGTCCCGAACATATCCATACTTCGCCAATCATCACATTTTTTAAATTTACTTTCTTACCATCTGTCAAGGCAATCTCGTATGGTCCTCCGGCAACAGGCGTGTGAACAGTTACTTTCCATTTTCCTGCTTTATCAGCCTGAACCGCATACGTCTTCCCATCCCATGAGGTGGTTACTTTTACAGTTTTCATAGGCTGCGCTTCACCCCAAATGGGAGCATTGGTTTGTTGCTGCAACACCATATTATCAGAGAAAATAGGTGGCAGTACAATTTTTGCAAATGCTGTACCTGACAAGATCAGTAAAATTACAACTAGCATACATTTGTTTTTCATATCCTTTAGTTTTTACTTTGATATACACATTATTTTAGTTTTATTCATTTGTACAAAGATAGAAATCTATACTTAAAAACGCACCCAAATACATGACATTAAAGTATATAGAACCCATAATGACATAAATGGATACATATATGTCACAAATGCAGAACAGAATGTTCTATTTATGTGCTAATTTTGCAAACAATAAAACTTTAAAACACATCATTTAGTATGAAAAAACAATTACTGCTGCTATTAATTTTCAGTATTTCTTTGTATGTTCAGGGACAGAATATACACAAGCTGGCTTCGCCGGATGGGAATATTCAGATTTCAGTGAATCTCTCAGATAAAATCTACTACGATGTCATTTGCCGGAATGAGACATTGTTAAAGCAGTGTCACCTTGCAATGGAAATCGGTGACCAGGAATTGGGAACGAATCCTAAAATGACTAAAGTAAGCCATAAGAATATAGACGAGTCTTTAAAGCCTGTTATTCCATTGAAATTTTCGTCTGTAAGTAATCGGTACAACCAACTTCTTCTAGACTTCAAAGGAGGTTATTCCGTAGAGTTTCGTGCCTTCAATGACGGAATTGCCTACCGTTTTATAACCAATAAAAAAGGAATGATCAATGTGAAGAATGAGACCCTCCAAGTGAACTTCCCTGATAATTATTTGCTACACATGCAACAGTCCGGAAGTTTTAAAACGGCTTATGAAGAAGAATATACCCATTTGTATAGCAAAGAATGGAAATCATCTGCCTCAATGGCTTTATTGCCAATTCTGATTGATACTCAAAAAGGAAGTAAGATATTAATCAGTGAAACATCACTAACCGATTATCCGGCTGTTTTTCTGAAAAGTAATGGCAGCAATGGTATGGTTTCTGTATTTCCCAAAGTACCTCTTGAATTTGGAGAAGACGGTGATCGGAGTGTCAAAATACTGAAAGAAGCTGACTATATAGCACAAACCAGTGGAAAGCGTAATTTCCCTTGGCGCTATTTTGTCATTAGTACAGAAGATAGCCAACTCATTGAGAATACGATGTCTTATAGATTGGCCGAAAAGAATATATTGGAAGATACTTCCTGGATTAAGCCCGGATTGGCAAGCTGGGAATGGTGGAACGGTGCTACTCCCTACGGACCGGATGTTAATTTTGTAGCAGGATGCAATCTCGATACTTACAAATATTTTATTGATTTTGCTGCTAATTATGGTATACCATATATTATTATGGACGAGGGCTGGGCTATGAGTACCCGTGATCCCTATACACCAAATCCTGCGGTAGATGTGCATGAACTCATTCGTTATGGCAAAGAAAAAAATGTAGGCATTGTGCTTTGGTTGACATGGCTCACTGTAGAAAACAATTTCGGGCTGTTTGAGACTTTCGAGAAATGGGGTGTGAAGGGAGTCAAAATCGACTTCATGGACAGAAGTGACCAGTGGATGGTGAATTATTATGAAAGAGTAGCCCGAGAGGCTGCCAAGCACCATCTGTTTGTCGATTTTCATGGGGCATTTAAGCCTGCCGGATTGGAATATAAGTATCCGAATGTATTGTCTTATGAGGGCGTAAGAGGAATGGAACAAATGGGTGGATGTCGACCGGACAACAGCATATATTTGCCTTTTATGAGAAATGCGGTTGGTGCAATGGACTATACGCCGGGTGCCATGCTTAGTATGCAACCGGAAATTTATTGTTCCGAACGTCCTAATTCAGCCAGTATAGGTACACGAGCTTACCAAATGGCTTTATTTGTTATTTTCGAAAGTGGGTTGCAGATGATGGCGGACAATCCTACACTTTACTATCGCAATGACGAATGTACCCGATATATTACTCAAGTCCCGCAGACATGGGATGAAACCATTGCTTTGAAAGCTAAGGCTGGGGAATATGTGATTGTGGCAAAACGTAAAGGAGATAAGTGGTATATCGGTGGCATGACTAACAACCGACATCAAGAGAGAACCTTTGAATTGGATTTTGACTTCCTGAAAGAAGGACAATCTTATCGGATGACTTCTTTTGAGGATGGGGTTAATGCTAACCGACAAGCTATGGATTACAGAAAAAAAGAATATACTCTTAAAAAAGGAGATCAAATAATAGTGCGTCTGGCACGTAACGGAGGATTTGCCTCTGTCATTGAGTGATAATCCTATCTCGATCTTTATCCAATCCGGACTGGTTGCATCATTTCTCTCCTTTCATATTGCTTTGCAGGGAGAAGTTTTGGAGCAAGTCCGGATTCGGATACTATTTTGATAGAAATGGCAATCTCTTCGGGAGAAAACATTTATCATGCACTTGAGAATTATTTGTCCGGCATGTATTATCTTTGTGAACCCACTAATGCATTATATCTAACATGAAATACATTTATCGAACATACTTGTCACTACTGTATTTTCTTTGCTTACTATTTTGCCTGCCTTTGGAGGTTCATGCATACAGTTTGAGACAATTTTCCAATAGAGATGGTCTTTCAAATAGTGCTATTCTCTCTCTTTATCAGGATGATCGGGGTATCATTTGGATCGGCTCTTGCGATGGCATGAATATCTTTGATGGAACCGACATACATTTGTATACCCCAATAAACTCTTCCAAAACCTTACTTTCCGGAAACTTGATAAATCAAATCATCGAATCGGAGAAGGATATATTATGGGTGCAGACTAATTATGGATTGAATCGCTTAGATACCAAGCAACAGACCAGCCAGAGTTTCACTGAATTCAAAGGGCAATACTTTATGGCTAACAATAAGGATGACATGCTTTTTATTCTGAAAGATGATGGCTATCTTTATTATTATCAGCGAGAAGCACAATCTTTCAATAGATTGGAGATTCCCAATCTTGAATTTAGCCATGTACTCTCTATGACTGTAGATTCAAACGATATTTTATGGATATTTACCTCCAATGAAGAGACTCAAAGTTATCGTATTGAGAATACAAAACAGGGGCTGACATTAACCCGTAAGAATCTTTTTACGCATTCGTGTAAATTATACCATGCCTTTGCCGAGAAAGATATGGCTTACTTTATTGACGAAACCTACGCTCTTTACGAATATGATTTTAATAACCGGCAAGCATACTATATAGCTGATCTAAGAAGTCAAATTGAAGTGCATGGGGAAGTATCTTCCATCATCAAGCAAAAAAACGATTACTACATCGGTTTCAAAAACAGTGGTCTCATTGTTCTAAAATATATGTCCTCTCAAAAGATGAAATATCAGATACAGAAAACAGAAATACATTCCGGTATTTTCTGTCTGATGAAAGATAAATTTCAAGATATTGTATGGATAGGAACAGACGGACAAGGTGTATACATGTATTATAATGACACCTTTTCTATTACCAATACTCTTTTAGACACTCCTGTATATCAAATAAGTAATCCGGTTAGGGCTCTTTACTACGATCAGGAGCAAACGCTTTGGATAGGAACCAAAGGAAGTGGGATACTCCGCATTAAAAAGTATACTCCGGATAACAGTATGCCTATGTCGTCTGATCGGATTACACCATATAATAGTGCGCTGGCAGATAATTCCGTCTATTGTTTTGCTCCCGGATACAAAGATAAATTGTGGATCGGAACCGAAAATGGAATTAATTATTATTCGTACTTAAGCAGGCAATTAAAAGAACTGCCTATCATTGCCAATGGAGAAAAAGTGAAGTATGTGCATTCTATAAAACAACCGAATGATACGACCTTATGGGTATCTACGGTAGGTGAAGGCATTGTAAAAGTTATCTTTGATGCTTCTACTGCTACTCCTACTGTAAAATCTGCTTCCCGTACTGTTATTGATAACGGGCGTATGGCTTCGAACTATTTCTTTACTTCTTACCAGGAAAACGACTCCATACTTTGGTTTGGCAATCGTGGTTGCGGTGCATACCGCATGAATGTAGAGACAGGGGAAATGATTCCGCATCGTTTTGACAGTATTGTAAGCAGTCAGACAGCTAACGACATTTTTGCTATTTACAAAAACGCAAAAGGTTATTGGTTAGGAACTAGCTCGGGGTTGTTGCATCTTGAACAAGATGATTCCTTATATATGAAAGCGGACTTATTTTTAAATAACACTGTACACGGAGTTTTAGAGGACCACCAAGGCGATCTTTGGTTGAGTACCAACCAGGGATTGATACGCTTCAACCCCGAGACTCGTACAGGGCAAACCTATAACAGTGGAAATGGATTGGAAATCACCGAGTTCAGTGATGGTGCTTTCTATAAAGATGTCGTTTCGGAAACACTGTTTTTTGGAGGTACAAATGGTTTTATTTCCATTCAGACAAATGACTGTATCACCGAAGAGTATATGCCGCAAATCACCCTGAAAGGACTGTCTATCTTTGGCAAAGAACACAATATTCATAAGTTTCTTTATGAAAAGGAGGGTAAAACAATCCTTCAATTGGATTACAGTCAAAACTTCTTTCAGCTAAATTTTATGGCTATTGATTACATCAATGGCAACAACTATTCTTTTTATTATAAGCTTGAAGAAATGAGTAACCAATGGATAGAAAACGGAACATCCACCAGCGCTATTTTCTCTAATCTTGCTCCGGGTGAATATTCTTTATTAGTAAAATACAAAAACAATATAAACGGGCAAGAAAGCCAAACACAATCCGTCATTATCCGTATCACTCCGCCGTGGTATCTCAGTCCGCTGGCCTATATGGTATATTTCATTCTATTTGCACTGTTGTGCACTGCAGGGATATATAGGCTCATTTATATATACCGTCGCAAACAACACCGTATGTTGGACAAGATGAACCGGGAGAAGAAAGAAGAAATCTACGAATCAAAATTGCGTTTTTTCACTAATATCACTCATGAATTCTGTACGCCACTGACCCTGATTTATGGTCCTTGTGAGAAGATACTTGCCAATCCGGAGATTGACGCATACACTCAGAAGTATGCAAAGATGATACAACAAAATACTGAAAAACTGAATAATCTGATTTTAGAGTTACTTGAATTTCGCAGATTGGAAACCGGCAATAAAGTACTTTCTATTCAACAGTTATCCGTGTCGGAAAAGGTTAGAAGCATAGCGGAATCTTTCGAAGAACTGGCTGAAAATAAAGAAATGAATTATCAGTTGCATATTTCTCCGGACATTGAATGGAATACGGATATCAGTTGCTTCAATAAGATTGTCAGCAATTTAATATCCAACGCTTTTAAGTACACGCCCGACAAAGGAATTATCACAATAGAGTTGAAAGTGGAAAACCAGTCGTTAATTTTTTGTATATCCAATTCTGGAAAAGGGATAGCCAAAGAAAATTTATCCAAAATATTCGATCGTTATAAAATATTGGATTCTGTAGAGATGAATGGTAAGAATTCTCGGACAGGACTTGGATTAGCTATTTGTAAGAGCATGATTACGCAGTTGAATGGGGAAATCAGCGTAAATAGTGTTCTCTATGAAATGACAACATTCACCGTTACCTTGCCCAATCTTCCCATAACTGAACGGGACACTACACAAACTACTTATGAAACCGGACTATTACATACGGCTACGGAGGAACCTATTGTTTTAGAAAAGACTGCCATAGAGTTTGATATGGGTAAACGGACCATCATGGTTATTGATGATGATAATTCCATGTTATGGTTCGTTTCAGAACTTTTTGCAGACAAATACAATGTGCGCTCTTTTGATAATGCAAAAGATGCATTGAGCAGTCTGGAGCAGAAGCAACCCGACTTAATTATTTCAGACGTCATGATGCCCGGTATCGATGGACTGTCGTTTGCTCAGAAGATAAAGCAACACAAATTATGGAGTCACATTCCACTGATCCTCCTTTCCGCCCTACATCACGAAGACGATCAGGTAAAGGGCATCGAGTCAGGAGCAGAAGCCTATGTTACCAAACCTTTTAACGTGAAGTATCTGGAGAAAATCGTTTATCGTCTCATCAAACGGGAGGCAGACTTGAAAGAATATTATAGCTCTATTTTCAGTTCCTTCACTATGGAACATGGCAATTGTATACATAAAGAAGATCAGGAGTTCCTGGATAAAATGCTCGAGATTATAGAGAAGAATATTGCAAATCCCGATTTGCAAGTGGAATTGCTAAGTAGTGAGATGGGGTATAGTACCCGCCAGTTCTACCGGAAACTAAAACCGATAACCGAACAGTCTCCTGCTGATATCATTAAGGAATACCGTCTAACAATGGCAGAACGACTGTTAATAGCCAAGAATCTTACTATTGAAGAGATTATGGACCAGACCGGATTCAACAACCGCGGAACATTCTATAAACTGTTCTCGAAAAGGTATGGCATGCCTCCGCGACAGTATAGAGAGCAACAAAAGGAAAATGTAAAGAAGGAGAAGATATCGGGCATATCAGACGAATAGGGCGTCTGAAACTTGTATAACTTATTATTGGGGCTATACTGCATTATTCTTTCTGAAATTTGTGGGGCTGCAACCTCTGTATTTTTTAAATAGTTTATTTAAATGGCTTTCATCGGTGAAACCTAATTCTGCTACAATCTCACTGATTCTCATTTCACTATGCAATAATCTGTTTTCTACCAGTTTCAGTTTATAATTCAGTATGTACTGTTGCATTGTTTCGTTTGTGTGTTTTTTAAAGTAACGTCCCAAATAATTCTCTGAAATGCCGAAATGTTGACTGATAGCTTTCGTTTTGATTTTCTCGGATTGATAAATGTAGGTCTGGATATATTGCAGTATACCGAGTGATTTCTCTTCGGAGCATTCATTTACTTGTTCAGGCAGAAACATGGCGATATTGCGTGCAACGACTATTATTATGGTGTTTATCAGTTGCGTTATGATTTCTTTGCTATATAAGTTTCTATTGACGTATTCCCTGATGATGGCTTCAATCATAGGTTTTACGAGTAGTTTGTCTGTTCGATTTCGTAAAATACAGCCAGGTTGGTGGTTGGCATGCTGTAAGATAAATTCTAATCGTTTTATGTTTTCTGTACCGAAAACAGCGGAATGAATGTAGATATCATTGAACTTAATATTGATAAACTTAGTAGTGGAATGTATTTCAAATGAATGTGAGTCTCCGGGAGTTATCATAAATAGGTGTCCGTCGTGATAAGAAAATTTATTATTGTTAATCCATTGGATACCTGTACCCGATAAGATGTAGACCAACTCAAAAAAAGTATGGTCGTGTTCTTTTAGCATTGACTCGTCAAACTCACTGAAACTAATCTCAAACGGTTGATGTAAGTTTTCTCTTTTCATAAGACAAATATAGTCTAAAAAACGTAATTTTACCGATATAACGAAAAGTAATACATAATAATAGATCTGGAAATGGTATAACTTTGCTTTAAATATAAAAAATTGATAGGATATGAACTTTTTAGAACTTACAAAAAAACGTTTCTCGGTGAGAAATTATAAGTCAGACAGGGTCGAACAGGATAAAATCGACTATATCATTGAATGTGCCCGTTTAGCTCCTTCTGCAGTTAATTATCAGCCTTGGCATTTCATGGTGGTAGTCAGTGAAGAACAAAAACAGAATTTACGGCAATGTTATAATAGAGAATGGTTCGCACGGGCACCGGTATACATTGTTGTTTGTGCCGATAGATCGATAGCATGGGTACGTAAATCCGATAACAAAAATCATGCGGATATCGATGCTGCTATTGCTACAGAGCATATCTGTTTAGCCGCAGCCGAAATAGGGCTGGGAAGTTGTTGGGTGTGCAACTTTGATCCGGAATTGTTTAAAGCTAATTTCAGGCTGTCGTCCGAAAGATATCCGGTAGCTATTGTATCATTGGGATATATCCAAGAGCAACCTGATCACTTTACTACCCGAAAGGACAAGGATGAAATTGTTACTTTCTTATAAATCCGCATGGGAGGGAACGAATGAAAACAGAGATGGAGAAATGCTTGGCTGGTGAATGGTATGATTGCCATGCTCCGGTTTTTCTAGAACTAAAAGGAAAAACTCACCGTTTGTTGATGAGATACAATTCACTGTCTTATGAACAAAAAGAAGAAAAATATGCGATTCTGAAAGAAATGTTCGGTAGTATCGGAACAGAGGTTTCCGTAGGACATTCTTTTCTCTGCGATTATGGATGTAATATTCATATTGGTGATAATGTTACGGTAAATATGGGCTGTGTGTTTGTCGATTGCAATAAGATTACAGTTGGTAATAATGTACTGATTGCTCCTAATGTCCAGATTTATACGGCAACGCATCCCATTGATTTGAATGAACGGTTAACACCTGTTGAGGCACCGGAGGGAGTTCGATATGTCCGTCATACATTTGCCTTCCAGTCACTGTTGAAGATGGTTGCTGGATCGGTGGTGGAGTTATTATATTGCCCGGGGTTACTATTGGTAAGGGAAGTGTTATTGGTGCCGGAAGTGTTGTTACCACAAATGTTCCTGCAAACAGTCTGGCTGTTGGAAACCCATGTAGGGTGATTCGTCAAATCAATAAATCTGAAAATTATGATCCGGCTGGTAGCTTTTGATCTGGATGGTACGATAGGAGATACTATTCCGCTATGTTTAGCAGCATTCAGAGAGGCGACTACTCCTTATGTAGATCATGAATTATCAGATGACGAGATAGCGCGGACCTTCGGATTAAATGAAGAAGGTATGATCAATCAAGTGGTTTCCGGTGATAGTCGGGAGAAGGCATTAAATGATTTCTATGTAATTTATGAAGAAATGCATGCCATTTTATGTCCCAAGCCATTTGAAGGGATGAAAACATTGATCGGGCAATTACATGAAAGAAATGTAATAGTAGTTCTTATTACGGGAAAAGGTATAAGAAGTTGTGATATTACATTGAAACAATTTGGTATGGATGGGTGTTTTGACCGAATAGAAACCGGCTCTTCTGAAAAGAACAGAAAATCAGAAGCAATGAAGGACATATCATTATATTATGGCTTTAAGTCGAATGAAATGATATATGTAGGAGATGCGGTTTCTGATATCGAGGCATGCAATTCCGTAAAGATACAGTGTTTGTCAGCGGCATGGGCTGCATCGACAGACTGTGAGCAGTTAGAAAAATATAATTCCGGTTATGTCTTTAGTTCAGTTCGCTTATTACGGGATTTTCTACTTTGTTGAAGTACTAGTTTGAACCATAAAAAGGTTACTAATATAGTTTGTGGAGATAAATAAAAAACGTTGCGAAAGATGATTCACAACGTTTTTTATTTTGAAGTGGTGCCACCAGCAACCGAAAACGGGTTAATATAACACTGCCTTTCAGTAAGTTATATCTTTGCTACGATGTAAGTCCCTTGAATAAGATTTTCACAGCTTTGCACCGTTCAACACAAGTTTGTATCTTGGGTACGATTTCTGATACAAAGATAGAGACTTTTTGTTATAGTTACTATATTTGTATAAAATAGTTTTTGCAAATGAATGGATATAAATACAGGGCAAATATTTCCGTTGATGATAAGGGAAACCTCCGTGATATAGAAACTTTGATAAAAGATGAATTATGGGCTTCTTCTTTAACTGCTTTAAATGACCCTTTTGAAGCAACTTATATAGATAATATAAAAAGAGCACTTGCCCTTTTTGAATCAGTTTTTGGAGCAAATATTAAAAACGTTAAAAAATATTGGGAGGAATTGATTCTGTTCAAAAATAATATAGGAATATACTCATTAGCATTATCTCAAGCCGATTATCCTGATAATGAATTGATGTGGGCACACTATGCAAATTCTCATAAAGGATTTTGTATAGAATATGATGTTGAAAAATTGCAGGACAGTGAAAATTATACTTTTGATGTAAACCGAATGAAAATCGAATATAAAAATGAACCACCAATAATTGGACTTGATGATATTTATAATAAAGATGGATTTTTGATTAAAATGTTTGGAACAAAATCTAAATCATGGGAATATGAGAATGAGATAAGGTTAATATATTCAACTTCAAAACGGAAAGAATATAATCCTTTTGCATTAAAATCGATTTATTTTGGTTTAAATATGGATGAAAAGCATCAAATACAAATAATAGAAGGATTAGCAAATAGGGATATAAAATTCTATAAAATGCAAAGAAAAGCAGAATCATATAAGCTTATTCCTATATTGATTCATGAAAATAAGCGTATCATTAAGAATAAATTGTTACTATCTCAATATGAAATATTAAAAGAAAACCACAATCATGCCGTTGAGAATTTTCATGTATTATATAAAGGTGAAAGTATGAATAAAGAAGTATTGCATAATTTTGTCTTGAAATTCAGAGAAGAATACACTACAAAAAATGCTAATATTTATGTCTATAATAAGAGTGACATAGCTAATTTAATTGATAAATATCCATTAAATGATAAAGAAGCAGAGCTGTTGCTCTCTTGTACTATTGCTGAATCATGGTTCACTAATCCTACAGAAGTCTATGTTAATCTATCTTGAATCAGTTGCAGTTATTAAAGTGATAATAATACGGCATAATATCCTCCTGTTTTGGGTGCACCTCTAAATTCTACTATACCTTTTTCTTGTAAGGATTTAATATATCGCATTGTTGTTCTTACACTTTTGCTTATATGATTTGCTATTTCGGAAGCATTTAAGCCGGGAGTTACTATCAGTAAATTGATTACAGCTTGTTCATTCTCGTTTATAGCATCATTTACTATGTCATTTACTCTGCCATTTACTGTGTCATAGTTGGCAGAGTTAGAGATTTGACGTTTGAACACTGCTGTAAACATTCCCTCTGTGTGAAATTCTGGTTCAGGTAGATTCGCCTCTCCCTCATAGCTTCTTGTATATGAGGAATGCCAGATGCAACCCTTTCAACCAAGTGCATACGGGTAAATAAACCGAAAATTAGCGGATTACATGTCATACTTTTATGCCCGAAATCTTTAGCCACAACAGGCAAAAGTCCTCCTGGATTGGAAATCTCTACCCGGTCGTCAAACATTTCTATCATAATGCTTGCGCCTTGTTCGTAGTAATCACGTTGTGATAGGGCGTTTATAATGGCTTCTTTAAATACGGTTAGAGGTATTTCCCAAATTTCCT
>ERZ772819.3144-NODE-3144-length-11814-cov-5.382686_pt1 | contig 11814 bp, 10 predicted proteins | sample MGYA00580860_ERZ772819 | MGnify/ENA primary metagenome ERZ772819 (study PRJEB29015, sample SAMEA2737683) | human gut metagenome | biome: human gut; feature: human-associated habitat; material: faeces | place: China | collected 2012 ...
GAAGGTTCCAGGGCTTTCATCACATCCTGCGAAAATGCTTCCCATCATACATACATTCGCACCGGCTGCAATTGCTTTGGTCATATCACCGGAATATTTGATACCGCCATCGGCAATAATAGGAATACCATATTGACGTGCAACTGATGCGCAATCATTGATAGCAGTAATCTGCGGAACGCCGATACCGGCTACAACACGGGTCGTACAAATAGATCCTGGCCCGATGCCAACTTTAACGGCATCAACGCCACATTTGATTAATGCTTCAGTTGCAGCGCCTGTTGCTACATTTCCGGCAATAATATTCAATTCCGGGAAAGCTTCGCGCAATTGACGCACTGAATTCAGGACTCCGTGCGAATGTCCATGAGCAGTATCAATAACTATAACATCTACCTTAGCATTAACTAAAGCGGAAGCTCGTTCCATCATATCAGCACCAACGCCTACAGCAGCGGCTACACGCAGACGCCCATCACTGTCTTTGCAGGCATTAGGATACATTTTAGCTTTTTCAATATCACTGATTGTGATCAGCCCTTTAAGATAACCTTCGCTATCGACTAACGGCAATTTCTCAATACGGTGTTCGCGCAGTAATTTTTTAGCTTCTTCAAGACTCGTACCAACAGGAGCAGTTACCAAACCTTCACCAATCATACATTCTTTGATCTGTTTATTAAGATTAGTTTCAAAACGCAGGTCACGATTAGTAATAATTCCCTGCAGCTTACCATCAGGATCACAAATAGGAACACCGGAAATATGATAATGCTCCATCATTTTTACGGCATCTGCAAGAATATTATCAGGAGCCAGAAATAAAGGATCAACGATAATACCATGCTCGCTGCGCTTTACTTTGGCAACCTCTCCTGCCTGTTCTTCAATCGTTAAATTTTTGTGGATAACACCTAAACCGCCTTCACGGGCAATGGCAATCGCCATTTTTGATTCTGTAACAGTATCCATACCAGAACTGATCAGAGGAATATTCAATTTAATGTTTTTAGTCAAATAAGTGGAAACATCTACATCACGCGGCAAAACATCAGATTCTGCCGGAACCAAAAGCACATCATCAAAAGTTAAGCCTTCTTTTGCAAATTTGTCTGTACGCATTATAAAACTCCCTTCTTCTTTGAAATATTTTTACTATACTAGCACAGTGATTACACAAAATCAAGTAGTTTCTGTAATTTTTTTTACAATATCTTGTTTAGGAACCTTAAAAGATACTAAAAATGACCGATTTACTGCAACATTACAGTAATCCGGTCATTTTTTATTTAAGAATTATTTTTACGCAGTTCTTCCAGCAGGAACTCATTTTTAATCCGTATATATGTTCCCTTCATCCCAAGCGATTTCGTTTCGATTAAACCGGCACTTTCGAATTTACGCAGAGCATTAACGATTACAGAACGTGTAATCCCGACACGATCAGCAATTTTAGAAGCTACAAGCAAGCCTTCCATGCCTTTCAGTTCGCCTAGAATATTGACAATAGCTTCCAGTTCGGAATAAGAAAGCGTTGAAAAAGCAATCTGAACCATTGCTTTCTTACGCACTTCTTCTTCTACTTTAGCTGCACGCTCGTGCAGAATCTCAACGCCGATAACAGTCGCAGCATATTCTGCAAGCAGCAGGTCTTCATCATCGAAGGGTTTATCATATTTAGCTACGATCAAAGTACCAATACGTTCGCCGTTACCGTAAATAGGCACGATAGTAGTTTTTTTCTGATCAAAAAAGCATTTTGTACCTTTAACAAAGGAACATTCCTGATTTTTATGTTCAATATTTGAAACTGTTTCTTTCGCGTCCATAATAAAATCCAGATATTTTTGCGGGAAGTTTTTGACATCCAAAACCTGTTCGCGCATGATATCACATTCGAAATCATCCTGAAGAGCGCTGCCTTTAACGCCGCCCTTACGCCCAACGATATAAATGTTAGCGCCAATAACATCACGCAGCAGACGTGCGATAGCGTTATATTCTACTTTTTCCCCTCTTTGCAGCAATTTGTTGATTTTTCTTGTTTTCTCCAAAAGTTCCATGATGATCCCTCCCTCAAATTTTAAGCACGCGGATGATTTTTCTGATATACAGAAGTAATACGTTCAGTCGTAATGTGAGTATAAATCTGCGTTGTGGACAGATTAGCATGTCCAAGCAATTCCTGAACAGCCCTTAAATCAGCACCGTGATCTAAAAGATGTGTGGCAAAAGTATGCCTGATCGTGTGAGGACTGACTTTTTTCTGCATAGCCAGTTGGGTTATATATTTATCTAAGATCCTACGGACACTGCGATCCGTCAGCGGACCTCCCCTGCTATTAACAAAAACCTTGTCATGCGCCTCTGTTTTATTCTTTTCCATCAAAGCTCCGCGTGTAACTTGCAAATACTGCCGTACAGCCTGGCAGCAGGTATGCCCTATCGGTACGATACGTTCTTTATTGCCTTTGCCCAGCAGCAAAACATATTGGCTGCCAAGATCTATATTAGTCACCGTAAGTCCCACCAATTCGGAAACACGGCAACCTGTGGCATAGAGTAATTCTAATATCGCCTGATCTCTTAATCCCAGCGTATCTTTATCCGGTAAGGTTAATATCTCATTGATTTCCAGTTCTTCCAAAAATACCGGTAATCTTTTTTCCAGCTTTGGCGTTCTTACCTTAACAAAAGGATTTTGCTCCACATAATTTTCTCGCATTAAAAACTTATAAAAAGAACGCAGCGAAGAAATCCGCCTGGCAATCGTCGTACGCGCATACTTTTCTTTATTGAGCAGCGCTAAATAGGCACGAATATCCAAAACTCCGATCTTCTGCCATTGAAAATCTTTCCCCAGCCGTTCTGCTAAAAAATTACTGAATAAACTTATATCAGCGGCATAATTTTTAACAGTCAGCGGCGACGTGTTTTTTTCAACCTGCAGATACCTGAGAAACTTATCAACCATAGGATATTGCGATATTGACTCTGCCATAATAAATCCCTTCTTCTTATGTAGACTTATAGTATCACAAACCAGGAAGCTATTTCAATAACCAAGTACTAAATTTTTTGAATTTTTTATTGAATACACAAAAATGTGTAAAAATCTGAATATAAACAAAAATAGCGGCCAATTTAATGTGCCGCTACTCTTAATATTTTAATTTTTTATGCCTAAAGTCTGCCAGATGCCTTCGTGCTGAACTGATTTTGCATCAAAGTGCAGCCAATTAAAAGTCAACTGCAAAATAGTACTGATGCCAAACGCAGCTATTATAGTACCTAAACCAACCTTCGCTCCCAGCAGCCAGCCAGCCAGCAAAACACTGCCTTCTATAAGGCCTCTGATCATACCAATCGGAACTTTCGGCAGCCGACGTTTTAACCCGATCATCAAAGAATCGCGCGGACCAGAGCCAAGTCCGGCACTGATATAAAAATAAGTGCCCAGACTGATGGAAAACTGCCCTAAAAACATTACGATGATTCCCAGCCAATAATTTTCTATTAAAGGTAAAGCATGATAGTACTGAAGAACATCAACACCAAAACCGATCAATACAGCATTAAGAATCGTACCTAATCCAAACCGCTCACCCATAGCAACTGTCACTACTAAAATCAAAAGCCCACTCAAAACATTGATCGTCCCATAGGTCAATCCTGTAACATAGGAAACACCGATACCAAAGGCTTCCCATGGCGCCAAGCCGATATTAGCCTGGATGCCAAGGGTCAAACCAATGGAATACAGTGCCAGACCAAAGTGCAGCCGCAGCAGTTTAAAAAACAAGTTATGTTTGTCTTTCCAGTTCATCACAGCTTACTTGATTATTTGCAGTACATCCTGCAAAGCATTCAATGAGCGCTCTGCAATCAGAGCGTTTTTCTCTTTTTTATTACGTATCTTTTTACCTAAAGACGGCAGCAGTCCAAAATTAACATTCATCGGCTGAAAATCCCTGATTTCAGGATTGCTTATATAATGTGCCAATGCACCGTGAGCTGTTTCTTTAGGGAAGGTAATATCGGGAAGCTCTAAATAAGCCCGAGCGGTATGAATACCAGCCATCAAACCAGAAGCAGCCGATTCCACATAGCCTTCTACACCTGTCATTTGCCCGGCAAAGTAAAATCTCGGCATCGCTTTAAAATTAAACTTATCATTCAATAATTTAGGCGAATTGATATAAGAGTTTTTGTGCATTACACCATACCGGACAAATTCTGCATTTTCCAGCCCCGGAATCATACCAAAAACACGTTTTTGCTCAGGCCATTTTAAATGAGTCTGAAATCCGACCAGATTATACAGCGAAGCAGCAGCATTATCCTGACGCAGCTGGACCACGGCGTAGGCCTGTTTACCAGTTCTCTGATCTACCAGTCCAACAGGCTTTAGTGGACCGAAGCGCATGGTATCTTCACCGCGGCGAGCCATTTCTTCAATAGGCATACAGGCTTCAAAAAAAACTTCTTTTTCAAATTCTTTGACCGGAGCCAGCTCTGCTGTTCGTAAAGCTTCCCAAAACGCCAGATATTCTTCTTTGGTTTCAAACGGGCAATTCAAATAATCTGCATCACCTTTATCATAACGTGAGGCACGATATACTTTTTCATAATTCAAGGACTCTGCGGTCACAATAGGCGCAGCGGCATCAAAAAAATGAAAATAATCTGCTTCTACCAGCTTTTTGATATTTTCAGCCAATACTGCTGACGTCAAAGGCCCGCTGGCAACTACAACATAACCTTCCAACTGCTGCAAATCTGTTACTTCTTCATAAACCACAGTAATTAAAGGGTGATTTTTAATAATTTCCGTAATTCCCTGAGCAAAACCTTCCCTGTCGACAGCTAAGGCTCCGCCGGCTGGAATCTGATGTTTATCAGCCTGCTGCATGATCAGAGAATCAAGGCGGCGCATCTCTTCTTTAAGAAGACCGACAGCATTTTCCAAATTATTGGCACGCAGAGAATTGCTGCAAACAAGTTCCGCAAAGTCTGCAGTTTTATGCGCTTCGTCAGACTTTACCGGACGCATTTCATGCAAAATTACAGGAATGCCATATCTAATTATTTGATATGCTGCTTCACAGCCGGCTAAACCTGCGCCGATAACATGAATCGGTTTATTTGCTTTTAGCACTTTTGCGTCCTGCCTTTCCTTTTTTTATATGCAAGCCATTTTCACAGGTTTCATTAGAACAGTACAGTTTCTTATTGCCGTTCTTTTCAATTCGTTCCAGCATCACTTTACCGCATTTCGGACATTTTTCTTCTGTTGGCCTGTCCCATGATGTAAATTTACATTCCGGATAATTGGCACAGCCATAAAAAATACGGCGCGTTTTTGTCTTGCGCTCGATAACTTCACCGCCGCATTCAGGGCACTTAACACCGATCTTATGCAGAATCGGCTTCGTGTTGCGGCATTCCGGAAAACCGGGACATGCCAGGAACTTACCAAAACGCCCCTGCTTTATTACCATCATACGTCCGCATTTTTCGCATTTCACATCACTGACTTCTACAGGAGCTTCTACTGCCTCAATTTCTTTGTCGGCTTTTTCCATCAATTTTGAAAACGGCACATAGAATTTTTCCAGTATTTTAGTCTTATCAGCTTTATGCTCAGCAATCTCATCAAGCTCTGTTTCTAATTCAGCAGAAAAAGGAATATCAATAATATCTTTGAAATAATTAGTCAGCATATCGACGATCATGAGCCCCAGCTCGGTAATCATCAGTTTTTTGCCTTCCTTAGCAATATAACCGCGGTCCAGAATAGTCTGGATAGTAGGCGAATAAGTACTCGGCCGTCCAATACCTTTGTCTTCCAGCTCTTTTACCAGGGTCGCCTCAGTAAAGTGCGCCGGTGGTTCGGTGAAGTGCTGTTCAGCCGGTAAAAGTTTATATAATTCTACAGGCGTTTTAGCCTCCAGATAAGGAACGGTTTTATCCTTATCCTCGAGCAGGTCTTTTTTATCGCTTAGCTTTAAAAAGCCTTCAAACTTCAAAACAGAGCCCGTTGCACGCAATTGGTAATCGCCGGCACCGATCAGCAAAGTAGTAACATCAAAAACAGCCGATGCCATCTGACTTGCAACAGCACGGTTCCAAATCAAAGAATAGAGCTTAAGCTGATCTTTATTCAGATGTTTTGCCATTTCCAGCGGTGTACGATGTACACTTGTGGGGCGGATCGCCTCATGTGCGTCCTGGGCATTTTTTTTACTTGAATAGCTGTTTGCATGTGAAGGCCTGAATTCTTTGCCAAACTCACTTTCAATATAACTGCGGATATCAGCAGCAGCAACATCAGCAATACGTACTGAGTCGGTTCTCATATAAGTAATCAAACCGACAGAACCTTCTTTGCCCACAGCAACACCTTCGTACAGCTGTTGAGCTACCATCATCGTCTTTTTGGTAGTAAAATTCAGACGTTTAACAGCCTCCTGCTGCAGGCTGCTGGTAGTAAACGGAGGCAGCGGATTACGTTTACGCTCTTTTTTTGTTGCTTCTTCAATGATATAAGCAGCTTTAGCCAAAGCTTTTTCTACAATAGCCGCTTCCTCAGCAGTATGTATTTCCAGTTTTTTTCCCAGATGTTTGATAACCTCTGCTTCAAAAATAGGAGCTTTCGCTTTTTCACGCAGTTTAGCATTCAAAGTCCAATATTCTTTAGGAATGAAATCAGCGATTTCTTTTTCACGGTCAGCAATGATTTTTACTGCTACCGATTGTACACGTCCGGCACTCAAGCCTTTTCTTATTTTACGCCATAACAAAGGACTAAGCTGATAGCCTACGATACGATCAATAATACGACGTGCCTGTTGAGCATCAACTTTATCCAAATCAATCGGGCGCGGATTCTTCAAAGCATCTTTTATGGCACCAGAAGTGATTTCATGAAACTCAATCCGACAGTTTGCTTCCGGGTCAACACCAAGGATATGCGCTAAATGCCAGCCAATAGCTTCGCCTTCACGATCAGGGTCAGTTGCCAGATAAATTTTATCAGCTTTTTTAGCCAAAGTTTTCAATTCTTTAATCAATTCGCCTTTACCGCGAATATTAATATATTTAGGCTCAAAATCATGTTCGATATCAACGCCAAACAAACTTTTTGGCAAATCGCGCAAATGTCCCATTGAAGCGCGGACAGTATAATTGCGCCCTAAAAATTTTTCAATAGTTTTTGACTTAGTAGGTGATTCCACGATTACTAAATTTTTCGTCATAATAATAAGTCCTCCTAAATTCGGTAATACCTGCGCCCATCTGCCAGGCCAAGTTTACCTTGCATTTGCAGATCCAGCAGTTCCCCGCTGATCTCTACCAGAGAGCGACCGCTTAATTCTACCAGTTCCTCTAACGTAACCGGTTCCTGTGTCATTATATCCATCAATTGTTTAGCCAGTTCTGAAACGGCCTCTGCTCCTTCACTGGCAAACAACGATAAATTCTCTATTTTCTGCTTACTGCCGAAGTTCAATTCCAGATCATTCAAAATATCTTCCGGCCTATCTACAAGCTGTGCTCCAGATTTTATCAGACTATGGCAGCCAATACTGTTAGGCAGATAAATACTTCCTGGAATACAATATACCTCATGCCCTTCATCTGCGGCAAATTCAGCCGTTATCATAGCACCGCTCTTTTTAGCCGCCTCAACTACCAGTATACCTTTCGTCATTCCGTTGATGATTCTGTTGCGCGACGGGAAGTTAGCAGCAAGAGGTTCTGTTCCAGGTGCAAATTCTGTTACCAGCGCCCCATTTGAACATATCTGCTCGAAAAGCGCCGTATTTTCACGCGGATAAACAACATCTATACCGCAGCCAAGTACGGCAATCGTACTTCCCCCAGCCTGTAAAGCACCTTTGTGAGCAGCACTATCAATACCCTTAGCTCCACCGCTTACAATAACCAGCCCCGCTGAAGCAAGATCAGCAGCAAAGTCACCCGCCGCCTTTAACCCATAAGTAGAAGCTCGACGTGAACCAACGATACCGATACTGCAATCAAGCCTGGGCAAATTACCCTTGATATATAAAACCTTCGGCGGTAATGCGATATGCCTTAATGAGACCGGATAGTCCGCATCACTGCTTATCATCAGCCGCACCTGCTGCCGCTCGCAAAAATTCTGCAGCTGTTCAGGTAACGCAAGATTTCTAAATTTTAGGAACTTATCAATGGCCGCCTCTTTATAAACGCGGGCAGCCAAAAGCTCTTGTCTATCAGCAAGATACGCACTACGCGCACTGCCAAACACCGCAACTAAAGCTTCAAGCTTACTGTTGCCCAATCCGACAGCAGCGCTTAAAGCACCCCAATAATAACGCTCCACAGCAATGCCTCCGATAAATTGCAGGCATCCACACGAAAACCGGGTGTCGCAAAATATTATTTTTCCCAAATCCATTTCATTATAGAGTTGATTTAGTCAACGGTCAAGCTTTTACTTATTTTTCAAGTTTTTTTAAAATATAATTGCTTATTTCTTCTGCAGCTCCAGGTTTACCATATTTCAAGCTGCGCTGCTGCCTCTGAAGCAAGCGTACTTGGGAGTCGACATCCGCATATCGGCAGACCATCGTTTTTACTTCCTGAGGCGAACCGGCTACCTGTGCACCGCAATACTGCTCTAAATAAACAGCATTACCGGTTTCCTGACCAGGCAGCGGCTTATAAATAATATAATTGCAGCCCGCAATCAATGTTTCAGCCGCCGTTAAACCACCGGCTTTAGTTACGACAATATCAGCAGCCAGCAATAACTCCGGTACATCATCCGTAAATCCATAAACAGTCAGTGGTATTTCTTTAAAAATTTCCAGGCGGTGCTGCAAAATTTCATTATGTCCTGCGACCGCAATTATTTTCAAACGCTGTGGCAAATAACCGTGGAAAGCTTTAACTATGCTCTCCATCGGTAACAAGCCTTCGCCGCCGCCCATCAACAGACATACTATATCCTGCTCAGACCAATTAAATTTACGACGCAGCTCCTGACGATCATATGCCTGGTAAAATTGCCGCCGAACCGGTATTCCCGTCGGTAAAACCTCAGCATCAATCCCATCAAACTGTGCACGCAGATTTTCTGATGCTGCAAAATACACATCAACGCCTTCGCAAAGCCACCATTTATGTACAGTATAATCAGTAACCACCGCTCCCAACAGCAAATCCGGCTTGAATTTTTTCTTATAGATAGCCATGATACCTGCCGGTGTAGCATGTGTGGCAATTACAGCATCGGGGTTGGTCCTGACGATAAAATCCTGTGCCAAACTTGCTAAGGTACCATTAATAAAGTTACGCAGCCATAGCGACCCGCTCTGACGGTTTCCCCATTTATAAGCCAGCTCATACAGCCAGGGACAATATGAGAGTACCCATAAATAAAAACGTAAAAAAGCATTGCCGATACTGCCCGGAAAAAGTCAAAAATACTTCCGTGCACTACCTGCACATTGTCTGCCAGTGCAAAAGACTGTTCCAGAGCTTGAGCAGCCAGCTTATGCCCTGAACCTATCGGAGCCGACAATAATAATATTGTATATTTTTTTTCACAAGATGCCATTTATAAACTCCATTTAAGAAAAATTTATCAAAAAACTTGAACCTGTAGCGCTATTATTGTATCATAAAATGTAATTAGCACAATATCAAGAGCTAATTTATTCTATATAATGATGGAGGTTATCATGAAAAATCGTTTACCAGTTGAACATTTTCATTTTCCGGTAGAAAAAATCAAAGCCGGTTATTACACCGACGCTTATTTTCTGCGTACCGAAGAGATACTGAATGGCGATAATCACCATCCTAGAGTAATGATGCAGCTTTTTACCCGTGAACCGGTAGTTGTTTGCGGCATCGATGAAACTATCGCCCTGATCAAAACCTGCGCACATAATCCTGAAAATATTACGATCCATGCTTTACATGACGGAGATGAGGTTGCACCCTGGGAAACACTAATGACGATCGAAGGTGATCTGGCAGACTTTGCCCATCTGGAAACTATCTATCTTGGTTTTCTGGCGCGGCAAAGCCGTATCGCTACTAATGTACGCCGTGTTGTCAAAGCAGCAAACGGCAAACCGGTCCTCTTTTTCCCTGCCCGATATGATACCTATCAAACCCAGGAATCTGACGGCTATGCTGCTATGATTGGCGGTATCAAAGGTTTCTCTACTGATGCCAACGCCTTAGCCAGCAATGGCAAAGGTCTGGGAACTATTCCCCACGCCCTGATCGCAGCATACAACGGCGACACGCTGGCAGCAACCAGCGCCTTTGATAAATATGTAGCGCCTGATATCGCGCGTATTGCCCTGGTCGACTTTGATAATGACTGTGTTGGTACGACTTTACAGGTAGCACGCAAACTTGGCCGCAAATTAGCAGGAGTCCGCTTGGATACCTCTGGCACTATGGTAGATAAAAGCCTGCTCAGCCAAATGGGTATGTTCAAACCGACAGGCGTCTGCAAGGAACTAGTACATAATGTACGCACAGCACTTGATGCAGAAGGTTTCGATTATGTAAAAATTATCGTTTCCGGCGGATTTGACGCCGAACGTATCAAAGAGTTTGAAGCATTAAAGGTTCCTGTAGATACTTATGCAGTAGGATCCAGCCTTTTTGACGGTAATATCAACTTTACAGCGGATATCGTTATGGTAGACGGCAAAGAATGCGCTAAAGCAGGACGAGTACATCTTCCCAACCCACGGCTGGAACTTGTTAAGTAATTTTGAAAAAAGTAAAAGCACTGTGAGATTCTCACAGTGCTTTTTTATCAAACAAGATTATTTTTTCCAGATACCAAGCGGAGCTCCTACAGGCCAGAACTGACGACCATAGAAATTATTAAGGAACCCGGCTCCGGCGCCATATAAGGAAATAAGCGCTACTGCCATTTCAGCATAAGCAGCCATGGTGTGCGGGAAATGACCGCCGATACCAAGTCCGTCTAAAGCTAAACCTAAAAGTAAGATATCAATGAAAACCATATCTACGAATAAGAACAGACTTGCAGAGGACGCAGCAATGGTACCAATGCAGGCAAATATAAAATAGGCCAAAAATGCAAAACCAATAGCTTTAGGATCCACACCGGCAGCAAGACCAGGACCAAAGGTTCCTGCTTTAATCATCCAGCTCATACCTACTGCAGACCAGAAAAAGCCGAAAGCACTGAAAATTGTTGCGCCAAAAATATTGCGATGGCAATAGTCAAAATAACCAGCCAACAGCTGGGCGAAGGATCCGCAGAAAAGAGCCCACGGCAAAACCCAGGATACTCCTTCAACGATACCTAATTTTTGTGCAGAAGCCACCATTGTTACGACGGCCAGACCAAATAGTCCCAAGGGTGTAGGGTCGGCTACTGCGATTTGAACATGCTGCGTTGAATCATTATTAGTACTCATTCATACGCCTCCTTTATTTTGGTTTGGTTGTGAATTATTCCACACGCATATATAATATACTTTAAAACTAACAACATCGTCAATAACTGTTACATAAATTTAGCACTTTTGTATACAAGTGTGATATTGTATATTTTTCAGAAAACTTATCTGTACTATAATCGCACTATTTTAGTATATAATTTATATAAAAGGAAGTGATTTTATGAGTTTAAATGCTACCCCATCTTCTGAACGCGTTCACATCGGTATCTTCGGTAAACGTAACGCCGGCAAATCAAGCCTTATCAACGCGATCACCGGGCAAAATTTAGCAATCGTTTCTGAAGCCAAAGGTACAACC